>Ga0196901_1000003_pt1 | contig 124269 bp, 150 predicted proteins | sample CB_VirMetaG_FD_169099 | JGI IMG/M metagenome (GOLD analysis project Ga0196901, IMG submission 169099) | Freshwater to marine saline gradient viral communities from Chesapeake Bay - CB_1504_1 Viral MetaG (v3) (version 3) | ecosystem: Environmental > Aquatic > Marine > Coastal | place: USA... | reverse complement strand
TCTTGCTAATCCAGACAAAAAACGCAACTTACCGGGTATTATTTTTATAAACGGTGAACGTATTGAATATTTTATAAAAGAAGATAATATGTTACGTCAGCTTCGTAGGGGAACATTAGGAACTGGTATTCCAGAAACACATGCAGCATTAACTGAAGTAGTTAGTTACGATTTTAGTAAAACTATACCTTATAAAGATACAATGTTAACACAAAATTTTAAAAATGTATCTAGCGAACAAACACAGTATGAATTACAATTTAATGTAAACAATGTGAATGAAGTGGAGGTATTTGTAGGAGGTACTAGATTAAGAAAGAATGAGATTGCAAAATACGATATAACTAAAGGATTAGATAGTACAGAAGCAGATATCATTCTTCCTGCAGAATTTTCAATAAGTAATGACTTAAAAACAGTCATATTAACTAATAATCCTCCAGAAGGGGTAACAGTTACTGTTACTAAGAAAATTGGACAAGTTTGGAACTTATCTGGGAATGTAGATAATAACACTAATTTAACCATTAAGCAGTTTCTAACAAGGTAACTGAAGATGCGAATAAATACAATATGTCTAAAAAATTTGGAAATTAAAATGAAACAGCAACACAACTTAGGAGGATCTAACTAGTGAAGAGCGATCTTAAAGCACTTGTTAAAGGACACATTAAAATATTTGATCCTGAAACAGATGAAATTTTTATTGATAAAGATAACAGCATACATTACGAAAATATGAGTATTGCATTAGCTGAAAGTTTGAGTAATGCAGGACAAGGATACATTTATGAAATGAGTTTTGGAAACGGTGGCACTTCGGTAGATCCTACAGGAATTATTACATATTTAACTCCAAATTCTACAGGAACAAATGCAAGTTTGTATAACCAAACATATACAAAAGTAGTAGATGATCGATCTATTAATAATACAGATCCTGCAAGAAATAATATAGAAGTTAGACACGCAAGTGGTACTAATTACACAGACATTTTAGTTAAGTGCTTGTTAGATTTTGGAGAGCCAGACGGGCAACAAGCATTTGATACTGCATCGAGCTATACTGATGCTTATGTTTTTGACGAGTTAGGTCTTAGAAGTTACAACGCATCGGGAACAGGTCGATTAATAACTCATGTTATATTTCATCCTGTACAAAAAGCATTAAATCGTTTGATTGCAATTGACTACACTGTACGTGTTCAAAGTTTAGCGGGGTAACTTATGTCATACTCTATTAATTATACAGATTCTACAAATAAAGGAGAGATAGTAGTTGAAGATAATACAATTAATAATGAAACAACTATTGCATTTCCAGGTAGATACACTTCGTCGTACGGGCAAGTTATATCAGAAAATTTTCTACATTTATTGGAAAATTTTGCAAATGATACTTCTCCAACTCGACCTGTTGAAGGGCAACTTTGGTATGATACGTCTATCGGTGTAGATCAATTAAAAGTATACGATGGTACTACATGGACATCTGCAGGTGGATTGAAAAAATCAAAATTACAGCCAGAAGTATCAAATAGTGCAGCAGGTGATTTATGGGTTAATACAGACCGTCAGCAGTTGTACATGTTTACTGGTAGTTCTTGGATTTTAATCGGTCCTTCGTATTCAGATGGACTATTATCCGGCTTAGAAGCAGAAACTGTAGTAAGTATTGAAAACATTTCTTATGTAATATTATCGTTAAAGGTTGAAAATGTACCTCTAATAATTATTAGTCCAGATGCATTTGTTCCAAAAGTCACAATTAATGGATTTAGATCAGGAATTAAAGCAGGAGTTAATTTAAGTACATTAACAATTAACAACCAATCGTTAAAATATAATGGTATTGCAGAAAAAGCTGAAAACTTAATTGTAGGATCGGATGTAGTGCCTTCTGGCAACTTTTTAAGAAGCGATAAAATTTCAACTACTAATTACGAATTAAGAATTAAAAATAATAATGGCATTTATGTAGGCAATAATAATCAGTTATCAACTAGCATTGATGGAGAGATTGGTGTAATACAACATAATACCAGTGGGTCTAAGATAGATTTTAGGTTACGATCAGCAGGTATTATAAAAACAATATTAACAGTTGATTCTAACCAAAGAGTTGGAATTAATAATCCTGCACCTAATGAAAGTTTAGATGTATACGGTAATGTTATTATTTCTCCTAAAAATGACGAACCTGGATCTGGAATTTTAGAAGTTTTTAGTACGGCTGATAGTAATGATATTTCTTCAGGGTCAATAATCACTAGTGGAGGGTTAGCAGTTGCGTTGAATACTACGCTTGGTGGAAACTTAAATGTATTAGGGTCTACTGTAACAACTAATATCCAACCTGATTTAGCAGCAGAACGAATTATTGGCAGTTCTGAAAACAAATTTGCTCAAGTACATGCAACAACTTTTTTTGGAAACTTACAGGGAAATGTTACAGGATCTGTTAGCGGCAGAGCAGGATCTGCTGACAAATTAACTAGTGTAACTACATTTTCAATTGCAGGTGATGTGTCACCATCAAGTTTTGAGTTCGATGGACAAACTGGAGGTAGCAATAAATCGTTTAATATTAAAATTGCAAACAGTTTTATATCAAATAAAGATTCAATTAGTAATGCAGACGACTCTGATGAGATTATATTAAATGCAATTACTGGAGAAACAGGTGTTTATAAAATTTCTAAACGAAACTTTTTAAAATCTCTTCGATTAACACCTGCAGGGGTAATATTACCGTATGGTGGCTCAACACCGCCGGAAGGGTGGCTATTTTGTAATGGTGCAGAAATTAGTAAAACTGAATACAACATTCTATGGGCAACAATTGGTCATACTTTTAAAGACCCTTCGCTAATTTCCGATTTTGGAGTTAATTTATTTGCACTACCTGATATGAGAGGTAGATTTCCACTAGGATTAGACAACTTAGGTAATACTAGTGCAAATAGAATTACAGACTTTCAAGCAAACACATTAGGCGGAGCAGCAGGGGCTAATTCAAAAACAATACAAACTTCAAATTTACCAGAGCATACTCATAGTTTAGAAGATATTACAGGATCGCAATATTATGCAGTAAAGGTAGGTGCAGGAGAACCTGTCGATGATGAAGTACTTCAATTACCGTTCGAGTCCGGTGCAGGAGGTAGTCACGGGTTAACTACTAGCGGAAAAGTAAAAGCAGATGTAGTCGGACAACCGGTTGATATAATGAACCCGTATTTAGCATTGAGCTACATTATTTACACAGGATTATAAAACATGAGTTATCAATTAAACAAAACTGATGGAAGTTTGTTAACAGAATTAGTAGACGGACAAGTTGATAAAGACAGTACAAATTTAGTATTAGTAGGTAAGAATTACACTGGATATGGTGAATTTATAAATGAGAATTTCATTAAATTGTTGGAAAATTTCGCTAATACTGCAGCCCCATCAAATCCAGTTACTGGTCAAATTTGGTGGGATACTAGGGAAAATAGATTAAAGATTTTTAATGGTACTAATTGGAAGTCGTCCGGTGGATCTTATGTTCAAGGTTCAGTTCCAGATATGGTTGCAGGTGATTTTTGGATTGACAATAGAAATAATCAACTTTATGCGTTTGATGGGTCAGATTTAATTTTAATAGGACCGCAGTATACTGCCGGGCAAGGTAAAACAGGATTTGAAGTTGCTACTATCATTGATTATCAAGGAGCATCCAAAACTATATTAAAATTATTTATTAACAACGAAGTAGTTGCTGTGATTAGTAACGTAGAATTTACTCCAAGGCCTGACTTGCGGATCCCTTCACTTATTACTGAACAAAATCCAGATGCTATTATATATAAAGGAATTAATGTAGTAGATAAACAAACATTTACTATTTTAGGTTATGCAGAATCTGCATATTCATTATCAACTGAAAATGGCGGCATTAGGACTCCTGATCAGTTTTTACCATCAGACTCAGACGGATATACTACTGGAAAATTGTTTATACAAAATTCTGGTGGTTTAAGTATTGGTCTAGTTAGTAATAATGTACAAAAAATAGTTAACGATAGATTCTATATTGAAAATCAAATCAACGATCAAGATCTAAGTATTCGAGTACGATCATCTGCGTATGGTTCATTAATAAAAGATGCAATTTATGTTAAATCAAACACCGCATCTATTGGAATTTTTGAATCTAATCCCTTATATACGTTAGACATAAATGGCGATATTAGGGTTAAAGGTAACATGATTGTAGAGGGAGATACTGTAAATGTCGATGTTTCCACGCTGTCGGTTGAAGATAAAAATATAGAATTAGCAAATTCAAGTTCAGGTCCTGTCGGTGACAATTTAATGGTCGACGATGGGGGTATTATTTTACGGTCAACTAGCGGTGATAAGTCGTTTACTTGGAAAAACTCAACTAATTCATGGACGTCAACTGTTAATATAGACTTATCAAATACTGCAACTTCTATTAAAATTGGCGGAGTAGATAAACTTACTAATACTAGTTTATCAAACATTTTGTATGCAAACGATTTAATTACAATAGGAACATTGCAATATTTAAATGTTGATGCTATTAATATTGATAATAATGCTATTGTAAGTTCAGTTCAGTTATCTCTGCAAGGTTTAAGTGGTATAAATTTAATTCCACAAGGCGATATTGAAATCGTAGGAAACCACAAGATTACTGGGTTAAGTGATCCAATAAACGATCAAGATGCTACTAATAAACGATATGTCGAAACTAGAGTATTGCAAGAACCGATTGTGTTTAGTATGGATATTACTGGGTTAGGAGTAGGTGCAGAGTTAATTGATACGGTTGTAGGGTACTTAAATGATTTATATCCTGCATCTGATACAGTATCTGGAAAAATAGCTAGAATACATACAACATCATATACTAATGTAGAATTTTCAGGAATTGACATTGATTCTGCTAAAGATGTTAGTTATATTGCAGTAGATTCAAACGGAACATTAAATGAGTCAGTAGTTCAAGATATTTCATTTTCATTAGCAGGTGGTGTTATTAATATGCTATTAAATAGAGCATTAATGGTATTTCAATCAGATGGCATTGGATGGAATTATGTATCAACGACAAACTACTAAGTGCAGTTTTAAATCGCGCATTTCGGATAAATAAAATATAATACTAGGGGTTTTGTCACATGGCTTATCAAATTAATCGATATAATAACACATTACTAACTACTGTCGAAGATGGACAAGTAGACCAGTCAACTGATTTAATTTTTATTGGTAAAAATTATTCAGGATATGGTGAAATACAAAATGAGAATTTTTTATTTTTATTGGAAAACTTTTCAGGATCGCAAGAGCCACCTAGGCCATTAAGCGGTCAGCTTTGGTTTGACAGCTCAAACAGTAAATTAAAATTTTACGATGGGTATAAATGGAGAACAACTGGTGGGGCAGAAGTCGGTACTGACGAGCCTTCAGGTTTAGTTACAGGTGATTTTTGGTGGGATGATGCTAATAATCAACTTTATGTTTATAATGGATCTACTTTTATATTAATCGGACCTCAAAGCACAGGCGAAGGCATTACTCAAATGCAAAGTAGAGAAGTAATCGATACTGCGGGAAATACCCGAAGTATTATTACTGCAGTAATTAATGACGAAGTTATATACATTATTAGTGCTAACGAATTTGATTTAAGTGATGTAAATCCAATACCTGGTTTTGATAGAATTAAAAAAGGTCTAACATTAATTAACACTAAGTTAGCAACAAATGGAGTTACTACTCCGCCAGACTGGTGGTTTTGGGGAACTGCATCAAATGCAGCAAAATTAGGAGGTATTGATGCGGATCAGTATATTACACAAGTAGATCCTACTTTTAATTCTGCAGTAAATTTTCCAGATGCAGGTATAACGATAGGAGATTCGTTAGATTTACGAATTTATATCGAACAAGGCAATATGGGTGTAATTGAAAATATCATTGGTGTAAATAATGAAATTAGATTTAAAGCAACTGATAGCACAGGAACTTCAAATAGAATTGCCACAATTTCAAATATAGGATTAGTGCCTGCTATTAACAGTACAGGTAGCAACGGATTTAATTTAGGGTCTACTTCGTTAAAGTGGAATGAAGTGCATGCTGTAAGTTTAAAAGGTGTTGCAGATTCAGCAATTGCATTGCGAGTAGGCTCTGTTAACATGCCGGCATCTACGTCTGCTACGCCAGAAACAGTAGCAGTTAGAGATAGTAATGGAGATATTTCTGCAGTATTGTTCAAAGGAACAGCAACACAAGCACGATATGCTGACTTAGCAGAAAAATATACAACTGAAGTTGAATACGCAGTAGGAACAGCGATGGCAATTTGTGAGCATTCTGTACATGAAGCATGTCCTGCAGATTGCACATCGATTGTAATAGGTGTTATATCAGAAAATCCTGCGTACTTAATGAATGCTGATATAACTGGACAAGCTATTGCATTAAAAGGTCGAGTACCTGTTCGAGTAATAGGTCCTGTGACAAAAGGTCAAAAAATTAGTGTTGCACGTGATGGAGTTTGCGAAGTTAACGGTGAAGGACCGTTAGTTGGTGTAGCATTGGAAACAAATTTAAATGACGAAGAAAAGTTAGTCGAATGCGTACTTAAAGTATAATGGATGAAATTACTGCTGCTAAAATAAACGAGCTTCAAACAAATATTGATTTAATTTTAGGAATTGGAGCAGGTGACAAAGGCTACGGACAACAAGTCCGTAGCTTTCAAGTTAACCGAAGTGATAATACTAACAACACTATACTTGCATCTCATCTTAATCAAATGTACGACGATTTGAAAGTTATTCGAACTCATCAAATTGGTGTATCAGAAATACTTATAGATAAAGTTACTTCTAACTTAAACTTAGTAGGAAAAGATGACAGTAATTTTATTACAGATGGCGGTGATCTTGAAATTGATCCAGACAGTGAAACTAAAGGAATACTTGATTACGAAACTTTAATTAATTTAGTAGTTTCTGACAGATTTTTAATTCACGAAACACAAGGATCATTGGAAAACGGAATAACAAGTACCCGGTATCGTTCGTGGAACGGAACTATATATCACGAAGTATCTGCAACATTTACAAATAGCAATCATAGACGACATTTTTTCAATTCGGGTGGAGATATTCGGTTTGATGCTAACATTACTGGAGCATCATCTGCTAAAGGAATTAGATGGGCTCAATTGTGTAATGATAGTAAAACTATAATCTTTAATCATGGATTTACTACGTCAGAAGGTTCTCAGGAAGGAATACCGACTGATATTGGTTTTTTTGATTTAACTACTACTTATCAACTTATTTTTTCTAATACAATCACTACTGGTAACTATGTTAATAACAAATATGCAATATATGCAAAATTATACGATACTAATTCTGTATATTTTAAGATAGAATTTAGTGATGTTGTTGAAGAAGAATTTGATGCAAATGTTGACGGGGTTATAACTAGCACTGTTCGACAATATAGAGCTACAGGAGAAGTTACTGTGCCTTCACCGGCATATAGAAATGTAGCATCGTTAGATTCGTTCGAAGAGCCGCAAACATATAAGTTAATTCCAAGCTCAACTAGAGTGCGTGAAGGGCAAACATTTACTATAGTATTAAGAACATCCGGTGTTCCAAATTTAACACCGATACCTTATACAATTACAGGGATTTCAACAAGTGATATTCAATCACCGTTGAGTGGATCGTTTGTCATTGAACAAGAATATGATTCGATTGATATAAAAGTTTCTAATGACTTAGAAGTTGAAGATGATGAAACTTTAACCCTAACTTTAACCAACAACAAAGCATCGGTAAGCGTTGTATTAGAAAATACAACAGAACCACCTACTTATAACATTTCTCCTGACAAAACAGCAATAAGTGAAGGTGATACTGTTACTTTTACTATTACTACTACTAATATTGTAAACAATACAGTTTTATATTGGACTGATATCGGTACATCAGAAGCAGCAGATTTTGATGATGGTGTAATTTCTGGCACAGTTGTTATTGTTAATAACACTGGATCAGTAAGTCGAAAAGTTAAAAACGACTTAACTACTGATGGATCTGAAACTTGCATACTTGAGTTGAGAAGTGGTTCGTTTTCTGGAGAAGTTCTTGCAGTATCTCCGGACGTAGTAATTAACGATACAAGCTTAACTATCCCTCCACCTGAAATTAATGTTAGTTGGAGTACTACTGTAGGAGTAGTAGGAACTGCTGTTACTCTTTCATGGGATACAAACGAGTCAACTACTGTTGTTCGATATGCTATTACTAACTCAGCATCGAATCCTACATCTTGGACTCGTGCAAATACCGTAAACGGCAGTACGCTGTGGACTCCTCCAGAATCAGGAAGATGGTACGGTCATGCTATTGCATATAATAGTAAAGATGAAACACAACAAAGATATGCAACTATAAATATTCAAAATCAAGCTGCAGGATTACCAACTATAGCTGTTTATTGGACAGACGGTGCTGTAGAAGTAGGTGATGCAGCAATTTTTAATTGGTCTACTACTAATGCAGTTTCTGTTAGATATGGATTTGTATTTAACACATCTTCTGAACCTACTTCTTGGACCCCTACAACAGTAGTTAACGGTAGTGCATCATACAATACAACTACAGAAGGAACTATATGGGGATGGGCCGAAGCAACAAATGCAGACGGTGTAACAATTAAAGCAAATTCAGGCATTTATGCTTCTGAAGAGCCAGTTATAATTACTCCTCCTCCTTCTCCTCCTCCTTCTCCCTCACCACCCCCTCCTGATGTTATAAATTGGTATGTTAGAGCATCAAGAGATACTATATCACAAGGAGGATCTTATACTGTTCGATGGGGTGTTGAAAATCACACTAGTAGAAATACTTCAGTATCTAACCGTTTTTTCAGGTTTGTTGCAGCTACAAACGATGCAGTATACATTAGTGATTATACTACAGATCCATCTATGGAAAATGGCAATTATTTAGATCAGTCAATTGATACTGACTCTTCTGGTAATGGGTACATTGATGTTGAAGTATCTGTATCGTCCACTGCGGAAATTGGTAAAACAATAGGATTTTCGTGTGTGGATCAAACCGGCCCTATTACTGACGATCTTGATACTACAGAAATTGTCGGTTCTGGAAATCCCCCTCCGCCAGCTAATCCATATTATGAGTTATCTGTTGGAACTAACAAATATTTCAACGAAGGAAACACTATAACCTTTTCAGCAACACACCGAAATAATCCGCACGCAAACTTATATTTGTTAATCGAAGCAAATAGTTCTAATCATGCTTACCCGTCAAAGTATCCTATTGCTACTCATCAATCATCTGAATGGCCATCTAAAATGCAAACTTTAGGTATATGGCAAAATGGAAAATCTACAACACCTGTTGAGGGATTTGCATCGCAAACATTTACATGGTGGTATTATGGTGACGTTAGTACTACAGGACGACTATACGGTGCAGTTGACAATGCTACACGAGTATATGTTAACAATACAGAGGTTGCAGCATTTGGTGATTTTACAGCTTGGAATGATCTTGGTTCGGTTGTTTTACCAGCAGGGTGGAATTATGTTAAAGTAGTTGCAGGAAATTTACCAGTTAACGGAGATAATGGAGCTGTTTCTAGTTCTAATCCTGCAGCAGTAGGTTTAGAATTTATACATAGTGGAAGTGTTGCTTGGACAACTCGAAGCGATCGCAATTTATTATACCCACATATTTTTAGCGAAGCAACATTTGAAAAAACCTTCCCGCAATCAGAAGTAAAAGTAAATCAATCAACATCTGCAGTTGCAACAACTACATTAACCGCAAGATCTGACGAAGTGCCTGAAGGCAGGATAACATTAACAGCATATTTAGTAACCATTGAGGGCGATAAAAATTCACAAGTAGCTACAGAAACATTTTATATAACTGGATAGTTTGTAAAATACATTATCTTAATATACTTCTAAATTACAAGTTGTTCTGATAAATACTGATAATATATTATAAGGATTTAACATGGCTAATATAACCGCAAACCGAATTAATGAATTGCAGACACGAATTGCAAATATTCTAGGAACAGGATCAGGTCAATCAGGGTACGGTCAAACACTTGCTAGTTCGCAAGTAAGTACTACTGATATCGTAGATGCTGACCACTTAAACAATATGTATGCGGATTTAATTAGGATGCGGATTCATCAAGTTGGAACATTTTCAAATTTAACTAATGTTGATGAAAATTTAAATGTTATTGCCGAAGAAACTAGTTATTTTGTGAACAATTCCGGGCAACAATCAGCAGATCCAGAAGGTACATATAACGGTATATTAGACTATGAAAGATTAATGTCATCAATTGAAGCGGATAAATTCTTAATAGATACGACTCAAGCAAAAATTGAAGATGTGTTATCAAGTGCAAGATCAGTTTCATGGAATGATTCTATATATCATGAATTTTCAGTAACATTTCAAGATGAAAATCATAGAAGGCATTTTTTCAACTCAGGTGGTCAAATTAGATTTAGTGCTACAAATACAGGAACATCGTTATCTGATAAAGGTACTAGTTGGAAGACATTATGCGAACAAGTAGGAATAGTTAAATTTAATTATAATTCAACAGCATCGTTATCAGGTAACGGGCAAGGTTCAAATATTGGCAATTATGGATTAACAACTACATACCAAACTATTTATACTTACACAACAGGTACTGGAACATATGCTGGTAATTTTTATAAAATTTCTGCATACTCGAACGGCACTAACAAAATTTATTTTAAAGTTGAATTTAACGATTTTGCATCTGGCGATTTTGATGTGAATGTTGATGGAACATTAACTAGTAAAATACAACATTATATATCAACTGATCGGGTTATAATTGCAGCTCCAGAATATACAACTGAAAAAGGTTTAAATGAATTTGCCGAGTCGCAAAGTTTTAGGCTATCTGCTGATAAAACTGTTGTAAATGAAGGTGGCAGTGTTGCAGTTACATTAAGAACTACTGGGGTTTCACAAAATACTACAGTTCCATATACTATTACCGGAGTTACAACCGATGATATTGGAATATCATTAACTGGAAATTTTACAATTGGTAGCACAGGTGAAGGGAATATTACTATACCAATTAGTACAGATTCTGTTTCAGATGAAAATGAGACATTGTTATTATCATTAGATAATAACGAAGATTCAATATCTATTTCTATTTCTGATTTAGTTCAGACTTATACTGTAACAACAAATAAAACGGAAGTAGTTGAAGGAGAATCAATTGAGATAACCTTGACAACTACTAATGTACAAAACGGAACTATTATATACTGGAAAGATTTTACCGGTACGTCTATATCACCTGAAGCAGACGATTACAGTGATAATGCAAATAGCGGATCATTTAGTATCAACAATAACATTTACGTATTATCTCGGACATTAGTATTAGATACAGTTACTGAGAATGAATCTTTAAACATTGAATTTTTTACTGATAGTGCGTATACTAACAAAGTAGCAAGTACTGGTCTTATACCTATAATTGATATAGAATGGACAGTAGCTGCTGATCAATCTACTGTTGATGAAGACACAGATAGCGGTTTTAGTGTTCTTGTAAGTCCACCTGCTGCAAGAAATTTTTGGTACACATGGGGAACTGTTGAAGGATCAGGTAGTACATCTAGTGCAGGAGCAACAGGACTTACTGTAAAATCTCCGTTAGTTACTACAGATTCTACTATTCCAATGATTATATACAATGATGCTAATCGAACAGTTGAAGTAGATAGAGTAAATGTAACTGTAAATAATGTAGAGGTTCAATGGACATTATCTCCCGATACAATAACTGTTTACGAATTTGAATCAGCCTTATTTACAGTTACCGGCTCTCCGAATACAACATTTTATAGTAAAACAAGTGATTCTGAAACATTAACTGATTTTACAAATGGCACAGAGCAGACTACTCAAGCCGACGGTACTAAAGAATTTACTATATCTAGTACTGATGGAGAAACTACTCGGTATGTCCATATATTTGCCGATGCTTCGTCCACTACTTCATACGATGTATCTACACTTAATATTACAAATGTGCCGTGGACTATTAACATTGCAGAATCGTCAGTAATTGCAGGAAGTTTTATAAATGCAACAGTAACCGGACCAAAAGGACAGAAATATTATTTAAGGTGGACAACATCGACGTCTAAAACAGCATCTGGAACATTGTTAACTACTGAACTTACAATGCCTAACGACAGGACACAAACTACATCTATTCAAGTTCCTAACACTACTGGTACAATTTATATTCATGTAAGTGTATCTGCTAGTGAATCACGTGTAGAAGGAACTACAGTAATTTATGATACATTAACTGTAACATCAGCAGTTTCATGGGGAGCATCAGTTAGTCCGTCAAGTGTAACTCAGAATAATTCAGCAACATTTACAATCACCGGTCAAAGTGGTAGTCAGTACTATTATAAAATTGCAACAAGTACCTCTGCTTCTGCATTGTATTCGGGATCAGGAACTATGCCTTCTAATAATACAACTTCCTTTTCTAAAGGAATGACAACTGTTGGAACATACTACTTATATGTATACACCGATGCCGGATATAGTACATTAGTAGCATCGTCGAGCGGAGTAACAGTTACAGTACAAGCAATAACACCGTCGATAACATCAATAGGATGGAATAATTCTACAATATACACTAATGCATCTCCTTCATCGTCTACATTATCGTGGACAACCTCAAATGCATCATCTGTGCAATATGCGTTAACATCTTCCGCAACAACACCGACGACAGGTTGGATCAATGGAAATATTAATGGATCTGCTTCATATAGTGCAAGCTCAGCAGGAACTATCTACGGGCATGTTAAAGCTATTAGTTCAACTGGGCAAACAGCAACAACTTATCGCACATTAGCTATTACTACACAAGTAATTACATATTCGTGGTCAGTAAGTAAATCGTCACCGTCTACAGTATATGGTGGAACATCGACAACATTTTCTGTGTCGGTATCTCCTGCTGCTTCAAGAAGTTTTACATATTCATGGAGTACAAAATCAGGATCAGGCACTACTAATACTTCAGGAACAGCTAGTTTCTCAGTATCTGCACCGACGGTTACATCGTCTGGTAATGTTACATTATATATCTATGAAAACAATGTTCAAAAAGCATCAGTTAATGTGTATATAACGTATGTTGCTCCGGTGTCGTGGTCAATTTCAGGCTCAAGCTCGGTAAATAGTGGAGAGTCGTCGACTTATACTGTCACTGGACCAAATAGCACAACGGCATATTGGAGATTAGGTAGTACTTTATCGAGCTCAACTTACAAAGGATCTCTTACAACGAATAGCTCTGGATCAGCTTCAATTAGTGTTAGTTTTCCATCAGTGACTAGCACGCAAACTACTTATATTTGGATTGTTAATTCGTCAACAACTACATCATCAAGTTTAACTTCAAAATCAGTTACTATTAATTATGTTGCATCGTGGAGTGTGTACGGTCCGGGGGTAAATAGTCCGTATTCTGCGTATGAAGCTACTTCGGGAACATTTTATATTTCAGGACCACCTAGCACTACAGTGTATTATAGAATAGGTACAACATTAAGTTCATCGACTTATAAAGGGTATACTGCTACAAATACAGCAGGTAGTGCTACTGCTACAGTTGCAGCTTTTCCATTAGTTTCTTCTAATTCTACGAATTATATTTACTTAACAACATCAACAACTACTACATCTTCGTCTCTTGCGTCGTCGTCGTTTACTATATTAAATGTTCCTTGGACAGTATCTGGAACATCTAGTGGACAAACTGGTTCTAGTGCATCATGGACTGTTTCAGGGCCGTCGGGCCAATATTTTAGCGTAAGGTTACGTACTTCTGCAACAGCAACTTCGGTATTAAATGATACTGGTACTACAGGTACTGCAAATATAAACGGTGTTGGATCAGATACAGTTTCCGGCACGTTGCCTTCTACTACAGGGTCGTATACCTTGTATGTATATGATATTCTTGGAACAACAGTAGCTACTTATTCGGTAACAGTTAATGCATCGTGGTCAATATCTGGATCAAATTCGGTGCCTAGCGGAGGATCAGCAACATATACTATCACTGGAACAGCAAGCACTACTGTTAAAGTTTATCGTGATAGTGTTTATGCTGCTGCAGTTACATTAAATTCTAGTGGATCAAAAACGGTCACTCTTACATTTCCAACCGTAACTCAAACAACTGACAGTCTTATAACAGTAACTAATTTTAATTCAATAACAACAATTTACGCAGTGAAAACTGTATCAGTAACATATACTGCTCCATCGTACGATATTCGAATAGTTAGCTCAAGCTCAGTAAATGATCTAACTTTTCTTTCTGTTACAGCAAGTGCAAATGATGCAGTTGTATACGCTGGAGCATCTGACGAAACTACTATAAAAATTCCTACATACTTTGCTGGTGATGCTGGACAAGACGGTACTGCTGGGTCAACAGGTGTTTGTTGGGGGATAGCATATAGGGCGTTAACAAGTTCTATTACATCGATATCAGGACTTGCTAGTTCAGGAGTATCTCATGCTGCGGTTGTAGTACGTGATGCAAATTTAGTATCTGGAGGAGGGCAGTTTGGTTTTGGCACTGGAATTATATCAACTGCTTCGGATACATTTGGAAGTGGAACTATTACTGGCCTATCGACAAGCAAGACATACCTTATTGTAATAACAATTGCAATAGATGATTGTAGCACTACTAGTGCAACATTAGGTAGCGGATTTACTAGAAATATTATACGGTCAAAGACTAATAGCACAACAACAACATTTGATGATGAAAATTCAAACAGAACAGTAATTATAGGTTCAAAAAAGGTATCAGGAGTAAGTTCAGTTTATTTTTCTGGAGTTACAATACCTAATGCAAAAACTGCTGCATACTCCACATCAGTTTCGTATGCAGTAGGAGGATTCTATATAGAGCAAAAATCATAGTATAAGTAGATAAACGTTCTTAGGTGATTAAATAATCACCTAAGAACGTAATTAATATGTTTAATGTTAAGCACCACCGCCTGACAAAATACCATTAACAGTACCGTTAATAGTCAAATCATTAGCAACAATATTTCCAGTAGTGGAATCAATAATAGCAGTTGAATCTTCACCGATAACGTCAGATGTTATTCCTAATGAGTAGTTTAATGTACCGGTGATAGTTAAATTGTTAAATACTGCATCACCTGACATAACATCTATAATAATTGAAGAATCATCACCTATTACATTGCCTTTTATATCACCTAAAATTAAGCCATCTGATATTAAATTTGAGTTTACAATTAATTGATTAAATGTACCAATATTATTGTAATGGTCAATCATTAAGTTGTCTTGAAGATCATAAATAGCTACTTTAAATCCAGAATTAAAATTTTGAATTTCATTGGAAAATAATAATTCTCCAGTAATTGTAGCATTAGACACATTAATATTTTTATTAATATAATCAACTATAATGTTATCTAAGTCGTCAACAATATTTCCTTTAACTGTTGAAATTATATTTTGCGATGAAATTTCATCTGCAATTAATGATGTGCAACTGATAATATTCGAAGTTAACGAGGATAGTGATGCTGTAGTAGCACTAATTTCGTTCGAAGTTAAATTTTCCGAAATTAATGATAGTGTAGTACAATCTGATGTATTAATAGAGTCAGTAGATATTTGCGTAGAATTTATATTAGTTGTTGTTACACTATTAGAATTGACACTTTCTACAATTACAGCCGATTCTGCAACATCGAGCAATACAGTATTTGCACTATTTACTATAGCATTTTGTACTTTTATTACATCTGACAACACTGATATGCTATTTATATTCTTAATAAAACCTACTCCCCACTGTAATGTATCAGAACCTAGTGAATATATTTCCGAAGCTTGTGGGGTTAAATTAGAAGCTATTTCACCTTCTAATTGTATGATGCTATTTACGGGCATAATTAAATGATTTATATTACATGTGCTAACTGTAGTATTGTTAGACACAGATAAATCTCCATCAATAGTAATATTACCGGTAATATCAATGTTACCAGAACCTCCAATAGTCTGGTTATTAAGATCCATATCTGATGCTAGAGTTGGAGAAGTATCTCCTATTAACGAAGCAGACATTGTTACACCGCCTGCTGTGTACCCGTCTCCTACATGTAATCTCTTTGTATCTGTTGTATAAATCAATTCACCTTCTAACGGTGTAATTAATTGTCGTTCTGTATCTGTTCCTCGTCTTAGACGTAACGCCATAATAGTAACTCCTGGAATATCTTATATTATAATATTTATCAGAATTTCAAATAAACTAGAAACAGATACAAAAGATCATTTTCTTTTCTTAAAGAATTTATGAGTCCTTACTTTAACATCTTTGATTACTTTTGTAGTATTAATATCAAATTCTACATTAGTAATATAGTCGCTGTAATTATAAAAAAACTCTTCGATAGCATCTTCTACAGTTTCATCTTCATCAAAGTTTTCAGGTTTAGTTAAATCGATTGTCCATTGTTCGCCATTTTCAAAAGATACGTGGAGTACATCCACGTATTTTATAGGAATAGCTCGAATTTCAATATCCTTAAAAATTTCAGGCCATTGATCGATAATTTCTTTAGGGAGTTTTCCTTCTTGATTAAGTGCTCTGCTCATTTTTCTTAGTTCTTGCTCTAGTTGTTTTGGGTTTAGGAGCAGAATTTTGTTTTTTTGCAACTACTTTAGGTTTTACTAAAGTAGGACTTAATTCATCAGCTTGTTTAGTAAGAGACTCTGCTTCTTTTAATAAAGATTCTGCTTGTGCTCTTAATCTAGTTGCAATTTGTTCATCAGATAATACATCAGGCATTGATTCTGCTATTACAGTATTTGCAACAGGTTCTTCTTTTGGGAAGTTCATCGGTGGTAAAGATCTTGGCTTTTCTTTTTTACCAGAAGGATCAGAAAGTGCTAAGTCTGCAACACTTACCCCTTTTTTAGCAGCAATCAGCTGATTTAACTCACTTAATAAAATTGTCGAAGTAGTAGTTGGAGTCATTTCTACATCGGACGATTTTACTTTAACCATTTTACCAGTACTATGAAATCTTGCAAGCATATTAGACCCATCAGGCAACGGTGTTCTAGACATTGCTATAGCTAAATCTTGCACTTGTTGTCCTGCAGGCGATTCTACTAATTTCATTAAGCTGTCGTGTTCATCAGCCATTAAGTTTTCAGTAGTTATAACAATCGATGACGTTGGTTCGTTGGGTACTACATGATACGCAACTACTACCCTGCGTTTATTTTTCACCATACGACCTACATGTTTTAATAACATAAATCAAATCCTCTTATTGTTGTTTATTTTGTTGTTGTTGCTCAATTACTGCTGTTAAAAAATTATCCAATTTAACATAAGTTTGTCCAACTGACACCATTTCAGTCGGTTTAAATGCACCTCTCTGGCTTGCTACATCAATAATAGCTTTTAACGACTGCAAGTCTTGGATAGTTATGTCTGATCCTTGATTAGTTGCAGTAGCGTTTTGGTTAGATTCTTGTGCAGAACTAGTAGTTTCTTTTGTTTCTTGTGTTGTCATTAAAATCTCCTTTGTATTTATTGTTTAGGTTTGTTATGTATTTCAATAACTATTATATTACTATTTTGCATGATATCAATGATTACTACTACAATATTTTAATACAAATAAAGAAAGTTCTCGGTTATCTTCGAATGCAATTTTAAGATGCACTTTAGACTTCCCATCTATCATTGATACAGCTTTTCCAATATAATATCTATTCTTTAAGTTATTTAAAATCCAACTGTCAACAGACATACTATGCGATATATTTATGTCAATACTATGAAAGTGTATTGGTAAAAACATAACTCGTCTAGCATTAAAACATTGAATTGGATTTACTTTCATCATAAAAATTAAGCTTTCAACGACATAGCCTTAACAATTCCATATCGTTGCAAGTTGTTTGCAAATAACGCAATTTCAACAGTTTTTCTTTCATTAGTTAAAACAATAGATTTTTTTGTTAAAAAATACGGACAATCTATAAGTTTATCTAAAAATACTAGTATTTGAGGAGTTATCGGTATATCTTTTGGATATGGTAACTCATATGTTTTTATATCTAGTTTTTTTATAACTGAAAGACCGTTGTCGGTTAATCGTAACCCTACATTTCCTCTATTGCGAATGTTATACCACCATTCGTAAGTATACTGTTTAATAGAGTCGTCTGTAGTAGGCAATCCTAATTGTTCTAAAAATAATTTAGTATAAATTCTTTTCCAATTAACCATACACTTCTCACTAAATAAGTATTTATTTCCAATCGCTCCCCCGATCTAATCTAATTTCAAACACTTCATCTGAAGATTTAGATGAAGATGCAACTAATGTTTCTAAAGAACCTTCTAATCTACTCATTACTATACCTAGTGTATATGCTAAACTCTTAGCAGCATTGATATCTAAATTAACATCTCTTGCACGACTTAAATCAGCAGTTTTTACTTTTTGTATAAACTGCTGAATAGGAATAGTATTTAATGGTTCACACTCTTGCACTTGCTATCTCCTAGTAAGCTTATTTAATATATTTTGCGTTTAAACTTTCAGAAATTGTTTGAGCTTGATCTGAAAGTTTTTGCAAGTCCCATTTAGCACAAAATTTCATAAAGCGAATACCTACTTGTGAAATTGCTTTAGGCTCTACAGTAGAAATACTATTATTGATAATTTCTTTAATATTATCAGGCTGTGCAGATAAATCACATAATATAACATTTCGGTTATAATCGTCTAATACCCTATGTTCAGTTCCATTATGATCTACCCATTTTTGCAACATTAAATTATTCCATGTAAACCCTTTATTTTTTCTATCATCAAATGCGTCTAACAGACCTACTTTTGTCTTTGTTCCTTTTTTTCGGACTCCAGGATAAGCAGAAAAAACATTGTCAGATGTGTCACCGCGTATACATTTTTCAAATAATGACCATTCAGGATCAGGTGCTTCTTTTGCTTGATTAGTTTTCTTGTCAATTACAGCATTACCAAGTTCGTCAAAATATCCTTCGTGTGTAATTGTAGTATTATTAACGCCATTATATTGTTTTACATTAGGTGCAATTAATTGAATAAAATCGCCGTCTGTACTAATTATAACATGGTTATCATTGGGATGATGTTGTATCCATCCTGCAATTAAGTCATCTGCTTCGAGATTTGGATGCTGAAGAACTGTGCAATTTGATTGATCATTCATAAACGACGTAAACTCGTTATAAATTTCCCAAAATATCTTATCTTCTTCAGCTTCTTGGGCAGTCATTGCATCACGAGTTTCTTGTCTATTACGTTTATATGGTTCGTAAAAATCCTTCCTCCACGAACGCCCTTCTAAACATATAACTAAATGACTTCCTTTAAATTCTTTCCATGCTTTAATAATGCTAGAGAATGTAATATGAAGAGCCATTCCCACTTTAGTGTCAATATCACCTCGAACAACATGCCGAGCTCTAAAAAATAAATTACTAGTATCCAATAAAATGTATGTATTCATTATGTTTGTTTAATTATAAAATTGACGATATATTAAGTGAGCCTATATTACGATCTGAACTTTGATTTGTTTCTTCTAATATTTGTAAGATAATATCTTTAAACCACTTTTCAACAATCTGTTCATTTGTTTCGCCAGTATAACCAGCATCTATCAAAACTTCAATAAATTCATTATTCCAATCTAATTCAAAAAACCCATTTTTAATGTTATCTTCGTTTATATGAGTGTCTAATACTGCAACCCAAGGTTGTTTATTTTTTGTAGCAATCTCTTTTTCTTTGCTAAATGCTTCTTTTTTATCGAGTTCTGTTTCAATTCGATCTTTACAAGTATTAGTTTTTTTAGGTTTAAAAAGTTTATTTAATAAATTCATATTATTCTCATTAAATTAAGTGTTCCACGCATTTCCAAATAAATCAATATGTAATCTTGGAGAATATCGCCAACCATTTTGCAAAGCAATGTTAGCAACTGTAGTAGAATTAAAAGAATATTCTTCTGATCTACCTCCAACTGGCATAACATACACTGGGCAATTAATATTTACACTACGATAGTCTTCAATTGCTGAAATAACTTCGTTAACATCGTTGCTATCCATAATAACAAATTTAAAATACATGTTACTGTTATTAACACTATAATATTCAAAAGCAACATCGTTCCTAATAGCATCAGTTCTACATTCACCGGAAACTGATAGTTTTGGAGAGCAACTCCAAGTGATTTTAATTTTCGTTTGATCATTAAGGTAATCCTTAAATTCTTGATGTAATCGTTGTGTTGTATTAGTTTCAAATGTTACATTTTTTAAATTTTTCATTTTTGGATGATTAAACAAGCTAATGTAGATTTTTTGCCATCCTAATAACGGTTCACCACCTGTAATTATTAAGTGTATGTCTTGCCCGTCGTTTGTTACCCAATCGTTATTTGGAGTTAACGATATTAACTTGTCTACTAATTCATCTACTGTACTATCGGTTGCGTACTTTTTAAATTCAGGATATACACTAGCATAAGTATCGCAACCTGTTTTTATAATTGGCAACTCTTCAAAGGTATTTATGTTTGACAATATATTATTATCAAGGAGTGATTTAACTTCTGCATTATATTTTTGTTTTTTAGTATCTCGAGGTAATCCAAAACCTTGACATCTAAAGTTGCACCCGAATGTACGTAAAAATACACTAGGTACACCGGCATGCAGACCTTCACCTTGAATTGAATAAAAGCACTCTGTATAACGAAGTTTTTGTGTCATGAATAGATCCTTAATAGTGTTACAAATATATAACATATTGTAACACTATTAATAGTAGAAGTCAAAGGTTTATTAAGGTAATGGTTGATCGTTTTGTTTAATTTTCTTTTGCATTGCTAAGGTTAATTTGTGATACAATTTAGGATTAGTTTGAACTAACTCTAGTGCGGTACTTTCATCAATTGCATTATTAACGTCTTGGTTATTGATTAAACTAGGCTCTTTAATTACTGCATAGTTAGCTAATTCTGCATAATACGGTTGTGTAGACAGTACTGTGTTTATATGCCTAGGATTCTTCTTAATCTTATCAAAGTCTATTTTATATTGATTAAGTGACACCGAACGATTATGCCTGTTAATAATAATATTGGGAATAGTACGTTCAATTAACTCAAAGATTTCATTGCTAACAGGACGAGTTAAAAGGTCTAAAAATTTATTAACAGGATCATTGTAAATAATTTTAGTTCCAGAATATATTTGTTGCCATGCAGGAGTACTATACATACTTAAAAGTGACTGTGTCGCAAGCATTTGTAACTCGTTAGATTGGGGGAATAATGCTATGTTTCCATACCACTTTTTCACTAACGCAACTTGAATGTTTTTTGTTATGTATGGTTTAATTGATGCATAATGAGGCGACCCTCCATTTTCAATATATTTAATCAGCAAGTCTTCTGTAACATACTCTTTAGGAATTGCTGATACGTCGCGAGTTACTTGCAGATACATACTTGCATTAGTTTTGTTCCATGAATTTTGATTCTTAGCTAATACTGAAAAACTTGAGCCGAAACGACCATTCTTTAGTAAAGAATAGAATATTGCTTGACAAACAAATTTAGTTCGATGTTTTTCAGAAAGATTGTCATATAATACTTGAGAATTAAAAGACCCAAGAACTGAATGGTAATAATGTACTAGCACATCCATTATTAATTCGTTAAGTTCTTTATCTGAAATATCATCGTTAAGATGTTTTACACATGATGGATCTTTTTTTATCGCATATGCTGCTAATGCCATGTACCTAGGAGTGTCGTGCGGAATTATTGATAAATTATGTGCATTTCGTTTTAATGAATTTTTAACAGTAATATAATTAAAATACTTTTCATCCAGATCAGATAATAGTATAATACCTTTTGACACTGCAAATGCGATTATTTTATTTTGCTGGTTTTTTGGTAGTGTATCTAACGGAACTTCAGATAATGATCCCGAATGGCTTAAATACTCTTTTATAGTATCAACATTAGTTTTTTGATCGTCTGGGAGATATATATAAAAATAGTATTTAAATGCGTTAATAACAGGCTGTAGTTTTTTTATATTTTCACTAGAAGGTAATAAATCTGTTTTAATAACATACAAAATACTAGAATACTCGTCAAAACTTGCAAGTGAATCGGCTAATTTGATTACTAAACTTGAAAGCAGTTTATCAGGTAGTTCAGAAAACAACTTAACAAGCATATTAGGATTGTTATATACTACTGAAGTTAAGTAATCTTCGTTTAACTCTGCCGAAGGGACATTTCTCCATTTTGAGCCATATCTATCAAAAGTAGTTGCTGCCGAACCTAGTCGTTTAATTGTAGAGTTAAATTCATTATGATTATATACGTTTTTGCTTAGGTAAAAAACACCATCTAGTTTTCTTGATTCGTTAACTGAATTAACCCAATTTACAACGATATCTACAAACTCTTCTGGATAAGAACCATGTTTTGAATAAACTCTATCATGAGCACCGAATGCAATAGTATAGTCATCTTCATTAATGAACGGTTTAATTGCTATACGTGCATGTGGATCATCGAGGGCTATATCATCATTATCGATTAAATATGCTACTATAACACCTTCTGCAATATCAGTTGGAATATACTTAGCATTTGATCCTGTGTCCAAATTAAGACATGATTCCCATTTTTTCCCTGTAGACATTTCTGCAACATCATATTTATTTCTTGATATAACAACAAGTTGTTTAGCCTGACTTTTATTTTTAACTAATGGATCTGTTTCAAATTTACGCAGTAACGACTGATCTTTAATTACATTTTTTAAAATACTACCTATCTTTACAACACGAGGGTTTGATAGTTTTTTAACAATTCCTTTTTGATAATCCACTAATTCAAAGTTCATCTTATTGATTTTTAATATTACAGAAGGATCTGGTATTAGATTTTTGTTAGTTCTAGCAGGATCGTCATGATACAACTTTAGAGTTTTTTTATCCTTATTAAGAACTTTTTCTAATGACATCTTAATATCTTTAGCTGATTCAACTGCTAAACCTTTTTGATAGTCTGTAATAAAATACCCTGCATCCTGCAAAGCATGTACAACATCGTCATTTGGTTGATACGGTGATATAGGAATATAGATTCGATCTTCGTTACCAAATATATCATCCCATTGTGAAGGACTGTAATTTAGTTCTGATAATTGTTCATCTATCCATTTTTTATTTTCAAGATCTAATGCTTCTATAATAAGCTCTGCTATTCTCATTTCCATTCCATCGCTAAATAAAAATTATAAACAAACCGACAAGAGCCGACAATTTGATTTAATTGTTGTTCTTGTGTTTTATTAGGAAATAATCTATACTTATATTTCAATCGTTGCATAAGGATATTTATCAATTCGCTCTTATCCCCGACCTGAAGTTCGGGGTTTTACGCTCAACTGGATAAATTAATATAGAAAAATACGCTTTTATTGTAAAAGCGTATTTTTTAATTAAGTATCTAATATAGATGTACAGTTTTTCTAATTCCAATTATTATTAGCTCGATATTTAATAATGTATGCCGGTCTAAGCATCCACATATTATTTTGTCGCATATTTACATTACTAATATCAACCCATTGATTATTAATTTTAACTTTTGGTTTTGATTGATAATAGTTACTTCCAAATAACTCAACTACTGGTAAACTCATAATTTTTGCCTCCTCATAAAATGCTCTGACTCTAGGAAATGAATAATACTCGGGTTCTGTATAGTTAGATTTTGGTGTAATTGCCCATTGATCAGTTCGACCGTATTGTTGAGGACTTTTCCAATTTAAAAATACGCATTCGTCTGATTTTGGATGATCTTTCACCAAATTAATCCACCATTCAATCGCTTCGGAGTAAATATGGTAAATTGTGTTTACACCGTCTTCCTCCCATAACAATCTCATTATATTATAAAGCAATGTGGCCGAAGGGCCTGGACATCCTAAACCACCTTCATACATAGTAAACGATGGAATGATAACATCACCGTCTGTGTCTAACCCAAAAACATTTTCTCCAGTTTCTTCATTTACAACTTTGTAAATTTCATAATAATGATTATCTTCATATGTTAGTTTAGTATGTAATCCTTCCCACGCATAATGTACTACTTCATTTAACGTCCAAGGATATAATGCTGGAGCTGCTAACTTTTCTAAGTCTAATACTTCTTTTTCTAAAAAGTCCGAATAATATCCGTTTTCTGTAATAGCATCATATGGAATCCCTAAAATGTTTTTTGTAAAATATTTTGCATATCGCCATACAGTAATTGTAGTGTATCTCCCAAACGTCCCTAAACACCGTATCAATCTACGTTTTTGTTGTTTAGGATCGTCCCATGAGCGATACGGTTGTAATAACCCATTAGAACCTGCAAATACAGAATCGAAAATATCAAATACATATTGGGAGTATTTTGCATATCCTAATAACGAAGCAGTATATGTAGGATTACCTGAAGTTTGCTCGTATTCAGGAAGTACTGATATTAAATTCTCATCTTGACCATATATACTTAAAAATTGCCCAGTTGCTAATGCACCGTTCCACGGTTCGTTACCACATTCTAAATATAACCGTAAGCTTGGATCTAAGTTATCTCTAAACATTGTAGCAATATGAATATAATATTCAGGAGGTGAAGCTACAGGCACATTTAACCAACAGTCTTGTTTAAGACGATTACATATTTCAATCATAATTTCGTGAGGTACGTTTACACCTTGATTAACATATGATGCGTGACTTAACTTACCCATCATTGAGATATCACCTGCACAAAAGTGGTACACGTTAGCCCACGAATAGTCTAAAAATCTCTGACACTTAAACATTTCCTGTCTTTCTAAAAATTCAGGATAAAATTTTTCACCAGAGTCGTATAGCTCTAAGTATCTTTCTTCGACTAATTCAACATTTCTAATATGATTTGCTGGATTTGTAGATAACCATGTGATTAAAAAACCTGCTTGGGTTAAATGCCATAAAATTTCCGGTTCTTCTTGAGTATCAATGCCGTATTCCATATATACATCTTTGCCATCTGCTGTTCTACCAGAACAATCGATATAATATGTAATGCTGTTTGATGTTCTTGAGATTTCTGTAACTGGATGCGACGACGCTGATAATCCTATAGTGTTTTCCATAGTAATATCCCCTTCCCCTTCCCATCGTAACACATATCTTCCAGATTGATGAAATGGAGGGATCATCATACTAGCACCGATATTACGCCAAGGTGATGAATTTCTAGCAGCCATCATAGAATACTTATATCCTGTTGGTATAATTCTAGGATATCCGTCGTCGTCCATATTTAAGTCATCTGTATGGTCAATTCTAAACTTTTTAATATACCAATATTTGCGACGCTTACTATCTAAATCAATGCTATTTGCTGTAAAGGGAGTGTCAACAGTTGCAACAACTGTAGATGGAGTCTCAACTGCTGATACAAATTTAGTACCTTCAGCAACACCTTCACCGAGCATACGTTTATCGTATAGCACATCATTTAACAATTTATACCAGTCACCACCGTTATCTTTATCAATAATAAATGTAGTTTCGCCTGCATTAAATGTAATTTTACGAAAGATTAAGCGTGTCCCAAATGTTGAAAATGAATTATCTACACCATTACCATCTACAGATTTATCACGGTATAACCAACCGTAATATTTAGTAGTTTGTGGGAAATAATAGCCATAGTCTACAGCATCTCTTGCAATACCTCCAGAAGCATGCTTAACAATGTTAAGAAATATATTGTTAGTACCGTACCAGCTATTTCCTGTTTGATTTTGCCCGTGTTTATGTTTTGGGGTTCTATTCCAACTTTTAATATATGGAACTTTAATTTCAATATCACCTATATAGTCTATCTTAGGATAAAATGCTTTAGCATTGCTTGCAATAAAACTAAAAGGATAAGATAACGGTTCAGGTTCATCTGGTACATAAGCATCAGCTGTAGCACCTTCGTTAATCATTAGTCCATATACATACGAAGACGCATACAACGGCGTCCACGGTAAGTATGCTGGATCAGGATTACCTTCTATTAACGGTTGACTAGGTTGATTTAAAATAATTCTAAGAGGAATTGGTTTATATGAAAATCGTAACGGATCTGCAGTTCCAGGAGCCCATTGATAAAATAATCGATTACCTTGAGATCGTGTTGTTGTAAATGTTAATTCTGCTCGATTCCATGTGCTAGTGTTAGTTGATACATAGTTTGATTGGTGTGTTGTTTGATCAAACAATCGTAATGCACCGTAAAACTCAAGTTTTCCTTTTACAAATATTCCAACACCTACCGGCATTGTTTCATCGATTGTAACTGAACTAACATTTCCTTGACTATCTGCTACATTAACCGAACCTACTGGAGGAGTAAAGCTATAAGATACTACAGACCATACATGTTGCAATGGATTAAATTGTTTAAAAATTTTAATATGTTTTCTTCCAGTAGTATCATAAAATAAAATCCCCCAACCTTTTAAATCATGGTTCTCACTAGTCATTGTGTCATCATACGCCCATTCTGTAACACCATAACCGTTAATTCTAGTATATTCACTTGCAATTTTACCCCAAAAATCAACACCAAACCGAGATGGAAGTATGCTGCGATCATGTTCTTGATATAAAAACGTGCAATTTTTAACTAGTAGTTCAACTTCTGATAAGTCAACATCATCAAGTAATGATACATCTCTAGATATTTGTGTACTTGCAGTAGCATCGTATGTAAAAATCTCAGATGAAAAGTTAGCTGACGTAAATTGTAATGCTGCACCAACTCGCTCGTATAATTTTTTATCAGATGGAATAACTGCAGGTGATGATCGTTCTTCATTTACACTAGGAGTAATGATTATCTCTCCTTCAGATAATTCATTTTCAGTTATTTGAAACGATCCATTTTCAGTTTTCCATGAAATATGAGAAAATTCATTGTTTGCTGCTTGATCTTCAAATCCTGTAAACCAGTTTCCAGATGTTCCTACTTGTAATGTTGCAACAGAATTTAAGTACTTAGTTTTAATCCATGTTGACACTGTGTACACTGTGCCTTCGACTAAGTCTGTTATCGACTTCCATTCAGCAGTCATACCAGATGCCGTTTCGATACTAACACCTTCAATTAAATCAGCAATATTGCCAATACCAAACTCGTTAAGTACTGGATCTACAGGTGACTCGACTAAGTTTGGATAAACTTTATTAACATTAGTATAGGAATATAGATATTCTAACCCGTCATCCGACAACCGATCAAATGTATTTCCATAAGGAACTGCATTTTTGCCTAATCTACTATATTGAGCATATCTAGTAACATCAAATAATGTAGTTATAGGGTCGCCATTACCATCTAATTCGTCAATTGACGGTGGAAATACATCCAATATTGACGGTGCATACGACATCGAATATGAATTATTTACTTGATCTTGGTATACTATTGGAGAACTGCCTACTACTAATTGTGCTCCCCAAAGAGCCACGTCGGAAGTTGATGATATATCGATGTAATACTTGCAATTTGAAATATCTATAGGATCAACTACATTAGCAGGAGCAGTAAACGTCCAATATACTCTATGCCATTCGCTATCGTCGGGTACTGAATAGTATGCTTGATATGCAAATGGATAATCTATAGGGTTATTAACTCCTCCCCAAAACTTAGAACCGGTTTGATTATTCCAATATCTGAAACTAATTGAGCTAGATGCATTATATGCTTTAACATATACAGAAAACGTGTATGTTACATTAGCATATATGTAAGAACCATATTCTAACCCACCATATTGCCCAGCACTTGATACTATTCGATCTGCAAAGTTTGATTTATTATCTGGAGCAACTTCATAGTCTCTAGTAGTTGCATACCATAGCGAATTAACTCGCTTCCATTTTGCAAAGTCTGATCCAATTCCGTCCCTAATCAAGTTATAATCCAAAAATCCAAATCTCAGCGGATCAAATGGAGTAGTAACTAACTCGTTATTAATATCATATTCGTCAATTGACGGGTAAAAAAACAACTGCGTTCTAATTAATGAGTTAATGCCGTATTCTTCGATACTATCATATTGAAACTCTACTCCTGATATTGTATCTAATGTAGCACCCCACATTGAATATCTACTAGTAGAACCACTTACTAGCATGATATTAAATTCAGTAGGAACTGTGTTATCAACTTCAGCAGGTGTAGTAAATTCCCAAGTATATTTTGTCCAAGGATTGGGAGTTACTTGATCACCTACAATTGTATTTTTATAGCTATCACCTGAAACTGAAAATCCTACTAAATTATGCTCAGATGTTATTGAACTATTTTGTGCATATAATGTACCGATTGTATTTGCTTGATATAATCTAAAAGTAAATCCCCCAGAATAACCTTCTGGGGAATACATCCAAATACTAAAATAATACGTAGTATTAGGTTCTAATATTGCTGTTGAATTTTTTAAACCACCATACGAACCTACTTGAGCTTCGATTTGGTCTGCCATGTTGCCTATACCAAGTGGATCTAACTCAGCATCTCTAGTAACAACATATGCCGAACCTGCAGTAGTTCTGTAATTCCATAAGTCGAATTTCGATCCGTAAGATAATAAATTCATTTAGCAATCCTTAAATATGAAATAACCCGTTATTAACATCCCACGTAATTAAAATATTCCCACCATTTGTTCCAGCACCGATACCGTATCCAGAGTCAAATAGCGCAATTAATGGAGCAGATGCAGGGTCAGCTGGAGGACCGTCGATATTTGCAACATCTGGATCTTTAAAAATTACCAAATATGCAATAGTTTGATTAGCAACTACTGCAGTAAAGGTTACTGGATCAGCAACTGCTACTCCTAATACTGAATTTAAAACAGATGCTTTGTTTGTTAATGTAACAGTGTTTTGTGTCGCTGATAGAAAGTTACCTCCAAGGTCAGCGTATGTTGAATCGTTGTCAATACCTTGAGAACCGCCAATATATGAACCGGATACTAATGCTACTTTAATGTTATCATTAATCCAATCAATATCGCCTTGTAAAAAGTGTTGACGTGCCGCTGCGTATAGTGAATTTGCCATAGTTTATAAATCCTTATGTAATTGTGTTATTAAATTCTTGGGTCTGGATAAGTTAATCTGATGTAATCTAAAAATAAAATAGGCTCATACGACCCGAATCTAGAAGTCCATCCTCCTACCCGTGCGCCTGTTGTATTTACTGGTAAATTACTTGAAATTGTTTCGGAAAGAATGCTAGTATTATCCATAGTTCTAACATCTAATGATGCACTTGTAACATCTGAGTTAATTAATATTGACACTTTATACCAAGTTGCTTCAGATAGCCCGACTGAATTAGTACCTGTTGTTTTAGAATTGTTATTTGCAGTTTTAAATTGGCCAATGTTTGTACTACCATCGTACCAAAATGTAGCACCATCTGCGGAAAAATCAATATTTCCCCATGAATCGTTAAAACCTATAGTGTATCGCACAGTTGCTAAATCAGCAGGGTCAGTAGGAGTCCTAAAAACTGCTTCAAACAACATATTAGCTTCTAACTTAAACATTTCTTCAGTACCTAACCATCCACTTGAGCCAGAAGTAGTACCTGTATTTCCTTTAAGACAAATAATACCGGGATGATTTTGAGAAAATGCTGCCATATCTGCAGCATCTACTGCGCCAATTGCTGCATTTGCAAGACCTGTAGTGAATGGTGATGTTTGCGATGCAGGTGACGTATAATAGTCATTGAAAATAACAATATTGTTGTTTGACACTTCTGACGGGATCCAGTTAGAACCGTCCCACACTAATGCTTGCCCTATAGCCGGGGCAGTTGTAACAGTATCTACATCGTTGAATAAATTAATCGATGACGTATCTACAGTTCCCGGTTCTCCTTGAGGTCCTTGAAGTCCTTGAGGTCCTGGTTCACCTTGAGGTCCTTGTGGACCCACTAATGTTGCAAGCCATTCAGCTTCTGAGCCGATAAATCCTCCATTAACCGCTACTTCATATGCAGACGGTCCTTCAAGCGGAAGTGATGCATCGTCTGGATTAATCCAGATACTTCCATCAGCAATTGTTTGATCGATAGTTGGATCAGTAATTTGAACATATATTGGACTTTCAACATTATTATTTGCAAAATAAGTAAGATCATTCCATGCAGTAAGTCCGTTACCTATTTTAAATAATTTAGCTGAAGTATCATACCCAATTTCGCCTTCGTGGAGAATTGGGTTTTTAGAAGACCAATTTGTAGTTGTGTCTCTTCGTAATTGTATAGTAACAGCCATAAAAACCTCTCATTTTAAAATTATAAAATGGTGCTTTACTATTATTTAAAGCACCGTATCATTTATAATATTTATCTTATGCGGTTTTATTTACGATATTCATAAATTCAAGACGTAAACTATGATCTGTTTTAAATGCTCCCCCAAGTTTTGATGTAACTGTACTTGAACCAGTATCCTCAACACCTCTAGCAGCAACACAGTAATGTTTTGCATCAATTACTACTGCAATATGATCTGTTTCCAGAATATATTGTAAAGCATAATATACTTGCTCAGTTAATCTCTCTTGAATTTGTGGTCTTTTTGCAAAATATTCAACAACTCGATTAATTTTTGATAATCCTAACACTTTGTTTTTTGGAATATATGCCACAGTTGCAAAACCGTCGATTACTACGCCATGATGCTCGCATTGACTTTGAACATTGACATTTTTCTCAACAACCATTTCATCATAACCCATTTTATTTTCAACAGTTGTACATTTTGGAAAATGTTCAGGTATTAACCCCCACATTGTTTCTAAAACCCACATTTTTGCCATTCGTTTCGGTGTTTCAGCTAAACTATCATCTGTCAAATCGAGGCCCATTGTTTTCCAAATTTCAGTAAAATGATGTGTTAATTTTTCAATTTTAACACCTGAAGCCTCGTTAAGTTCATAAATTGACAAAGGTGTTTCTACATTACATTTTACTAAATGTTTATGAATTTCTTGTCCTAAAATTGGATCTGTTTTATTTATTTGAAATGCCATAATATCTCCTAATTTACTTATAAGTATCTTCCCAGGGGAATACAATCCATTCGTTATTTTCAGCTTTATTAATTTCTTTCCAACAATATGATACACCATCAAAACTTGATACTAGGTTATCTATTATTACTGAAAATCTTACATTATGACCCCAGACGGTATCCCATACATTAGTTGAATCTAGCATACACGATCGTTGCCAGTCATCTTTCAACCAGTTAAATGTAGCTCCTGTGTCATTAATGTCGTCTACTACTAATATTTGTTTCCGTTCATTAGTAATAGTAGGTTCTACTAACGGATGTGAACTAACATAACCGTAAGCATCCTCGCTCATCCACAAATTACTTTCTAACCCTACCATATCTCGCAAACTAATTCCTAATCCATACATTGGGATTTTCAACCGATGGCTTAACATTACTGCTAACGGTAACCCTCCTCTAGCAATACCTACAATATAATCAGGACGCCAGTTATCGTTGTACATTTTAAGAATAATACTATTAATTGCAGTATCAATATCTTTCCATGTTAAGTGCGTAAGGTTCATTGCATACTTCCTACAGTTATATGATTATATTGTTCTTGAAGTTTATTGAAAATTACATCTTTATCAACAACTTCAGTCTCATTAAGAATTTGTTCTAAAAATACGTTATCTTCATAATTGCCCCATTGTTTTTGATATGATCCATTTTTATATCCATTTGCTTGTCTAAATAAATTAAGAACATTTTTACCTATATATGCTTTAAAAAAGTCAGAAACAGTATAACCTAAAAATAAATGAGAGATTAAAATAGGCTCAAGCGTTAGTTCAATTAAATCTAACGAGTCATTATCGGCATATATACATTTAATAGCATGTTCTATTGCTACAATTGCTTGTTGTTTATTTTCAGGAACATATTCTTGCTCTGCAATCTCGCTAATTTTTTTAGATAAGTCGCTTTCAAAATTAAGCGGTGATTCCATTACATTTGAAAGAGCAAAGTGAAATACATCAACCATTTCAATAAATGCTTGATAGTAGTTAGGTTCTTGATGTTTCCACCATTTCCAATTAAGATGGTCAATAGCTTCGACATATTCAACTAGCATTGCACGTTTCCAGTTATAATTATTCCCCCTCCATATAGGATGTACTGCGGTATTCATTGTGTCTTGTAAATATACACAATCTTTAACAGATTTCTCAATTTCATTAATATTCATTTGTTACCTTTTTATATAGTTTGTTACCTGAAAAAAAATCTAAGTACGTATCAGAAAGATATCGATTAATATCATTTTCGATTCTATCATAATTATACATAGTATATCTTATTTTGTCAATTAAGTTATGTTTATGTTTTTGATATAATTCAAAATTTAAAGTCCATTCTGAAGGATAGAGAAAATTATCATAGTCTTTAAATATCTCCGTATAACTTAGTCTATTAGGTGCTAACGGTATTACACCAAATATAGGGCCTTCTGCACATGTTGAAATTCCCAGTGTTTCCTGTAAATTTGCACTAAACACTATTTTTGCCTTATCTAAAATTGAATGATATTGATCTTTTGATAATGAGTTTTCTTGACATACTACAAAATCAAATTCAGGCATTTCTTTTTTCAAGTCGTAAAATATGTCAACTTGTTTTTCAGGTGCAATCCTATGTGGGAAAACAATTAAATTTTCTTTATTTTCAAATGTTGGACGCAGCGTTGCCTGTAAATATTCCATAGGCCATCCCACTTTATAAATCTTACTAGAATTACTATTTAATCCAAACGTATAACAAAATAATTGTTTATGATAATCTGTTGCAAAAAAATTGTGGTCATAACATTCGTACATTGAACGTTCTGCGTGTCTAATCCACGGTGTATTACCAATTAGCCTCCCTAAGAAATCGTTGTCATCATACGATCCAGCATGCCATAATCCACCTATTTTAATGTCAACATTAATTAATGATGCCATATACTTTAATTGTATAACTGTTGGATTCCATGCATCAGTATATAAGAAATAATCTCCATCTTTTACTTTACCAGTTGAAAATAATTGACTAATCTTTTGAAGTTGTGATGATTTATAATTGTTAGTTGCGCTGAAATCTAAAAATGCACCAGGAGTTGTAGTTGGAGGAATTTCATTTCCAGAGATATTTACTACATCTAAAAATGAGTATTGTTCAATTTGATTGGGGATAAACTCTCGCCATTGTTTAGTATAACGAGTATCTATGGGTTCTAAATCTATAATATAAATAGTCATAATTTTGAATTATATTGCCTAGTACAAATACTAGGCAATTAATGAGTTAAAATTAACGGCGTCGGGTATCTTTATTTCGGAAATCTGCGCGAGCTTTTGCTCTTAGATATCCTCGATATTTCTTATATGCTTCCCACACCGGTGCACCGTGACTGTATAAGTCCTTTTCATCAAATACTTTACCTTCAAACCGACAGTAATCTCTAAATTTATCAAGATCGTCAAAAATTTGATCAATGTTAGGTACATTATTCATTAGTTTTCCTTATTTCTTAGATGATATTACTCGTGATAATATTCGATTATACCATCTGACTCTCCATCTTCTGAAACTACTACAATGTAATCTCTTGAAGAGCCGTATGTAGTTAATAAAAAATTGTTTAATATAATAGTTGCAATTGATTCACAACTGTGAGTATTTAGCTCTTGATTTTTTAGAAAGTTATTTAAATTCCATTTTACTAAGAAAAATTCCAATTCTCTATCTAAGTGTGTAACAGATATTTTGACGCTAACTTTAAAAATATGTCTATGCATGTTTTCTAAAAATGAAATTTTAGGATCAATTTTCCCAGCATCTGGGTAACAATGAAATCCTTCAAATTCTGTTCGAACTTTTATAAATTGTTTTATTTTTGCACTCATACTTAATATATCACTGTGTCATTAGAATATTCAGACCAAGATGTAAATTTTTCTCTAGGAAGCAACGAATGTAAAGAGTGGCACCATACACCTGGATTAGATTCTTTAAAATTTCTATCATCAATTTTAATCATGGTATTATAATTCCAGTGAGATACATATGGAATAGGAACTCTTATTTGTGGAATAAAGTTATCCCATTCACATAATCCACCTTCTAAAAAGTCTGCTGCATGCGATACATGAATGTCTAAACTACACAAAATATCTTTTTCTAAAAAATAACGAATCATAGTTTCCCACTCTAAATAATCATCACTAGATGTTGGATTAAAACTATGATTAGCACCGAAAAATAGATGAGTACACGAATTGTCCTCCATGTAATGTACAATATCTGAAAATGATTGTATTCCTACAATAAATAAAGTTTTTTGATTATATGCTGGAGTTTTTTCAACTTCGTATCCAGTAAAAAACGTAGCATTATTAACTGTGTTATTTGAATTATATGTTCTCTTCATTTTCTAAAATCTCTAAGTTATGTTCTTGGTCTTCTGAAAAATCAGTTTCTTCAGATTGATCTACTTCTTCAAAAAATAAACTGTAATTTGTGGACGAATTTATAGTTCTTTTCCCAACAGTTCCACGGGTTCCTATAATTTGCATCCAAAATTTACTATACTTTTCAATAGTTTTAATTGATGTATCTCTGTCTTTACACGAAAAGATTTCATCTACTAAATCTCTAAATAAAATTCGATTAAAATTTTCTTTTACTAGCATATTGGGAATTATACCGGTATCATACCGACGATTTGCTTCCTGAACAGCATTAACATGAGCCCATACGTTATGGCACATTTGCATAGCATATGCAAATCCATCCCATGAAGTTACACTCATTTTACCAACTTTATTTATTTGCCCAGGTGCATAAAAACAAATATCATTTATTTTTAACCCAGCAGTTATCGGCGAATCGTCAAATCGACTAAAAAACCCATCTTGAAGCATTGCTTGCCTAAAATTACGAGTATCAGCATGATATTTACGATCATCTATACCTGGTACCATCCGATAAACCCATTTGCTTCTATCGTCGATTTCATATTGAGTATAAATTTGTCCATTAGCAGATGCTAAAAACGGACTTGCACAGTCGAATGTAATTGTAAACTTGGGATTATGGTATTTTCGTACTGCACGTTGAATATCAGTTAGCATAACAGCCCATTCCAATCGCGAAGTGCCTAAAAAATGCATAAAATCATGGATACCTTCTTCTAATAATCCATCATGAATTATTTCAACTATCCTATGCAACACTAAATGAATATCACACATATTTTGTCCACCCATTGCCCATCCATTAAAATGAGTTTCTGGAAATTGATTTGGATCACAATAATGTTTCATTCGTTTGTACCAATCGTGTGCTTCAGTATGATTTTCACCTTGAAGTACATTTAGGAATTTACAATTACCGTTGCGGTGATGTATAAACCAATCGTTATTAATGTAAGTACCTTGAACTGCATCTTCATAAGATGTAATTCCAGTAGCATCTCGTCCTGCAGGAGATCTACATACCCATGCAGGGATATCTAAAATCATTCCATAATCCATAAACGCATCCATCCAAGTTAAAACTTGTTCGCGTTTCTTTTGTGCTTTCGGACAAGCTGGATTTTTCCAGTCACCTTCCCAAACACCTTTCCCTATTTGGAATCCACCCGAGTCACCTAGTAACCAACTATTATCACGATCACGATTTCTGACCATATCTTCCTTTATTACATACTTTGTAACATTTAAATCAGCATGACCTGCTGAATATAATGACCATTTATATTTAAATTGTCCTTGAGTTGGATTTAAATAATTAAGACTTTCAACTCCATGTGTTAAACTAGGTGGTAATCTAGTAGCAGGAATATAATTACTGTTATTTCGTTGTCTACCAATAAATGCTGCAAAAAACCCGCTGATTGCAGGTAAAAAAACAGCATAATCTTTTTGTTCATATGTTAAATTTGTATTCATTCTTTCCATCCGAAACCTTAGTTTTCACAATCCCATATACGATCATAGTTATTATTTTGCATGTCCCCCCACTTAGTTAACATTTCATCAAAGTTACTAAAAATATCTTTTAATTTGTATTCTAGAATACATTTTTCTGGAGTATTACAATTGAAATAAAAGTAATTTGAGTCAGAATAATGCTATACATTTTAATATATTGTTCTAAAAAACATATCAACAAAATCTTGATCATATTTACGTTTTGATTTTTTAAGATTAATGTTGCAATCGTGTGTAAAATTATTAATTATGGGGGAGCAATCCCCCATAATAAGTAGACTATTTAGTTTGAGAAGGTAAGATATAATTATATACTGCTAATCCAGAGTCAACTGATATTTGCATTGCTCCTTGATCAGAAATGCTCATAGTAATATCTCCATTTAGATTAAGAATACTTAATACGTTGTTAATTGGCCAGCTACATACGTGCGATAATGTACCTGAAACATTATTATGAAACACAAACGATCCTTCATGACTTGATGCATCACCGAAACTAAAAATTAAATTGTTGTTTACAGTTTTTACATTAAATAATGTTTCTTCAGAATGTGCAGCTCTTTGTAAACGCAATCTTGAAACAGCAGAAATTGCCGGTTCAAAGGTAACATTCCATTTTGCTCCTTTAAATCGTACACTTTTCATTTTTTCTTCAATAATTACTTTATTCATAAAACGATACGTATTCTCAAAATCTCCTAATTCATTGCTAAAATGAATATGAACCGGAACTACTTCGTTATTTCTAGTATCATTTATTACGTCAATAATTGCATTTTCTTGATATTCTGGATTTTTTAAATGTAGATTTAATTTATCTAAATTAGACATTCCAAACACACCGCTAAATTCGGAAACCGGTGATTTAGTATTTCCAAACAGTACTACAGATTTATCATCTGATAACGACTCGATTGTAGTTTCTGTTTCATTAGTTGAAACTTTAAGTAAGTTGATAAAACCTAAAGAATGAGTGTGTTCGACGATGTCAGTTAAAATGTCTTTCATGATGTTCCTTTATAAGAAGTTATTAGATTTGTATTTATTATACAAGATTTATTATGAAAAATCAAATAAATCATTAAAGTGATTATCTCGTTTAGTTGAATCGATATCGTAATTCAGTACTCCAATTAAGTTAGAGATCTTGTTATCTATAATAGTTTCAGACATTGCATCGTCGTCAAATGGCAATTCTTTAAACCATTCTGGTAATCGTAGTTCGTCAGTTGGATATGCAATAGAAGTCCACCCTAATGGGTTTGATCTAAGCTTGCAAACAATAACTTTCATTCCATCAACAATTTCCATTGAATGTTTGTCGCTATTTGCTCTACGTAGTGAGTTCCAGTTCAATGAAGCTCTAATATGCCCTGGCATATTAGCTTTCCCTAATCGTTCTTCTAATTCTTTATAGTGAGCTACATTGTTAGCACGTTTAGGAGTACCTTTATCCCATCCAGGCATGTCTTTAAATTTCTTTCTAAAAACAGTAATTTGTTCCAATATATCTTCTTCAGATGATTCTTGTAAAACCATTAATAAAATTTTCATTAAAAATTCTTGCATATAGTCGGGAGTATCTGATCTACGTAAATCTAACCCCATAGCCTTAACTTTACCTGGCTTACCATCTACATCTTTACGCTTCCCTTCTTCATCGTATACTAATGCAGCATATCGTTTTTTTGTGATGTATAATCCACTTAATGCAACAATCTCTCTACCTGCAGCAATAACATCCGATCTTGCTTTCCCACAATGAAATGCTTTTTCCATAAATTTTGGAAATGAAGAATTAGCTTGTTCGCATATTTGATCATATAATACAACAACTTTTTCTTTATCCCAGGGTAACGTACCGTTGTTTATTTCGTTTTCAAATAATGGAAATGCGGAAAAATACACAGAGTCGGTATTGTGTACAAGTGATCCATTTGCAAAAAAGAATGGATCTTGATTAGCTATCGATACATCATAAACATAATCCTCTGTAGTATCTAATTTTTCTACACTTTTAACTCGTTGTCTTATTGTTTCAGCCATTTAACACACCTTTGTATAGTTTCATGCATATTATTCTTAAATTCTGATTCCCAAATTACTAAAGTAGGAATATTTCTTTCAAATAATAATGCGTTAATTTTTTCTTTATCTTTTTGCCAAATATCTCTAGCAAGTAAATTTGCCTGTCTATGATAATAACCTTACTCCTAATCAAGTTAAAAAAGCCAAAGATATAAAGAAAATTAAGAATCTATAGAGATAATCAAATCATTATCTTCTAACTCTGTAGGTTTAACTTCGACTGTAACCCCATCTCTATCAACTATTAAACTATGATCTTCTGTAACAGTCACAGAGCTACCGTCTTCCATTGTAACCTTGTATAATTGTTTAGATGTTTTATGTCGCATAACATACGCAATCTCACCAAATACAGCCTCATCTTCGTGTGCATTATATCCTAATACTTTTAGATCATGCTGTGCTTCTGTAGGAATAGCATATTCCTTGCCATTATCTTGTTCTACTTTATACTGAATTTGATCAAACAAGTCTGATATAGGCATATCTCCTTTGTTCGTGTTTAATATAGTATCACCTATAACAGAGTCACCATATATAACTGCTTTGCCGACATGGTCATAATCACCTGAAATTATCTTATTAACTTCTGCACTCATATGACGAACAATGCTTCTACCTGTTAATGTAGTGGATTGCCCTATACGTTTATCAAAAAATCGACAGCCTTGATTTAATATAGCTCCATAAAGACTGTTTAAGTTAATTTTCTTTACAAGTTGTCGTTTATCCCAAAATGCAGCTTCTAACGTGTTTCCTGCTTGATCTGCTTTTTTCTTTTTAGCTTGAAGCTCTTTCCTTTCAGCATACCATCGTTTTAACAAACCTGGAATAACACCTTCAAATTCAGTAGTAAATATTGTTCCATTTGCAGAAAGCATCCATGGTACATTACTTTCAAATATGAATTTATATATTTCAGCACCACTAAATGTATCGGATTTACCATTAGTCCAGTCAATTGTAATAGCTAGATCTTTTCTTTTGTCCATTACAGCTTCATATTCTAAACTACTAAATCGGCCTTCCCATGCTGTTGCGAACTTTTTTTTGTTTAATACAACTTCTTCATGCAACATTTGCTCAGTATAGTCCTGCCTTAATTGACCTACAATAGTTTCAGGAGCCATATTTAATGCTCTAATAACGCTAGGATACAGTGAATTTAAGTCCATCGATCCTATCCATTTGTGGAATCCTTTTTTAGGATAAGCTACATATGCACCTGCTGCTTGCACTGCTTGTTCCGATTTTGGAGATCTATTTGGTACTTGTAGTCCACGTTCGTGCGCTTCGTTAATAATAGCTTGTTCTGTTACAGCTACTGCTCCCATTGTAGTCTGAAGTAATACGGTATTTGCGTGAGCAAGTTCGTTTGTTAAATCTATAAATTTAAGTTTTTTATCAAGTTTATTCAATAACACAGTATCTTGGATATTATATTCGATAAACTTTTTAAAATCATTATTATATAATTGGTCTAAAGTTCCATCGTATGGAACTTTAGTTTCATTAACTTCTAATTCCCCAATTGCGTCTAATCGATACGAATGTCTTTCTTCGTATGTATACTTTCTATAAAGTTCTAAAGAATCTAAATGAATCCTTCCAACAAGATCATACGTTTTTGAAATTTTGCCATATCTTTCAAATTCTCGTTTTTTAGGAAGTTGATTCCATAAACAGAATCGTCGAGTATCGTCTTTGCTCAATGCTTTTGCTACCCGATTAACCGTATATGGAATATCAAAACTTTCAGAGTTCCATCCTGAAAGCACATCGGCATCTTCAATTAAAGTTAAAAATGAATCTAACATTTCTGCTTCAGAATTATATAATATTACACCGTTGATGTCTTTAACTTCTTCAGCAGCTTGCTCCATTGTTAAGGTTTTTGGTGGTACAGCTAAACATACCATTGTATCTAACCATTGCAAATATACAGATATAGCAGTAATTGGCATAAACGGGTCATTAGGTGATGCATAACCTTTAGTTGGATCAAAGTCTGTTTCAATGTCAAAAAATGCAATGTTTAGCTTAGGTGAATCCTGATTTAAATAGTGTTCGCTTAAATTTTGGAATATTGGATTAATATCAGATTCATAAAGTACTGAATTTTTATTAATAGCTAGTTCTTTTCTAAAATCTTTAGTATTTTTACATACTATTCTTGAAAGTGGTGTATTGTATATACTCTTATATTTTCCCTTTTGATCTTCATAGTAAAACGTATATTTCACAGGATAATCAACAAATTTACGGGAGCCGTTATGCCGTTCTACTATGCGTATAGTGTCGGCTTCTTTATCAAAAAATGCATCTATGTACATAAAACCTCATAGGTTAACGTAACTGATATTCTAGTACCAAGCTAAATGTAGTACTAGAACATGGATAGGTGGGTGGGATTTATTGCTTGTCTACTCCAACAGTAGCAACTAATGTTTCCAAGTCTTCAAATTGGTCGTAATGTTTATCCCAATCTCTATTTTTGGCAATTTTAATAGCTTTATTAATTAAAGATGGTTTAATATCTAATTCTTCTGCAACAGCTTTAACGGTATCTTTAAAGCCTTCTCTAAGATCTTCAATTTCTTGTAAAACAATTACACCTTCTTTAACTAATCGTTCTAATTTAGCTTTTTCTTCAGCACCGTATGTACGATCGCTCATAGTGTTCCTCAGTAGTTGTGTTAAATAAGCTAGTATTATAACAAATACATGTATAATGTCAACTAGAAAGTTACAAAATATAATATACTTTGTTCCAGAAGTAATGTTTTTAAAATATGTAGTTAAGGTCATAATACATCATGGAGCACGACTAGCATCCTTCATTAATTGTACAAACTCATTTTTGTATGTTTGATTACTTAAACATTTTAGTAAAGCATTATTATAGACTTTAATATATTTATTGTAATTAAATGTAACACTAGACGGGCTTATGGGTGTTAATACTATATCTCTACGAGTTTTTAACGCAGGATCAGCTAAAAACATTAAATCATTAAATCGTTTAAGTAATGCAGCATCACTAAAACATTTTTGTATATTTGGTTTTTCTGTAGCAATATATTGTTGCACTTTTTTTAATGCAGTAGGATCTTTTAAATTAGATGATTTTTTTTCTTGTTGATCAGGTTTTAGTACTCCAACTGTATTGTAGTTCTGCCATGCACTAGTTTTATCCAGACCTGTAGCTCTACCTACAATATCGGTTAACTCACCTTCTGTTAAAAGTTCCATTATTTTCATATTTATTTCTTCCTTTTCATTCCATAATACGCACCGAGTGCCATTTTTTTACGTTCTTCTTTTGTTTTACCTTTAAACTTGGGATTTTTAGATTTTTGAAAATCTTTAATTACATCGCCGGCACTGTCAGATTTTTTTATCTTTTCATCTAATCGGTTATGTAGATAAGCCATGTAATCTTTAGTTTCCAGTTTAGAAGACTCTAATGATGGCAGATCAGAAATATTAATATTTTCTTGATTATCTAGTTCTTCGTAATCAAGTCGATGGTAAACATCACTAATAGCTTCTGATGCTCGAGTAATATACGATTGCATCCATCCGTCTAACCCTTCTTCTTCAGACACATGTTTTAACTTATTATGTAATTTAATTGCATACTTTGCAATTTTATATAGTTCTGCTCTTGCAAGTTGCACTTCATGATCTTGTTCAACTGCGCCTGCTAAATCTGCAAGACCTTCATGTAGTTTAGTTTTTCTTTTCATTTATTATTTCCTAATAGTTTTACATATTGCGTTTCATTACTTCGCCGGTAAATAAGTTTACATTTGAATCTAACGCATTTTTCACTGGTTTTTTGTTTTTTTTCTTACGAGTAACAGTTGGTGCTGCAACTGATGCAATTGCTCCAGCAGAAGTAGATGAGGATTCAAATTGTAATCGTTGACGGTTAAATATGTCGTCATTTGATGATTTAAACTCGTTTTCATATAACTTTTCAATTATATGCATTATATCTTCTTTATCAATGATGTACTCAGGCGATCCTAATTTAAACTTATTACAATATGTAACAATAGCACTATCTACTACTGGTTTTAAAATTTTCTTGTAATCCACGTGTTTATGTTTCTTTTTTAACATCTTAAGTTTTTCCAATACTGGGAAAAACTTTTTACGATAAAACAATGGATCGTTTTCTATATAATGCACAATGTCATCAACTATATCAAAGGGCAATACCGGTTTATCAGTATTTTGTGTTATGTCCATAAATTCATGTAGTTTCATATGTTACCTTACTTAATGATTATAAGTGATTAAATTTACTGTTCCATCAAAGTAAATTACTTGTGCTCTTATCCAAACATAGTTACCGACTATATTTTGTATTTTACTAGCAGTTTCCATATGAGTTTCATACACATGTGCATCAAACCAATCAGATTCATCAGGTGTAACTGCTAATGTTGCTTGAATGGAAATAATACCAGAAAAATTTGTATATGTATATTGTACAGTATGAATCCCATCACTTTGTCGATAGTACCCATCACCTTTATATGCATCGCCTGTTACAACTAACATCGTGCTATCGCCTGGATGTGTTTGCGTTGTTAATATTGTTTCACTATTTATTTTCATAATTATATTTATCTAAACAAAAAAAAACCGTGATAGCTATTTAACTATCACGGTTTTAATTTACATCAATAATTAATTACATTGCAACTGTATTTTATCTGTATAATCTACAGTAACAGATCCACCATCTTTTAATGCACCAAACAGCATTTCTTTCGATAAAGGTGTTTTAATTTCCTTATCAATTACCCGTTGCAACGGTCTTGCTCCCATTTTAGGATCAAATCCTTTTTCAACTAAAAAGTTTATAGCTTGTTCGGAAATATTAATTTTAATATTTTTATCTTGAACTAATTCCTCTAATTCAGAAATAAATTTGTGAATAATTTTTATCATAGTAGGTTTATTCAATCTGGAAAATGTAATAATTCCATCTAATCTATTACGGAACTCTGGAGAAAAGTATCGTTTTAATTCATCGTCTGGATAACTTTGATCGGTATCGTTTGCAAATCCAATTGAACCTTTCTCTGCATCTCTTGCACCTAAATTAGTAGTCAAAATTAATACACAGTGACGAGCATCAGCTTCTTTGCCATTAGATCCTGTAACCTTTCCATTATCCATTAACTGCAACAAAATTTGTGCAACATCTGGATGTGCTTTCTCAATCTCATCTAACAATAATACACAATTGGGATGTTCTTGTAATTTTGTAATTAATTGTCCGGTATTTTCTTCATGTCCAACATATCCAGGAGGAGACCCGATTAATTTTGCAACAGAGTGTTGTTCTTGATATTCGCTCATATCAAAGCGAACTAATTTAATACCTAGATGTTTTGCTAATTGTTTAGCGGATTCTGTTTTACCACATCCGCTTTGACCCATAAAAACAAACGCTCCTACTGGCTTATTTGCAGATTTTAATCCTGCATGACTAACTAGTATCTTATCGACTAACGATTCAATAGCATCGTCTTGTCCAAATATATGAGTTTTTAAGTTGTTTTCCAGTTGTGCAATATGTGTAGATTCACTTTCTAAGATTTGTTCAACTGGGATATTTAAAATTTTTGCTATTTCAACTTGTACTGATTTTTTAGAAACAATCTTCTCCTCATTAGTTGATGTTAACTTGAATCTAGAACATGCTAAATCTATTAAATCAATTGCTTTGTCTGGCAATTTTTTATCTGCTTGATATTTGTTAGATAACTTAACCGCAGCGTCAATTGCATCGTCGGTGATAGTAGTATTGTGAAACGACTCATAATATTTTTTAATTCCTTGAACGATATCTATAGCAGTAGCTAAATCAGGCTCGTCGACTACAACCCGTTGGAATCTACGCATTAATGCTCTATCTTTCTCAAAATACTTTCGATATTCTTCCCATGTTGTTGATGCAACAACTTTAATATTTCCTTTTGATAATGCAGGTTTAAGCATATTTGCTAAATCATTTGCATTATTTGAACCAGACCCAGCTCCACTAATCATATGAGCTTCGTCTATAAACAAAATACAATTTCCTTTTTTTATTAAAGCATTTAGAATTTGTTTAATACGTTCTTCAAAATCACCTCTATAACGGGTACCTGCAAGAACCGCTCCTAAGTCTAAGCTATAAACACTGTAATCTGTTAAAAATTCTGGAATGTCCTTATTGACAATTTTATATGCAATACCTTCGATTATTGAAGTTTTGCCTACACCTGGGTCACCTACTAACAGTACATTGTTTTTAGATCTTCTTCCCAATGCTAACGCAAGTGATTCTATTTCCGACGATCTGCCAATGATAGGATCTATTTTTCCATTAGCAACTTCTTCATTTAGCAGTACAGTGTACTTAGTTAATGGATCTTGCTTTCTTCTAGTTGGATATTCGTCATCATCTAAATCATCATCTAAATCATCATTTAAATCGTCGTCTAAATCGTTATCGATATTTGTTTTAACAAACTCAGCAAATTTAGTTTTTGTAAGTCCAGATGCTTCTATTAAATAACATGCAATACTTTTTCTCTCATTTAAAATACTAGAAGTTAAATCAAGCAAATCTAAATGCGTCCTACCTGCAAACAGTACTTGTGTGAACGCTCGATTAAGAACTCGTTCTAACGATTGTGTTTTCTTAGGTTTATACTTTTCAGCACTAATGATTATGTCATCGCACTGTGAATTTAAATGCTCATTTACTGATTCAATAAGCTTATCAGTATCAGCTCCAGCAGCTTGCAACATTTCAATATATTCGTCATCTGCAAGCATAGCTTGCAAAAGATGTTCTAGTGTTATATATTCATGTTTTAATGTTTTTGCCTGCGAAGTAGCGTGTTCAAATACTACTAATAATTCTTTCGATGGTTCCATGTATTAATCCTCAGATTTTGTGCAATAGTATAACTCTTCTAACTTTTGTAAAGTAGTATCGTTATTAATAATAGGTATTTTAACATCAATATGCACTAATATATCACCTGTTATATTAGTTTTAATGTTACGAACGCCATAGCCTTTAATGCTAAACACTGTATTTGGCTGTGTTCCTTTTGGAATAGTTAGTTTAACTTGTTTTCCGTTTAGTGTATGTATTATTATAACACATCCTAACATTAAATCAAAGACATTTATTACTTGTTTTGTAATTAAATTATTTCCAGATCGTGACCAATTTTCATCAGTTAATATTTTAATTTTAACTAATAAATTTCCACGAGGTGCATATGGAGAATAGCGATCGTCGCCTAATCCTTTAAAACTGATAACATCATTGTTGTTAGCACCAGGTGGAATATTAATTTTAACAACTTCCACTGACCCTGAAAATAATGTATATTGCAAAAACAACTCTGTTCCATACACTGCATCAAAAAAAGAAATTTGTGCAGTTAATGTTAAGTTTCTGTTTTGTTTCTTGTTGTGGTATTTTGGTATAAATGATGCATCGTATGCTGATCGTTTAAATGGATCTTTTAATACATCGTATGCTTTATTAATTAGTTTCAGCTTTTCAGCATCCCCACCTCGATCCGGATGATGTATCATTGCTAATTTTCGATATGCAGCTTTTATATCATCGTCAGATGCTTTATTAGAAATGCCTAAGATTATATAGTAATTCATTATACTATTTAATCAATTTTACTCTCTAGTTTTTCCACCACCAGTATTAACATATAAGCCGAACCATGCTGCTCCTGCTCCTACTACAACTGAAACTAAAGATGCTTGTGCATTATTCGGTTCGTCTAGCCCAATAAACCATTGAATAACATCATGCAATATAATTAAATATACCACAATAAAAGTTCTTGGAAAAATTCTCCAAGAATCTAATGCACGAGCTAAATAAATCCATTTAATAAAAGGACTATCATTGTTTTCCATAACTGTTTATTTGTTCCCTTAATGAATCGATTACTACTTGTTGCTGTTGTACTAATGATCGTATATCATTGATATTTAAACTTAACTCCTCATAATCTTTAACAGTGATCCCATATAAAATTGCTGGACTACCTTGTTTTTGTAATTTTTCAAATACTTCTATATAATTATCTAATGTAATTATGTTCCAATTTATAGTTCGCAGTTTTAATTGATCAACTTTTGGATGTAAAATTATTACAGGATTTGTATTACGTACTGTAATTGTTGGTTTATTTGTAGTAGTGCAGCTTGTAAGAAGTAATAAAAATAATAGCACTTTCATTGCAATTTCCTTAAAAACGGACATTCTGAATTGAACTCTTTGTCTGTAGTTGCTGAAAGTTCTTTATCCGTAAGCGGTGATCCTGATAAAATTTCAAAACATCTATTTACATTTTCCGTAGCATTATTAATAACTTTTTCAACTAATTTTGGTTTTTTGATTGATAGTTCTGTTAAGTTGTGTTTATTTTGTTTTTGTATTAATAATTGATTTTGTTTTCTAATTTTAGCTAATTTTTCATTTGTAGATTTAATAACCTTATTTGCTCGAGTAACATCTTCTTTTAGTGAGTCGATTGTATTATTACTAATTTCATTAGCTAAATTAAGTTCTGCATTATTTTTTTCTAAGTTAGCTATAGTTGTTTGGCTATATTTAAAATATAGTCCTCCTATAATTGAAGTTATAAGTACATATACTATTGCATAATTTATCATTCCGTTAAACATTAATTACCCCAATAGTTTTGTTAATGTATTATACCCTGCAATTCCATCAGGAATTAAATTATTATCTAATTGCCATTTTTTAAGTCGTCGTTCGGTATTAGGACCAAATATGCCATCTGCTGCTATTTTCAAAGCGTGCTGCAGTCTAATAACATCGTCACCTCGAGAACCTAACGATAATACTGTAAATTCTTTACCTTGATCGAGAACTGATAATGCCTTATTCCACTTTTTAATTCGATCATCTAATCCATTTGAACCACCGTTAATTTTAACCGACAGACCGACAATATCTTTTTTATCGCAAAAGACATTTAAATTGTTCTTTTCCCAAAACCAGCAAGCTGATTCTACTGCACCATTAGGCGTTCTTACATATTCTACTGCTTTGTCAAGCGTAATATTTACAGCTTGACTAAAATGTTTATAATTATTTTTCCCAGTTAGTTGTATTAACCCACCTCCGCGATATCGCCATCCATCACCTGACGCTTCGTCGCTATTACCTAATCTATTTGAATAAACTATATTTGCAATTCTTTCAGGTTGTCTGTGATACAAATCTGCTGATCTTCCTGCTTTTATGAAATACTTGGGAAATACTTTATTCAATGCAGTTGAACTATAATTTAAATTTTCACTAAGTACAGTAAATTCGCATGATTCATGCGAACACTGTGCAATAAAGCACGCTACCCGATCTACAGTATTAATTTTCCATTTTGGTAGCATAACACACAATGCAGAATACCAGCTATCTACTTCCTGGTTAGATGGGATTAATTCTGCTAAATAATCTCGTTTAAAATTAAAGTTAAATCCATATTCTTTCATTATCTTCTCACAACCGTTTTAATACTAATAAATGATTATCATTTTCAAAAGTTAACTTATTACCATATTTTGTAATATTATAATCGCCGATATACTTAGATAAAAAAATAATTTCAGCAAAATCATTTGTATTATATGATTCTGTAATGTTACTTAATGTTTCTTTCAATGGACCAACATCTATAAACTCGAACAGTAAAGGATCTGCCCATTTTTTAGAAATTGTAATTTCATTTCCTTTCATTTCTATTAAATCTACATAGCTTCGATCAAAAAATCGACTATAATTATATATCGAAGATTCTGAAATTTTAGTAGCGTAGTCTTTAGTAGTAGCCGGTACTTCTGCTAAATTTTCAAGGGTTGCAGGTTTACTACGGAAATTTTTATAATAACGATACCTTATGTTAGGTATATTAGTCAATTTCATAATTCCTGTAATAATGTTAAACAATTGTTTTGCAATTTCAGAGTTTCGTTCTATTTCAACAAATACCTTGTAATATCCGTTATCTTGTTCTCCTGCAGTAACATCGGCATCTAATACATATGGAAATCCTTTTTCTAAAAAGTCAACCATATCTAATGCAGCTTCTTTTGTTTTTAGTTCGATTGCTACGGTTACAATATCTGCATCACTACCCATTTTTGAAGCATATGAATCTATTTCTACAATATTATCTACTAAATCTATCAAATCGTTTTTTCTTAATGTCATTATTATATCCCTGCTGCTGCTTCAAATCCTGCGCCAGGTGTTCCTGCTGCTCCCCCTGCTGCTCCCCCTGGAGTTGCTGGAAATGGTTGTTGAGGTTGAGATTGCGTATTTTCCTTTGGTTTTTTAGTATTAAACTCGTTGTCATTAGATTCATCTTCTTCTTGATTTAATGCATCTATATCTAACTCGTCTAATAAATTTCTAGGCATTTGAATAGATACTATCCATATAGGTTCTTTATCTAATTTTCCTTTTTTTGATCCAGGTCGAATGTCATCGGGTTTTTCAATTTTTCTAGGTTTAACTAAATTGGTTTTTTGATATGTTACTTTACACCCGTAGTCTAACATTCGTTCACCTCCAATAGGGTCAGGCATATTTTCATATTTCCACATAAATGAACATGTAACCCAATGACGTTTAATAATTGGTCCTTCGACTAATTCGCCATCTTCCCAATTACTGTAAACATACAAATTTAAATCATCTAACACTCTTTCAAATTCTTTTAATATATAAAAAGATGTTTTTGAGTGATAAATTTGCTTAATATTATTAATAATATCTAATACGTCCTTCATTTATGAGCCTCTAATATTTTATCAAATTTGAGCGTGTTAATACCATTTCCCATTAAGGTATATATTTAACGCGAGTATAACTATATTTATCTCATCGCCAAATTACATCAAAATAACTAGTTATGTACATTTTACCAGTTTAACACACTAAATATTGTAAGTAGATTATATTTTTTCTACTTACAATATCTAAATTATTTTAGATCACAACCTATAAAGGGAGAACTTAATGGGTGCAAAAAGAAATTCACAAAAAACCTCAAGCTATGCAAATGTCGTTAACATTAATTTTACCTCATTACAAGCTAGTAAAGTTAAACTTTTACCTAGAAACACAAACCAAGAACAATATGTAATAAATTTAATGGATAATTCAAAAGACATTGTATTTGGTATTGGTCCTGCAGGTACTGGCAAAACATTACTTGCGGTTCAGGCTGCCATAAAGCAGTTTAAAGAAAAAGAAGTGGATAAAATTATAATAACACGACCTGCGGTGTCGGTTGATGAAGATTTAGGATTTTTACCGGGAACATTGGAAGAAAAAATGGCTCCGTGGACAATACCGGTGATGTCAATATTTGAAGAATATTATCATCCTACATCTATTAAAAGTATGTTAGTAGATAAAGTTATTGAGATAGCACCGTTAGCATACATGAGAGGTAGGACTTTTAAAAATTCATTTATTATTGCAGACGAAGTACAATTAACAACATTAAATCAAATGAAAATGCTTTTAACTCGTATAGGAGAAGGATCTAAAATGGCTATAACCGGGGATTTGAATCAAAGTGATCGATTATTAAATAATGGTCTACGTGACTTTTTGAATAAACTAGAAAAGTTCTCAAGTAATAGAATAAGTATTACACATTTTAACAATAATGACATCGAACGTCATCCTGTTGTTGAAGAAATTTTACAAATATATAATTTTTAATCTAAGTTGTTAAGTAACGCTAGAATATTTCTAGCGTTACTTAATTGTTTTACACAATCTGCTCAACTCCGATATTACACTTTCTTAAAAAATCAACACCATCTAATGAGCGATACTTATGTTTGAAATAAACTTTTTCAATTCCAGCTCCGTAAATACTTTTAGAGCATTCTATACACGGTGTATGTGTAACAAACATATGTGCATGTTTTCCACTATCATGACTATTAGCTAACTTATCAAGTGCATTTCGTTCTGCATGTAAAACTTCTAACTTAGTTGCTAAACGATATCGATCAATTTCTTGATCATCTATGTCGCTGTATTCGACATACGGCCAGGTGTCTTCAATTTCGTAAAGTGGTAAGTTTTCCCATAAGGGATTTTCATCTTTTCTCCAAACTCTATATTCACACTGATTGTCCCATCCAGCAGGAGTTCCATTATATCCAATTGAAATAATTCGATTATCTTTAACTATAATACATCCAACTTTCAATCGTTTAGCATAACTTAATTCTGAAAATCTTGTTGCAACATCCATATACGCTTGTTTAATTCGATTATTCATTTGTAAAATACTCTTTTATTATTTTACCGCAAGCTAATGCGGTATCTGCTTTATCATTAAAATCATATGCTATCATCATGTTTGAATGCTGTTCGCATAACTTATAGCAATCTAATACTACGTCATTTATTAATGCAATAACTTGCTGACGATCAGTCTCGCATAGTGATAACGCATTAATTTTTGTTTGATATTTGTTAATCATTCCTTGTCCAAATTTCAGTAGACACTGTTTCAAATTTGCGTTTGTAAATTTGATGAAATTTTTCTAAAATTTGATTAATAGGGATAAATTTATCACAATCATAACTTCCAAATATTCTACTTAAATGAAAGTTTTGTATCACTGGCAGTGCTTGATTAAGTATATCTGCCCCTCCAATGACCCAAACAACATTTGTAGGATCGTCTTTCTCAAGACGTTTTAGAATATCAGGTACATCACCGTTAGCAGTTTCTACGTTAAGAAGTTCTTTATGTGTAACGACTACATTTCTTCGTTTAGGTAATGGTTTTGGCATACATGGATCTTCCCATGTTGTTCTTCCCATTACGACAATATTTTCAATAGTACTAGATTTAAACCATTTTAAGTCATTACTATTTTTTGGCCAGGGCAATGTACCATTTTTAGAAATACCACCATTATCATCGCATGCTAAAATTGCATTAATCATTATTAATCCTTACATGAAAGCCTAGCTAACTGAATTAAAACCGCAGCTAAATTAATTTCTGCATCTGCACATATTGTATGATTCACTAAGCCGTCTTTTATAATTAAAACTGCATCATCTTGTAAAGTTTCAGTGTTACCAAATAACTCTATATTAGTATATAGCCATCTGTAAACATCCTCCATTTCTTCTGCTCTAATTGTACCGCATAATAATTTCCGAGCATCTTGGATTTTACCTTGTTTAAAAAGATCAACCATTTTAAACTTCCATTCTTGCTCTCCTGCATCTCCTTGCGATACTGGAGAAAGCATACCATTTTGTGAGTTCATTTGAACAGTGTTAATACACTTACGCAAATCTGGATAAGTTGCCTTAACATAAGTATCAAGAATGTCTAATTCAGGGGTAACTCCTTCGGTTAGCAATATTTCAGCAACTCTTGCAGTAAATTCTGTTTGATCTATTGTTTCAATTAAGAAACCTTGGCACCTTGAATGTATTGCTGGTATTATTTTATGAGGGAAGTTACATGTCATTAAAAATCTAGATGTACTATGATATTCCTCCATTACTCCACGTAATGCTGCTTGTGCATTGTGTGAAAGATAATCTGCTTCATCTAATAATACAGCTTTAAACTCACCAAACGGCATTAATTGAATAAAATTAACAATTTTGTCCCTAATATCATCTACTGAATTTGTTCGTGAAGCATTAATTTGCAATATATCATAAGGATTTACATCTAATTCATTTAGAAGTATTTTTGCTAATGTTGTTTTTCCAACACCAGGTCCTCCGCTGAACAACAAATGTGGGATAGATTTTTCATCTATCCATTTACGAATTTGTTTTTCTTGATTAGAGTCTCTAAATACATATCCGTTAATTGTATCTGGTCGATACTTTTCGACCCATAAATTTTGCATACATTTACCTTTAAAAAACAAATAAAATTAATTATATTACACAAACTATATTGTTGTCAATAATAATTTTTTTTAATATTTAATTCAGAAAATGCTATTTGTATAGCTTTAGATTGGTAAATAGCATCTGCTAACGCATTATGCAAATTTTGTTGAATTGATTTTCTAGGATCTTTAGCACAACATGAAAATAATGTTCTACTATCTCTAATTTGCCAAAAGTTCCAAGGTATTGATCTTCCTGCTGAACGGTACATGTCTTCTAAAATAGTCATATCAAAACCATAACCTTGTGCCCAGATAACGTCTACACCTACTAACCATTTAGTAAGGGTAGTTAAACAGTTGTCAACTGTAATTGCATTTGTCTGATCTAATGCTTCTTCTAAGATAGATTGATCTTGTTTAGCCCACCAATTAATAGTGTCATCAGATGTTGTTCTACTTAACCGATTTTGATCATCGATTGAAATTTTTAAATATAATTCGTCATATGGTTCTTTAGATGAATGTGGATTAAATTTACACCCGCCTAATGTAATAACTGTACTTTGAGGACAAGTATCTAAGGTTTCTAAATCGATCGTAGCATGTATTTTCATTCTCTATTTTCGTTTCCAATACCAGATAAAATTAACATAATATATAAAATAGGCCATCCCCATCCAGATAAAAACCCAGTAATATGAAGTACCATTAATGATACTCCAGTTAAGCCTAGTGTGCTTATGCCAGAGGATACTGATGTATATCGTTTAAAGTTTTGAATTTTCATATTTAATTTGTTGTTATTGTTTATGTTAAATTATACTATTGTTATAGGTAGACATCTACCTATAACAATTTAAATATTAGAAAAAAGTTGAGGATCAAATGATGCAGATTGGCCGTTTGAATATTCCGCTCCTACTTGCAAATCATTTGGTTTATGTGTATTAAATGCTAGTATATTATCTGGATCAACCATTCGATACGTTGTTTCAATAGTTTGATCTGTCATTGTAAAACTTCTAGTCCATCGGCCGTGTTCAACAAGAACCCAATCTCCTATTTGATACTCGTCTACATTGTCTTTTCCTTTATCAACTACCCTTCCCCATCTAGGATAAATTCCTCTAGTAGTACCGTCGTCACTTTTTATAATAACACCTGATGCAGTTTTCTGTTCTCCAAAATACATATCAGTTATTATAACTCTATTAGTAATAGCTCTTGGCTTTCCAGATATAAGTCCCATATAGTTTACCTTTTATTTTTGAACAAAATTTCCGTCTTTATCTTCAACCCATTCCTCATCTTCTAACATTTTCTTTTCTTCTGCAGAAAGCGGTTGTTTAATTGTTTCTTTTTTTGTAGTCGGACTACTAGTTTTTTTGGATGTACTAGCAGTTTTTGTTGTATCTACATTCATTGAATCTGCTGTTTTTTCATTAGTAGATGCATCTACAGTTTTATTAGTTTTTTTTTGAGTGTCGTCTTTTGCAACACGCGCATAATGCTCTTTTACAATATCTTCACGTTTTTTAATGATCTTTCCACCTGGACCTAACTCGTCACCTCGAGCATTAACCCTAACATTACCGACTGCAGGAGTTAATTCGTTTTTCTTTTTGAGCAACTCCATGTCAACAATCTTTCCACGCATTGATTTATATTCACGTTTTATAGCCATATCTTTTTCCTTATCTTAAAAACTCTCGCCAATCTAATTCATATTTGATTGGATTAATTTTGTGTAGTTCAAGTAAATATAATACAAATGAACTAACACTACTACCTCTACCTACGCCCCATAATATATTATGTTCTCTCATTAAGTCAACTAAAAATTTTACATATTTAAGAACATTTAAAAAATTAAGGTTAATGTATACTTCAAATTCTTCATTCAATCGGTCAACTTCTTGTTGACTTTGACATTTATTTAACAAATAATCATAAACATCAAACTCTTTATATTTAGTAGGCATAAGCCATTCTGTTTGTAAAATTTCATCAAACATTAGTACATCAATGTCTAATGACATATACAATTTTAAACCTGGTAAATCTTTATTAAATTGTATTTCATTAAATTTCTCAACATCTTCAGATGGTTCACACAATACATTAAAAAGTTTACTAGCATCATTTGAATATAAGATATCTACAATATCTTTATCAGATGCTCTTAATAAACCATACTTATCTTTAACTAACATATCAACAAACTATTATTAATAAAACATTATTTTAATTGATATTAATTAATGTGTCAAGCCCTTCGATTCCTGATTGTTGTCGTTGCTTTTCAGCTTCCTCTGCACGTCTATTGTACAATTCTTCTTTATACATATCAATTACTACTGCAATTTGTTGTTTTAATATTGGATTATGTGTCTGAAAATATTTCCTTTGTAAATCTATTGTTCCAGTTTCAAGTTCAGATAGTGATATACTGGAAACATTAATTAATGGATTAAACATATTGCCCTTTACATTCTACAAACAATGTTTGCCCAGAGTCAGGCGTCCAAATTTCAAAAATCATAGGATTATCTTGGCTAGTTGACTTTAATAGTCTAACCGTATTATCATATCCAATTGGTGTAGTTGCAGTATCATTTGCATAAATTGCTGATGTTGCGTATTTAGTAGTAGTTGCTGTATCAAAGTTTAAATTAACAGTAACATCACTATCTACACGAGTGCTAGTTACTGCAAGTCTCATAGATGTTACTGCAATATTGGAATCTTCCCGTAATGGCCAATCTGTAAAGTTAAACCCTACAGTTTGTATATTTTGTTCATCAATTGAGCTGTCAATCACAATGCGAACTTCTTGATATAAACCATCTGGTACATATATTGACAAGTTGTTCGATACACTGTCGTTATTAATTACCATTGTTGACCGTTTAAATTGTACTGAACTTAATGACAATATTGGATTAATTAGAATTTTACCAGTTGATCCAAAATTGTTATTTTCATTTATTTTAACAGTAGTATCTTGTAAATCAGTAATCTCACTTCCTGCTTTAGCAAAATTATCTTTAATAATTTGGAAATTATCTCTAAAGCCTTGTGTATCGTTATCAACACCTGCTACTGGATATTCTGCATCTATTGTTTCACTTATGATTGTACTAGTCATTTGTTTTCCTTAAATTTTATACATTAACTTGATAATTCGCAAACAAAATAAATTGTTCACTTGAATTATCTTTTGTTCGTTTTATTATATATCTATCAATATCATAATTAATAGTTTGTGGATTATAATCGCTGTTTTTTATGTTTCTTAATATGTTTTCACTTGTGCCAGGTTTACAATAACATATAGGAATAGCCATTTGATAATCCAGTTCTTGAAATTCTAATTGTGGGCTTCTCATCCATAATGGTAAAAACTCTCTTTCAGTTTTTCCAATAGCTTTTATATTATCTCGCATATTAGCAATACTTGAAATAAATCGAATTTGATCTTTACTATTACTTACTTTAATTGATGTTGTATCTGCTTTAAAAGTATTTGCATATTTAGGTCTACGTCGCATTGGTTCACTATCACCGAGTTCTAAAACTACAGTTGCAGTAGACGAATCTCTTATGATAACTTCAAAATCATTCATATCAGTGTTTACTACTACATCAGTGTTACGAGTTTCTATAATTAGTTGATCGTTAGATACAATTAAAAATTTTGTAAGATTTCTTCCGTACACTGGTAACAGTTCGGTTCCTAAATTATATCCAGTAACGTCATCTTTTGCAGCATATTGCAAACTATCTACTGTAATATTATTAGCAGTATTTATAGTGAAGTGTTTTTTAGTTTTTCCAATTTTAGGTACCGCAGGATCAATAACATCAATATAAATTACTTCATATACAACATCACGAGTTCCAGGTAATATCGCAACTGCATTTTTAAACTCTCCCAATATATATTGTTTTCGTTTATGATTAGTTGCTGCCGCTGCTACAAATTTGTCTATCTCTTTAACTTCTATGCCGCTATAAACTAGCATGTCTAGATTAAGTTGTAATCCAAAATTTTTATCTTGAGGTCTATAAATGCTTTCTGGTGTAAATATGCTTGAGTTACTAATAAATTCTCTATACGATAATCTTGTAGATTCTGCTAACATTGGTCGCATATAGATGTCTGTATATAAGGTATTATCAAAGTCGTTTACAGATAACTTAAATTCACGTTCAACTGCTGAGTAATTAAATCTATCTCTAGCTTCGACTACAAAATGAAATTCTCTATCAAATGACGTATCACTTGATATGCCTCCATCAAACGTAGTAGATCTACTATCAAATATTGTTAACCCAGGTTGTTCGGGTGAGCTAGTTTGATTGGCAATTCCTATAATTTCCCCACTATACGACATATACATTCCGTATGGGAGTCTACCTGATTTAAATGTATACACTATGCTACTATCTGGAACTGTAGTTTCTGCTTTAACAAATAATGTGCTTACATAATCTGAATTTATTGTACCTAAGTCAGAAGGAGTAATCCAATTAATATTCGAATCAATTTCTCCAATTACTGTAAGTTCAAATGTCTTAACTGAACTTGGCATAACAACATCATCCTGACTTGCTACTACAAAATCTTTAGTAAAATAGTCGTCTTTAAGTAACGCTAATCCAATATTTCTGTATATTAGTAATTGCTGTCCAATATTAGTATTAAGTTGTACTTTATCTTCGTTCTCACGAAGAACTTGTATTGTTGTAAGATCTCCAAAAATATCTTTTATATTTGTTAAATTAGTAGTATGTGCTGTTTGTGGGAGCATTACTGTCCAATTTTTACTTGTTACTGCATTAATATAAGCATCATAATTAAATTCATGTTTTAACATTAATAAAGTTGCAGATACTATCTGGGATATTGATAGTTGATTAATAGTTTCGGCGATTTCATCCCAATTTGATAATTCAAATGTAGAATAAGTATGATCCACTTTACATTTGTATATTTTACCATTTTCTCCTGTAACAATATCTCCTATGAAATAGTTTGTTCCAATAACCAAATCATACGGCACATTTATTGGATATATATCGTTTTCACTAGTTATGCTATACTCAATATATGGTGAAACAGAATTAATAGTATATGATACATACTCACTAAACTTAATAACTCTTTCTTTCACTTGTTCTCGTTGTGCATTTGTAATTCGATTAATAAAAAAGTAATCTTGTCCGGCTGCTGCTGTTCTACTTAATTTAAAGTCAATTTGTGCAATTAACGGTTGAGTTAATGTAATTGTGTCATAATCACTATTTGAATCATCTACACTTAATACTGTATACTGATGAACTCCTAATAAGATTTTTTGATTTACTAAATTTTTTAAATCTTGAAAGTTATCATCGCTTGTTAAATCTAATTTGTATATTTTAAATTTGGTATTTCCAGCAATTACATCTTCGTAAAAGTTTGCATAAACAGTTATATGTTCGTCGTCTTGCGTCATTCTAGTTGCACGAATTGTAAACTTATAGTTTTCTGTAACTGCTGGCTGATATGGCAATATTCCTGCAATTTCTCCAGATAATGCATCTAATGACAAGCCTGGTGGTAGTTCACTAATTGATCCATCGTCATTAAGATCCTCAAGGGTATACACAGGTAATCCATCTAATGTTTCATTATGAATAATATCTAAAACTAATATAGTGTAATTATCGGCTCGTTTAAATCCTAGATTACGAGGAGTAATCCATACTGGAGTACGTACATTAGTATTATCTGCAGTGAAAATTCCTGTAGCTGCATGCGTAATAGTATTGTCTGCGGTTAAGAAATCATCACCAACAACATATATTGTAAAGTCACGCCTTACATACCAATCACCATCTGTTACTGTTACAGTGAATGGATAGTATCTATTTAATTTTATAGGCTGTCTTTCAGTTTCGCTAAAATCATATGGAACACTATCAAAATAATAGCTTGCAAATCCATTTGAACTTGGAACATAAAAATCTAACGGGTATTTGGAATACGGAGCCGTATCGTACCCTCCTCCTTGATATATTTTTTCTAGACTTAATAAAGGTTCAACAATGCCTTGTATTCTACCATCTTTAGATAGTGTTAATCCTGGTGGCAGTTCACCGTCATGTTTTCCAATAAAAAATTCTAATTCATCTCCTGCCGGTATGTCAGAATCTGTTGCAATAAGTTGATAATCAACTATTTCATTATCTAATACGAATACACTTTTCTTATTAGGATTAACAGGTAACAATCCAGCATTAGTTTGCCATTCGGGTGAATCAGGACCTATTACTAGTACTTCTAATGTTCTATCTTCAAATAAATCATTAAAGTATGCTCTAACAACAAATGTACTTAACTCATTATGCTGGACTTCAAATACTGTTCCAGTTATTCGATTTTTATTTAAACGCAAACCTCTAGGAAGTTTGCCACTAATTATTTCAGTATCAACAGTAGTTGAAGTTACTAACGGTAGTAATATATCTGTTGGTCTACGCTCAACTATTGTTCCTAAATTTGAGCCTGTTGGCACTTTCCATATAGTCGATAGCTCTGTGCTTGCAGAAGTTGGTTGATTAACATATGTTATTTTTTGTTTAGTACTAGGGCCAATGATATATGGATATGCCGGTGCACTTAATGTATCATCTGTAAATGTTACAAAATATGCGTAAGTACCTTTTGGATATTCAGGAGTTACACAATATCGTCCATTATACTCGTCTAAGTCGCCGTTACTATAATAAAATACATAATCATCAACAAACGCTCCTGCAGTAAATGATAATGTGCCAAAAGTTGTTGATAATGTTTTGTCATATTTCCAATCAGAAGGTCTATGAGTATCTTTAATTTTAGTTCGATACGAACTTAATAAAAGTTTTGTTCCACTATACTGATTAATAGATGTTTTGTATCCGTATGGTCCGTAGATTGGATACCCATCAAAACAAAATCCTAAAATTTTACTATGTCCGTCTGAATGTCTAAAAAAATCACTATTAAAATTAGTAGTCCTATAATAATCATTACTAAAGTTATAAAATCGTTGAATACTCCATCCATTTGTTAGAAATGCACCGTCTCGATAAGTATACTCGTTTACCGATGTGCTTATTTGTTCTGTTACACCGTGTGCCGGATCGATAGTAAAAACACTTGGAAAATGACCTCGGTTTATTGTAAAACCTGATGGCATTGCAATATTATTGTTTGGGATAGTAGATTCTGTTGAATACGGTTTTATTAAAACTCCATTTGCCAAAATACCAACATAATTATCAAACACTTTTTGTGGATTTTGTGTATTTGTTCCGCATCTGTCTACAAATGAAAATTTATAATCTTGTAACGTAACTCCATTTATATTTGCATTTGCAGGGAAAGGGTTTCCATTACTTTCAACTGACAGTACTCCTTGCAATGTTGAAAATATCGACCTACTATTGTAAGAGCCTTGCCGAACATTTATACTTATTAGTTTTGGGTCAAATGCCATTTAATCTTCCTTTGTATTATACTTGTCCAAAATCAATTATTGCTAACGATGGTGATTCAAATGTTCCCATATCAATAGTAGATTCGTGTGCTAACCATTCAATTGTAGTGTTAAACTTGGGATAAATATCTCCAAATTCCATATTTTCAAAATATGCAGAATACTGTGAAAAGTCAGATCCATTTAATGTTCCATAAAATGATCCTGTAACTCGTGCAGCATCGATGATGCCCACTGTATAAAAATTATGCCCTTGTGCATTTAAACTGTTAGATAATTTAGGAAACGGATCAGTTTCTAATTTTGAAACAGTATTATCTATAACAAGATAATCTCCTTCTATTTTAGTTTTAATTCCATCCCCACCTACAATTTTCAGTTCAGAGTTAGCAGTTAAGTTTATATAGTTTTCATCTGCAGATATTGTAATATTAGCAAGATTTTCATTTGGAACACTAATAGTGATAGCAGAGTCTGACGACTCTAACACTACATTAGATCCACTAACTAATTTTTTAAATTGTAAATCGTATATTAACTTTTGGGAAAAGATGCCTTCTCCTTCCCCTTCGATATTCGATGCAGTTACGTCACCGGTGATTCTTAAATCAAGTTCTTCAAAATTTTGATTAACTTTTATAAATGCTTCTCTTAGATCATCGCCTGTTCCGTCGTTTGCAATGTATCCTATATTAATTAATTCTATTGCCATTGTTATTTCCCTTTAAGCAATCTGTAACCAGATATTATTTAAATAAATCATTAAATGTTGTAATCCTGATCCAGTTGGATTCCAACTAATTCCATCCGATACTGCTATTGTTCCAGGAGCAGGTTGTGATGGGATTGATCCTGGCATTAATACTAGCTGTTCTGATAACAGTTCAAATATATTAGCATATGGTGATGATATCGAGCCGTCTACTACATTAACTACTTGTGTAGAGTCATCTGCGTAAATTGACCCTACTACATCGCTGTGTAGCACTCCTGAATTTTGTGTAATTTCTTTTGTTGTTGGATTATAAAATAATAAACTTTGTGTAGATTCTACTCTAATAGGGTCAACAAAAAAACCTTCGTTTAACGAATTTAATATCGACGTTGATAAAATTATCGAGTTACTATGTTGCTTCGTAAATCCTGCACGATTTCCTATTGCAATACAATTAGAGCCTTGTAACTGATACCCTGCTTCTACTCCAATTGCAATACTGTATGAATTTTGATCTATTTGCCCTGCAGATGTTCCGATAGCGATAGCATGTCTTTCTTGATTTTGATACCCTGACTGTACACCGATTGCTATTGCATTAGGTTGTTGATCAACATCACCTGCAAATATACCTAAAGAAATTCTATCTTCTCTACTCCGAATACTTTCTGCGTCAACATGACCGAAATAAGTGCTAGTACCTATATCTATTAATTTACTGCTATCATCATTATAAATATCACCTCTAATATCTAACAGAACATAGTCGGCTAAACTTTTAATATTTTCAATTTCAGCTATTAATGTGCTAGATGTTACTACTTGTAAATCATCGACAAAGTTTGACAACGATGACGGAGCATCTTCAATTTTACTATACGAAATGGTTCCTGATAATGCATCTACTATTATTTCACCGGATGACGAGTACAGTGAACCAACTAATGCAGTGGCGTTAATTTCTCTAAAAGGTCGAGCAGATGTGCCTATTAGTCCAACATTAGGAGTTTCTGGAATAATAACACCGTTTAATATAATAGATGTTACAGATATTTGACCCATATTTTCTAATGACCTAAACTCAACTCCATCTCCTCTTTCGTTTACTTTTAAAAACGACCCTTCATTTCCAGTATAAGATGATGGAGTATCTACTAAATCTAAAACTGTTTGTGCTTTAATACTATTGCCATTAACTGTAATAGCAGCAGCATTAATAGTACCAATTGCATCAATGTTTTGTACATTTACTATGCTTGAGTCTTGGAGATTTAGATTATCGCCTGCAGGAAGTTCTTTAACTTGGTTACTGTTAGATGTGTCTAACACTAGTGGAAATCTATTGCTCATGTATGTATCCTATTTTTATATATTTATCGCACACCTTATCACCAAGTATCAGTTGACCAGGCAATCCGTTTCCATATATCAGCTTCTCCTGTTGTGTATGTTTCTACACAATAATATATGTATGTAGAGTCTACTGATATTGCTCCTTGTGTATCTAATACTTGACCTTTACTAGTAACAGGTACACTAAATTGTATTACTAAATCTCCTGCTACTATTATATTACCTAATACTGTTAGATTTGAATTAAACACAATATCATCGGACGAATTATTAGCTAAAAATTCAGTATCGTTAATATAAGAGCTTAATGTATTTGGCACAGAAAACTCTATAACATTATCAGTTTCGTTATAAGACACTGTTATGTTTTCTTGAACTCCATTAGTTATTATATCGGAAAGAGACTGCTGTGCTGTTTCACTAGTAAGAGCTGTAGTTTCGTACAACTCTGTAAAATTATCATTGATTTTATCAAATGCAATTCTTAATGGGTCTCCATCACCTCTATTGGGACTAGTCCCTAAATTTATTAATTGTATAGTCATATTTTATTCCTTATTGTTAGCAACTAATCTTAGTGTTTACCAACAACTACTTCGATCATTCCACGTTCGGTATCGAACTTATTTGTTAGTGCTTTTCCTATTATTGTACCTGGAATTGCAGAATCTATAGCACACGCATACTCAGATATAGAGCTTGATACTAATAGATCTCCTTTTTTAACTTTTCCTACTACTTTACACATTACTCGACCTTGTAATGCTAATGGAATAACAAAATTTCCATCTAACGACGAGTTCATTAAGTGTGCAGGATTTTCAGATACAATACCTGCAACTCGTGTATCAGATTTAATATTTGTAGTAGTTAATTCATATTCTCCACCAAAGATTAAAACAGTGCCAAATGTATAATAGTTATCTGCTAAATAATTTTCAGCTAAGTCAGCATACCTAGCAGTAGTTGCAGTCCCGTTAAACAATGTTGCGTATACAGTGTTGTATACTAAATTTGATGCTCCAATGTTATATACATTTGTAGTGTCTGGTTTTACACCTGTACGGTCAAAAATAAACGGTGTAACACTAGAGTTTGATCCAGTATTTGCTGTTACAATTGCAACTTGTCCTGCAGTTGTTTTACCTGTTCCAGCTCCTAATGCAATTCCTGTAGATGCTGCTGTTTTTTCTTCTTGTGCTTCAATAAAACTGCTGTAAATCCAATTAGTTGATAAGAAACTCTGGTTATTGTAAGTTGACAAGCTTTGCAATACACTCTGTGATCCAGCATCGTCGCCTATTGACAAATTTCCATAAAAAGTTACATCAGGATATGTAGGTGATGTTCCTCCAGACCCGCCGACAGCAGTTAAAATTAAACCTTGAGAAGGAGTTTTTAAATTTAACATAGTACCTGTTAGCGACATTACTTCGTAGCTAGAGTCGTTACCTATTATTAAGGATCGAGCATGAACACTACCGTTTGTATTTGTTTTTACTAAACTGTTAGCTTCGCCGGTAATTGATATATTACTTATTCCAAAAGTACCAGTTGACAATTTAACTAATGCAGAGCCTGGATCTTGTGCTGCTGGTATTTCTGTTGTAAAGTTACTTGGGAGCAGTGCGCCTCCTTCTGTAACTACTGTAGAAAAAGATATTTGCTCTATATGTGCAGACCCAGTATCGTTTGCCCAATTTCCTAATACTTTATTATTTTCAATTCTGGCAATTTTATTAAAATCAATTCCATTGTCAGCAAGAGAAATCCATCCATTTGATGCAGTAAATACCGTGCTGTTAAACGATGCAACTCCTAATTCTGATTGCGTGAGTCCGGTTGCATTACTTCGTGTAGTTGCTGCATTAAGTAATAATTTACTTTGTACAATCCCTGCTGTTGCAGAAACATCGCTATTAACAATAGTATTTGGTTTAATTTGGAAATTAATTGTCGAATATTTTTCAGTAACTTCGTTATTAACTACAGTTAATGTATTAATATTTGTAAATGATATATCACTTAAATTATCATGTACAGCATTCGCCCATTCATCAACTGGTCCTGATAATATTACAGCTTCTGCTCCTCCGACGACTTGAACAGTATCCACCGCAGGAGAATCTCCTTCAGGTTTACCATCACTAAATACTCCAGATACTGGAGTATAAATTATCTCAGTTAAGTTTGTTCCTAAACTTTGAAAATCTCTAGTTCCTAAAATAGTACCAACTGCTCCAGTAACTGATCCTACCATCTGATCATTAACTTCAAACGGACCGTTTACAATCGAACCTGAAATTACAAATATTTTTTTGTAACCTGTACTAATTAATAGCTGACCATTTGATATATTTGTAATATCAACGTCGTTCATATCTGCTAACAATTCACTACTACTGTTAGCTAATATCAAGTCGTCAACGTAAATTTTAGTAGCAACATCTGAATCGTTAGTAGGAGCTTTTAAATTAGTAATAGTGTTACTACCAGCATTTAAATCTCCAGTTAAAATAGTTGAGCCATCTGCTGCAATTGCACCTGGGCCGATTTTATTAACTATAACATTTCCATTTGTATCAAATCCTAGTCTTCGATTAATGTATCCTCGAACGGCACTTTCAGTAGGTACTGTATCAGATGCATTGTCAGCCATTGCAGTGTCTGTGGAAAATTCAGTAATAACAACTCCACGCTTGAATCCTAATCCATCAACATCGGAAAGTGCAATGTTAGCAGCAAACGAAACTGTGCCTGTACCTTGGTCTACACTAAAGAATCTTCCAGCTCTAAAAACACCATCCTGATCTGTTGATGTATAAAATACACGGCCTTTATTAATTTCTGTAACTTCTTTAGAGCTGTCTTTTTCACTTGGGCTTCCGAAAATTACATTTGGGAAATTAGTATTGTTATAACTACCTGTACCTATGTCTAAGAAATCATGCCCAGTTACTCGACATGTTGAAATACCTACAGTAATGTTTCCAGTTTGATTTGCTTTCAACCCTGCTCTAATAGTAATATTTTCTGATCCGTAGATAACTGGAAGTGCTATACCTGTAGAGTCTGTTTGGTTAATAGTTTCAATATCTTCTAGATCAACAAGTGCATACGCTATATTTTCTGAAACAGGGACTTCGTTTCCTTCTGAATCAACACCTCGATAATTAAACACATAATGTGTTTTTCCACCCCATGATATAATAGGTGCTTCTACTAATGTTTCTGGTCTCCACCCTAATGGCCTAAATCCTTCAGGTGTCTTGCTATTATTGTTTAATCGATATATTTCATTAGTGTCAGAAACTGGTTGCAGTGCTAACCGCACATCTCCTATTGTTGCACCTTTAGTTGTACCTGAGCCGGCTAATTCACTAGTTTGAGCTCTTGCACTGTCAATGATTAATCGAATATAGTCGTAACCTTCATCAAAACTAACTTGTGCAGTTCCATCTGGCAATTCATTGCCTATACTATCGCTAGTTAAAAATGATATCGAACGATATACAGTATCAGTATTTTCATCAAAGACTATAGCAGTTGACGGTCTAATTGCTATTAATTCTTGTGATTTAATATCTGAAATTATATGTGTTTGATTTCTTCTATAATTTATTATTTTACCATATGGAACATTTTCTAATAAACCGTTACGACTAAATTGAGTTTCGCTAGTAGAAAAATTCAATTTATATACACGACCGTCAAACATCGGAGTCGACGCTTCAACTTTAATAGTACCTGCAATTGAAAATGCTGTAATAATTCCAGTTAATGCTACAGGATCACCATTATCAATTTCAGTTACTGTAATAATAGCATCATGTTCTACACTAGTACCTCCTAATAAGTTACCGTCAACTGTAATAGTATCTCCTACTGTAAAGTTTGTACCGTTTGAAATTATATCTGCAGAATACCCATTGTGAATAGTTTTATAAATTGTAAATACTGCATTGTTAGCAAGAGGATTAGTTACATCTTTAGTAACTGGAATCGATGTTCCTACATTTTCGTATCTTCCTACACACGCATTAGTTTTTTCTACGTTTGCTACTTCGTATCTAGCAAAGATTTGTTTAGTTTCATGATATATGTCAAATTCAGATCTTGATGATGGAACATCTTTAAAATCGAATGCATACAAGAACAATTTTTCCAATTGGTTTGTGTACCCATCTGGATCAATTGAAACTGGCACACTGTTTGCACCTAATGCTACAGAAGTAGGAGCTCCAAGTGCTGTTTCAGTAATTTCCAATTCATTAGTTAAATCAAATGCTCCTTGAACATTGATAAGATAAATTACAGTTGACCCTGAAGTATCGCTTGAATCAACTACAACTGTGCCGAAAGCACCGCTACTCACTTGCGTTAATACTTGCCCTTGTTCAACTACTACACCCCCAGATAATGTTAAAATAACATTAGCATTAAAAGTTCTAGCTGATTGAACCATATCTTGAGCTAGAAAAATATCATCTGGAATTTCATTTGGGTCAAACCCATCTGCTACTAATCCATATTCACCGTAACAACTTGAACTAGACAAAGACCTAATTTGTGATCCATTTTTTGAATAGTATGATGCCCAGCAATAATATGTAAACATTGATACTAGTTCTGACAATGCCCCATTAGCAACTACTAATCCATAACCTAAATCGTTAATATTAGTAAAGTCATTACCTAATATTGATCTATTACCTGCAGTTTGCAATGTAATAGGAATTGGACTAGATAAATCATTTAAGTTAACACCTGTAGATAAACTACTAGTTACTCCAGAAAAACCAAGATTGTTATTTGAACTATAATCTAATTTTAATTCTGCTATACCTAAATCTGGATCATATTGTGCAATTGCATTAACTTGAAATCGTTTTCCATCTATATAAAACACGCTAGGTGTTTCAGGTCTACGGACGAATAATCCTTGTGGTTCTGCTTGAGATCCATAACTCTGAACCATAATTCTAAATGGATCTCCATCTATTTTTTCATATACTTGAACAGCAGTATTTCCCACAAATGCATCTACAAAGATACCACCACTGAATGATTGTTTGTTTGATGATTTTGAAAACGACGAAGATCCTTGAATATATGGTGATTTTGTTAATACTTGGCCTTCAGGATCAAGTACTCCCATAAATCCTCCATGACCGTGAACTGATATGTTCCTAATCATAGTTGCATCATTTAATAAAAATACATCTAAGTCTTTATTGTTTAGTGGAGGATTATATTCACCATCAAACCAATAAACAATAGTATCTATTAAATTTTCAGTTGCAGCATAAACACCGTCAATTTCTCTCCAATAATTAATACTTTCTAAATAATCAAATTCTAATGATGACGTATGTGTTTTTGTTGCAACATAATAGTAATATACACCCGATGCTAAAACTTTAACAACTTCTTTTTCTTTATAAAGCGTACTTGGAGCCCATTCAAACGGATCAGCAATTCCTAATGAAATATCGTGATCGTATGTTTTAGTTGATTCAGTTCCATATGTTAATACCGGTTCTTCTGCGTTGTACAATTGTGTTAATAGCGTGTTTATAAAACGAATTGAATTATTAATTTCAGAAGTTGCATTATAACGATTCGCAATATCGTAGAATTTTCCTTGAAGTTCTAAAGCATATTCATTGCCACCGTTATTTAAATCATTAATTAATCCATCAATAATAAGACCTATATTTTTGAAAAAGATCGATCTTGAATAATCTCCAGATAGTACATATGCAGGGAAAAAATATTCTACATAATTTGTAGCTTGTTCCTGTAAAAAAAGTTTGTTAACACGAATAATTTCAGTAGCAGCTACCCATCTTCCAACATTCTCATAGACACTGCCAACATTTTTAGTCAATGCTGGATCAGTGAGATAATGTCTGCCAAAGTATCCGTCAACTCGTTGAGTTAACGGATTTATATATTCAACACCATTTGGAACTTTAGTAACAGTTAACACAATATCTGCAGCACCGTTGTTACCTAATTGTGCATCTTTTATAAATATTCTTTCATCTTTTTGAAATGATGTTCCAAACTCTAATATTTCTACATTTGAAATCTCACCTCCGCTTCCTACTGTTATTCTAAATACTGCATCTTTTCCAAAAAACTCTGAAATGTAAGAACTTACAGTATATGTACCGGGTATGCGATATACATCAGTTTGAGCATCGTATGTAATAGTTTCTATATTACTTTTACCTAATACCATACCGTCAAATTCTGCATCACGATAAAAATACATATCAGCCCAAATAGATTGAGATATTCTATTTTTAGGTTTAATAACACATCTACGTAATTCGTCCCCGCAGATTGATACATTCGGAGGTAATCGTATAGGGAAATCTTCTTCATATACGCCAGATTCAACAAATATAGCAATATGATTATTTCTTACAATATTACCATATTCCAGTTCTTCGCCATTTTCAAACTCAATTGGTTCTAATAGCTGAACATCTATCTCATCTGTTTCAAGTAAACTAACTGCTCTAGGCCCTGCTTCGTACTTATAGTCGATGATTCTGCCAACAGCTCCTGAAAGTTTTCCTCTAACTATTTTCCCAGGTATAATGTCTGTATTAATTGGATCTGCTTGGTCAACATGACCATTATTGCCATTGGATAAATTAATTTTATATGTAGTTCCACCGTCAATAACACCAGGCGCTCCTAATACTCCAGATTCGATTACAGTTAATACTACGTTAAATTTCGCTTCTATTACAGATGCTGCTTGTAAGTCAGGTACTACAGTTTCATTTATATACTGTGTATACTTTGTTTGATACATAGTATCTACCGCAGTATTTGTTAAAATATAGTCTACTACTAAATCTCTTACAAATTCAATACTAGCAACAGTTTGTACTTTTTGTCTACTAATTGCATTCCTAGAACTAATATTTGAGTAGTATCGAATGCCAGCCCATCGAGATAAGTAATTAGCATTGTTTCCAGATAACGAGTCTAATGATACACTTTCTAAAATTAATTCTATATCTCTCTGACATAGCTCAATATCGTAATTGTCAGAAAAACTTGGATAAGTAGATTTTATAAATCCAATAACTTCATTCACAATAAACACTTTATTTTTTAAAATAAGTGTTCTAGAATTATTACGACCGGAAATTGGGGAGCTCATTCCTGATGTAATAATAGTCGAATTATTGCTATTATTACCATATGTAATTGTTTGTATATAAGGGCCGGGCTCGTATGGAGTTGCTAGTATAAGTTCTTCTGCTTTTCTAGCAGCAGCGTTTATTGTTCGATATGCATAGCCGGGTGATCTTCCTTCTCTACCTATAGGAGTTGACAGTTGACGATCGTCTCCGGATGTGTTTACAAATAGATTAACATTGCTAGTTACTGCAGCATTGTCAACATATAATTTAGTAGCTGCTTGCAAATCAGTAGCATCGTTAGGAGTTCCTGTGCCGGACAAATCGCCAGGATGATCTGATAAGTACAATGGTCCTTCCATTGTATCTCCTTGGCGCCGTACAACTGCATATCTTGGAAGTACAGAATTAGATAACCAGTTTCCTAATAGCGACGGATCGTAGTACAAGTCTGTTAACGTAAATTCTCCAGTTCCGCCAGTTAATAATATTCTATTAACATTATTAATAGCATCTTCTGCAGAAGAATATAATCCAATATTGTTTTCATCTTGTATACGTATATAATATATTTCACCTGAAACTACACCTGCAGGATCTGAACCTGATGAGTTAAAAATGTAAGCTCCGCCGGTATATTCAGAAGTTAATCCATGATCTTGAATGTATAAATATCCAGATGAAATTGTAGATGTAGTTAAAATATAATTACTAGTATCTTGAGGTTCATCACCTATCCTAATTCCACTTCCTGAAATTTGTTTTTTTTGATATGTTTGATCTGCATACCCTTTGTTAATAACTAATGCATCTAACGTGAAATCAGTATTATGAACATTGTTAAACAAGTCAATAGCATCAGATGATACTTCTACATTTGCAATAGCATACGAATTTGCATTAAGTGGGCTTGATAATTCTGCTTTCGGGTCGTTACTTAATTTTGATGAAAGTTGACGTACTATTAATTTTCCATCAACTGTAAAATCAAAACCAATAGTATCGGCTGTATTATCTAATGCGCTGTTACTTGCTAGTTCTAAGAAAGTTAATCCTGACCCGTCTGATTTTACAATAACTGCTTTATTTTCATTATTATTATATGCATCAGGAACATCGCCTAAATCAGTAAATGATATCTGGCCTCCTATACCAAAAACAGCATACAATTCGTTAAAATTTTCATTTACTTTTCTAAATGATTCTCGTATACTATCTCCGGTACCGTCATTACCTTCAACACCGATATCAATTTCTTGTTTTGCCATTATTTTGCTCCATTAAAATCTGTATATTTATTAGAAATATGTTTAATATATTTATCTGGGATGCGTACTTGCTGCATTCTGCAAATACTAGCAAAAATAATGTATAGTAGTTATATTATGAAAAGAGATAGGCGTACTTGCACTATCTCTTAATAAAGAAAGGTATTTAAAATTATTTTTTATGCAGCAGTACCTGTATCTGTTTTAGATACAGATTTAGTCTTTGATGCTGTTTTAGACTTAGATGTTGCTCTAGGTTTAGATTTTGCTCTGGGTTTGGGTTTAGGTTTTTCTACAATATTTGGGACTAATTTTTCTATAAATTGTATTTTTTCTTTTTTCCACATAGTCCATAAGCTATAACCTATACCAAAGTATGCAACATACTGGGTAAACTCTTGAACAATTAAAAATGCAACACATGCTGACAATAATATTAATCCGTCTAATGTAGTGCGTTCTTTAGATCGTTCAATAATCCAATTTTTCATATTAATTAATGTTTGTTTCATTATTACTCCTTGCTGATGTTATAATCGTATTTAGTTCTCATTATTTAAATGGATTTGTCGAATTATAAGAAAGCAATTCTTTTATGTTAATCCGTTTTGCCTTTGATCCAGATTGCTGTGTTATTATGTTTGGAAATTCGTCTTTAGACTTAACTCTATTGTTAGCTGGCAAACGTAGTATTATTGGCATTTTAGATATATTTGATTTTTTAATCATAGTAGCTCTTGCTCGTCCTTCATGATCATAAACTTTGCCATCTATAGTTATATCTAAAGTAGGTAACCAATCGCTTGTAAATTTTTCATTATCAAATTGCCCGTACTGTAATGCACGGTCTGATGCTTGTCCGTTGCTATCGTCTGCAAGAAATAAAAAGTCATCTGGAGATATTTCAGCAACCGCAGCCCTAGATCGATCATCTGGATAGACGTTATTCTTAATCTCTTTTTTCCATTGCTGATCTGAAATATAGATTCGATTAGTTATTTCTACAATCTTCATTTATGATCCAGATTTTGCAGTTGCAGTAGAAGTATTGTTAGCAACAGTTGTATTCATAGAGGAAACATATTTGTTATACTTATTAGTTCGATCGTCTAACCCATTTAAGCTACTGTTAATACGTTTAGTTACTTGTTTAATATCTGTAAAATCAGTTACATGTGGTCTTACTCTTTTTTTCCAATACATTATAGCAACTTTTGCAGCAGTTTCAGGTTCAGATAATTTATTTGCATTTGTCCAAGTACTAGTAAAATCGTCACCTAACAATTTACCCATCCAATTATAGTTCCATCTACCAGTAAGTTGAAAATAACCTCTACCGATAAATCGTTTTGCATCATTTAAATTTTTATTACCTAAACTTTTATTTTTTAAATAACTTTTAATCCTAGGATTAGTTTCAACCATTCTAGTAAAATTTTGGCATTCGTGTGCTGCTTGTGCCATAAATGCTGCTAATTCTGTTCCTTTGATTCCAGCTTTTTTCGCAGCATCTAACAATGTTTTTTCACTGGGCTGCTTAGTTAATAATTTAACAGTAGCTGCTTGTTTAGTAGTCTTTACTGTTTTAGGCTGATCTGCATTTGATTTAGGTGTACTTTTAGACACTGAGTCTATCTTGGGAGATTTTTCTTGAGATGTTGGATTTCTAATTTTATCCAATTCTTCTTGCGAATAAGTTTGATAAGTAGGGTCTTTAGTAAAGTCTGGATGATTATAGTCTTTAACTTTCATTAACCCAGCACCTGCTCCTGCAGTAACTGCTGCACCAATCCCTAAACTTGCTGCTAAATCCTTCCAACCTTCGTTAATCATGTCGTCAGTTATTTCTATCATTTTCATATTGGTATTCCGTTATGTTTGCCGTATACTATACATTTTTTTCTCTATTCGACTTAATGCTTCGCGTTGTACTCGTAATTGTGCTTCAAGTGCTTGAACATATCGTTGAGTAGGTATTTTTTGAATAACTCCATTTTCTCCTAGTAGCTCAAAATGGTCTACTCCTTGCCCTTTTAACCCACCTGCAACTCTGTTAGGATTTTTAGTATCAGTGGAAGACTGCTGGTGTTTTTTTCCATACATTGTATTTAAATAATTCATTGTAATTCCTGTTTTTTATCTAAAAGTTGTTTGAGATTATCTCGATAATTTAATAATAACTTGCCGACTAACTTATAAAATCGTTTAAATATTTTATATTCTGAATAATTAGTCTTATCAAAATAAGAAGCATAGTTTGCCATTATGCTACTATAATATTCTTCTTTCATAAAGTTGCCATTTTTAATAAAGATTGATAACCGTTTAAGGTAAAATTTTATATCTTCAATACTAGCATAATTAATATTATCTTCAATTAATTCATGTAAGATGTATAATACTGCTTCGTTTGCATATGCTGATATTTCTTGTGGACTAGACAAATATAATTTTAAATCATTTTTGTCCCTTTTACCAGACATAATTGAATCTATTGCTTTATTAAAGATTTGCTGATCATTAGTTAAATATGATCGATATTCTTTTGATTGTTTATTCTGTTTTAAATCTTGTTGCATATGTACTAATTCATGTATAAAAACATAAATTAGTTTTGCAACAGAATTACTTATTTTGTAAATAGGACTTTTAAATTTAATAGATTTAATAGTTTTGTATGCACGTTGGATGTTATGAATTGTATTAGTTTCATCAAAATCATTTTGATTAAATAATTCTTGTGTAATACTATTTTTTAAATTTTCCAAAATAGCATCAAGTAAATCTATATTTAATAAAATTTCAGTGTTTGACGCTTGGCCAGGTACTGTTAAATTTTTTGAAAATTGAATCTCTAATGTATCTGCTAATTCCATATTTAATATATGTTTTGTAAAATATCTAAACTTTTTTATAATATTATTTTTTAAAATCCGTAGTAAAGTTTTATCTAAAAATAAATAAAAATCATCATAAGATATTAATTTTTGATTACTATATTGTTGATAGAATATCTCACCAATAGAAGCAACAGTATCATGCAACGCATTGTCAACTAGTGATAACAATTCATCTCTATAATTGCTATATGAAATTACTTCATGTAGTTTCATAATATAATGCACTCCGATATACGATCAATTAAACTAGCTCTATATTGTGTTAATTGTTGATATACAATTTTATCGCTGTGATTCATAAATCCCTCTCTTTGTTAAAATGTGTTGCTAATGATTGGTCAATATAATTGTACGGTTCTTCTCTAGCTGCTGCACGTTTTAAATAACGGTTCTCAGGGTCTATTTTACTAGTATGTGATAGCATTGCGCTATGTGTTCCAACTTTAGTAGCACCTACTTTAAATATTTTATCTTCAACAAAACTAACGTACTTAACCTGAGAGTTATTTTCAATAAACTTATTAATTACATCGCCTAAAATTTTGATACATTGCGAATATGCAGCAGTGTCAAATGGCATTTTTTGTTTACCAGTACCGTAATATTTTTTCCAGTCTGCTGTGAATAAGCCGCCAGACTGTTGTGTGTCATCTGTGAATAATCCGGGATTATCATATTGTGGGAAATCCCCCCATAAACTACTAGGAACAATTCCTAATGGTTCAGACACTGTTACAAAATAAACCGGATATTTATTATCGTTTATAATTCTGTTATAGCTTTTGTATATTCCACGAGCAGCATTTGCCCATGGTTTAGTTTTACCACAAGGTACAAATGCTACCATTTTATATTTAGAGGGAACTTCATACTTAACAATTTCTCGATGCCAGTTAGCAATCTCAGGATGCTTAAATAATGCAAGTGTTTCGCCAGGAGTGTATGCTGTGAGCTCAGGATTAAGCAATGGATTACTAGCTAGACTACGTTGTACCAACCATTTTCTAAATTGCGGCCACATTTCTTTTGAAATATATTTAGGAGAACCTAATTGATCTATTTCTGTTTGAGTGAGGTTGGCAAATGCGTTTTGTTTTTCTTCTGAACTGATATTAGTCGGTGGGGCAATACTTTTGATAGATATTTTTCCTGCTTCCTGTATAAATTCACTTGCTTTCATAATATAATTCACTCCGATATACGATCAATTAAACTAGCTCTATATTGTGTTAATTGTTGATATACAATTTTAATGAATCGTTTATAGATAGCAAACTCTTTTTTATTTGCAGGTTTATAGAAAAAATCTCGATACGTTTGAATAATCTGATAACTTGTTGTATTATTTGACAAGCCTAATATTGCTTGATCCAACTTAAATAAAACATCACGTACAGAATCTTTGTTTTCAAGTGAAGAATCTAATACAGTACCTAAAATCTCTAAAATAATCCCATAAGCAGATTCTTGTGCATACGCAGCTATTTCTTGAGGACTAGCATAATATAATTTAAATTTGTAATCAGTGTCTTTGTTTTTCATTAGTTCCGCAAACTTTTTCTTATCCTTCATTAAGTAGGATCTGTACTCAAGTGCGTCTACGTTTTTTTGATAATGCAGTTGTCTTGAAATTTGGATAAAATGTCCAATTTCATGGATAAGAGTTGTTACAAAAGGAATTGTCACGTCTCGATATTCTCTAAACATAAAATTCCAAGTATTAAACATTTTTTTCAATACCGAAATCGCTTCACCTACTGTTGGAATGTATGCATCTTCATCTTCTTCTTCTTCTTCATCATCATCGTAGTTAAACCCTAGACTATCTAGTTCTAACACATCTGTTAACATCATATGCATAGAGTCTATCACAACAGACACCATATCCATTATTAAGCTAATATTAACGACTATATATTCATTTCCAACAGCTTTTGCTTGAATTGACGGTCCTAACGCATCAAACCGAACTCTAACTAATGTTTTTTCATATATTCTATTAGACATTGCATCTAACATTGTAGAAAAAAGTGAGTCTGGATCGTTAAAGTTAAGTTCTGATCTCATGCTTATAGGGGGTTCTAATAACTCGTCAGTAGGATCGTCTTCCTCTAATCGATTAACCAATGCTCGAAGCGTATCGTCCATTGCTTGTAAAATTGCTGCTTTAAGTTTAACTTGCAGCTCTCTATGATCTACTGCTTCGATTATTACATCTTTTATTTTCATTTTAGTCCTCAGTATTGAAAAAATCTAAACTTAATACATTGCAATATATTGTTTTCTTTCCTTGAAGATAACTAGCGACAATTCTATGGTTGCCATCAGCTGCATAGTATATTTCATTAGCAAGATATAGCAAAGGCGGTTCAAAAGAATCGCCTTTATTTTTCACGATATTTTTAATATGCTCGGAGCTTAGTTTTTCTTCAATACACTTAATAGATTTAATTGGCACTTCCATTCGTGTTCCATATAACATATTCCTTTGTACAAATGGAACGTCAGGATACATATATTCATACACTTCGTCGATTATATCCATTGTATCTGAAACAATTTTACCTTTTGCAACTGGCAATGGATTGATAAAATCATATATTGGCTTTTTTTGCTTATTTTCTGCAATATAAGATTGCACTACTCCATGTATAATTTCACTCAAATGCATTAAATATTTCCTATATTTTTAGTACAATGTATTGCACGTTTATTGTAGATAGAAATATTTATGCAAAATTGGTTACATCAACTGATCTTTAAACTTATTATAAAGTTCAGTTGTTGCAAGATTTTTATTTTTTGATTCGCACATAATATCGGCAGTATTTGAAAAGGACAATGCCCATTCATTTACTGTATGATTTGGGTAATTATCACTATGCGCTCGTAACTTTTGTCGTTTACATCCAGACTCTTTCAACAGTTGCATATTTGGAAAGTCATTTTCAATATGACCTACAAATTCGTGTCTACTATAACTATAATGAATTACCGGTCTTACTCCGTTCCACGAATCTATAATACGTAGATATCGACTGTCATTTGGTTTGATATATTCTCCAGTGTTAACAAAATGATGATGAATATCTAATACTAATGCACAATCATTAGCTAGTTCTAAACTAGCATCGATACCCCATTTATTTTCGTCATTTTCAATAGTTATACAATTCCTTGCTTCAGACGATAGTCTAGGTAATACTTGTTTAATACCATCAGGCCCACGTTTACCTGAAATATGAACATTAATTTTAAAATCTTGAAATTGTTTTCCATATCCCATCCATCGAGCAATGTCGGTGTGATATTCAAATTCTTTAATTGAATTTTCAACAATAGCATCATTATCGCTTGCTAAAACAGTAAATTGACCTGGATGCATTGATAATCTAATATCATTATCTCTTGCAATTTTTCCAATTTTTGATAATTCAGATTCGCATAGAGATCTAACATCTGATTGTTTCCAAAACGGTTGAAACTGCTCATGAGTATATAATGGAAGACAATCACTTCCTATACGATACATTCTTAAACTTTGATCTAATTTTGAAACATATTCAATTGCATTTTTTAATGCAAGTAAGTTATGCTGTGTTAAGTACCATAACCGTTCATTTACACCATATGCTGTTTGTTCAGATAACCATTTAACTGTTGTAGATTTAAAATTTAAATTAGGTACAGCAACTACTTTATTTTTTACTTTTTCTGATATTTTACAAGCAAACCCTAGACGTTTGATATTTTGATTAAACATGATTATTTTTTCCAAGTTAGTGAATTGCGCTTGATTGATGTTAAGCATAGAGGTAATGTGTACTATACAACATAGTGTACATTATACTGTAGTTTTTATTGATTTGTCAATAGTTTTTGTAAGTTCGATTTAACCATTGAATTGCTGCATAAATATATGTATCAATTTGATTACATTATATACATTAGTACGATCCCCAATTAGATTCTTCTTCGTCGTGTGCTAATTGTGCTTTAGTGGGTTGTATTGGTGAATATTTGTTATCTACTAATTTTCTATTTTTAATGATAGAAGTTTTAAAGAAAAGTGCTTGAATCGGTTCATTATGATGTATGATTCCAGTATTATCAATAAAACCATCTATTCCAAGATGTTTTGTGAATAATACAGTTAGTGCAGATGGAATTGACTTTGGTGTTGGTAAATAAGGAATATGCTGAACTGCGTAACAAAACGCCCAAAATCTACCACCTGGTAACTTTGATCTTAACGCTGTTTTAAAGACTTTTTGTTTCAACTCGTTTATATATTCTACTAAAAATGATGTATCAACATCTTCGATACTAATTTCATAGTCAATTTCTTTCATTTGTGCAAGGTATTGAGTAATCCAAGAATAGATAATACGTTCTTCTATGACTTTGTAGTAATGAGAAACTTGTTCTTCGGATATTGATGGCAAATCGATAATATTTCCAGAAACTGAAAACAAATTAGCATACGGAGATGTTCCTGCAAATGGTAAAAAATAAGCAGATTTGCCATCTTTCATAATGTTATATACATATTCAAGTGGATATGCGTATATTCCAACTGGAGTGTTGTATGATGTTTGAGGATTGATTCCTAACTTCTCAATGTTTGTAAATGAAATAAACGCATTTTTAATAGTCGAGTTAGGCAATGTACCTGCTTTTTCTAAGTAATCTTTAATATGCTGATTAATAGATATTTTTGGATTTAATATCGAATGTTTTCGTGCTTCTAAGATATCTTTTACTTTCATTACAGTATTTAGTTAAATCCAATTATCAATTACCCATTGATCTTTACAATTGTGAGGATTTGGATCTCCATGAAACACTGCAATAGAAGTTTCTTTTTTTATTATAGGATCTCCGTTTTTTATAAAATCACGTTTTCCTTTAATTCCTTTTTCTAACGGAGATTTGTTACGCATTTCCCATTTATAACTTTGTATCCATTCATCGGGCCAAAATTCATAATTCTTTTTAATTGAATATCTAATCCAATCTTGATCACCTAAAAATCGATTCATTACATTTTTAGGATTTTTCATAAATTCAGTATAAACGTAACTATGCTGTCCTGTTTCTAATCTAAATACACTTGAATTAAACTTCTCATAATTTCTAATCACACATCGATTAAAGTCTCGGATAATTAAAAATTCATAAGGATTATATGTAAACAAGTAATTTATATTTTTAAATATAATTAGATCTAAATCTAAAAAGAGAATAGTACCTTTTAATACATTATTGGGATTAAACATTAGAGTTTTAAACCACCAACCTGTAATATCATATTCTAATGATAGTGGTTCAACTCTAATGTTCTTATTAATTTTAAAGTCGTTGTCAGTAAAACATACAAATTCATGATCCAATGTTAAATTACGTTGGATCATGTTATATAATTTGTTTACATACGTTGAGCTATATTTCTCTCCATACTTTAGGCAAACTACATATCTTTTTCCCATGTTTTACCCATATCTGCAATGACTTTTTTTAGTTTCCCATAATTCTACTGCAGATACAGTTGCTATATTACCGATTTTTGATTGTGCATAATCTTTTAAAAATTTACAAATGTTTTCACTTGTAGGACAAAAATCAACAATAACAAAACTATCACGGTGTAATTGTAAATTTTCATCATCTACCGGAAATTCAGCTCCTAAATGAATAATCTTATTTTTAAGAAAGTTTTCTTTAATTGCAATATCATACGGACTTACTGTAGTAATTATCATACAATTTGGATCATTAATATCAACCATAAATTTATGATCTAATATTTCATCTAAAAACTGTTTCATAAAGTTTAAATTTTTGAAATCAGTTACCATAAACGACTGGTCTAATTCAGATGATGATAACTCAATTTTTACTTCGTATGAATGTCCATGTAAATGTTTACATGCACAATCTGTTGTTATACTTAAATCCTCATGCTCCAACTTTTGAGACCATACACGATGTCCCATTTCAAAATTAAATGTCTTATCAATTGACCAAATCGGCTTTTGTTCCTGTGGTTCAACGTCAGGAGTAACTGGAATATCTTCTACTACTGGCAATTCTACTACTTTTTTTGATTTTTTAAAAAAACTAAACATGATTTATCCTATATTTAAAGTTTAAATTAATCATTACTAAATGATTTACGAATATTTTTTATTTCAGTATATATTTTGGTAATATTTTTCGACGCAGATGTTAGTATCTTATAAACTTTTAACGTATGAAACAGCGTCCAAGTACACCATATTACTGAAAACAAGGCTGTAGACAATATAAATTTGTCATGTAATGTAAATACGTAAAGCCCAACAAAGCATAGTATAACTACAATGTTACTAATAACTACATATTTTTGCCATGTGTGTAATTTTTTGAGCATAGTATTACTATTTATTAAATAGTAATGTTAAGTGCGTCTTTAAGTAAAATTTCTTCAAAAGTAAATGTTCCATATTCTATAATTTTAGAGTGCAAATCTGCAGATTTAGCATTCAACTTAGCAATTTCTTCCTCAGTTAACGACTTCATTGGGAGAGATAAGAATTTTTGAATATACGGTGTTAACAGTTGATTATATTTTTCTGCTTGTAAAATAACATCTTGCTCTTTTTTATTGCGTAGCTCAATTTTACCATTAACTACTCCTGATATAAAAATAGACTTTGCTGTAATATAATCTAAATCAACTTGCATTTGTTGTAGTACATGTTGCTTTCTTAAATTATTAAATTCAATCCGTTTTTCATACCATGCATTTAATAACTCATCAATTGAATTAAATATAATTATTTTATTATCTTCATCTATACAAGTAAAGTTTTCTGTTATTTTTTTTACTAATTTAAGTTTATTAAGAATCCACTCATCGTCTCGTTCGCTAAACTGTCTATCTACTAGAATTTCAAATAAAAATTCGTCGTTATCTGACAAGTCGTCGTAATCTTTAATGTCTTTATCATCAACTAATTTATCCAAAACTGCTTGATATTGTTTTAATGTATATCCAATTGGAAGGGCATCAATTACTAATCTGTGTTTTGACTTTCGATAAAAATTTCCTTTAATAATCCATTGTGTATCTAACTCTCCTGATTCAACAGTACACTTCATTCCATTCCAATGTGGTGTTAAATTAACTTTAGGTTTTCTAATTTTTGTTCGTTGCTTAACCCACTTTAAGATTTGTTTTGGATCTCTTGGCAGAATTTTCTGTGCAAATCCAATTGACACACCTTCCGATCCATTAATTGCAATTAATGGTAATACAGGAACGTAGAATCTAGGTTCAATAGATTCATTTTCAAATAATTGATGATTTAATATTTCATAATCGTCTTTAATAAATATTGATTTAAGAATGGGATTCATTCTTGCAAAAATGTAACGTGTAGCTGAAGCATCTGGAATAAACGTACTACCAAAATTACCATCGCCTTCTAATAAAGGTAAATTATTACCCGAACCTACGTAATCCGCAGTCATATTTACAATAGTACTTTCCAGAGAACCATGCAAGTATTGTGCATAGTCTTGAACTTTAGGACCTAAATTTGATACTTTTACAAATTTATCAATATTTTGTCTAATAACAGTGTGAAGTATTTTACGAGAAGCATTTTTTTGCCCATCAATATAACTTCCTAATTTACGAACATTATCATAAACTGAAAATGAAATATATTCATCTTTGAAAAAGTCTTCCAATGGTAATGTATGTGTATTCATTGTTTTCCTATATGTGCATTATATTAAATGGAGCTGCTTGTAAAATTTGATCTTTTCTAAATGTTGTTGTACTTCCAGAAAACCATTGATTAAACAGTTCTGTATCTGTAATTGAAACTGTAGGTAACATACTTGCTAAAGTATCAATTGCAATAATATCTTTTAAATCTCTTTCACTCCATGAACCTAATCCTTTTTGATATTGTATATCTAATTTGTTATCTAACTTTGACACGTCGCTAAATGTATATGCCCACTCTTTAACTTTGTTATTCTTTTTTCCAATAGCAATCGGAGTTCTTAGAATTTTAAGGAGTCCGTTATTTAAATGGTCTGGAAAAAACTTAAACATAAATAACGCCACTAAACCTCTAATTCTAGAGCCGTCTGCATCTGCATCAGTTGCGATACAAATTTCTGCTTCTGGGAAAGTAGTTATAATAGCATACAACTCAGATAGTTCTTTGTTAGCCATAAACTTTTGATGGGACACTTCTAGAACGTTTAGTGGAACTCCTTTCAACGCATAAAATGCGTTACCTTTCCTACCGAGACACTTAATAAGACCGCCCGAAGCTGAGTCACCTTCAACAATTAGTATACGTTTTGTGCCACCAATTGCAGGAAAGTATTTATCAGACGCTATTTTCTTTTTCTTTTCTAGCTTATTAAGATCTTTTTTAGCAGCTAATTCTTCCTGTAGCCTAGTGTACGCACAAATTTCATCAATTAATTCTTCATTAGTTAAAAGCTTTTTTACTATCTTCGTTACATCAAACTCGCCAATCGCATCTCGACACTCTGTAGCGGAATTTGTAATTCGTTCTTTTGTTTGTGAATCAAATTTTAATGCAGGGAAATTATTAATAATTGCATGAACTCTTAAATGTTGTTTCAATCTAGCAGCAGTAATATCAACTTTCTTTTTCTTTTTTAATACTTCCCTAAATTCGGAAATAACAGCATTTGTAAAGTAGTCAATGTGTGTACCTGCTTTAATGCCTAATCCATTAACTACTGAATATGTTTGAAATGCTCCATCTGATTTTGTAATACCAAACAATGCTTTTTCTGTTTGAAACTGATCGCATTTTCCAAAAAAGTCTTCAAATTTTACTTTAACTACTTGGTTATTAAATTTGAATTTAATTGTATCAAACGCTAATGCTAACGATTTTACACGTTCTTCGATCATTTTAACATGATCTTGATCTATATTTGTAATACCAAAAAAACTATAATCTGGTTTAAATTTAACAGTTGTACCTTTATGCGACGATGCTTTAGTGTTAACTGTCTTAATTTGACCTCGTGAACCAACTAATTGAACTTCTGTAGTACCATCAGAAGATGTTGCATGAAACATTTCCGTTGTTACAAATGTAATCATTGATCCTACGCCATTCATACCAATTGATTCTCGATTAGAATCATCAAAATTTGATCCTGCTCTTGCCCTAGTAAATGCTGCAACCATTTGGTATTCTAAACCGTCTGGAGTTTCAATTTTATTGCTGGGGATCCCCCTTCCATTGTCAGATACTGTAACTATGCCATAATTATCTATAGTAATATCAATTTTATTAGCATATTTGCGATTAGTTCTTACATGTTCGTCTACCGAATTATCTATAATTTCATTAATAATCTTTAGTAATCCCCCAACAATATTTACTTTTGTAAATTCAGCATCTGCAAACACTGTTTCTTCTTGAGAAACTTGACTTCCTCCATACATAGAAAATCTCTTTCTAATATGGGAAGCGTCACTTAAAATTTTAAAATCATTATTCATGTAATTTCCTTGATAAGAAGTTAGAGTGAACTATGTTGTTCTGTATGTTCACTATCGTTATTAGTTGATTTCATTTTTTTGTAATAGATAATGCAGAAAGAACATTTTCGGTCACTTCCCTCAAGTCTATTAATTAACTCACTAAGGGACGGGTAGTCTTCTTCTGATATATTTCTACATGTACATGCTATCATTTATTCAGGTTTTTTAAACATTGCGGAATTTTTGCAGGTAACAGTGCTATAACTAATTGTGCTAATTCCTTCGTTCTTTTCACAAACAGAAGTAGCCCATTCAATATCTTTAATAGTAATTTCATTATTTGAAATGGTCATTCCAACCATTACTGCTAAACTACAAATTATAATAATAGCAAGTATAATATCAGTCATTAATTTCACCTTTTATTTTTTATTAAAACATATATGTATATATTATATAGCATTTTTTTACTTCTGTCAAGCTAAATAGTTAATACTATACAGGAGTACAAATGTTATCACTAAAACAACTATTAATAGAAAAAATTATATTAAGTAATGAAATTTTTTCTAAAATCGAACGAGCAGTAGACAAATGGTTTAATATAGTTAGTAATGGTCAATTAAGTGTTCAGTACGATCGGCGAGATCGAATTAAAGAAGAAAAAGGGAAACTTGAAATCCTACGCAAAACCCTTCATCCTACTATTAACAAAGTATTAAAAGATAATTTAAATTTCATAAAAGATCAACACTATTTAGGTCATAAGTTACGACTAGTTATTAATACTAATACATTTGCAGACGATGTTTCAGTTTCTGGGTGGTTTTCAAAAAAACCTTTCAAATTGAGCAAATCACCGCACAGTTTAGACTACTTTCTAGTATGTGAGCTATATCTCGAGGTTCCACAAAAAGTTAACAAGAATACTACCCGTGATGAATTAATATCAGTAATTTCACACGAACTAACTCATTTGATTCAATTAGCTCGAACTAAAAACAAAGACCACCAAATAACTGCTAAACCTAGTAATCTAAAAAATTCTGACAACGACACTAACTACTTAGCATTAAGATATGAAATTGATGCATTTGCACAATCTGTTGCTTCTGATATCATTTTACATGCAAAACAGTTTGACGATCCTTATCAAACTGTTCAAAATCAATTAACTGCTGTGAAACATGGTTTAGACAGCCTATTTGGTAAAAAAATAATCCCTAGTGATAGCTATCATACATACAAGAAAAAGTTTTCAAATATTAAAGATGATCGTAACCGTACTGCTGTTTGGAAAATATTTAACAAAAAATTGTACGAAAAATTAGTTAATTGGTTAGAACATAATTAGCTCGAGTGAATTACTTTGTTATATTCGTCACGCATTTGTTCAAATTTTAAATGCTGCTGACATACTGATTTTAAATATTCATGTGCTGATTCAACTGCTACATCAATTGTTAAATAGCCTGACATGGAAAAATTATTAAACTCGAAAAAAAATTTAATTTCTCGATTAATACATACACCTAATTTAAAATTATGTATATTATCGTCATATTTGTTTAATAGTGCTATCAATTGATTAATTTGTTGTTCCTTAGATTTCATTCTATATTATTCCCAGTATTTTCTATTATCTAAATTAGTCCAGTACGTTTCATTATTGCGATTTATGAAATTTTTAATAAGATATATAGTCATTCCAAGATATCCCATTTTCTTAAATCGTCTGCTATCCTGTCCAAAATAGTGGTTGAGAATTTTGAATTTCTTAGGATTATACATTCTTGATAGAAAAAAATCTTCACTAGTAGAATATTTTGCAGGAAAGCCGCCTAAGTTATCAAAGATTGTTTTTCTAGTAAGCATAAACGCTCCTACAGCAAATGGGACTTTATATTTCATAATATTATTAATAACATTGAAAATTTTAAATCCTATAATAGTTCTAAAATCATTATCATAACATTTAATGTTTAATCCGACTAAATCTAAATTTTTAGTTTCTAGTGCTTGTACTGCATCGTATATTGTATTAGAGTTAAAGAAAATAACATCAGCATCTATAAAAAGTATATAAGGAGTTTTAACTAATGCTGCACCATTATTCTTAGCAATTGATACAGGACCACCTTGAATTACTTCAACCCGTAAATCACCTTTATATTTTTTAATTATTTCTCTAGTATTATCCGTCGAAGCATCGGCAATAATAATACGAACTCCTTCTATTTCTTTTTGTTTTTTTAAACTATTTAAAAGATTGTGAATATAATCTCTTTCATTTTTACACGGTACAACAATTGTTATTTTATTTGCTAGAGTCATAGTAAATTTCCCAAGTGCCATCTGTATGTTCAAGTAAGGCTGTGGCACTTTCAACCCAATCTCCGTCGTTCATATATAATACACCATTAATTTTTTTAATTTCTGCATGATGTATATGTCCACAAATTATTCCATTATAATTGTTCTCAATGCAATAATCTGCAATATAATTTTCATACTTATTGATAAAATTAACAGCTTGCTTAGTATTATCTTTAAGCCATTTGCTTAAACTCCAATACTTTAATCCTAAAAGTTTTCTAATCGAATTAAAATGAATATTCACCCATATTAGTAATTCATACAACGTATCGCCTAAGTGCATCATCCACTTATACTTATCTATCATTAATTTATCAAATATATCTCCATGAACTACAAGGTATCTTTTATTATCAACACCTGTATAGTCGTAGCTGTTTATAATTTGAATACTTCCTATGTTAATGTCGTAGTTTAAAAATTTACGAATTCCCTCGTCATGATTTCCGATAATATAATAAACATTAGTACCTTTTTTTGCTAATGTTAATATACGTCGAATAACATTAGCATGCGATTGTGGAAAGAACCATTTTTTTCGTAATTTCCACCCGTCAATTATATCACCTACTAGAAATAAATTATCAGATGTATTATTTTTCAAAAAAAGACACAAAGCATCAGCTTGACAACCCCGTGTTCCTAAATGAACATCTGAAATAAAAATACTTTTATAATGTCTCATAATTATTTTTAAATCTTTTCGCCTATTTCAAAACCTCTAAATGTTTTAAATCTTGGAAATCGTAGCGAGTATGTACTATCTTGATTTTGAGTTATTGCATCTGCACGAACTTCCACCATATGCCCTATAACATTAGTGTTCCATATATCATTTCTCTGCTCATCTGTAAATCCAGATCCAACATTAACTTTAATAATTTTCCCACTATCAATCCCTTCACATACTAACGCACCTAATCTTCCTATATTTTTACCTGTTCCTTCCTCAACAGAAATAACATTTAATGTAACTTCAATAAATGGTTTTATTTTTAGCCACGAATGTGTTCTTTTACATTCATACGGTGCATCAGGATCTTTTACCATAATACCTTCGTATCCTAACTCGATTGCTGATTGATTAATTTCTTTAAATCTATCACTTCCATTAGGTGTATCTAAATCTACTTCTTCATTTCCAACTATTCGAATAATTTCATCATTAAACAATTTTGATAATCTCGATAAGTTAGTTGACCTATCTTTTTGAGGAACTAATGACTTTCCATTTTTAAAATCTTTCAAACTAATTACATCAAACAGATATAGTACTGCATCATTTGTTTGAACATTTGTTTTTCGATGTACTTGTTTCATTAGATCTTGAAAGGTTGAACTCATCACTTCTCCATCAAACACAGTGTCTTCTGTTAGCTGTGAAGAAATATGATTTTTAAACCATTTTGCTATTCTAGGAAAGTTTTGTAATTCTTTACCATTTCGGCTATACATTGTTACAATGCCGTTTGTCCTGACAACAGTTATAACCCTAACGCCATCTAATTTAACTTCGATTAGTTTATTGCCACTTAGTTTTTTTTCGTGATTAGCACCGTCATGTGCTAATTGACATGAAAATACAGGTATTGAATATTTTGGGTACGTTTTAGTTACTTTATTAACTGTTTTTACACTAACTCCACATTTTAAATCTTTAGTTAAAATGCGTCTGTACCACATATTCCATTCTACTGTAGTTGCAACATCCATGCACAATTTAATTGCATCACGAGCAGCATATCCTGTTAATTCTCTATTATTTAACTTGTTTGCTAAATCTTCAAATACATTCCATGCTAATCCCTGCCCATCAACTGTTGACTCTGGTACTTGTTTGATCCCAAACGTGAATAATGGATCCAAGCACATTTTTAAACCTGAAAAAAATGTATCCACATTCTCATTCATTGCAAGTGTTAAAATAGATTCTTTTGCAAGTCTAGAATTATTTGATTCTAAATTTTTAATTATTTCGTGTGGCAAAGTATGCATAGTAGCGATCCTATAAATAGTAGTGTGATGTATGTAAGGCTATAGTTAATTGATATTTAATTCTTGTTGTAGTGATTCGATTCGTTCAGCGGCAAGAATCAATAACATCGACAACGATTCGTTGTTTGAATAATTAACTGACATTATTAAAAGTGTATTTACAAGTTCAGTATTTGTCATATTATGAAAGAAATTAAAGAATTATATAATCATTTAAAAAATTCAGCAAAAAAAAGAAATATTCCATTTTCGCTAACATTAACAGATCTAAATAACTTATCATTTCCGTTAACGTGTCCAGTGTTAGGTATAAAATTACAATGGAATACTGGAAATCCAAAAGATAATTCGTATTCCATTGATCGAATTGATTCTACTAAAGGGTATGAAATTGACAATATTATTGTCATTAGCTATAGAGCTAACAAGTTAAAAAATAATGCATCATTAAATGAATTAAATCTAATAGCTGGATTTTACAACTCTTTAATGTGATTATTAATGTAATTTATCCAATGCCCTTTAACATCAACAAAATCGTGTGGATTGTAAAAAAATCGAGTATATTTAACATTTGATTCTTCTTCAACCCACTCTTTAATAGCAAATACTTGGTTAATGTTTATTAAATATTGGCTAATATGTACAAAGTTCACGCACGTGTTGCCTGTCTTTTACGAAGTTCTTTATTAATTTTAACTTGATCCTTTTTTCTACCTTTAAAGTTAAGAAGTTTTTCAGTTGACATACCTTCTACTGAAACTTTTGAACCTTTAGAACCTATTTTCATCATATTTCTCCAATTAAAATTTTTGAATTGTTACAATTCTACCAATAATGAACCCTAATATAAAAGAAATTAGCATCCACCCTATAAATAATTCCATTGTTTAATGCCCGTAGTTAAACCCGTATAAATATGATTTTCCACTTTTACATCTCATTTGACTGTCAAAAAACCCACAGCAACCTTCATTTTTTATTTTTGTGTATTGTTTATGTCCATTATATGTATTAGGAAAAATCCTAAAATTATCTTCATATTCAGTATCTAGCATTGCTATAGATAATGCAACTAAAATTTCTAAACGATCTTCCATAGGAATTTCTTGCATCATTTCATCATCTAACAAATACCCTATTTTATCTATCGCATACTTTTCATAAGAATCTGTAGTATTCATACAGTTATTTTTTTATTTTGTTAAAAACTATATTATACATGTTTGTTAATATTATGTCAACTGTTTTTAAAAAATATCGTTTATGTGTTAGTAAATGTAAATTTGATCGAGTATTATTCGTTATCATCTAATAACTTTCCAGTATTACAATAATATATAAATTTAACCCATTTAATATCATCATTTAACTTGTTAATATCCATATCGTAGGAGCTTATAACTGTTGCATATCGCATTTCGCTATGTCGATTTTCTCTAATCATTAATTCTAAATCGTTTAATCTACGAGATTTAATTCGTTGTTTCAGTTTAATTTTTTCTTTTAGTGCTCTAATTGTTTGTTTCATTGTGTCTCTATTGTTAAGTAGTTTAAGTCCATAGGGAATGATAATATTTACCAAATAATCTAAGACCATTATTAATTCGTTCATGATACTTATCTAGATTCTCCTTATCAATTTCAAAGTTAAAAGGTTTGTCCGATGTACTAGGTAGTTCTTTAAAAAACTCATCTTCTCCATCGATTAATTTTTGCTGAAATGCCCAAATCATTTCATCTATGATCCAATCCCACCTTAAAAACCAGTTGTCGTCAACATCGTCAAATTGTTGATTTTCATTTTTATTCCGTAAGTTATCTGGAACATCATCATTATCAACAAATGGAGCTCCATGTTTTTCCTTTTTTAGTTCAATAAGTAACGGTACAATGATATGCGCCAAAGTTACATCAGCAGACCATGTATCATACTTATCTATTTTTACTTTTACTTTTTGTTTCTTTTTAGAATGTATCCACTCTAAAAAGTTATACAATATTGTTTGATTACTTTCAATCCGTTCTTTAAATCCATAAGCAAGCCAGTCACCGAACTTATGAACACAATCTGCTGAACATTTAATACCATACTCGTCAGTTTGTTTAGGATACCACCACATTAACATTTCTGCTAATTGATACGGACCTATCCAAGTTATATATGGGCCTACATACACTTTCATTATTTTTCCTCTAAAAAGTCAAGAGCATCTTTAACTGCAGATATCCAATTTAATGCTGTTTGTTTAGATAATATAATTTCATGATCGATAGTGTTTGAACCACTAAACAAGAATTTAAGTTTTTCAAAAAATGTAAACTGTTTTTGAACATAAAAACTTACTTCCACACACTGCAAATCTTTTTCAGCATTAACTTCAACCCATGTATTTATTGAATGCTCGTGTGACATGCAATCACATTGTACTGTAAAACAAATTGCATTATCGTATTCAGCAGAAGTTGATATTCCAACCGTAGGTTTTTCTCTTTTCATAGCTATTTATTTTTTTTAAACTGTGGAAATAATGAAATTAAAACAATCGGTACTATTTTGAAAACGTATAGTATTTTAATTTCAATCCAGATAGTATTAGATTTACGCACAATAACAACTAATGCTAAATTTCAAGTACTTTAGTAAAATAACTAGTATCTTTAAGCTCACCGGGATATCCTTTGGGATTACTTTCAATTTGAGTATTTCCAATTTCATAACTCACTGATTCATGTATATGTCCGTGAATCCATAACTTTGGGTTATACTGTAATATATGTTCGGACAAATCTGAACAATAACCGTGATTAATTGATGAATTTTTAAATTTTTCTGCAATTGATTTAAAACTAGGAGCATGATGTGTAATTACAATATTAGTATGCTCAGTTGAGTACGATTTTTTAAAAAACTCAATAGTTTTATTAAATTCAACAAATGCATCTTTAGGATCAAATTTTCTCATATATGGCACTCCATATGATCCTGTTCTAATACAGTGAAAATCATTCATTCGTTTTCTAACTATAAACGCAGTTAATTCATCATAGTTATTATAGTCCGACCACATAGTACTACCTAAAAATCGGTAGTTTTCAATGTCAATGTAAGATCGATTAAGTACAGTTAAATTAGGATAGCTCAATTGACTAATATAATCATTAACTAGTTTAACTGAACCTTTATAAAATTCATGATTACCAAATACATATAAAACATGTTTAAATCGTGTAGTTACATCATTAAAAAAATATTCAAACTTTTTAATTTTGGATAAAATGCAAATATCTCCTGCTAGAATTAGTATAGTATTTTGTTCATCTTCTGAACTGTCTAAACAAAATGGTTCTTTATCATACCATTCTAAATGTAAATCTGATTCTATTCTTACTTTCATTTTTTGTATAATCTCTTATGGGTTAGTCTATGATGTTTTAATATTTTACCTATAGATTTATATAGGGCATATTCTGTATATAAAAACGAACTTGCTAATCTTAACATAAAAATTAAATCTATAACTGTATCTGAAACTAGCAATGCTCCAATGGAAAATGATAATACTATAGTTATTATAACATCTATAAACATAGTAGTCACGCTATACTGCTACAGGAGCAGAAATTTTTCCTAATGGATTATAATTAACAACATTAAAATCGGATAACTTAAAATCATTAATATTATTAACAGTGTTTGTTATATATAGTTTTGGATCAGATAAATTGTATGTATCCCTAGACAATAACTCCGTAACTTGTTCGATGTGATTCTTATATATGTGGCAATCACCTCCTGTCCAAATAAATGTATGGGGGATCATATTTGTTATATGTGCAATCATATACGTTAGCAAGGAATAACTAGCAATATTATATGGCAATCCTAAAAACAAATCTGAAGATCTTTGATACAATTGACAAGAAAGTGCATATCTTGGAATATTCCTTTCATCCAAATCCATATTAATTATGTATTCTTCTGTTTTTAACACAACACTACTACATTTTGATAATCGATCTCTTACCATATCAACATATTCGGTGTCGTTTGTTAGCCTAGCTCTTTCAATTGTAGGAATTTGACTAGTATAAAACTGAAAAAAACAGTGGCATGGAGCTAATGCCATTTTACCATTTAATACATTATTGTGTGGGGATTGTGTTTCATCTGGTAAGTCTGCTACATTCCATGCTGACACAATATGTCGTCTACTTGCTGGTCTTTCAATTAATGATTGAATAACTTGTTCTATTTGATCTATTGTTTGCCCGTTTGGAGTTTTCCATGATCTCCATTGATGTCCGTAAATTGGGCCTAATTCACCTGAATGATTATTATCATATACTGCCCATTCTTTCCATATAGTGTCTTGATTTTCTTTTAAATTACAAATTTTGGCAAGATCTTCGTTATTCGTTGATCCTGATAACATCCATAATAACTCACCCGCGATTAATTTAAATGATGTGTATTTTCCACTAAGTAACGGGAATTGATTATTTTGCAAATCAAACGTCAACTGTTGTCCAAACAAACTAAGTGTTCCGACAGAAGTCCTATCGTTATCAATATGATTTCCATATTGCAACACCTGGTGTAATAAACTGTAATAATTTTTCATATAGTTGTACTAAGTTAATAATTTATAATTTGAACTTCTAATCCAAGTTTTTTAGCTTGATTAATCATATGTTTAGTTCCTTTTGATTCACCGTCCCAAAATGCAATTAATTGTTCAGCATAGTTTGCCATTTCTGTATTACGCTTAGGACCTGCGCCTCTGCCGTATCTTTTCCAATCTGCAGGGAACATTTTTACAGGAACATTACGCAATTCTGCCCACTTTTTACCCATTGCATCAGCACCTTTAGCACCGCCGCATACGATTTCTGTAATTGAATTTGCTTTTTTATCTAATATAGTTGATAAAAAGTTAAAATCTGTAAAGTCTCTTCCACCAGCGACTATAGTTTTCATAAAAACTCCGTGTTATAACATAAATATACTTTGTATATATTATATATTTATTTTATAAGGAAGTCAAATGAGAAAGTTAGATATATTATTTGAAAATATAATTAAAAAAACTAGAGTCGATGATCAAGGTGAGGAGGAAAATTATGCTGATATCGATATGAAACCTACTGCAATGCCTTTAAAAATGATTCCTGCATCTACAGGCAGTAAATTTAAAAAGAAAAATCCCGAATATGATAAACCACAAATTTCTACTCGTTTTGGAAAAGATGCAAAAAATACCCCGTACGAGTTAACTCCACACCAATCATCTTTTAAAGTATATTCATGTTATAGTACATCGTTAGATGCAAAAAAAACAAAAGACAGTATTGTTAATTTAATTAAAAATAAAATGGTCGGTAATGACGAGCAATATACTAATTTGCTTTCTGCATGTGCTGATTATACTGCAAAAGCTATGAAAATTATATCAAGTAATAATGGGTTTCCATATTTTGATGCGATTGTTGTTGCACCTTCTTCATCTAGTCTTGCACATGATTATGCCGAAGCAATTCGTGATGTTTATCCTAATGTAATAGTGTATCATCGAGATGTTGCTAAGAAAACTACTGACACTTCCAGAATTAAAATTTCAGGTAATTTACCAGAAAAAGAAAGAGAAGAGTTACGCAGAGAAATTGACAAACAAAATGGTAAACCGTTTAATATAAAAGCAATGAGAAATGGTGGTCATTGGAGAAGATTTATCTCCAATTTTATTGAAATAAATGAAATGTTTGGTTTTACTGGAGCTAATATATTAGTAGTTGATGACAAAGCAACCTCTGGCTCTACTATTAAAGATATTGGTACACAAATTTTACAAAAAGGTGCTAATACTGTAGTTGGGTTTACCCTATTTAAGTGAACTAGATATTATTTAAAATTACGTCTTTTAAGAAGTGCGCTAATTTCTTTCATTATAGCTGGTTCGGTATTAATTGCTTTAGTTTGTTCTCTTACTACCTTTTCCAGCTTTAATGAATTTATTTGATCGTTTTGTACAAACCTCCAAATATAATTACCGTCTGGCTTTACTACACCAAATATTGAGTATTTAACACCAATCTTTACAATAATAGCGTATTCGTCGTCAATTAGTACAGTATCACCTTCATTAAATAAAGGATTATACTTAAATAAGAGACCTTTAACAAACGATGTTGAAACGTCTTTAACGGCTAAAGACATAACTAATCCTATTAAGGTTGCTAAGTAAGGAGCAACTAATTCCATTTTAAATATATCTTCCATCATATATCTATTTATCTTAATCGCCGATATATTTAATCCCTAATTTGCAAGGGCCAAACTCGCTGTAACTATAAACACAATTCACAGTAAGCATATACTCAGTAGTGGTATACTTTTCATATTGCGTCTGAAAAGAAGCACATCCTTGTGTAAAACATAATAATAGTATAATAATTATAAGTTTCATAAATCCATATCTACAATAAGGAGCATTGCATTACTATTTATCATCCTCAAAAACAATATTATTAATTCGATCATACTTAAAACTTCTCCAGCCGTTAGCATTGAGATCCCAAACATTGACTGTATTAGGAGCTGGCTCTTTATTTGTTTTTGGATGGTGTTCTTTTGGAATAACATTAAGTGATTTTGTACATGTCATTACACGGTTACTACCATCTAACTTTTTAAAGGTAACTATCGCTACTTTTTCAAGTAATATTTCAGATAAGTCTGGTAATGAAGGGATATCACAGTTGGCTACTTTATAATCTTTTTCTTCTAACATATTAACCTCTATTAATAACAATTTCGTCTACTAAACCATATTCTAAACTTTGTTCAGCAGTCATAATATTATCACGATTCATATCATGTTCTAATTCATCAAATGTTTTGCCTTTTGAATTATGCTTAACATATAGTTCTGTTAATGTTTTCTTCATTCTAACAATTTCTTTAGCATGTATTTCAATATCGCTTGCTTGTCCTTGTGCCCCTCCTAATGGTTGATGAATTAAATGTCTTGCATTAGGTAGCATTTTACGTTTACCCGGTGCTCCTGCCTGCGCTAAAAAAGAGCCCATTGAACATGCTTGACCCATTACAATAGTTTGAACATCTGGTTTAATAAATTGCATAGTGTCATAAATGCTTAATCCTGAAGTAATTACACCACCAGGTGAATTAATATACAAGTAAATATCTTTTTCAGAATTTTCTGATTCTAAGAATAACAATTGGGATACAATAGAGTTAGCAACATGATCATTAACTTCGCTACATAACATTACAATACGATCTTTTAATAATCGACTGTAAATATCCATAGCACGTTCGCCACGTGGACTTTGCTCGATTACCATTGGTACTAGATTAGTCATTTTATTTTCTACCTTGATATGTTACAGTTTCAGTTGGGCCTTTGCTAGTAAGATTAAAGCCAGCCATTGATGCTTGATATTCATCAAATTTCTCATTGTATCTGAGAACTAATTTTAAACTTCGTTGCAATGCTACAGATAATGTTTGTTTTGGATAAAAATCTAATATTTCTGCTGTGACAGTTTGATTTTTATCAACATTATACACTTCACACGTGTCGCTATATGTAGTTTTTAAATTATTCATGTTCTTTACTATCATTTAATGCTGATTTTAACAAAATATTTTCCACTAATGTTTTTACTAAAGTTGCGAGCATAACAACAACTTTTTGGTCATCTTGTATTGACTCAAAATCATTTAATACACTAGCTGACACTTTTTCAAAGAGTTCTTCTTTAGAACACGATAACTTCTCCCATTTTACTTCAAATGAAAAATCGGTACTTTGTGCAATCTCTGCTATGTTTTTTATATTTTCTTCGTTAGCCATATTATTTCAACCTATGTTGGTTATTTGAATACCATTCTTTAAATATTTGCTGTTCCTTTTCAAATGCTTCTACTTCCCACGGATAGTTTGAGTAGGAAGTAGATGAAACATCAAACACCTTAGAATGCCATGTTAATTGATTTGTTTTAATTAATTGTTTAAGTTCATTTCTAGCATATTGCTTTACATGAACTAATTCGTGTGCTAATGCAATTAATAATTCTTTCAATCCTAAAGAATTATCTACTTCTATGGAAAACCATCGTGGTCGATGATTAGTATCTTCCCATGCACACACTGCGTCGATACCTGTGTTTTTTTTAAGACCTGTAACAAACTCTATTTCAATATAAAGTTTATTTTGTAATTTAGGCATTAACATTTTAACACCTAAATTGTACATATCAGTAATACATTGTTGTTTTAACTTTGTTCCACCTTTAAAATCAATCGTCATCTTTGATAATTTTGTTGTTAACAATAGCTTTATCAAGACGTTCTTTGATTAATTCTTCTGTTTTTTTAATTAATAATTCCATAGAGCCTGGACCTTCCCAAACTTCATTTAATGCTTTATTAATTTCATCCATTGGAACTCTTGATAATTTAGTATATGAATAAAAATATTCAGACAAATAATTCCTAACAGGACTTGGAATGTTCTGATGAGCTGAAATATTCCATGTTCCATTAAATCCATTAACATTATGTGGTGCATCGTTAATACGAGTTTTCCAATATTCACCTGGAAGATAATTCATCATAGTTTTTTCTCTTTGTTATGTTGTGTAAAATAATATTATATAATATAAATGCACGTATTGTCTACTATAAACGTAAACTAATACGTCCTTTTGATAAATCATATGGGGATATTTCAAGCTTTACCTTGTCGCCGAGTACTATTCTAATGTTAAATTTCCTCATTTTACCACTAGAATAACATATTACGGTATGATCTTGATCATCTAATTTAACTTTAAACATTTGGTTAGGTAAGATATCTGTAATTGTTCCAATTACTTCTATTAAATCTTTTTGTGTTGCCATTAATTTCCTTTAAAATATATTCGTTTAATAGTGTTATTTATTTGTAATATTCATTTTTTCTGTATTATAATTTCACCATCATCGTTTACTGACACTAATAATGCATCTCCAGCTTGCCATCCCATTTTTTCCATAATATCTGGAGGGATATTTAATAATACATTTTTATCATCACCGTCAATTTTAGTGAATATTTCTTCAGTTTTATATGAGACTGTTTTAGTCATTGTTAATCCTTAATTGAAATTTTTTCAAAATTCATAATTTCCAATATGAGAAAATCTGACACATCAGATAATCGTAATGGATACACTGTTGCATTATGAAATGTAATAGTACGATTCACTACACTGTTAAGAAGCACAGTTGCAGTATGATCAACTGTGCTAATTTTATATAATCGATTAGTTCGATCTTTAAAAATAAATTGATCGCATTTATTGTTTTTACGGCTTTTTATTATAGTTTTTACATAATCTAATGATACTTCATTAACTTCGTAGCTACCCGAAGCTTCTGCAGAAATATATGTACATGAAAGTTGTTTGTATTCATTATCTTCTTTAAAAAATGTTGGCATTTTTATAATAAGACCTATAGAATTAACAGTGATCTTAGTAGGACTAGTAAGCACTTCTGCTACAGCTTTCCAGTAGTCTGAAATATTATCTCCATTTAATGCTTTTAATGTTAACTTATTTTTAAAGTATTTTCTAATACATTGAGCATCATCATTAAATCTACAAACAGCATCACAATCTATTAATGTTTCAATAGGATGTTCTTCTTTAATTTTATATACAATATCAACAAGATTACTATACATTGTAGAATAAGAATAAGATAAACTACCATAATATAAACATATAGCTATAGGATCTATGTTTAATTCATGAGCACTATACGACTCACTCATTGCTATTGTTTCACATATGCTTTCAAGCATTGATTGTTTAGTCATATTAAGCCTTTACATTATAAAATTATTTAATTACTATTAACCGTTGATTTCATCAACGTATTTCGTTACTGATGTCTTGTTTGTGACTTCGTCAAAACAGACATTACGTAACTCATATTTTTTATTTTTTTTAGAATAATTATAATTTTTTAATTATTTCTTTTATGATACTTTCTGTAGATCGTTAGCCATAGGTCACCCTAGCAAGCTAGAGTGACAAAAAGATTTTTCTGTGAGTCGCTTCGCACATGAGTTTGTCAGCGGACTTTGTGACTCTCCCTTAGGCTCTGTACCTTACCTATGCCGCTACGAATTTTAAGAAATACTTTCAGGTGACTGTGTATTTCATAGGGATCAAACGTCAAAAACTTTTATACTATAAACAAACTAGGCATTACCCTAATCATCGTCCTGTAAAGGATAGTGTATTATAGTCTGACAACAGACAGCCAAATTACGCATAGACCACACTCTCGATAATGTGACATTACGCAGCACTATTACAATCGGCGTGCCAACCTTAATTCTGTTTGTTTAAATGCCTAAGTATGATGTGATAGATGCCATTGAGATTTGCCTGTACTAACTTGCCTAACTTTGTGCCTAAATTTTGTATTTAAAGATTGCCTGTAATTTTTTAATTGTGTATAGTATAATGCTGAATAAAAGATTTGTCAACACTTTTTTAAATTAATTTTTATCTTCAATGGAAATTATTTCTGTTTTCTGAATAATTAAAGTTTTAAATGATGCAGAGTCAGATAAGTCTGGATTGTTTAAGTCTGTAGAGATAATTTGTATTGGTATAAATTGTCTCGGATCGTTCAAAAGATCTTGTAATCGTTCATCTTTTGAAAGATAAATGTAACCTACAAATGCAGGCATTGATTTTGTTTTAATAGTAACTCGGTTACACTCTTTGCATGTATTGCTTTTCATAAATTAAATTAATATAGTTAAAGAAAATATTTATCATTTAAATTTGCGGAAAAAGCACATTTTCTGAAAAATATTCTAATTCATTGTCTGAAAATCCTAACTTTTTTAATACTGCAGGTGTTTTTGGATTTTGTTTTTGATTATGACAATAAAAATTATGTTTTTTAATTACAGTTTCCGACAGTTCTGTGTTGTTAAACATCTGAATAGATGTTAAGTATTGATTTAACACTTTTAACATTAAATGAATAAGTAGAGATACTTCTGCAATATTTTGAATGTTGCCAGCAGCAATTATACGATCGCTAAAGATATTCTTTGCCCATTCTGGAAGAACTCGTTCTTTAGAAACAGATGTATTTTTTACTAAAGAATAATATTGAGAAGATACTAAATGGTTAGCTCCGGCAGACCCTGGACTAACATCCAAAAATAAGCCAGTTACTTTGTTAGCACCGGCTATAACATCAAACCCAAAAATTGGGCTATTATTAGTATGACTTGGAAAAATGCATAAATGCATCATCCATAATTTTTTTGTAGTTCTAGCATCGATAATATTTAGATGTGCTCGACTTATGTAATCGTTAGTCCAACTTCGATTTATTGAAGTAACAGAATTAAATGGTAATGTATGTACAGGGATTTCAGTTGCATATGTATTAACGCATGTAACTGCAGACTCTGCACATTTTTCTAATAAGTCCCATATTTCACTATTCATACAATTGACGAAAAACATTAATAATAAACTTAAAACACGTTTTAGCTTCGTCAGCCATTGTGTCGTCTAAGTTAGATTTAATAAATGATTTTAAAGCGTCAACATCCCCGTCAAATGTATACATTTTTCCACTACCCGGAGTGCGAGATGCTAACAGTTGACCTCCATTTAAATCACCCATAAAGTGAACATATATATGTGACCACAGTTTATGTACATTATTGCTGATAGAGTATAGGTATGTAATATACTCAGTAGTACTAGTTAAGATTTTAGGAGGTTTATCGTATGGATTTAGCTCTAATAAGTCTTCAGATATATAGTTAGTTCGATATAATTCGGTATGATCTTTAAATAAATTATGTAGTGTTATAAAAGATTCTAAAGTATTGTATATAAGATATCTATTTTGCAAAAAAACAACGTAATCGGCAGTATTAATATTATTATTAAGCAAATCTTTAACAAAAAGTTGATTTTCTGCTTCTTTGTGTAATTCCCAAATAGCTTTAGCTAATGTAGACATCATTCTTCCTCTAATTTAATTTGTAATGGAAATCTGTGAGATCTACTTAACAGTTGTGCTTCTGATGCTTTTTGTTCAGCAATCTCAAAGTGATAAACACCTACAATAGCTGAGCCTTCGTTGTGGATTTTTGAAGTTAAGTTTATTGCAGATTGTTCAGAGTGTTTAAACACATTTATTAAAATGTTAATAACCCATTCAAACGGAGTTTGGTCGTCATTCACAAACACAACTTTATATTTTTTTGGTTTTTTAAGTGACTTTTTAGTTTTAGTATCTAATACAGCTTCGGTAGTCATTGTAAATCCTTAGTGGAAGTATAAAAATACGCCCTTTATTTCTAAAGGGCGTATATAGTAATTAGTTTTTTGATAATGTTAATACATTGTCATCGACTTGACTAATTTTAATTTGTTTAGGTTGCAGTTCTTCAGGTACATTTCTTACTAAATGAATATCTAACATACCAATATTTAGTTTAGCAGATTTAACTTCGATATGATCAGCTAAGGTAAACTCTCTTTGAAAATTGCGACCACCAATACCTCGATGTAAGTACTGCACATTGTCGTCTACTCTAGGTGAAGTTCCAACGACTTTTAAGGTGTTTTGATGATATGTAATTTCCAAGTTTTCCATGCTAAACCCGGCAACTGCTAATGAAATAAGATACTCATTTTCATTAAGTTGACAAATGTTATAGGGAGGATACCCTGATGAATGATTACTCGAATAATGTCGATCTAATGTATTAAATAATTGATCAAAGCCGATTGATGCTCTGTAAAACGCAGGTAAGTCTAATGAAGTTACTTTTTTCATTTTAATTTCTCCTTATATTAAGCAAGATATATGATTAAGCCTGAAAGCACTTAATCTAAAAAAACACTTATAGCAAGGCGACTTGGCTTCATATTTTTCTTACTCGCTATAAGTGTTAAAGCTATTACATATTAAGCATTACTGCTTATTTTTATTTATCATTTACATCATTCCCATGCCTGGATTAGGCTGATGTGCGTCTTTTTTATCTTCTTTAATAATATTAATTGCACATTCGGTAGTTAAAATTAATCCAGCAACACTTGCAGCATTGATTAATGCCGTTTTTGTTACTTTAGTAGGATCAATAATACCTAAATCAATCATATTACCAAATTGATTAGTAGCAGCATCATACCCATAGTTGTCAATCTCGGACGAAGTGATATTGTTAATAACAACATCAGCACTTACTCCGGCATTTGACACAATTTGGCGAATAGGTGATTCTAATGCGTTTAAAACAATTTTAATTCCAGCATTTTGATCTTCATTATCGCCTAATAAATCAGTTAAGGATGAACGGGCATGTAAAAGTGCAATACCACCGCCTGATACAATACCGTCCTCTACTGCTGCATGGGTAGCATGTAAAGCGTCATCTAACCGATCTTTCTTTTCTTTCATTTCAAGTTCAGTAGCAGCTCCGACTTTAATAACAGCAACGCCGCCTGTTAACTTAGCTAATCGTTGTTGTAGTTTTTCTTTGTCATAATCAGAAGTAGTTGCTTCAATTTGAGCTTTAATTGTATTTACTCTCTCAGCAATTACATCTTTATTACCAGAACCATCTACAATAATAGTATCTTCTTTAGAAACTTCAACTCTACCAGCTTCGCCTAAATGTTCAGCTTGTACATTTTCTAATGTAAGACCTACATCTTCTGAAATTACAGTTGCACCAGTTAATACTGCAATATCTTTTAAAATTTCTTTTCTACTATCGCCGAACCCTGGAGCTTTAACAGCACATGATTTAATAACGCCTCTCATGCTATTAACTACCATTGTAGCCAGTGCTTCACCTTCAACATCTTCCGCAATAATTAACAGTGATTTACCAGATTTAGCAGCTCCTTCTAAAATAGGAACTAAATCGCGGATATTAGTAATTGATTTATCCACTAATAAAATATAGGGATTTTGAAGTTCGACTACTTGTTTTTCAGAATTAGTGATGAAATATGGAGATAAATAACCTCGATCAAATTGCATTCCTTCAACAACATCTAATTCATCTTTCAATCCCTTTCCATCTTCTACCGTAATTACACCGTTAGTTCCAGCACGTTCCATTGCTTCTGCAATTAAATTCCCAATCTCACTATCGGAATTAGCTGAAATTGAGCCAACTTGTGCGATTTCTGTTTTAGAATGACACGGTTTAGATTGTGAAGATAAGTTTTCAATAACAACATCAACAGCTTTGTCAATACCTCTTTTAAGATCCATAGGATTCATTCCAGAAGCTACAAATTTCATTCCTTCTACAACGATACTTTCAGCTAACACTGTAGCAGTTGTAGTACCGTCACCTGCTTTGTCTGCAGTTTTAGAAGCAACTTCTTTGACCATTTGTGCTCCCATGTTTTCTAATGTGTCTTTTAAAACAACTTCTTTTGCTACAGAAACGCCGTCCTTTGTAACAACAGGATTGCCGTGTTCTTTTTCAATAACAACATTTCTCCCTTTAGGACCTAGCGTTGTTTTTACAGCCTTTGCAAGAGTTGTAACACCGTTGACTAATTTTTGACGTGACTCTGAACCAAATTTAATTTCTTTTGCTGACATATGTTTATTCTCCTATTTGTTACTGTACAACTGCTAAAATTTGTGATTCATCTAAAATTAGATAATCAACCCCATCTTCGGATACTTTAATACCTGCCCCTTTATTAAAGATAACAGTATATCCAATCGATACTTCGAGAGGAACAATTTGTCCATCGGCAGTAACTCGACCACTGCCTACTTCACATACTTCCCCTTTGATTGGTTTTTCTTTAGCGTTGTCTGGAATAAATAAACCACCAGATGTTTTTGTTTCAGTTTCACAAGGTTTGACAAGAATTTTGTCACGAATTGGTTTCATCATAAAATTTCTCCTTTATTAAGCAAGATAAAAATGAGCCCATTATTGGCACTCTACAATACGCACAATGCGTGGTTAAAAAAGCCGTTTCGATCTAATTGAATCTTTTTCAATCTTTTTCAAATGTCGAACTCTTCCTGCGGCTTTATCCTTTTTACGTTGTACACTAGGTTTAGTGTAAAACTCACGTTCACGTAACAGTTGTAAAAGTCTGTCTTTTTGTACTAGTTTTTTAAGTTTTCTTAATGCAAAGTTTACGTCGTTATTTCTAACTTCTACAGAAAGACCTTTTACTTTATTGTAACTTCGTTTGTTCTTCAATCGTACCTCCTAAGATACTTGTTAGTATGTCTAATGAAATTATTTTATTATTACTTATAATACTATATATACTTTTTGTTGCTTTTGATAACCAAAAAGTTTTCGATTTACTAATTAAAAAACTTAGCAAATCTCGCACACATCCAGATGTGTTATCTACATCAATAATAGCTATATCACACATGTTAAACGACGATAATAACCAGTTAATTTCTTCAGTTGTGTTTTCTAAACTATTATAATAGTAAATATTTATGTTTTTGTCAATTTTATTTAGTAAAATGTCTTGTACATTTTCTTTTAATTCTATACTAGGGTATAACAATAATACTTGAAACGACTCGTTAAATAAGTTATCAGGGTATGAAATAATGTTAATTTTATTCATTTATTACAATTAATCCCTCGTTAATCAGTTTAGCTCTATTTTGTAAATGTAAAACATCCCTTTCTTCTTTACTATCAACATACGGAACAGCATATCCTTCTGATAACATTGTTTCAGCAACAGACACTGCATCTACTAAAAAGTCGCCTAAAATTCTTCCAAATTTACCTTTAAATTGATTAGACACTAGTACAACTGTAGAACCATTATTAAAGATTTCTTTTAACCGTTTAGTAGATAATAATCCAAACTGTTTCTCAACTAAATCAGAAGATCTAGATTCAGGAGCATCAATCCCAACTATTCGCACCCTTTCATTATAAAGCCAGACTCCAAACCCTAAATCGATGTTAATATCAACTGTGTCACCGTCTACTATTTTATTTATTACACAATTGTAACTGTACATAAAAAATAACCTATATGTGAAAAAAAGTTGGGGGATTTCTCCCCCAACGGCATAAGTAGTTCTGTTGACCGGATACTTACAATCCGCGAACCTGCTGGTTATTAAGCAGCCATTTCCAGATCGGAAAACAATCCTTCAATTTTCAGTTCAGGGGTAAATGTTTTATTGTCATTTACATTAATTACTTCTTTGTCTAATCTAATTAGACTTATGTTAATTCCGCGAATACTAATATTCAAGCATACATTAACAACGGTTTTCCGTATTAACCGATTCTCACTATTACCAAACATACCACGTCGAAACTATGTCACCCCCATCGTAAGCACTATTCATTAACTAACGCATTACGATACTCGTCTTAGGTTTTTAATTTGCTATGCTGGAAGATACCTTATCTCCCGATTACCACTTAATAGTGCTTATGGTGGAGGTGGCGGAGAATCGCACTCCGCGTCCGCAATATCCCTAATAACAGGTCAACGAATTCTTAATAAAACTTATTTTTATATTTATAATCTAAGTCAATTCGAGCTTTTCTATCGAGGATCTTTCGTTCTTTCCACCAAGAAATTGGAGGATCAAACTTAGAAAAGTAATCCTTAGGCCTTTGTTGAGATTTAATTTTTTTACTCATTTGAAATAGCAATAGTTAAAACTTCTTTTAATGATAACTTATTTAAGTCTGCAAAGCAACTTACAATAGATAAGTTTCCTTTTGACAAGTCACCACCGCAAAACATAATAATGTCTTGCTCAGTTAGCAATTCATTTTTATGTTGTGCCAACCAAAGCAATGCTAAAACAACAGCAGATGATGCTTTAGATTCGGAGATTCTATTTTGTTTTTTTATAAATCGAACTGCTTGATCTTTTACAGTTACATAATCTATAATACGATGTGTTAAGGATTCAAAATATGCGATTGTTTCTTGTCTAGGGGTCATTGTATTGTTTAGTAGTTAAAATAAAATTTGTAATTTCTTTCCATGTACTAAATCTATGTACGTTAGAATGCTCGATTTCTCTGTTATATTTATGATCTAAAATAATTGGTTGTAAATTATGCGATAATCCATCAAAAATATTTTCCCATTTATCTTCAATCCAAAACATATTAGTATCTTTATACCTACTTAATGAATTATACTTGCTAGAGCTACATGGTAAACATATTATACTATTAAATGCGTAATAACCAAAGACATTTTTTAAATTTTTTTCCCTTAATGCAACGGAATACACATCATTTGAAAAACTAGTAATACATTCAATTATAAATCCATTCCTACGTAGAGTATCGATACCTTGTTTAGCATCTCTTAATGCAGGTAAAAATCCAATCCACGACGAGTTATTAAATTCATTTACAAAGTTAATAGCAGTATTTACTGGAATTTCATAACGATCTGAAGGATAGTACGCATTCTCGTTTTTTATCTTATAAGATCCTTTTAAATTAAGCCATTCATGGAAATATTCATCCCAGTTAAGTAATACACCGTCGACATCGACTAATACTTTGTTAAACATTAGTTACATCCACAATCTTCAGTTGTTTTTGGTCTTTTTGTATTATAAACTGCAATATCTAATTGCTTTTGAATGTCTTGAAATTTAATAGTTTTTAATGCAACTGGCAATACAGGATTCATATGAACTTGATGCCCTGATATAATTTGACTACCAGACGCATTAATAATATTTACACCGTTAATTTCGTGTGCTACATTTGATTTCCATCTAATAATTACTGAGCCGTCGTTGAATGTTTCAACTTCGTTAATTGCGTTTAATAGTGAATTTAATTTTTCTTCATTTGTCATTTAATTACCCTCAGTCGGTGGTATGAAATTTAAATCTTCGTATGTAAATTCTTTTACGACATTTACTAAATAGTCGATAGTTTTTGCATTTTTTGGAGTAGAGCTATGATTTTCTTCAAACACTGATAACCTACCATCTAAGATTGTAGGAAATAATAATGCACGAACTTCATCTATTTTTTCTTCAATATCAAATGCGTTGCTGTCTAACATTAGAACTTTAGACCCATCTCGAATCTCATAAACAGCTTCTAATCTTAATCTCATAGGTACTATACTAAACGGTTCTAAAACACCTTCATTAGGTTGTCCGTTTGCACTTTCAAAAACGTATTCTACACCTGGTACAATTCTTGGATTTTTAGGATTATTACGATAGTACGGACTGGTTTCTATTTCATAAAACAACACTTTATCTAAAAATTGATAGCCTAGTGAATACGGTCGCATAGTTTCACCTTTGCCAAATGGGTCATCAGTTTCTGCAAGTTTTTGAATTGTATCTTCGCTACATTCGTCAAATTCATCAATAAAAACCCCACCTGCAGGATTTTGACCGTATAGTTTTTCTCTAACTAGAAAATCAGGATCGCTGAACACATTATTTTGTCCTATAAATTCTGTAGGATATTGATTCACACACGGGTCCGTATCAAGAACACACAGCAAATACTGATCAGCTAATTGATTTTTAATATAAACTTCGTTGTAGTAAGGCATAGAGCTTCGAACTTCATCCTCTCCAATAGGTTCTATGCATGGGCTTGATACTTTTAAATATAACCAATTCTTTGTTAAAACATCATCTAAATTGCTATAGTCGTATTTTAGTGATCGTAACTGGTTTAAATGAAATATTAAATTAGTAAGTAACCCAATATCATAATGTGATGGAGAATACTTAGTTGTGTAGTATACATCGATTATTTCACCATCGATTTCAACTTGTTCATATAAATCTGTACTTATGTCAAATTTTTCATATTCAGGCATGTACCCAGCAAATTCACCCGCTTCACCTATTTTAAAGTATTCATAAAGTCCAGCTTCGATAAAAGTGTAACTGTAATCTTTTACATATACCCAAGATTCACCATTGAGCGATACTGTTTCTTCTTCTAGTCGACTTGCTGGATTTACTGTAATTGTATGTTTCTCTGATTGATTAAAACCTTGCCATTCGTATGTAAACACAGACAGTAATCTTAAATTATCAAAAAAGTCGTGACTAGATGGTAAAGTTTCAACATGATACCAATTGTATTGAAAATACCAGCGTTGTAATTCATGTGTAAGAATTGCAACATTATTGTTAATATAATTATTTAATGCTAAATTCCACAAAGATTCTGGTAATTTTTTATTATTCCAACTTAATACATTGTCTAATAGATGAGTTCTAAATCGCTCCAATCTAAGCCACGGTATCAAACCCCCATATTCAGATTCGTAGTCGCCTCGAATAATGCTACGATATGGAAATTCTCTAACATTTGTACCACTATGTAATAATTTATCACCGTTTGTGTACTCTTGAATTACATCAGCAGATTCATTAATTTCCAAGAAATATTCTTCTCGCATAGTTCGATCTGCATTAGGCGATGCATGGATGTTAGTATCGACCATTTTTAATCTCCTGCAAATACATCTGGACTATGCTCGTTGCATCGACTACCGCATGAGATAGGATCGCTTTGACGAGCATATTCTAAGTTATTTGCAAATACAGTTTCACTGCCATCTGCAACTACTCCTGAATGACACCCATTACCGCAACAATGAACAACATAAGAATCTGTTAATCTAATTTGATTTAAATTGTTTGCAAACACATCTGGACTCCATGACGAAGGAGGTCTAGGAGGCCAGCATCCGTGTCCTGTACAATTATCTGTTCTTCTATGTACCGGTAATGTCATAATTTATAATGTAAGTCCTGAAGTTTGTTGCATATATGCTGATGCAATTTCTTTTGTTGTTTTGACAATTGAAATAATATGCGATGTGTTAATTTTAAAAGAATTGTCTAAATCGACTGAAAACATATAGGGAGTTAATCCTACGCCTTGTTGATTAATAGAAAGAGACATTGCTTTTGCTACTACAACAGCAGTAGAACTTTCATTCTCAAATCTTCCAATAACTTCTTCACCGGAAGTTAATTTTAATGAAATGATATCGTTTTGTTTATATGGTACATCTAACAGCATACTAACCTCTATTTAAAGTTGAAATTTTAATAATTCATTAAGACCGCCAATGTGCATATCATCGACGAAAATTTGAGGAACAGATCTTGCACTTGGAACAGCACTTAATAAATCCTCTTTAGACCATCCATTGCCTATTTTTCTAATTTCAAATTCTAAGTTTTTAGAATTTAAAAATGAAACTGCTTGCTCGCATTGCGGGCATTGATCTTTACTCCATACAATTATATTATGCATCTAGTTTTTCCTTGTATAAAAATATTTATAGTTTGTAATTTGAAAAATTATTTATATTTAAGTCATGTTTAATACCGCCTACTATATAACTTTCAATTTCTGTCTCTTGAGGAGCATTTTGTAAAGTTGAACTAGACAACCAGTGTGTAGTCCACGGTAACGGGTTGTTATTAATCGGTGCATCAAACATTGGATTATATCCAATAGATTTAAGTCTTCGATTTGCAATATATTTACTGTACTGGTGTAACAATGTGCTGTTTAGACCTATAATCGAACCATCTTTAAATAAGTAATCAGCCCATGCCATTTCTTCAGCAATACAAGTTTCCCACATTTGATAAACTTCATCTTCGCACTCTTTAATAATGCTAACCATTTCAGGATCGTCTTTTCCCTGAGCCCATAATTTAATTATATGTGTAGAAATAGCTAAATGTTGTGCTTCATCTCTTGCAATTAAACTAATAATTTTAGCCGAACCTTCGACTAGTTTTAATTCACCAAATGCAAATGAACACGCAAATGATACATAAAATCTTAATCCTTCTAAGATATTAACATTCATCATTGCAAGAAATAGTTTTTTCTTAACTTCCCGTAATGTTCCAGATTTGTTATAGATAAAATTATTAGCAGCATCTATGAATGAATCGTAATTTTTAGTTACACTTGATGCACGTTTAATAATCTCTTCATCATTTAAAATAGTATCAAAAATTTCACTAGGATCAGGGTAAATATTTTTTATAATATGAGTATATGATCTAGAATGAATTGTTTCAAAAAAGTCCCAAGTAACAACAGCACCTTCTAATTCAGGTAAACTGATAAATGGTAAAAATGCAGTACATGGACCTCTACCTTGTACAGAATCTAATAAGATTTGATACTTCAAGTTACTAGTGAAAATATGCTTTTGTTCAGGTCTAAATTCAGCATAATCTGCTCGATCTTTTTGGAGACTAACTTCCTCAGGCCTCCAAAAGTATCCTAACATTGTTTGATTTAATTTGTCAAATACGGGAAATCTAAAAACATCATATCTTTGTGTATTTTGATCCTCACCAAAAAACATATATTCTTTAGTAAAATCTATGTTTTTATTATTGAAAATAGTTTTAGCCATTTATAATTCCTTACAGTTTACATGCGCTACATTCTTCATCTGAATCAGTAGCAGAATCGTCAATTTCACTTGGGTCAGTTTTATAATCGTATGTATTTGAATAATAAACTGTTTTTAATCCATACTTATATGATTGTAGTAAATCTTCAGTTAACACGCTCATTGGAATTTCATTGTTAGAATACTGAGTTGGATTATAACTCCAGTTAGTTGAAATAGATTGATCAAAAAACTTTTGCATAACTGCCATTATATTTAAATATCCTTTATTTGAAGGCATATCCCACAGTAAAGTATAATGGTTTTTAAGTGTTTGATATTGAGGTACAATTTGCTTTAGTGGTCCTTTTTTTGATTTTTTAACAGATAAAAACCCTCTAGGAGGTTCTACACCGTTAGTTGCATTAGACACAACTGAGCTGTTATGCGAGATTAAATTCTCAACAACGTAATGATGAACATCAGGAACTTCGATGTCATACGTTGGTAACACTTCATTTAAAAACTCTACTTTTTTAACTTTCATTACTAATCCTTTAAGTTTAATTCAATAATATCATCATTTTCATTTAATTCACTTGCATGCTTCCATAATGTTTGGTTATTTTCTGTTCGAACTAAGAATTTATGAGTCGGTGTACATTTAATTACTTTCCCATTATCTAAAGTAATCGATACAACTTCTTTATGACCGTTGAAATAAATTTTAGTTACTTCTTTATTCCCTTCAAGAGTTGGAACTATTAACGGTTCTTCTAACGTAAACCATCCTATAGCATTATTTAATTCAATTCGATACCAACTAATATGATTCATTTCACAAATTTCGTGAAAGTTTAAATACCCTTTATTTGTTAAAATTTTATGTTCCCAGTTTAAGCACGATTCACTAGGCATTTGTGCAGATAATGTTGAATGACGTAAGCCATGTGTAACGATATCAGCTCTTAAACTTTCCCAATCGTAAGCAAGAGAATGTGGAACAATTAAGTCAACATCTTTTTTGTAAGTGTCAATTGGTAAGATTCCTTTTGAATATTTTGTACGGTTAAAATACAAACAAGGGCCTTTTTCTTTAGCTAAGTTGTTACTTGCTTTTAATAAGTAATATTGAAATGCCTCAGATAAATCGTGTACTAATTTCCAAGCCTTTGGATCATCATATTTCACATGATGTTTAGCTAAGTAATGTGCTAACCCTACGTATCCGATTCCTAGAGATCTTCGAGCTTTAGTTTCAATTTCAGCCGCTTTAACAGGATATTCCTGATAATCTATCAATTCATCTAAAGACCGTACAGTTAACTCGCACAGTTCTTCTAATTGATCTAAATGTTTAATAGATCCTAAATTAATAGCAGATAAAATGCAAAGAGCAATTGCAGGAGAATCTTTACTTACAATAACGTCTTCTTCAAAATACACATACTCATCGTCGTTATCGCACTCTGTTACAAAACTGTATAATTCATTCATTATATTTCCTTTTAAATAGAACGATCTTGTAAATAATTACCAATCGATTTTTTGTACTCATTGTACTTATCCATATCTGATTTCTTAACTTTTACTAATCGTTTTTCAGTAGTGCCGATGTCATCGATGTGTTGCAATGGAGTAGTAGGTAACGTAATTTCTTGGCAATTGTGTACAAGAATGTCATTTGCATAAAAATTATGATTATCCTCGACGGTTATATCGTAAACTTCAATAGGGGCATCTAAATATTCTATAATTAAACTCATTGTGTATTTCCTTATTCTTGTGAAAAATTATTTATTATACGTAATTTGTCGGTTTCTGTCAAGTTTTTTGCTAACACATAACCTCTATTTTCAGTATAAACTTTATGCTCTGGTGTACATATAATGGATTTACCGGACGTTGAGTCTGTAATTTTCATTACCTTAGCAGAAGTGTTAGTTAACGCACTGTTAGAAATCCGTTTGTATTCAGACTTTTGAGTGTATTCGTTAAACGATAGTACATCAATAGTTTCGCCATTATGAAAATGTGTATTAGCTTGTTCTAATGTAATAGCTTGTTCGGTATTATTTACAATAGCATGGATAATAGTATCACCGGACAAACACAAGTTACTCATATAAACAGTATCTAAAAATGAACTATGATTATTACAATGATCGGTAAACATTATATACAATCTGCCAGTTTCAGTTTTTTCTTTAATTAAAGTAGAAAACAGTTCAACAGCAGGAACTACTGATTGTTTAATATTTGAATTTTTTTCATATGCAGAATATAATTTAGAAAATACATCAGGGTCTCCAAAATACGCTTCGTATAAATCTGGAACGTCATGAGGGGAAAATAAAGTAATATTTCCATTACTGAGAAATCTCTCAATCATAGTTTTATTAATTTGAATAGAATAATCTAATTTTCTAACTCGATTATCTTCAGTACCTTTGTTGTTTTTCAAAACTAATATATCTTTAATTTCTTGATGCCAAATTGGAAAATGAACAGTTGCACTTCCACCTCTAACACCGTTTTGTGTACAGCATTTAACAGTAGATTCAAATTTCTTTAAAAATGGAATAACGCCAGTATGTGCAACTTCTCCTCCTCTAACTTTAGAGTTTACTCCTCTAATTCTTCCAGAATTAATACCTATACCTGCACGTAAAGCAGTATACCGACCAATAGCCATATCACTTGAAAAAATGCTGTTTAACGTATCGTCGCTATCAACTAGCACACAACTAGCATACTGCCGTACAGGAGTCCTAACGCCTGCATTTACAGGGGTTGGAATATTAATATGAAATAATGATAGTCCGTCGTAATATTTTTTAATATAATGCATACGAGATGCTTTATCGTATTGAGAAAACATAGTAGCAGCAATCATAATGTACATTATTTGAGGAGTCTCAAAAATTTGTCCAGTTGATCTGTCTTGAACTAAATATTTGTCAACAATTTGTCTTAACCCTGCATATGTAAAGTTTTCATCGCGATTATAATGGATCATTGATTCTAATTTTTCTATGTCTTCTTTAGAAAACATATCTAAAAATGATTTATCATACACTCCTCGATTAACATTAGAAACAATAATATCATACAAAGGAACCGGTCGATATTGTCCGTACACCTGTTTGTTTAAATTATAACTCATTAAACGAGCAGCAGCATATTGATAATTAGGAGATTCTAATGATATTAAATCACTAGCAGACCTAATAAGGATTTTTTGTATTTCATGGGTACTCATTTTGTTATAAAATTGTAAATTTGCATTCATTTCAATTTGACTAGCACTTACTCCTGCAAGATTTGCACATGCCTCCTCTACTACAAAATGAATCTTTTCAATGTTTAATGGTTCTTCGACCCCATCGCGTTTAACGATCATAATCTGTTCTGACATAATAATTCCTTGTTGAAAAATATTTTAAATATTTAGTGTTTAAATTTAATGATTTATTTTAGTCGACAAGTTAAACGACTCAGAAACTGACAATGTATTTGGCAATTCTGATACATGTATTGCTTGGTCATTTTCGAACCCTACAACACAATCGTTTATAAAAAGCAAATAAAAATATTTTGAAGTTGAATGATCATTCATAAACTTTAATGAAAAGACACATTCTTTAAATCGATTAAGTAATGATAATGAGTAATAGATTGCTAATATTTTGGTAAATTCACAATATGAATTGTAATCTAATAGTTCCCACGCAGATGGCCATGACGATTGATCATATGGGTCAGTTTGCAGTTGACTAAGTGGCGCAGCATTGTAAAAGTTAATTGCATCGCGTATTGGATCAGAAGATGTTTCTAATTCCAGTCTAAAATTTCTCCAAATTAATATTCGATCTTCATAAGTAGAATTGAACATTTTTATCCTAAAAGTGTATTATATAGTTTAATTAAGATTTAATAGTAACTTTATAATGAAACATTGCATTGTCACTATTTGTTAAGTTTATAATCATTATAGCAATAGTATCAACAATTAAATTAGTATTTTCGTCAAAATGTTGTGGAAATAATGTTAAATTTTCAGAATATATTGAATCTCCGGTAAAGTCATATTCTTCACTTGCACTCCAAGTATTATTGTATGGATCAGATACTAGTGTTATAACTCCAGAACGATATGCATTAACTACACTACTTTTATAAAAATAATCAATTACATACCCTGTAACATTATTAGCAGGGAGTCTAAACAACTTAACAGGCTCAGTATATTCATTAATTGATATTACGTGAGTTTGATTTAACTCAGTAATCGCAGGAGCATCGATTTCTGTTATATAGGGAATATGTAGCAAATATGAAGGGTTATATCCGAGGTCGCTTGATCTTGAAAACCAATCGTTACTGCTGGTATTACTTTCTCTTAAAAATGATAATACTGGATATAATGCGTTAGAAGAAGAACCGCCATCGTTGCCAATAGAAAAGAATTTGTTAAACGAACTAAAGTTATTCCGACCTTCAGTAATTTTTATGGCATTTGTTCGAATACGATCAAATGTACTGTTAGAAATACTATTTGTAGAAGGGCCGAACTGCATTCCACTAGCACCTAATGTAATGTTTTCACCAAACATTACCCCGCAATCTAATGTATCAAATACGCAGTAATCCCAATTGTTATTATCAATATCGTGATCTGAATATATTCCAGAATAATAGTTATTAATAACTATTGATTTGAAATAGTTATAAGAACACGTTACAGAAGAACTAAAACTTTCTAATATAATTGCCGGAGCCTGCGAACTACTTTGATTATCAAAATCCCAAACACCTTGTACTTTTATGTTTTCAAAATAGCTATGTCTACAACTATCTAAATGTAATGCAGTGCTCCCAACAGTTTTAATTGTAAAGTTTGATAATAGTATATTTTGTGGTTGTGAAAGATATGATACAGGTTGCGATGGAACGTAAGAACCTATATCGCACGACTCGTCGATTGTTACAAATGCTGGAAATGAATCATCGATAGTTTCAAAAATAGTTTTATCTATTCCAGCTCCAATTATAGTTGAATTTGGAGGAATAAATAAGGAATTTGATAATTTATAAATACCTGCTTCTATGAATAGTTCAATTCGACTTTGAGTAGATCCTTTTGTTGCTGGATTTAAGAACAGTTGATCAATAGCCCTTTGCAGTTCTTCAGTCTCATCACCACCAATTCCTAATGCACCAAACGCACGAACACTAACACGATCGTCAAGCCTATCTTGCAACGATCTATAAATTGGAAAGTCAGTTGAAGACCCGGTTTGAATAAAACTGTTATTTTTCTTATATGCGTAGTTACTAACATAATCGAAAATGTTGTCATTCTCGCTTAACAGTCTAGTGTTTCCTACATACGGTGCTCCTTCTGATACTGCACCGTTACCAATATATAATTCTTGAGAGTCAATTGCCCATCCAAGTTCTCCGCTTGCTAATTGCGGTAAACCCTCGCCTTGATTTTTTCTCCCTCTTCGAACTTGTATTCTGCTTATAGATACAACTGCCACAGTATTTCTCCCAAAGTATATAGTATATATTTATCAGAATTATGTGATTTAAAACTACATTAACTTAATAATTGATATAGTTAATACTGTAGCAGATATGTAAAAATGCGAGATTAATCTCGCATTTTCATTAGTTGGATAAATCAGTTGCGTGTTTTGCCATTTGGGAAACAGTATTTTCCCCACTATTTTCTTGATCTTGAACAGCTAAATCAGTTTCATCGGGTGATTTTATAACAATAGCATCTTTATTAAAATTAGATACTAATGATTGTATTTCAGGATCATGGTCATACATTGTTTTAAATAGCTCAGGAGTTAATGTTTCATCTGACAAATTTTTAAATAACTTATTTAATTTATTAAATGAAATATTTTTATAATTACTATCTCTCAAGTGTGTTATTAAAAATGTAAGAGCAGATGTGTCTATATCTTCAGTTACTTTTTTTTTAACCGACGAGCATTATAATCGACTGATTCGCGTTTTTCACGACCGATAGGTTCAGCACCGCCTGCACTAGCCTCAGCTGATGCAAAATCGTCAGTTTCAATAGGTTCCATAGGAGCTTCCATGTTTGCTGGCTCTTCCATATTAGGTTCTTCTTCGGAACCTAGTGGAACAGGCATTTCACCTTCACCTGCTAATACTGAAACATTTTGATCTAATACTTTTCGAGTTTGTTCTAATGTATCATACATTTGTTCTAAAGCAGGTCTTACACTAGATACAAATTGTTCAGCAACTTGATCACCTAATTCATCTCTAATAGCATCAGCTAAATCAAGCATCGACTCAGTTCTCATTTCACCTGAATCTTCCATCCATCCAGTAACTCGATCAACCATATCTTTTGCAGCCATGATAATTTCTGCACGTTGTTCTTCGCCTTCTGTTACTATGCGATTTTGTGCATGTTCGAGTTGAATATAGGTTCTTTCTTTTAATTCTGCATTTAACACATTTAAAAACAATACATTTTTCTGATGGGACAACGAATGTGTTGTATCATAGCTTTCTGTAGTCTGTGTTTGACTCATTTTAGTCCGTAGTTTATTTCGTACATCTTGTAATTCCTCTGTAGTAAACTTTGACAAGTTAATTTTCTGTCCAAACTGTTTAGCAAGAGAATTGTTTAATAATTCCGCAGTTAACGGTTTTGAAAAATCTCTAATGTTCATTTTTATTTCCTGTAAATACTGATATACATATATTTATGCTATACCGAAAATTACCTTTTCTAGTTTTTTATTAATTTGAGCAGCTTTAGCATTTGATAACTCTAATCTAGTTTCAATTATACTAATAGTTTCAAAATCTGTAGAGTTTTTAAGAATGTTTTCATAAAACAACGATTCGTTATGCAGTTTAATTAGTTCTTGATCATAGTTTAACAATGTTTTTGATATTTCTTTATTAAATGCGAGTTGCTTTGTAATAGCTAACGCTGTTGACTTAAAATAAGTACATGCTACGCAGATATTGCTACGGTTATAGATATAGAATTTGTTATCATTAGACACTATTGTAAAGTTTCTAATTTTAATACACCCATTTACTACAGATGGGATTGTAACATATTCGAGTTCTTCTGTGAGAAATTGGTCTAAATTTTCAGCAATACGGTCATTTAACATTTTTAATTACCAGTTGGTTAGAATTTATAAAAACTTTTTTAACTAGATCTTTTTTAACTAAACTATTTAATATAATTTGGTCATGCTCTGAAAACGAACTAAAATCAGTAAGTTTATCCCCCATATTTTCGAGCATTTTAGATTCTTCATTTGTTGTAAAAATGAAAAAATTAGGGATTAATTCGTTTAATTTCATTATGCTGTAGTAACCTTATCACCAGGTTTGATTATATTCTTAGGATCTTTATCGTCATCTCCAGATAACGGTTTAGTATTTAATGTAACTTCACCGGTATTCGGATCTTTAGTTAACGCATTAGGATCTTTTTTTAAATCTAGTTCAGTCTCGGTACCTGTTTTTTTGTCTTTTATAGTGGCTGTTTTTCCAGGTATAAGTTTGGTAATAGAACTTTGAGATGGTTGTTTTTGATATAGTTCTCTGATTTTCATATGGGCTCTCTTAGCTGAATGATATTAGTATTACTATAACAGTTGAAAGCAATCCTGCGATAATTGTTCCAGTAGTACCTATTAATACTTTAGTCATTGACTTATTACTATTTAACATGTCTCTGTGAATTTCTTCTACTTTCGATTCAATTTTTGTAAGGCGAAAGTCTAAAATTTTATATCTTTGATGGCATAAATCAACATGTGCTTCAAGATTTGTTTTTTCAAGATCTGTTGGATTTGACATAGTTATTATTCCCTTAAATTAAATTTAAATGTATTTATCAGAATTATTAAGGTTTTAATAATTATCAAAGTGAATATTTGCCATCTTTTTATCTAAGGTATTGAATGATGGAATTTTAATCGGAGCAGTTTCGTCTAATCCTAATATGATGGGTATTAAATTAAAATCAGATCGAAGCATTTCTACACTTAATGCATTTTCATGTTCGATTTCAAAAATAAATGACCATATTTGATGCTGATCTTTATATGCTGATCCTAATTTGTAGTTTATTGGTTTATCTGTAAACTTAATAGGACTAACTGAATAAATTGGGTTAACACGTAATCCAATAGTTTGTAATACAGTTAAAAAGTTTTGTTGCTGATTTACAATGTAGTCAGCATCTCCTCTACGACCGTGTGTTTCGGTAATATCTATTAAAGTATATAGTTGGAATTTCATTTTAATCTCATTTGTGTTATGTAATGTATTATATAAAATATTTAGTAACAGCATCAAAAAAAAAGGCTTACAAAAATGTAAGCCTTTTTGTGGTGTAACACACCGTTCCTAAGGTAGTAGGAATCTTTATGCAGTAGCAGTAATACCTACCAGTGAAGTTGCTTCAACTACAACTGTATTATCTACACCTAATACTTGATCTGCACGAATTTTAACAATATCAGCATCCAGTGCATGACCGTCACCAATAATAATCATATCTTTACCATTTGTGGTAAATTCAAATAAAGCACCTGTAGTGCCGAACTCACGAGCTAATGCTTCAGCAGTACCACCGATACCGGTAGTTAATGCAGCTGATACAGTAACTTTAAATACTTTTAATTGTAAAGTACTGTATAAAGTGTTTAATTCGTGACCAATGCCGTTTACTCTTTCAAAAGTTGCCATTGCTAATTCTCCTATTCTTTAATAATGGCAAATTCGCTTTCTCTGCGAACTTGTATGTAAGTATTTATCTTTTTATGTTAATTTAACCTAGATATATGATTTTGTAATATGATAAAGTTTTTTTCCTTTAGATTCAACAAGTGAAAATCTAACTCCTAAATTATTCCATGATATATGATATTCTGTTAACATATTTGAAATTGATCGATATGTAGAGTCAGAAATAAACTTATCTTTTTCTCTTGCAGAGGAAAGCCATTTACTTTTAACAGTAGATACATCCAAACCTTTTTTAGCTAGTCGTATTATTAAATCACCGATATCTGATAATTGTTTGTTTTTTTCTTTCCCAAAAAGTGTATCAGCATGTTTTAACAGTTTATTGATGTATACAATTTTACTATGTGGTATTTTCTCTCCACCAGATTTAGGTGGTAATGACTTCATAGTTTGTCGAACTGATGCGTTTCTTTTTGTAGTAGTAGGTATAATGGGAGTAGATGAAGGCCCTATTAATCGTGAAATAGCATGATTATGTTTTATGTTGTAATGAAAGAATTTTCCTTTACTCTCAGCATTAACCCACTGATCAAATAACTCAGGACCTACATTTTTAATCAAATACCGTCGACCGTTGAGCAAAACAAGAGTTACATCTACATTATTATTTTGTAAGACGATTTGGTCAATCCACGATGAATCTACAAAATCCTCATACAATTTAAACATATCCATTGCTACAATCCTTTATTATTGATAACTTTTTGTATTCCTCGTTTAAATTTTTGAGGATCACCTGTTCTAATAGAATTAATAAATCTACGTTCTAAGTCTAAGGCAGTTTCGTCATCGTATATTTTATGAATCCTTGCTAATAAATTAATAGATGATTTAATAATGTTATTAGCAGTAGTATCAATTGAATAATCATTATCATGAGTAGGTCGAAGATTATTTAATTCTTCTAAAATACTTCTAGTATGTTTTTTCACGATGACAATATCCTATATAGAGTTATTTAAATGCAAGGTAATTACTAGTCGTTAATACCTGTTTTAGTTTTTCACCAGCAGAACCTTGTGCAAGTGGATTAGATAATAAGAAGTTCCACAAGTCTTCTGGTGACATAGTATTTAACATAATTTGTAAATCATTATTAATCGATTGAAGTTTGGTAGAATTAGCATCAATTTCTTGTCTAATTTCAGTAGCACTCGGAGAAGTTGTAGCTGTTAATGTTCGATTAGCATATTCCCATACTTGTTGAGCAGATACTGCAGCAGATGTAGAGCTGTTTAATTGAAACGTATTTACAATGGATGAAACCCTTGCTGGATATAATGGTTCTAATGTAGGTTTTAAATAGTACGCAGTATCATAGTCGTCGGAATATAACACCCCTGTAACAGCCGTTTGGCGAGGATCGTACATTAATCTCCAACCATTAATTAAAAAATAAATATCACCTGTAAATTGAGAAGTACCAGAAATTGGGTCACCACCTGTAGTACGAATAGCAGCAGGAAATTTAGTGTTGTCTAATGTAAGAACCCATTCTTTCCAATCAGAGTATACATCCTGTTTAATGTCTAACTGAGTAGTCGAGTCACTAACGATAATTAGACGATTAACACCGTCAAATGCACACTTTCTAGTACCGAAAAAACCTAATTCAGGATTATCGTCCCAGCCGTGCCAGTATCCCCAAAATATAGTGTTTAACATATTACTGAACTACTTCTTTCCAGTGAAATTTAACTTTTACGGTGTGGTCTGCAGTAGTAACAAACGGTTTCCAAATTAAACTAAAGAATATACGAGTTCCTCTAAAACCATATATCTCACCGTTTGTGTCGTTTATAAATGTTCCTTGTGTGCTGTGAATCGTTGCATATAAATCAGTTGTATTTACACAAACAACAATTCCTTTAGCACCTGATGTTACACCAGTAGCAATACTTCCAGACAATGGTTTAACACCGCTTAATGATGTGTAACTTAGTTTAGATGTTATGCCAGTGTAAATAGAGCTATCAACACCAGCATATGTATTTGCACTTTCATATGCAGTAACATATTTTAAATATTCATATACATACGATAAACTATTAGATGCACAATCGATTAATATTGAATATGATTCGTTAGTAGTGTCGTTATTAATATCAGCAGTATATGTACCTGAAAAATTAATAGTAATGCCGTTACTACTAATAGCTCCGGTTGTTTGGTTATTTAAATCATTATCAGATGATAAAGGAGCAACTATAGCACTTCCAGCATTTGTATCTAGCAAAAAGTAATCATATAATTGATTTTGACTCCGTATGAATGCAGATACATAGCCGCTATTGATAATATTACCAAACTCAGTAGTTGCAATTAATCGATTCATATGCCCAACAGGCCAATATGATGGCAGTATTTCAAAACTTTGTGACAAATACACTTGCTCACTTCCTTGAATAGTACCAATAGAGTAAATATTTTTCCAAACAAAATTACCTGTAGCCGGAGTCGGCTCACTTATGTTAGCAGTGTGTCCGGAAGTTGTCATAGTTAAGGTGTCGAGCGTTCGGAAAAAATTATTAGCAGAAGATGAATCTGCCGGTCTAATCCAAAGTTCGTATGAAGTAGGATCAACGTAAAGTAACGTACCTGTATCACCACCGTTATTATATGAGATAGTATCTCCGACATCTGATGAATCTATACTCATAAAAGTAGATCCTGAGATTACAACTATTCCTGTGTTAGAGTCAACTACACGACCCCATCCTACGGTTTCAATAGTACCTTCAGTTAAATGCTCAATTGTAATTGGATCAATAAACCATGCATATGGGTCATTTGTTTCAATTCGACCGTAATAATATAAAGTAGGAGTAATTGCTTTAAATGGAAACCCTTCATCCATATAATCACCTACTCCAACAGTAGAATTATCAAATAAGTCTAACATTGCAGAGTACACTTCATTAACTGATCTAGTTGCAGAAGCTGAACTACTACCTGTCCAAACAATTTGTTTTGAGCCACCGGTATCAGATGTAAAATAAACAGTTAAGTCGCCGCCTAAAATTGAAACACTCATAAATTAAACACTCGCTATTAAATCTTCCTGTAATGTAAGGGTTAAAAATAAACCCGATCCCGATGATGCAATAGTTTCCAATGGAACATACCGAGTACTTCCAGAAGTGCTTTTACGAACACGGATGAACAAGTCAGTACCTCCTGACGTAGTAAATGAAACTTGACCACTACTATCAGTTGTATTGTTAAATATTTCTGAAGAATCAGAAGTAGCATATACAGCTACTACAGCACTTTGAATTGGAGTTGTACTAGCATCTAAGATTTCTATAGTAACATTAACATTGTTGACAATAGTTACAGTTCCAGTACTATTAGTTGTATCAACAGATACAAAACCAGAAGCATTTGTTACATTTATAATTATCGGTTGCCCTGAAGTATTTAAAATTGCTTCGTTACCGGTACCGCCATTTGCTCCAGCATACCCTTGAAATTCAAAGTTAATTAAACTAAACTCCTGGTTAGCAGTAGCACTTGATATTTCAATTGCATGTCCTGTACCTCCACTGATAAAAGTTAAATCACTAACAGAAGAAGTGCTATTCATTAAAACAGCAGCTTCCGTATTACCGGTTGCAGTTGAATTGGAAATAATGTTATTTTTAAACACAATAGTTCCAATACCAATTTGAGAACAGCCGACAAACGATGTAGCAAAAACCTCATGCGAACTTGACGAACTAGAAAAAGTTACACCTTGATCGAAATTATTTAATGTACACGCATATAATCCGAACGTGTCTATATTGGCATTTGAAGCAGTTAAATATCCACCTACTCCGACAGGTACTACAACACTACATCCATTCGAACCAGTACCTGCTCCTGTGCGAGTACCTAATACAAAACTCGTAGTCCCAGTTGCATTTCCTTGAATTGTAATCCCATATTTGTTAGTGCCGATCCCGTAATTCTCAAATACAACACTAACATCAGTATCTTCAAAGTCTAAAGATCCTGTTCCAGCAGCGTCGCCGAAAAATAACGGCCCTTGTAAGCCAAACAATTTTGTACCTAGTTCTCGACAAATTCCATATGCTCCACCAGTTGAACTTGCAACACCTGTTCCTGGATGCCCTGAAGTAGTACGATCTAACGCAGCAATTTCTGAAAACTTACCTTCAGTACCAGTGCCTCCTCCAGTAATAGTTAAACCGTTATTACCGTAAAACATAATATCTGTAAAACAATTTTCTAAACCACCAATTGCTTTTGATACAGTAGTAAATGCAGAACCAATTTGTGTTATCGCTGAAAGAGTGATACTAGCAGGTGTGCCGGCAAAACTTGTGCTGTTAGTAGGTAAATTACCAGTGTCGATAACTAAACACTGCCAAGCTACAGGACCGCTATTATGTCTAAAACTAGCAAAATCTGATCCCCCTGTGTGATACCCGTTCCTATTTGTACTGTCACCGAGAACAATTTGTACACCTCCTGCAACAGTTGTGTCTAATGCACCGTTTGGTAATACCCAAACATATACTAACGTATCTGTTAAATTAGCAGAAGTACCTAGTGTAAAGTAAAGTTCGTCTGTTGTAGTAGATACGTCCATTCCTAAACAACCAGTCGATTCAACTGGGCTAGGTTGTGTAGTATATACTTGAGGTGAGTTGCTCCCACCCCAACCGGTAGTAGAGTCTGCTTGATCAACAACAGTTCGATTATCTGTAATAATAACAGCCATTATAATTCCTTAACGTATCTATCATATAGAATCATTGTTGCCACTTGATGCCCCCAAAATCCGCCGTTATTTGCTAAAGAAGGAATTTTTACAGCTTGATCAATACCAGGTCTAAAATGTGCAACATACGGACTATACGACGTCCTGCCAATAATATATAACGCATTTGTAGGATGAACAAAGTCTACTAAATTTGTTGTAGCAGATTCATCTAAATATACGCACGTGTGATCGGTAACTGAATTTATTATTTCAAGAATGTTATTAAACTCTATTACATTTGATTTAGATATTCCAGTGATAGGATTCATATAAAATTCAGAAATTCCAAATTCTTTTAAAGGATGAACCCACCAATTATATTCTTGCCAAGCAGTATCCCATCCGCGTTCCCAACACCCTGCAATTTTAACCGACATATTAATCCTTGAAAATAATACCGTTGTCCATTAAGTCTTTATATAAACTAGCTGGAGTTTGATTTCTAAATCTGTCTAGCACAATTGCACATGACTGTGAGCAAAATTTACGATCTTCTTTGTATAAGTCAATCCCTAGCCAAGATCCAACAGCTCCAGTCCAGTCGTACTTATCCCCATCATTGTCAACGAACCATTGCCGAACTAATCGTTCGCAAAAAATATCCTTAACTTCGTATACATCCCACTTGCCATTGTAAATATTAATTTTTTTAAATCGAACACCATCTTCACGTTGACTGCTGCTTGCACAAATTCCATCACTAAATACCATTTCAACATGAGAGTACGGTGATTTAGTTAAAAATGAAATAATCTTATCTTCAAATTTGCCATGTTTGGCTATATAAAATGCTATTTTCATAAGTATGTTAATCCTAATCTATCATTCCAACTTTGAGTAAAAGATCCGCCTGCGGCAAATCTTACTTCGTCTACATTTCCATAAACATCAAATACAATTTTTTGTATTCTCCATACAAAATCACTTTCTAAACTTTCAGGAACAGCTTCACCTAAATAAGTTACATTTACAGTAGAAGCATCGTCTATTAATTTTGTATAAATAGGTTGCTGTAAAATCATATCTTCCCATACATAATCATAATCAGTATCAGATTTTTTAACTAATACTTGATTCGCTACACCACCGTACAAGTTAATACTTGTATTTACAAACGAGTTAGTGCTGCTGTTATACATTAACACATCGTTATCTGTTTCCGATGTTAACGATACATCTCCTAAACTATCAATACTTAATACAGCTAATCTGTCATCAACTTTTGCATCTGAATAATATTGGTTTAATATACCTTCTGCTAAGTCGTCTGCTGTTTTAATGGAAAAATCAACATCAAAATCAGTAGAGCTGTATGTATTAACACTGAATGTACCAGTAGTATTATCATAATTTAAGTCACCGGATGCACTTAATGAAGATAATGTAATATAGCCAGCATTTACAACTTCCTGATTAAATACATTAATAACTCGATCATCTGTGTAAAATAAATTAGTAACCCCTTCAACTAGCTGATCGGTTGTAGTTACTCCACTGCCACCTGCTCCTAATGGAATCCCTCCAGGAGTAACACCGTCGCTTAAAAAAAATGATCCAGTATCAATATCAAAGAAGATATTACCATCTTCTCCTGTAAAACTCTCGCGAGGTTGTTTTACTAAACCTGCTCTTATTTTACGAAACCATCCCATTAAGCAATTTCATCCTCGTCAGGCTCGTCTAATAGTTGAGTTACTGCAATTGAATTTTTTCCTAGTTCTTTTTTCTTTAACTCTAACTCTTGTTGTTGTGGAAACATCATTACATC
>Ga0196901_1000001_pt1 | contig 212917 bp, 269 predicted proteins | sample CB_VirMetaG_FD_169099 | JGI IMG/M metagenome (GOLD analysis project Ga0196901, IMG submission 169099) | Freshwater to marine saline gradient viral communities from Chesapeake Bay - CB_1504_1 Viral MetaG (v3) (version 3) | ecosystem: Environmental > Aquatic > Marine > Coastal | place: USA... | reverse complement strand
TTAAAAATGCGCGGCCGTACTGTTCGTACTCTGTAACAACATCAGGAAGAATAGCATTATCCCACAATTCGCCAGAACACGGGAGTTTAGCACTTACACTAAAAGTAAGATCAATTTTTTTGTTCTTGATATTATTAATTAGCAAATAATCCTTGAAGTCTGCAGAAAGTTTCTGTGTGCCGTTTGTTTCGAATGTAAAGTTGCGGAATCCTTCTGCGTATAGCGCATCAATAAGTTCTGGATACGCACGCTGCCAACCCAGTAGTGGTTCTCCACCTGTAATAATAATATGCGTATCTGTGTAACTCTCACCAGGATCGTAAATACGTTCTCTATTAATCGATGCTAACACTTGGTCTACAATACTAGAAATAGTCATCTTTGGTGAAAGATGCTTGAAAGCAGGATGCCAACTTGCGTAACTGTCGCAGCCTGATTCAGCAAGCGGAAGCTCCTCGTAACTATGAAATTCATCAATTTTTGCCGCAATGTTTTCTGGCTCTTGACTCATCATCCCGGTCGGTAAACCAAAAGACCTACATTCAAAATTGCAGCCGAATGTTCTAATAAAAACACTTGGGACACCAGCATACATTCCTTCGCCTTGTATGCTATAAAAAATTTCTGCTATTTTAATTGTACGTTCATTCATAATTAATTATACTTTATTTTTTAGGTTAAGTCAAATGTAATATCTTGTTTTACTGCATTCCACCATTGGTTATAACCTTCTCTAGTGGGATGGAATCGATCATCGGACAATAGCCCACGATCTTTACAAAAATCGTACGGAGTTTCAGATAAACAATTATCCCAATTGATTAAGTTAAGCAATGGATTATTTCTATCAACTGCACTGCCTAAACTCTGTTGTTCGCTGATATGGTCTGAAAAAATGTCATAGATAAATCCAAACTTGTATTCAATATTCAGTTGTTCTAAAGTATTCAACGTTCCGGCAATAATTCGTAAATTTTTATTATTCAGGTAATTCCAATTGCACGGCAAGTATTGACTTTTAATATATTCATAGATGTATTTTTCATATTTGGTACGACTATAATTATACCACGTTCCATCAAACCCACCACTATGGAGCCAAACAGTATCATTGGTAATATGAATAGGTGTACCTTCGTAATAACTCGAAACTTGATCTACCATTTCCACCGGGAGTTCAATGTCAATACGAGAAAAACCAGTCCACAATATAAGAACATTGTTAACTTTATCGAGATTATCTAATACGGCTCTTGATATAAAAGCGTTACCAGCACCCCCCCACGCATTTATTCTTACTAACTTTTTATCCCATACTTCACGACCAAACGCTACTTCAGGAAGATCTGGATTAGCTATAAAACTACAACCGGCTAGTAATAGCATAAGTCACTCATGTGTTAACCACCAATCTTCCCAAGGGAAGACGATCCACAGGTCTGGATCATCTAACTTATTAATTTCTACACAACAATATTCAACATCTGCATCTGAGGCACTATTGTCTACAAGTGTAGCAAAACGAATGTTGTTGCCCCATGCTTCACGATTGCCGTTGTATACACTTGAGTGCCAATCATCCTTGATCCAGTTAATTGTAGCACCGGAGTCATTAATGTCATCTACAATGAGGATTTTCATTCCTGTTTGTAAACCATCTTCTGCCATCCACGCATTAGATTCTGTGTTAGCGTGATCACGCAAACTAACACGTAATGTTTCCATAGGAATATTATACCATTGACTAATCAAGTTAGCAGCGTGTAATCCTCCACGTGTTAGTCCAACAACATAATCTGGGCGCCATTCGGCAGCGTCAATGCTGCGAATAAGATCCAGAGTCATGCTCTGTACATCTTGCCAAGTGTAAAAGACTTTATTTTTTTCTACTTTCATGTGAGTAATTATAACATTTTAACAGTTATGTGTCAATAATTATTTAGATCAGTTTGCTGTGATAAGTATTTTTATGAGTGAAGACGACGATCGTTACGCAGATTGGCTAAAAGATATTAAACGTTTATCAGGGATGCCTGTAAAAAACGAACCTAAGCCTGAAGAATATCGGGCACCAGAAACTCCAGATACCCCCGCAGCAGAAGGTTAATCCTGCGCTGGTTCAATCCAGCCAATGTTTCCAGCAACAGTAACATTGTTGCTATCAGCAGTAGTGTAAGTAATCCTAAAAACATACCGTATTATACTACCTTTTTGTATTCTATGTCAATCTTATCGACTGATTTCTTCCCAGTCGATAGTAGCGTACATATCAGAACCTGCATTGTCTGTAGCAACAACCAGTGTCAGCTCGTATGGCTCAGGCACAAAACTATCACGCTCTAGTTGAAACTTAAATAGTGCTTCTTTCAAAATATCAACAACTGAACTACCTTGATTACTTCCTTGAAACCATCCACTAGCGAGAATACGCCCGCCGCTGTGACTGGTGCCTGTTATGTTATATTCTACTGCACTGTCTATGCCAGCACTTACCCATGAGCCGCCTGTTGTTGTTCCAGTGGCTACTACACGCCAGTTGTAGTTACTGTTGTTACTTGTACCGATTAGACTCATTGCAGTCATAATAACGATAGCATCTAGTCTGTCTGGGCTAGTCTTCAACCTAATAGATATGATTGGATAGTATGTATCTGCAAGTGCTAAATCTCGAGGTGTTGCTATAGGAGTACCCACGGCTTGTTGAAGCCCACGCAGTTCATAGCCGCCTTCACTTATAACAGTTGAGCAAACTTGTTTTGACTTACTTGCACTTGTTGTTGTACCGGTGTTGGTTATTTCTTGTCTCAATGGCAAACTAGCAGTAGTAATATATGTACTGTCTATTAGATTAGCATGATGGAAAACATGAGCAACCACAAACTGCCCGTTGATTACAAAACCCATTCTTGAACTTCCTAGTCCTAGCCATTCAATATCCATCCATAATATCTGCGCCTTGGTAATATCAAGAGTAATGCCGCTAACATTGCCAGCGCCGGCAGATCCGTCCATGGTATCAACATTCCATTGGCTCTGCGGAATCTTAGTTTCAGTGACACTACCAGTAACGCTGCTGCGTTCTACAAAACACAGATCATTATCGTCCAGTTCAAGATACATTCCATTTTTACTACCGAAATATCCCACACGCTGTCTAAGATTTGTTTTTGCTTCATTAAAAACAAATGTACTCATAATCAACAACGACTTACCAGGTTGATAACTCATTACCTTTGTTGATTCGCGAAGCACTTCATCGCCGCTGGCTGTGCCTACATCCATTTCAATCAGACCAGCATTTGCGTTAAAAGAACTAGAGCCACCGCCGCTGGTGCTTTCTGCAAATAGGTTGTTGTCTCTGTACCTGTGACTACTATCAAAAAGTGTAAGTGGCTGCGATATACGCAACCTACCGAATGCATCACTAGATCCAGAAATATTACCTGTGCTGTTAAATCCTGTTTCTTGTACGGTAACTGTGCCGCTCACGGTCCAAGGCGTTGTTCCTTGTGTTACATTTACATCGCCAGTGATGCCCACAGTTCCATCAACTGTGATGCTGTTGCCACCATCATTGATTGCTACTTCGTTGCCAATATTCACAGTTCCATCTACTGTCTGTGTAGCAGGGAAGTTGCTGACTGCCACAGTTCCATCTACTGTTAGACTACTGCCGTTGTCTGTAACTGCGATTGGTTGGTTAAGTGTTACATTAGGCATAGTGCCAATATTAACAGTTCCATCTACAGTCCAAGGCGTTGTTCCTTGAACAACAGTTACATTTCCGTTGACATCTACAGTAATGCTATTGCCGCCGTCGTTGATGCTTACTTCGTTGCCAATATTAACAGTGCCATCTACAGTCCAAGGATCTGTTCCTTGTAATGCTGTAATTGTACCACTTACTGGAATAGGATTTCCTATGTCATTACTGATTTCAACAGAACCGGGTATGTTAACGTCGCCTTCAATTGTGATATCCCCTTCAATATATGACTTAACGCGGATAGCAGGTTCGCCTGCGTCATTGTAGTCCATTGCCATTGTGAGGTCATTGGTGTTTGGTTCATAACTGTGAACATAACTGGTTGAGTTGTCGTTTAAGTTACCCATTAGTATCCGTAACGTGATTTAGTAAAGTTATAGTTATCCGCAACTTCGGTTGGCGATAGTGCGGCACTATACAACCGAATCTCGCCCATACGTCCATTAAAATATGTGCCATCGCCCATATTTGTAATATCCGACGCACCAAACAAGAAGTATTGTGCTCCGGTAGCATCATCAGCAGGACTATCGTATGTAACACTGGCACTGGCAACTTCGCTGCCGTTGATATAGCCTTTTAGTGTTGTTCCATTATAGGTTATTACCATATGATACCAAGTGTTGTAACTTAGTGCTGTTCCAGAATCCGATGTGATACTAGTGCCGTTCCATAATCCAAAGTACGGAACTGGATTGCCACCAGACTCAACCATTTCTAAACTACTGTAATGATAACTTGCTCCTGCTGGCGAGTTAGCGTCGGCAATACTTACAACCACACCTGCTGCTGTTGGGTATACCCACGCACCTGCTGAGAAAGTATCTGGGCTGTAAACAGCCGTACCATTAAAATCTGACGAACGAATATAATCATTTGAACCGTCAAACGTAAAGTAACCGTTTGAAGAATCGTGTGTTGGCCCAACCAGTGTGGCATTGTTGCCCAATGGTGATTGATCATATACGGTAGTACCGCTAGATGTAATAAGACCATCTAAGTACATAACCAAGTTTGTTTCTTCAATACCGCTAGTTGACCACGGACGACCTTCTAATAATCCTCCGGTATTAGGATTGTCTACAGCAACATCACCACGATACTGTGTTGGTAATTCTGTGATGTCATATTCACCTGACTTGCCACTGGCAATTCTATCAAGCGCAGCAAGTGCTAATTTTGCTTTTTGTTTAGTTTCACGATCCGACAAACGAGCAATTTTGTTATGTGTGCGCAATGCGTCGCCGTCTTGGACGCCTTCTACGGAAAGTGTGTTACCTTCAACAAGTACAGTTTCGTTTAATACAAGATCAAACCAGTCAACATCGACACCGGTAGCAGTTTGAATATCTGCTTTAAGTTGTGCTACAGTTTTGGTTGTAAGTGTAATACTAGTATACGAATCATAAACAGCCGTGTTTAATAAACTTTGTACTGTTACCGTAGCCATTATCGTAGTCCTCGGTATGGATCATACTGCATGGTAGGATAAAGACTTTGAGAATCGCCTCTAAGGTCCGCAGGATGTTTAGGCTTATTAGGTCCGCCGCCCATATCAGTAGTCACAGCACTAACCGGAGCATACTGTTCGTTGGGTTCGTTTGCGTATTCTGCTTCGGGTTCGGGTTCTTCTTTTGTGATGTTAGTAACACTAACTGCAACATCGGGGCCTTTTGTTGCCTCAATATTGTCAATTAAATCTAGAACGTGTCTTATTAATTCTGTTGCTCGCATAATGTAGTATTTATGCGATCATTAGAACTTGTAGCGATAGTTAAATCCTAAATGCTTATCACCATCCGAATCAACAACGCCTACAAACGTAGTAGAATGATTGTCCTTGGTATAGTTGTGCTTAAACCCTGCATACCCTTCTACCGTTGAACGAATGTTGCTGCTTACTGTGTCGTAGTGCATAACGCCTGCGGTATCAACGCTTGTTGGCAGTCGCATAGTAACTGAACCATCTACTGCGTAAGGTTTAATACCAGCATACACGCTATAGTTATCTGCGTCATATCCTGCTACTGCGTACACAGAACGCACGTTGCTAACGTCTGTAACAAGTCCTGAGCTAAAGTCAGTGCGTGTATCCATTGCGCCTGCTTGTACCCATGCATTGTCTGAGAAGTCATATGTCAAGTTAAGTTCTGTAGTGCGAGCACCTTTAACTTCGCCCCACATGCCAGACATATCAATCCATGGATTTGAATCAGATTTGGTATAACTTACGCCTACTGTAGCATTGGTGTCAAAGATTTTATGATCATAACCAATTGCAAAGTTTTTGGCATTTTCTGATGCACCAAAACGAACTGATTCAGACTTACGGGTTGAAATATTAGACATACTTGCTGCCCAACTGTTATTGTCCTTTTGACGCTCTGCATATTCTACGCTAATCTTGCGATCAACTTTAGCACCTGACAAGTCAACAACAAAGTCTCGATCAAAGTCGTCTACTGCTGAGATATTGCTTAATACAGCATCATTAACACCGTTTACACTAATACTACCAGAAATCTGTACAGCGGATCCTGTACGTCCAGTTAGCGAAATACCCAAATCACCTACTGGGCGTGTTGCTTGATCTAAGTCTAGCAAACCCTGACCGTGAGTATTTTCATCGTATCCGGTGATAGTTTTATTCGCTGTTTGCAACAACAATTGAGCAATATTTGATCCTTTCATATACGGCCACAGTTGGTGTACAATAGCAACTGCACCAGCCACAACAGGTGCTGCCATTGACGTACCACTCATGCTCTTGTATTCACCATTTAGGTAGGTAGAATTAATTTGCGAACCCGGAGCAAGAATATAAAAGTCTTTGGTCAAGTATGGGTCATTACAAGTTACAGTATAATCCTTACAAACGTGTCCTGATTTTGCTCCGTCTACTGATTGTGTGCTTGTGTTCCAATTACCAACAACAAGCATACGTCTGTCAAACAATAAGTTACCGTCTGCGTCTACTGCGGTAGCAAATGTAGCAGGATTTTGAACGTAACCTAAACTTTGGTTACCAGCACTCACAGTAAGTACCAGTTCGCTTGGCATTGCTGCTGCCCAAGTTGCTGGGTTTTCTAGGTTGTAATAATTGACCCCACCATATGTAGCATCGCTATTGGTATAAACACCATCACCTTGATAAGTCATTGCGTTGCGATACGAACTTGGATATACAGTATTTGAACTTAGGTTAGCAGCAACAATATCTTCGTATTGTTTAGCCCAATCTAGTGCTGCAATAGCGTAATAGTTGCCATATCCAGTATCAGTGATACGAGCAATAGCAAGATCAGCATCGTATGCAATACCATGCATACCCGTATCGTTTTTGTTTGCTGCTACAATACCAGCAACATGGGTACCATGCCCGTTGGTATCTTCATATGGAGTATCGTAACCAGCATCCCACAAATACTTAATTTTACCTTCAAACTCCGGGTGATCTTGGTCAATACCAGAATCCATAATCATTACAGTTGATCCTTTGCCAGTCCAACCTCGAGCATACGCATAGTTTGCGTTTACATCGAGCACGGCGCCATTGTCTGCTTCAACTGTAGCAAAATCTGCCGGATCGTTACTATCAACAGCAGTAGGAGTACCTACATAATTGCTATTGTAATACGTCAAATAATTGTATGTAGCTGGATCATAATCCAATGTAGGAGCATTGTCCTGTGTTATTACAGTACCCGCATTTGATTCCGGAGCCGAAGGATCTGCTGGTGTTGCTTCTGGAGCAACAATACGAGTAGTGTATGTTTCAGCAGTTGTAACATTTTCGGTTGTTGTAACATCAATTACTTCTGAATTAGTTGTGCCGTTTGTATATGTTGTAGTGCGAGTAGTAGTTACTGTAGTTACTGCGGTAGTTGTAGTAATCCAATAATCGTAATAATACGTCCAAACACCATCGGGACGTGTGTCTGTGTTAGTAACTGTGCGATCAAACACAGGATCACTTACAGTTGTAGTAGTACTCGAACTGGTTGAGTCTGATGTACCAGCAACATTTGGCGTGGTTACACTAGATAATAGTTCTTCTCGGGTAGCAGTTGTAACAGTATTGGATACCGATTCAGTGCTGCTAACATCAATCACTTCGGAGGTAGTAGAACTGTCTGTGTAGGTTGTGGTGCGAGTTGTTGTAGTTGTAACTGTTGTTGTTACTGGAGTGGTAGTTGTGTCTGTGTGTACACGCCACGTTTCTGTAACTGTGCTGCCATTAGCATCCAAACTAGTACGTACATCATCTACATAGGTTGTAGTAACAGTAGCAGTCCCTGTTGAGGTTGACGTTACATCGCTGGATGAATCAGCAGTACTAGCAACATTTGGTGTTACTGTACGTGATTGTAATTCTTCGCGAGTAGAAGTAGTTACTGTATTTTCTGTAGAATCTGCACTTGTAACACTAACAGGTTCAGTAACGGATGTACCGTCGGTATAAACAGTAGTGCGAGTAATCGTAGTGACCGTTGTAGTTGTTACTGGAGTGGTTGTGGTGTCCGTATATACTCGCCAAGTCTCAGTTATAGTACTACCGTTAGCGTCCAAACTGGTGCGCACATCATCAACATATGTTGTTTCTGTTGTAGCAGTACCAGTTGATGTAGTAACTGAGTCGGCACTACTTGTTGATGTGCTTACAACATTAGGTGTTGTAGTACTAGACAACAATTCTTCTGTGGTAGAAGTAGATGTTGTATTAGCAGTTGAAGAAACTGGTGTAACACTTACAGTTTCTGGAATAGTTCTACCATCAGAATATGTATCAATGCGTGTTACAGTTGTAGTTACGGTAGTAGTTACAGGAGTGGTAACAGTTGTAGTATATACACGCCACACTTCTGTAACTGTACTACCGTTTGCATCCTCTAAGGTACGAGTTTCATCTGTATAAGTTGTAACAGATGTTGGCGTACCGTTAGTGGTTGTGGTTTCGTCTACGGAACTTAGTGTGCTGCTAATAAGATTTGCAGTAACAGTTCTGCTAACGAGTTCAGCTTCTCTGGCGGAACTGGTAACATCATTGCTTGTCTCCTGGGTTGTTTGTGAATCGATTACTTCGCTTGAACTTGTACCGTTGCTATAATAAGTTGTGCGTGTGGTGGTAGTTACTGTGGTTGTAGTTACAGGCGTAGTAGTTGTGTCTGTATATGTGCGCCACACTTCTGTAACCGTGTTACCACTAACATCAGTGGTAACGCTTGTAGTATCGGTATACGTTGTTTCAACAGTTGTTGTGCCGCGAGTAACTGTACTTTCGCTAGTCTCAACATCCTCATAACGGGAAACAGTAGTGTTTACACACACTTCCTCAGTTTTAGTTTCGACGCGAATTAAATCGCCTTTGATGCCTGTACGAACACCATCGATGATCTTTTCCCACCAAACATTACGCTCGTAGTTGTCATTGCGACAGTCGACTTCGGTGGTGTCGTTAACTGTAGTGTCTGTTGATGAAGTTAACAACCAAGGATCGTATACGCCGTTGCCCCATTCGATAATTGGACTTGGGCGTGTTTGCGGACCGCCACCACCTCCACCACACCCAGTGAGGGTAGCAGCAGTAGCAACAGCGATAGCAATTTTACTTTTTGTAAAGTCCATCCTAGTGTCTCCGTTGTGGATGGGTTAAAAGTGTTAGTTACGTTGTATATTATACATAAAAAAGCCGCTGTGTCAAGCGGCTTTTGGTAAAAAAGTTAGACTGTAAAATCAATAACTTACGGTTCTATTACCAATTTAGGGGTTGGTTCTACTGGCACAATTTGTTGACAATCCTGCCAGCAAACCGTAAACCCAGTACACCCACTTAGAAAAATCGCAGAACCAAGAATTAATATTCTTACCATTGGTGTAGGACTCCAGCAATAATAAAGAAGCAGGTAACAAACATTATACCAGTATAAATCGTCCTGAACAGACACGCATAGTCTGCTTCCTTTTTGTCCTCTGAGATTTTAGCCCCCAAAGTCCTACACCAAACCCGCCATTTCATCGTTGTTTACTTGAACCATCAAATACACAAATAAAATAACAACCATACTGCCCAGCGTGGACACGATGAAATACTCCATCTTTTATTGTAACAATATCTCCAGCAGTGACAGAAAACTTTTCGTCGTCTAATTCCATTTCGCCGCTACCAGTAATAAACATATATACTTCTTCTTGACCTTCATGTTTATGTCCAGAAGTACTTTTGTTTGGATTAAGTCTTGTAGAACTAAGAACTAAGTTGTTTAGTTCTGTATTATCTTTAACAATATAGCGGTCATCCTGTTTTACAACAGTGCCGCCTACATCAAAATAACCACCTAACTTCACCCTTCAATCCTTGCTACTGCGTCTTTGGGTGCTTCCCAATACCATTCGTCGATGAGTGGAAGGATTTCTTCACCTGCCGCAATCTTCTTACTTGCATCTTTGATAGCAGTTTCGCGATCCACTTCAATCATTGCGTCATTGCGATCGTGTTCGTATACACGCACACCTTCTACATAGCAACGACCATCTGTGATATCAAAGATATAATGGTTAACCCATTCCCAAATGAATAGTGAACTCATTTCCATTGATACACCGCTTGGTAGGATACGTACAGTACCAAGAATACCACCAGGCTGTTTCATTTCTGATGTAATTTGATCCAAGCGTGGATCGTTTGCTGGTAACACAGTTACGTGATCAAAGTAATATTCAATAAACTTTTTCACGGCACTGAGTTCACCAAATGGAACAATCCATCCCATGTCGTCAATGTCACCAGCAAATGTGAGTTCTACTGAACGATCATATCCGTGTACGCTAGCACACTCTCCCGGACTACCATCTGGTTCCAGATCAAAGAACTGTGCGTGACCACAAGGCAAGTATCTATATACTTTCGTTGATTTTACCTTAACGCCCATATTATTCTCCTTATTTGCAATTATCACGAGCAATTGCCAAGAACTCTGCGCGAGCACTTGGGTCTGATTTGAATACACCACCTAGTTTGCTGGTAATGGTACTAGAACCTACATCCTCAACGCCACGACTCTTGACGCAATAGTGTTGTGCGTCGATTAGTACAGCGACGTTGTCTGTTCCCAGGATGTATTGCAGTGCATGATAAACTTGCTCAGTTAAACGTTCCTGAATTTGTGGACGTTTGCTGAAATATTCTACGATGCGATTCATTTTACTCAGCCCAAGCACAACCTTGTCTGGAATATACGCAACAGTTGCTCGACCATCAATCACCACAAAATGGTGTTCACAGTTGCTCTGTACGTTAATACCAGTTTCGATAACCATTTCATCATATGACATTTTGTTATCTACAGTAGTACACTTCGGAAATGCTTCATAGTCCAAACCCCAAAATATTTCGTTGACATACATTTTCGCGACACGTTTGGGCGTTTCCATCAGACTGTCATCAGTTAGATCCAACCCCATGGTTCGCATAATTTCAGCAAAATGTCTTTCAATGATTTCGATTTTGTCTTTGCGATCGATGCCCATATCTTCAACAGGTGTTTCGACCCCGCATTTAACTAACCATTCATGAACTTCACGACCCAGAACAGGATCGGTTTTTGTTTTATTAAAACTCATTTTATACCCCTTCCTTACACGGATTTAATATTGATATTATACAAGATTAACACGTTGTTGTCAATCAGGTTGTTACCGTTATGTAACATTTTTATTTATAGTAATAGATCTACAGTCTGGATATTGTACATATACAGGATTTGTGTTGTTTTTGTTTTTATATTTTTCTAGTAATTCTAGTCCACGCTCAGCATCTTCTACTGTTGGTCTATAATGATAACCAACTTCAAACATTACCTGCGCCGACCATGGACTAATATCTAGGTCGCGGCCATCATAGCGCATGCGAATTAGTTTATTGTACGCTGCTTCGTTGTCTAACAGTATAGCACCGCCGTGACCAATTTCAATGGGTTTAGAATAACCAAAACTCAAACACTGCATGGTGCCTGTGCGGTACATATTGCGTTCTAAACGTCTGGCACTGTCCCAAATTTGTGTACCATGAATTGGATATTCGCCGATCCAGTATTCATCATGCAGGTCATAGTTAATTCCGAGCTTATGCATGGTCATTGGAACACTTAGGTATGTGTATGCAGTAAACTCTACGTGATCTAGATGCTCCGTACTTTGTTGGTATCGTAAGCATAACTCAATTGCATGTGTGCAGCAGTCAGTCATAACTGCATACGGAGCATTTGTGTATTCAGCCAGTACGTTTTCAAATTTAAGTATTGTGTCAAACATCGAAATAAGACAAAATTTTTCTGGACATTAAGTCGTGTCCACTTGACGTTGGATGAAAATCACCGATAAAATTTCCCATATATTCAGATTCTTGTAATTTCATAAATTCTTTAAAATTTAAGTCTGAATACTCAGTACCTTGCATGGCAATATCAAGTCGTTGGTTCTTTTTTGCTGTTGGAAGAAAATTTTTATTTATTACCAACGGAATCAACGATTCATGATGATCTGTTTTAAATAGTTTTACCCAACTACTACATATTACGTTTACTCTATCTGTAATTGAATGCAACAAATTAACATCTACATCAGATGATTCTCCGATGATATGGATTGGTTTTTTAATAGTTTTGGAAATAGCATCCAATTTGTAATAAAATAATTCTGCCGCAGACAAGTAAAAATTCTCAAAATCCACAGCCCTTTTGTATAAATCAGAATAGTCAACATCAAACAAATTGCTCATTTTGTCTAGGAACATATCTGTTTGACCTAGTAAAACATCTGTGTCATCGAACAACTCGTCACTGATATGGTTAAAATAATTTATAATTGTGTTTAGAGATTGCCAGTTACTTGATCTGCCGCGACTGAGGTTAATTACGTTGTATTTTTCTGATAGTAATTGTAGACCTGGTTCATCCAGCGCATAGATGTTTGGCTCCTCAAATTTCCAAGTGCCAGCTGACCAAGAACTTCCTGCAATTATTAATTTTCGCACTACACCAACTCTTCAAGTTTCATAAACTTATGTGAGCTTATTTCCCAAACACCAGTACCTTCAAATGTATACCAGTACTGCTTGGGTTGTACATTATAGCTAATATTTAGGTCATTAACGAGTCTAGCGTTAGGATCATGGAACCAAGTAAAGATAAGTGTATCATCCGAAGTAATAACATTATCGGCGTACATATCGCACAATTTCATTAATACCTGTGCCGCAGTCCAATAGTGTCCAGCATCGCCACTATCGGGAACGGAAGTATCGGCAGCGCGAACATCTGCCACATTCTCTCCGCCATATAAATTGCAAAGTTGTTGTGACAGGTGTTCGCCGCCTTCTTGGTTTGCTGTGTTATGAATAACGTAAAACATTAACGCATGCGTGCTAGATCAACACCTGCTTGATCCTTAAAATTCTTGCCATTACGCTTCTTATTGAACTGCTGGAACGGATATGACTGCATATTGTACAAGTCTGCTTCATTAAAACGATAGCCGTATACACGGCAAAAATCAAGATAATCCTCCAGATCATCAAAAATTTGATTAACACGAGGGTTATTGTACTTCTTCTTATTTGACATTTTAGTTGCCTTGTTTAAATTTTCAGTGAATTCACTGGTTTAGTTGTATTATATTGAATAAATGCGCCGTTTTCATTATCTTCGCTAACTGAAATCCACACGGCGCGACCTGGATATTTAGTAGCGATTTCAGCATATAAATCATCTGCTATCATTTCACATGATTTATAGTCTAACTGTAACACACTTTGATCGTACAGTCTAGTGATCCAACGTTTAAATTGGATAAACTCAATATCGCGATCATTGTGAAATACTTCAATCCATACCTTAAAGTGAAAGATATGTCTGTGAGGAACACCTAGAAAACTTACATCATCCCAGTCGCCTGTTGCGAGTTTAGGATCAGTATCGGCACCTGGATAACGATGCACACCTTCTTTTTGAAGTGTTACCCAAATCATACGAGGTGCCTTATCCATAATACGATTGGCAGTTTCTATTTGTGCTTGTTTAATTTGTTCTTCCATCATGGTGCCTTATTGTCTTCATACCGAGACCAATCTGTAAATGATTCTGTGTTCATTAAATCTCGTACTCGATGAATCCAGACTCCGGGGTTAGTTGCCTTAAAATGTGCATCGTCAAGTTTAAGTACTGCGTTATATCCAAGTTGGTCGATATAGGGAAGTTTGGCTGATACCACTGGAACGAAACGATGCCATTCGACCATTTCGGTTTCGAGAATATCATTAACATATTGGATATCAAAGTCTAGTGTACACCAATACTCTTCACGTAAGAAATCCATAATAACTGCTTCCCAGTTATGGAGTTTTTTTGCATTAAAACTCATATTAGCACCAAAGCGAACGTGCTGAATATCAGGATTTGCGTCTAGCTGTTCTTGAATACCATCCAAATCTGGCTCGCCTACTACAAATAGTGTAGGCTTACCATACATTGCAGTTTGTTCTACTTCAGTACCAGTAAAGTACCGCCCTTTAAAGTTGCTGTGTGCTGATTTAGTATCCATCGCCCCAGTCTATGTTGTCGTTGCGGTTATTCCATGCTCGTTGTTGAGCTCTTCTTAAATCTAATGTTAACGCTGTTTTCTTCTTACGAAGTTCGTCTTGTTGATGTGTATCTTTTGCTTCTGATAATTTCTTACTAACTGCGGTTAATTGTCGTTGTATTTCTGATACAGTAGGCATTTTATACGGATTCCTCTAGTTCGTCAAGTCTTTGTTGATTAAAATCTGAATCATCAACTGAAATTTCATTATTGACTTCTTCAAAATGATTATCAAAGTTTGTATCTGAATTCTTGACCTTCTTTTCGCTTCCGCCCATGCCAGAAGACCCTGGCAATTTGGCCCAGAATTTACTGTAATGGTCAATTAGCGACATGCGATTGTCGTAATCAGGTTCTGCAAAGATTTTATCAATAATGGTCTGAATGTTTGAATGATCATGAATCAGTGTGCTTTCCAGCGTTGATGCAAAGATACCTGCGTCAGCCATTCGATTTGCTTGTTGTATTCCGTTGATGTGATGCCAGACATTGTGTCCCATGAGCAAAGCATAGGAAAAACTGTCCCAACTGGTTTTACCTTCTTTGCCAATCTTATTTAACTCACCTGGCGCATAAACACACACATCATTGATCTTTAGCTTTTCTGTGATGGGAGAATCTTCAAAGAACTGATTAATGCCATCACTGGTAACTGCATCTCGGTATGCTCTGGTATCAGATGCGTATTTCTTATTGTCTGCGGCAACATCAGTTCTCAGAGACCAACGTGCGTGTGCTGGTGTCGCAGAATGTGTGTATATGTGACCATTTGCAGTTGACAAGAATGGACTTGCAGAGTCAAAACTAATGGTAAAGTTGGGATTGTGATGTCTGCGCACAGCTCTCTGAATTGCAGTTAGCACTGGCGCCCATTCAATCTGACCAGTTCCCAGGAAATGCATCCAGTCATGCATGCCAGTTTGCAAAAGACCGTCATGAATCAGTGTTACGATGCGTTTGAGTGACAGATGAAGATCTGCTTTGTTTGCACCACCAAACGCCCAACCACGGAAAAATTTATCGTATTTCTTGGGATCTGAATATTGCTTCATGATTTCATACCAATTATCAGAATCAGTATGGTTGTTGCCCTGAAGCACGTTCAGGAATTTAGCATCGTTGTAGCTGTTCTTGATGAAATATTCATGATTATAGATGGTTGCATTGACAGCATCATCATAACTACGAATACCATTCTTGGCTGATGCTTCAGGATCCAGGTAGGCAAACGTTGGAATATCCAGTACCATGGAATAATCGCTGATTTCGCACAACCATTTCAATACCTGACTGCGATATTTTTCTGCACGAGGACAATTGGGATTAGCCCATTCGCCTTCCCAGACACCCTTGGCGATCTGAAATCCACCTGAGTCAGCAACCAATGTGGTGTGTGCACCACGTTCACGGATCATTGCTTCTTTGGGATCGTGTTTGTCTAATTTCAGATTGGCATGTCCAGCTGAATACAATCCCCACTGATACTGATACAGTCCTTTATTGGGATTAAAAAAGTTCAGCATTTCCATTTCTGGAATGCCAGCAGGCATTCTGCTGGCTGGAACATATTCACCATACTGCTGTTTGCCAATATATGTGGAATAAAATCCACTAATAGCCGGCAGATAAATGGCATAGTCTTGCTGTGCAGATGTTAGATCTTTATTCATTATTTGCTAAGTGCCGGGATCAGATAGGAATATTCAATCAGTCCTGAATTTACAGTAATTTCTGCAATTCCTGAATCGGAGATACGCATGGTTTTGTCGCCTGCCAGATCAAGAATCTTAATAACCACTTCAGTTGGCCAACTCAGTGTTTTGTTTAGTGTGCCAGATACACCGGTCTGGAACACAAATTCACCAGCGTGTGTGCTGTGATCACCAAAATAAACCATCAGTCGATCACCATCCAGTTTGGTTTGGAATGACACTTCAGTGTTGTTGGTGCTGGCCATCATCTTCAATCTCTGAGTGCTGGCAATGGTGGGATTAAATTCTACGCCCCAGGTCGTGCCTTTGAATTGCACTGACTTGAGTTGATTGTCAACAACATCTTTGACCATGAAACGATAGTCGTTTTTAAAATCAGCGTCCTTGTTTTCAAAATGTAGTCCAGTTGGTACTGTCTGACCATCAGCTGTGATGGTCGTGAGCGTGATGCTGCTATCTTCTTTGTATGCTTCCAGGTTGAGCAGAGTCTTCAGATTGTTCAAGTTGGGCATACCAAATGTGCCTGTGAGTTCTGCACTGGGAACTGTGAAAGCACCCTTGACAACCACAGTTTTGTTACTTGCAATACCATCAATAATGGTCTGATTGGCATCGCCAGTGATTTTGATCAAATCAATGGTCCCTAAGTCGTGTGTGTGACTAACAATGTCTAATAAATAATCTCTCATGTTTTTCCTTTTATGTGTGTTACTATTATAATACAATACGTGTGTTTTTGCAAGTATATTTAGATTTTATCTTGTTCGGATTTAATTATTTTCGCCAGTGTTTGACCACCACGCATGCTTGATAAATCACCGGGTTTTTTGATCTCTAACCAATTGATTCCGCTGGCAGATTCTGTGCTATTCAACAATTCAAAATCCAGACCCACCACAAAATCTTTGATCAGGCGACCAGGAGTGTAACAGTTAAAGAAGTTTTCAACATTGCGGACTGCTCCTGGCTGATCACAGTTGTTGTATGTAAAAATTACCACTCCGCCTGGTTTTAACAGATTCCAGAATTCTTTGAGATATTTCTTGATGATCTCGAATGGTTTAAAATCAAAAAAGTCACTAGCCACAATTAGCCCAATTTGTTGTTTGGGTAGATTCTTAAATATCTGATCTGATTGTTCGTTGATTATGCTATATCTTAACCGAGCCTGATATGCTGGTGTCCATAATTTTTTTACTGGGCCCAACAATTCCAGATGCTCATCAACCACATAAAGCGGATCTGCATCAATCATTTCGTTGATGTACAGATTTTTTCCAGGACGTATGTATAATCCAGCATTTTTCCAACTGCTGTAAAGTTTGATACGATCAGCAAAATCTACAGAATTATCAATGGTTTTGGGATTGGTTCGATCCAGGATATATTCTGGTGTGTCATTTGACATGCCTTCATAGATCTTATAACTCTTAACAAAATATTCCTGCTCTTGCTGTGTAATGATATTGTGCAATGAGTTTTTGTAATCATCCAGTGCATGTCTGAGTTTTTTCATGTCTGATAAAATTGAATCTTTGATTGTCAGAATTTCTGAATAATCCTGTATTTGCAAGGTTTCCAGTTTGCCTTGTAAACTGCTCAGTTCAGATTTTATGTGCTGATCCAAAGGTTCAATGTTATCGTCGTCAAAGCCTCGGTTATATGATATAATTTTACTTAGATTCATACAAACTCAAACAGATCTTCAAATGTGTTACTGGTATCGGTACTGGACAACAGATCCCACTCCAGAACACCCAACAGATTGTCAACCTTCTGGTCAATGATGGTGCTCTCCATAAGTGCGTCATCAAACGGAAGTTCTTTAAACCATTCAGGAAGTCTGGATTCATCAGTGGGATAGCCGATGCTGTTAAGTCCCAGGGGGTTGCTCTTGAGCTTACACACCACAGTCTTCATACCATCCACAACCGCCATACTGTAATTATCGTTGTGCATCTTTCGCAAATAATTCCAGTTCAGTGCAGCCCTGACATGCCCAGGGATAGTCACCTTGGCTTTCTGGCTATGGAATGATTGATTTTGTCGTTCCAGTTCACCATATTTGGTCAAATTATTTACACGCTTGGGAGTTCCTTTCTCCCAGGCTGGCTTGGCGTGAAAATCAATCTTGAACTCTCGTATGTGTTTGACCACGTCATCACGACTTGCGCCTTTGAGTACACGCTGCAAAATATCACTCAAAAAGTCCTGTACAATCTTGGGTGTATCTGAACGTTTCAGATCCAGGCCCATGGCCTTGACTTTTCCGGGCTTGCCGTCTATGTCCAGGCGTTGTCCCTCATTGTCAATGACCAACAATGCATAGCGTTTCTTAGTAATAAACAATCCTGATTCAGCAACTACTTCTCGGCCGCATGCAAGAATGTTTCCGTATTCTTCTGGGCAATGAAATGCTCTGTATGCAAATGGTGGGAAACTGTTATTAACTTCGTCACCAATTGCATCGTATAATTGCACAGCAATGTCCTTGTTCCATTCCATTTCTCCACGTTCTACTCTGCCTTTCATCACAGGCCAGGCACTGAAGTAACACGAGTCTGTGTCGCCATACACAACACATTCGCCTACGTGGTCATACTCACCTGTAAGTACTTGATTAATAAAAGCATCCATGTGTTGTGCAATAGCACGGCCGGTCAGTGTAGTTGATTGTCCAATGCGTTTATCAAAGAATCTACAGCCTGGGTTAAGAATTGCACCGTACAACGAGTTCAAGTTAATCTTCTTAACAAGTTGTCGTTTATCCCAGAAAGCAATATCTTCTTTGGTTGTTGCTTCTTTCTTCTTTGCCTGAAGCTCTTTACGTTCTGCATACCAACGCTTTAGTAATCCTGGCACAACACCTTCGCGCTCATATGTAAAGATTGTGCCGTTTGCGCTCAAGCACAAGTTACTGTTAGAATTAAACACATGGTGCCAGATTTCATGTGCTGAATGTACAGTGCTTTCGCCGTTGACCCAATCTACAGTGATTTCTGTGTCTGCACGCTGATCCATGACAGCCGTGTATTCAATGGTACCAAACAATCCTTCCCAACTGGCCGCAAACGACATTTTTTTGGCCATGCGTTCTTTGATAAACTGATCAGTCATGATTGGACGAAGCTGGCCAACAATGGTTTCGGGCGCCATGTTCAGCGCACGAATTACGCTGGGATACAGTGAATTAATGTCTACCGATCCTACCCATTGATGAATGCCTGTTTTAGGCACAGCCACATATGCCCCTGCTGCCTGAGTATCGTCTCGTTCGTGCTTTTTGCGATCAGGAACAATCAGCCCACGTTCATGTGCTTCATTAATAATTGCTTGTTCTGTTACAGCAACGGCACCCATTGTTGTTTGTAGCAACACGGTGTTGGCATGTGCCAGTTCGTTGGCTAAATCCAGAAACTTGAGTTTTTCATCAAGTCTGCCCAGTATCATGGTATCCTGTCTGTTATAATCAATGAACTTGCGAAAATCTTGATTGTATAACTGGTCCAGCGTGCCTTCGTATTGTACCTTGCGCTCACCCAGTTCATATTCAGCAATGGCATCCAACGAATACGAATGCATTTCATGATAGGTATATTTGCGATACAGTTGCAGATAGTCCATGTGGATTCTGCCAACAGTATCGTATGTTTCATGCGCTGCGCCGTATCTTTCAAATGTACGCTTTTTGGGCAATTGTCCCCATAAACAAAATCGACGGGTGTCGTCCTTGCTTAAAATTCGTGTGATGCGATTAATGGTATATGGAATATCGAAACCTTCTGAGTTCCAGCCGCTCAGTATGTCAGCATCCTGAATAACATCCAAAAATGCCAATAACATTTCATGTTCTTTTTCAAACAAGAATGTGTTATCAAACTCCTGCACCTGGTGTCTGGCTTGATCCATGGACATGGTCTTGGGAGGCACGGCAAGAGTAATACACTGCTCAAGCCAGTCCAGGTATACCGTGATGGCAGTAATGGCGTTGAATGGATCTTCTGGTGGACTAAATCCTCGTTCCTGATGAAAATCCACCTCGATGTCGAAAAATGCTGTTTGCAGTTTGGGCGAATCTTTACCTTTGTAGTTGTTTTCTAAACAACGAAACACAGGTTTGAAATCGCTTTCAAACAGTTCTTGCCCTGAGTGCATCTTGAGTTCTTTCTGAAACTCTTTGTAATTGCGTGTGGAAAAACGACTGACTGAATTTCCGAAGATTGTAGTGAACTTGCCTCGACGGTCTGGATAATAAAACACATACTCAGCAGGAAACTCATTGTAGACACGCTCGCCGTTGACACGCTCCACGACCAGAATGCGGTCATGATCACGATCGTGTAGTGCGTCTACAAAGCTCATCTTTTAAATTCTCCAAAATTGTGTTTTCTTTTTTGTTTATAAATTTTTCTTGATATTGTTTGAATATATTACGGTTATTTTTGGCACGTTGATCAAAATCGTTAAGCAGTGATTGTGTGTATGGTATTGTATTATGTATTTGATCTAAAATCAACCGTTGTCTGCGCACTGGATCTAATTCTGTATCGTAAGAGTGATCAATCCAGTCATCAAACACATCAAATCCCCATTCGCGTAACTTTGCAACAGACCCCGGGTTACCAAACAATAGCCAAGGTCTAGGTAGTTGCAGTACTCGCATTGTTTTTTCTGTAAAGCAAACCATGTCCGGATCTTCAAAATAGGTTTCGATCACAAGGCTTTTTTCGCTGTCTATTATTGCCTCTTCTAGTGTGCAATCAAAATTTTTAAACGGTATTTGCGATCTAATAGTGTTGTGCTCTGCTTCAAATATTTTATTCTGTTCAAAGTAATGATCAAATAATTCATTTGGGCTTAGGTTGTCGTAGGTAACATTTTGAGACCAAAAAGAACTGTATGTGTTATCTAATATGTCTTCGCGTACTAGTTGGTAAAACCAACTTTGTCTAAAAGGACAACTTCTATGTATAAAACAATTGAGTTTTTTAGTAGGGATGCGATTAATGTACCTAAAATCCTGGTAATATATACCGTAGAATTCAGGCCAAAGTTTCAGTTGGTTAGGATGTGATGTTACCACTTCCGAAATTAGTATATCGTATTTGTGTGGGTTGACAGGAATATGAAACATATTCAAAAATACTGTCATACCATCTTTTACTGCCATTAAATAATGATTGACATTTTCTGGCTGTACTATTTCCCATCCGGCAAGTATTTCTTTTATTTTAGCATTAAACCCATTCGCCCAAGATCTGGACAAATGGTCATTCATTATCTGATCTGTATAAACATCATTCTTCATTAAAGAAATCTCTTTGGCCCTGTGTTCTCGCGGTGCAGGTCATTAGTAATACAATGAATACCAGCGTCCCAAAAATACTTGTGTCTAAATGGCGATATATGAACTTCAACACCGTGTCTTGCACAGGCTTCTTCGACTTGATCGTTGTGTGCTGATACAATGACGTTTTTATCATCAACGGTTAACATATTAACATCGAATACGGTTTCGTGTACTTCGCCAACCCATTCGTCAAAGTAATGATTTACCATATCAATCATATTGGGATCTTTTTCAAATCCTGGAAAGAACCAACGTCCTTTATTGCGCTTCATAGAAAATTCAAACTCTCGCATATGAGCGTAGTTTGAGTCAGGTAAGTACAAAACTTCCCAATCAGGAAAAGTATCCTTATATGTTGGAATATCATGTAGACTAATTATTAAACCAGGTGTTACTGGACAGTACACAGCATCGCCGTGACCGCCTGCATTAACAATCTTATTAGTAGTGTCTGGAAAATGTTCGTTTACTTGCGTTAGCAGTGCTGCTTTATCATCGTGGAATGTTTGTGTGGCAAACATTAGATCTTCGCCAATACGGCTTACAAAACATCCATTGATAAAATCTAAATCAGTATATTCAATGCTGTTATTGTTTGCCCGTAAATCATCAAAGATATGGGTGTAAAATTTAAGTTTAGCATCCAAGTGGCTCTGATCAAACTGCTGGAACAGTTCAAACTTTTTACGAACTTCGTCTGCAAATTGTGGCCATGCATCGTAAAAATCTTTTGGGCGCACATAATCTGGCCAGTAAGACTGTTTATTCTGTCTATAAAATACTGACCAGGCATGACTACCATTTGGAACCTTGGGCACCCAGAATTTATCACCAATCATAATAAAATAATCACGCGGTGCTGTCGGGGGTTGTACCCATTTGCCATCAACGTACAGCTCTTCTAGATCTGACGGAAATTCAGGACGTACTGTTTTCACTCCAAATTTATTTTCAAGTAACTTGATTAAATTTTGATAATCTTCCTCAGTTTCTTGAGCAAGTTTTTCAAAAGTGCTGCGTGTTTGTGAATTTTGTATCCATGAGTAAAACTCAGGCGGATAGGTTCTACCTACTATACAATACTTTAATGGATCCCAGTGTTGATAGACCGAATACATATTACCAGGTCTTACCAACAGTTTCCAGAATGGTTTCAAGTAATTCGTAGTCGTGTTTTTCGTCTGTGAACTTGCTCTTGTAAGCAGTGCGCACAGCCTTCTTGAGCACGCTGGGCTTGATCTGCATTTCTTCTGCAATGGCCTTGATGGTATCTGACAAACCACCTTGCAATGTTTCAATTTCAGTCATCACAGCAATACCTTCGTTAAAAAGATTATTCAATTTTGCTTTCTGTTCAGCATTAAAAACTACATCATTCATGTTTATCTCCTGTATGAATGTAATATTATATATTACAATCAGTTTCAAGTCAATAAAAAAGAGTGGTAGACCACTCTTTTGATAAACAGATATGTTGCGATTATTCTGTATCTAAATCTGGAATTCCTCCATCTCTTTGTGTACGTTGGAAAGCAGCCTGACCCACTGCAAAGTCTGATGGTTTTGGTAATGGTGGTGCCTTGGATTTTGGACGAGCACGGAACCCTTTGATACCACCCATGCGATCTTCCAGGTCTGTTAGATCTGCATTGATCTTTTCAATTCTGTCAGCATATTGGGCCAATGCTTTTTCGTATCCCTGTTCTTTGGTGTTGAGCGTCTGAATCAGCCTGTTTTGCAAATCAATTTCTTTGTTGAGTTTGTTGATTTTTGCATTATTTTTGGCAGTATCCTGTGCTTCACGTTTTTCTAATTCTCGTATTTCTTTTTCAGCCTGCTGGATTTCTTCTTCCTGACGTTCAGTGTCTGCTTCCAGGTTGTCAATCTCTTGCTGATCTTTTTCTTCTTGATCCTGCATCATTTTAACAAATGCTTCTAAATCGCTCTGTGCATAGGTGTATTTTGCACGTGCCTGTTTTAGGGCAATTGCTGCCTTGGGATCAGCAATGGCCACATCCTGATATTCACCGGCTTTTTCTGATTTTTCTTCTTTTTCTTTGCTTGCTTCAAATAATTCGTAAAAGTTCATTATTCTTCACCTAAGATATTGCCAAATTTACGTGGCTTTTCTGTTTTACTGCGCAGTTCACGATCTGGTTTAGCAGCACTAGTAGCTTCAACTTCTTTAACAAAGTCTCTATAACTTTTACTTAGCGTTTTAACTAAGTCTGCTGGTGCTTCTCGGCCGCCAACATAGTCTTCGGTAGCAAGACCAGCAAGTTTGCGTAATTCATCGCTTTCGTTACGCTTAGGATAAAAGCGAGAGCGTGCCATTGATTGATCACCTACACGTGCCTGTGCGTGTTGGCTAGTCATTTGTCCTGATTTATCATAAGTTGTTTGTGTGCTGATCGGACCACGATCTGTGTAATCAGTATATGATCCTGTTTCTAAATCACGTCTTTGGTGATAGCCGCCTACAGTTGGAGTTCGAGTAGCAGTAGAACTACCATATTCCAGATCAGTGAGCTTATCACCAACAGCTTCACCCATTTCTGATTCTTCGCCGCTAACACTGGACATAATTTCTTCATAATCGTCCATGGTAACATTGCCACCCATGTCTAACATTTTTTTGGTAACATGATGTAGGTCTGCGTCAGTTTTTGCTTCTTCTCGAGCGTACTCTAGCATACGAATAAACAACGGGATTCCCATGGTTAAGGAATCTTCTGCACCTTCGACTGATTCGCTGAATTCGCTCTTAATATAATCTCTGGCGGTATCTAAGTAATCCAATGCTTTGGTAATCTTTGATTGTACCCATTCTGGTAAATTATCCGAATCATCTAAAATATCGTGTAATTCTTGCGCAGCGTCAGCAGCACGGTCTAGCTGCCCTTTAGCCATTTCGCCCTCTTGATCATATTCATCTACGTTATAATCTTCACTGAATTCGTCTTGGAATAGTTTATTAGATCCTGGTGTAAATCCAGTTGATGTGTTTGTAGCACCTGCTGGTTGATCAAACGGTGTTCTAAACCCTGACGTTTTTTGTGCTTTCGCTGGTGGTATGCTGTATCCTTTGGGCAACGCTGCATCAACATCAGCGGCTGTCATGCCCATGTTCATCGCGCCTTTGATCATTTTGTGTGGATCTTCAAACTCATCTGGCATTGAAAAAAATCCCGAATGCATCTTTGCTGATTGTTCGCGACCATAAGTACCGGTTTTAGCAAAGTTTGCTTCGGCTTCTGGATTGCGCATTTTTTCTAGCTGGGCTAATCGAGATGTATCATCTTCACCAACTAGTTTACCCTTGAACGCATGATCTTTGCGTTTGCTGGGTTTGTCAGTTGGACCTAGTTGACCCACCTTGCGTTGCTCTGCGCCTAGTCCTTCGTTGACTGTTGTTTTACTACCCACAGCATGAAAACGACTTAGTATTTCGTGCATGGCCGGGTCGCCTGCGCTAGAACTACGGTTATTGGATGCACTTGCTGGTTTAGTGCCAACAGAATTGAGTCGTGCTAGAATATTATTCATTTGTGGATCGTTCATTTTTTACCCTTCTTTTTCTTTTTTGGTTTGGTATATACGCCCTGGTTACGACTAATTGTGCCGCCTAATGGTTGCGCTACTGCGGCAACAGCACCAGCACTGGTCATTTCTGAAATTATCTCATTAACTTTCATTTTTAACTTTAAACCTAAATTTTTTGTCTTTACACTTGTTAAATTCCACAGGCAAGTCACAATATTCAACTCTGTGGTTTGACATCTTGAAATTTGCAATCTGTGGTGCAAAATCGTCCAGTGTGACCAGATATTCTGTGTCAGGCACTGCATTAATCTGAAGAATTTCTGTCAGGTATACAGGTTTTTCCCAACGATAAGTGCGTTCAGCAAACAATTCATTGTCCACATAGATACGGTAATCTGGTGGCAACCCCTGCCAGTCACAGTGTAAATCCACACAGAGTTTTACGAATACTGTATCTTTCATACAGTATTTATGCTAGTAATCAACGACCGCCGTAGCGTTTGGAAATGTCTTGAGATTGCTTGCGTTGTTGTTTTTTATAGCTTCTTTTTAGTTTTTTTGCTTTGCTGCGTATTCTTCTGAGTTCGCTAAGAGGTACTCTGTGGTACTCTGGACTATGTGTAACATAGCGATAGGCACGGTCTTTGATATCCTCGTTCAAGTGGCTATTAAAGCGTTCAATGCCTGTGAGTTCAATGTCGTCAAAGATATCATCGCTCACGGTAGACTCCTGTGCTACATGTTAAAAATATTTATACAGGTTAGTCTGAGCGATAATAACTGTACATTAACTGTATACAGGATTTAATTTTATTGATTTGTACAGTTAACGCAGGGGATTGTGTTTTGTGATATTCTTTTTCGCACTCTGTCATCATCTGACGTAATGTGCGCATTGTGTTAGCGATTTCGTATTGCGTAGGGTTTTCTGGGTCTGCCCAGTCGTCTGGCAGCATACAAGTAAAAGTTTTTTCAGTTGGAAATTTTAATATCTTTCCCATCAACCTCTACCATGTTTGCGATGCTTTACCACGTACTTGCGTACAATCTATGTTACCTTGCGCATCCTTTACTGGTGTGCCACGGTTTGCCAAACAACGTTTTGCTTTGAGATCATAGAATCTCTGAACGTCTGGGTCTTTTTCAAACGAATCAATTGGATCAACGGGACGATAATCTGTATCTTTTGGATAACCCTTGCCATATAACTCTTGAGCATATGGAGGAGCAGTAACTGGTTCGCCGTCTTTGTATAGTGGCATCCAGTTTGGATCTTGTGCTAGATCAACTGCTTGGGTAGTTTCGTCACTAACCGGAGGACCAGCCTTTGCTACTGCTGGTGCTGCCAGTGTTGCTGCTGCACGTTTGAGAAAATCTCTACGTGTCATATCTGCTTCAGATGTGAATTCTCTTGCTCTCATTTGATCCCTGCTTCGGGCCAAGGACCTTTGAGTATATATCGGGCATACAGAGATGCCGACTCTGAATCTTTGGCAATCACTGGTTCTGCTTCGGGCCATCTGCCTCCGATTACCTTTATGGCATACAGAGATGCCAACTCTGGATCTTGATCTTGAATAATTGCTTTTTCTAATTTGGGAAATCTTTTACGAATTACCGATTTGTTTTCGCTAAATTTATATGGCATGCCACGAGCACGTTCTTTGCGACTTAGATGTGAATCATCTGCACCCCAATCAGGAACACCCGTTACCGGCGTAAACTGCATGCGCATGGCACGCATTAGTTCTTCCAGCCGATCGGCTTGGTTAGGCGAAACACTCAGATATTGTCCTTGAAACTCAACTGTGTTTAGTCCGGCTTGGTGCGCTTTATTTGTGATTTTTACTGCTGAACTTTTTGCAGGCAGTTTATAAAACGGCATACCTGCTGGTTCATTGCTGGTATCGGCATCGTCGCCATAATCAAAGTATTCGTCTGTGCGTTCTTCATTTAAGATATTGGCATATTTTCTGAGTTCTTCGGATAAGTTCATGATATTTTTCTCTTTGATATAGTATTTAGTTTATCGTCTAGCTGGATGCGCTAGATAAGGTGTACCGCGAATATTAGCAACATGATCTACCTTAAAGTTACCTTCCTTATCTGAGTAACTGCCAATATTATTGGCAATGAAATTACCGGCATCTTTGAATAAACTTTCATAGTGACTGCCGGCTTGATCTTCTATCCAGTCACCTAAGGTATCAATCATACGGTAGAAGTCCAATGGTCCACCATTGTCATCACTATAAAAATTATTGAGTTCTGACGGTGTAAGTTCTTCAAAAGCGTCAAACACGTCGTTTAGTCCTCGGCGCAAATCGTCGTTAAACTCTAGATAGTTTATGCCGTCTTTTTCCATTTTATCATCATCAAAGTCGCCTTCGTCATCTATGTAACCTTCGTCACGCAACCATTGCCAATAATAATCATCGTCATGCTCCCAGTCAGCAACGACATCCCATTTCCAGTTGTTTTGTAAAAGTTCAACAACTTCGGCTATGATATAATCAAATCGCTTTCGGTTAAACATAACAAACTGACTCAATACCTTAGGTTCAAGATCATACAAGTATTTGATGCCCAATCCTGGAAAACGATTGTCCCAGGTTTCAAAATCTACTGGCTCGTCGTGTTCGTCCATTAGTTGAATATCAACGTTGCGCCCATCGTCGCCTGCCCAGAACTGATATTTTTCACCGTCGTGCTGTGGCTTTTTAGGAATGAATATGTATATGTTTCCAGTACGGTTATAGTGATCAAACATATTGCGAGAACGTGTTGCTGCTGTACACCATTCTGTGCCGCGTCCATAATAACACGCTGCTTTTTGATCGTTTACTTTTAGTACACGAACTTCTGGTCCGTTGTGGATTTCTTCAGCATCGCCGCGATCAATGTCTGTGGTTTGACCGAGATAAAAATCGTGTGCGTTTGAAATTGTAGTATATGCCCATCTAAATCTTTCGCGATTGTTGATTTGTTTAATGTTTGATACTGCTTTAAGAGTATCGACTTTATTAAATAAGTTGCGTTGCTTTAGGTCGTTATACATTGCTAAGAAATCAGTTCCAGTTGAGAATATGTCTTCCCAACGCACAAATATACTGTTGATATATGCCATTACCAACCATTCTGTGTAGGCTTTTTTACTGGTAGGATCTGCTTGCTCAATTTGTGTAATAGCACCTCTCGCAAATATTTCCTTGGCTGCTTCTACTTTTTCTGGAGTCAACGGCGGTTGATTCTGCCACTGAATGCCGCGAACCATATCAAACATATCATCTGTGGTGTAACCCCATCCATTGCCGCCAAACGTCATACGTTCGACACTGCCATCGCTGATCATACGATCAATCAGTCTGTCAGTATAATTCTTTACGGTTACGTCACGCTTGTATTCAAAAATTAAATCGTTTGCTCTCATGTCCACGGGCCTTCGTACTCTACTTCCCACTTTCCAGTTTTTTCGTCTTGTTTGATGCTGTAGTACGGTATCAGAGTTTGATTCTGATTACGCTTGTCCCAATTTGTTTGTCTGTTAAACCAGGCTTCAATGTTGCTGATAAAGCCTACCATATATTCGTCGTCAGCCCAATCGCCCCACATGTTGGTGTCATCAGTCATGTATTCAAGCCATCTAAATACAGCATTGGGTAACTCAGGGAATGTTACACCAGGATCATTAAATGCGAGTTCATCGTATCCAACATTGTTAATAGCTCGCAACACTTCAGCTTCCATTTCCATAAACATTTCTTTCATATAATTAATGGAATCTTTGTCGTATTCGTCAAATGAATCATCAAGCATATTAATTAGATCGCTATATGCTAATTTGAAGTATCCATTTTTGAATAGGTTAACAGCAATTTGCCGTTTAACTGACTCAAATTCTTCAGTGTTAAATTCAGGATGTTTCATTAGTGCTGGATGTAGTTTTTCTAAAATCTCATAAGTTAATGTATTAAATCTGTCTGTTAGTTCTTCTAGGCCGTATTCAAGTGGATCGTCTTGTTCGTTCATTAACTGATATCCACCAGTGTCGTTATTGACCCACAGTTGATATTTTTCACCTTCGTACCGTGGATTCTTAGGAATAAAGATACTTAGATCGCCATCTTTGTGATAATGATCAAACAAGTTGCGTGTTTCTGTAGCAGCCGTACACCACTGTGTGCCTTGTCCGTAATAGCAAGCCGCTGCTTCATTTTCTGGGCGAACGATTCTTACTTCCGCATTGTTTAACAGTTCACGTGCCTTGCCTTTGGGCATTGGCTTCTTGGGTTTGAAGTTTTCGTATGCTGCTCGAATATCCACCCAGGCCTGATTCCAATCGCTCGGTGTTTTAATTCTGTTAATGTCTGTGTAATTTGGCGGTAGCATACGGTGAGTTTTTAACTCGTGCCACATTTTAACAAACTCACTGCCTGATGAAAGAATATCTTCAGCAAGTCTTAGCAGTTTATTGATCCACGCACGAACAAGCCACTGTACATATTGTTTGTTTGGAGTTGGGTCAGCAATTTCTGCTTTGTTAATAATGTTAGCAACTGCTTCATCATAAACATTTTGTTCGTTGGCATCCAATGGTTCGCCAGCAAGAATCTTGTCGTGTACACGGCGAATGCTTAATCCACTGCTAACAGCTCCCACGCCCCAGCGCAGAACAATCTTGTCACCATAGTTCTTTTTGGTGATGTCTCTGTTATATTCTAATAAAAACTCTTTGGCTCTCACATTTAGTCCTCATTGTAGCGAGTATCTTCGGGATCATTAATGGAGAATTCCCAGCCCTCGTCATTGCTCCACTCGGCAGTGGAATCTTTCCAGGCGTTCGCTTCAGAATCTATTACACGAACTGTAATATCCCATTCAGGATGTTCTAAACTAACCTTAGCATTCACACCCAGATAACCGGCTTTTAACGCTTCTATCAGGTTATACTTCCACGCATATGAAAGTATTCGAGCAAACTCATTTTCAGCATCTGTAGCACCAGTATCGCCTTTGATGTGCGTCTGTGTAGCAGCATCATAAAAGTCTGCTACTGAAACTTCGCTATTTGCTAGCAAGTCAAGCAATACTTTTCTAACCTTTTCCCAGGTTTTTTGTACATCCACAATCTCGCCGCGATTCTTAGCAGTTCGCGTCCAACCAGTCAATACTTGTGTTAGACCCCATTCTTTAAAATGTTTCGCAGCATACGCATTCCAGGTAGCAACGCCATCCTCAACAAAAGCATCCGGCATTATCTCAACCCAACTATAAAAATCATCAGTAGAAAATAATATTTCTTTTAGCTCAGGGAATCTGCCAAGTAAATTACCAATATAGTATGGCTGATCTCGTTCATCCATTGATTGGCGTGATGCGCCGTGTAATTGATATTTTTCACCTTCATACTCTGGCTTTTTAGGAATGAGAATGTAGATAGGGCCAGCCTTACTATAGTGATCAAACATATTATGACCCTTGGTTGCTGCCGTACACCAGCGTGTTCCTTGGCCATAATAACAAGCGGCTGCTTCATCTTCTGGAACGATAAGTCTAAAATCTGGTCCGTTATATACTTCACGAGCAGAGCCTTTTGGCATTGCTGCTATTTTATCTTTATCTAGTAATGCATATAAACGATCCACATCATCGTGCAACTTTTCCAGTGTTCGCATATCCTTAACCTGGTTAATGTCGCGAATGTCAATAGGCAAACGATTGCGTTGTTTTAGTTCGTGGTACTTGTGTAGCATTTCTGCTGTTGTGGACGTAACATCTTCGATTCTGCCAACACCATTTGGATTGGTCCAAATACGCAACATCCATTGTACATACTGTTTGTTTGGACTTGGATCTGCAGATTCAAATTGTCTTACTATCATTTCGACTGATTGATCTAACAACTCTTGTTCAAGTTGAGTTAGTTCTCCTCGAGCACGTTTTTCCAGCCAATCTCTGATTTCATTTTGAGCGTGTGTGGTGTAGGTTTTATCGACCATTTGTTGCCGTAAGATCTTGTCGTACCAGTTTTTCATGGTAATGTCGCGTTTATATTCTACGATAAATTCACGAGCTCTCATCGGCTACTCCAATCGGTATACCCTACTGCGTTATTATACATGCTGTTGTTAGTAGGCCCAACATATGTTGCCCAATCTGGATCTTCATCACTAAACCGAATTCTCCAGTCATTTAATAATACTGTCCATGTTTGAACAAAGTTTCTTTTGCTTAATCCTACCATTCCTTGAGTATTTAAAACATCTCTAGGAGTCTTGTCAAACTGCTCAAGAGCGTCATTGCTTCTTAAATGCGGGATTAATAAATCATAAGATAGATCAACTAGTGTTCTTATAAAACGTTCCTTAGAATGGATAGATCCAGTACGTAGATATTCAGCAAACTGATCGTATGTGAATGTACCAGCGTTTGGCCAACCAGCACGTTCCGCAGCAGCTTTTAGTTCTTGTTGTTGCTGTTTTGACATTGAGCTGTTTTGGGTGTATTGATCCAAGATCCATTTGTTAAAGTTTACAAGTCTTTGGTTATACAAACGAACAATTCGTTTAAGATCATCTGGATGCATTAGTTCTGCAAAGTCTTTCCATTCAGGATCAAATTTAATTAGAATCTCTCCAAGATTGGTATTGGGGAATCTACTTACTACGTGACCCATTGGAACAGAACTGTCATGCTCGTCCATAACTTGTTCGCTAGCAGCATGTAATTGATATTTCTCGCCTTCATGCGCTGGCTTCTTGGGAATTAGTATTAATAACGGACCTTCGTTGTTGTAATCATTAAAGTAATTTTGGCTGCGTGTACTAGCAGTACACCACTGTGTACCTTGCCCATAGTAACAAGCAGCCGCTTGGTCTACAGGATGGATGATTCTCACTTCTGGTCCGTTGTAGACTTCTTGTGCGTGGCCTTTGCTTAGTGGTTTCTGTTCTTGCTGTTCGTCGCGGAATTCTTCATATCGATCAGCAACTGCTCGATAAGCATCACGAAAGATTTCTCGAGTTTTGATTTGATTAATGTCGCGATATTTTTCTGGTAAACGACGATGTATTTTAAGCTCGTTAAACATACCAGCAAAGCCCGCAAGTGTAGATAATACGTCTTCGTAATAATTAACAACACGGTTAATATAACTACGCACCATCCACTGTGTGTATTCTCGATTTGGAGTTGGATCTGATTGTTCGATTCTTCTTAGATAGCCTGGAGTGAACGTATCACTGGACGGACCTATGCCTTTAGCTTTAGCATCTTCTAGTTTACTCTGAGTACTAGCAGTAATGGTCATATCGCCAAGCATGCGATCGCGAAACTTTTCACCATAGTTTCTCATCGTAACGTCGTGCTTGTATTCTAGTAGAATGAAATCTCTTGCTCGCATCTACTATTTATGCGGGTATTAAGTATAGAAGTATTTGATGTCTGACCACCAGAATTTGCCTTTGCTAAGAGCTTTTAACCAGCGTTCGTAGACTTCGTATGGTACGTCTTCGATAAAATAAGTGCGGCCACCCTTTGTGGTCATGTTTACACCACCAGATCCGTCTTTGAATTCAACATAAGATAAATCTTCAATCCATGAACTTTTTACAGGTTCTTCAACGAGAAACTGCTGGTAATTCATTGTTACTGTTGGATAAGATTCTGTTAAAAATTCTGTGGCACGCATGTTGTATTTATGCAACAAAATTAATGGTTGACATTAGATTAGCATTGTGTATAATATAGATACATTTCGCAATATAGGAATGAATTTTAATTATGAAAACTTTGATTATTGTAGTACTTGCCGTTGCTCTTGCTGTTTGTGCTACAGGTATTAACCCATTCAAGGGCACAATGGCGGGACTCGAAGCAGATTATAATTCTGTTAAGTCTCAAATTATTGACTCTACTGGAGTTACAAAGAAATGAAAAAGGTAATCGTAATTGCTATGGCTGCTGCCTTTGTGGGCGGTTGTGCGTCTAACAGCAGTGTAGCACGAATGGAAGCAGAAGACAAGGTCGGCGGTGTTGACGTTGTTGGTGTTGTGCCACTTGAAAAGAAGGAAATTGTACCTGTATGGTATCTGGATCCAGGTGTTGAAGATGGTAGCATTATCTATGCTGCTGCAACTGGTCTCGCAGATGACATGGAATTTGCAATGGAGAAAGCATTGCATAGTGCTAAGATCAAACTGGGCGACAAAGTATCTGCTCTTACTTCAGGTAAATTTAAGCAGTATACCGCAGATAATCGCAAGAGCGTAACCAGCGACTCTACACAGACCAACGAGTTTGTGTCTGTCAGCGAATTTAAAGATGTTCCTGTGAACGGTTATCGTGTAGTCAACAAGGCTGTGTTCAAGGAAGGAACCATGTATCGTGCATACATTAACCTGTCTCTTGGCATTTCCGAAAAAGTTGCTGTGGCTGAATCCATCACAGTCACAGATGAATCTGCGGCTGCACGTGCATTTGAAGATCTAGAACGTCGTTAATGCGCCAGCTGATTCTGATCGCCACAATTAGTCTGTATAGTCCAGCGGCTCCAGCATTTCTGGATTCGCTGGGCATCAGTCTGGCAAGCACTGCAATCTGGGAATGGGCGACCAGCCAGGATCAGTATCGTGCCAAAGATTATGAATCTCCTGTGGAACAATATCACATAGAGGATAAATCAGCCAGACATTGCGATCCGTTTGGCGGTTGCCGTGATTATGTGTCTACCACGGTGGTTCGCAAAGTCAGAGAATACAAATATCACTGGCGTCCTGAATGGGACAAATGGGAGATGTTGTCCACACAAGACCTATACGGTCACAATCCCTGATGTGTGCCTTCTTTCCACCAGCGATATAATACTTTGGATTCCTGACTGGGCATGATGTTAAATGTGTACACGTCATCGCCAACATACAGATTGAATTTACCTTGATAATTCAATAGTGTTGCTGCCATTCTGGGATCTTCGATGGTAAATGTATCGTTTTTCAGAGTACGAATGCGGAATTTATATTTTTCACCATCCTGTAATTCTATGTAGGCATAGGGCGATGTGGAAAAATCACGTGTTACAAAATACAAATATAAATCAAAGTCTTTGTGTAGCACAATGCTGAACTGACCGCCTGGTTGATTGACACCCACACGGTTCCATTTACGTTCTGGATCCAGGTCTGGTTTAGCATACAATGGTGCAGGTTTTGCGCCTGTGAATCTCTGGTACTGATCATCAGTGTCTGTGGATCTGGTAGGATCTTTTAATCCTAATGCTTTAGCAGCTTTCATAGCCCCTAGCGCCATTGCCCCGCCTGCGACACCTTTTAAGAAATCTCTGCGAGTTAAATCTTCGTCGACTTGTTTATACTGATCGTGTAATTGTTTAATTTCTCTATGACGAGGATGTTGTGGGTTGTTTAGAATTTTTCTAAATTCATCACGAGTCATACCTAACTGTGTCCATGGTTTACCTTGTGCAGGTGCAGCCTTTTGGCTTTGTTTGCCTTGCATGGGTCCTGCCACGCTTCTAAATACATCCTGTCGTTGTTGAACACCAGACCGCTCGTCTTCGCGTTCTTGTTTAATGGACTTTAACCATTCCACAAAATCTGAACCAGCACCTGGACCTTTTGAATAACGCCCGATAATTTTATCTAATTCTTCATCAGAAAACTCAGAGTAAATTTGTTTCATTTGCTCCATCTTAGCCAATGCTTCACGCTTACGCTTACTAAGCTCACCGCGTGCCGCTTGAATTGTACCTTGTAATGCTAGTTTTTCTGGATCGGTTTCGATGCCCTTCATTACTTGCTGTAATTCAGCACGTTTTTTTGCTGCTTGCTTTTCTGCACGTTTTTTGGCTTTTTCTAACCAAGCATCATAATCATCTGTTTCGCTCACGTATTCTTCGCTAGGATCTAAACGATCGTGAGAACTAAATGGATCAACAATCACTAGCTGTCCATTTTTTCGTTTCATAATATTCAGGACATTACCCAAATCAAACGCACGATTATTGCCTATGCCCGATGCAAGCAACTCACTAATAGCATTCATTAAACCTTTAACTTGCTTTGCTGACAGCCCCTGGGGTATTTTGTCAAAGTTAGGCTGTTTTCCGCTGTGACCAAATGATTGCATAGTATCTTCGAGATAATCCATCACCGCATCACCCGGTAAATCTATAAGTTTTTCTTGAGCGTAAGCATAGTATTTTTTGCCTTCCCAGGTTAGTGTTTTATCACTACCCACTTTGGGAAAATGTGGATTATGTTGATTGCGACGAAAGAAATCAACATACTGGCGAACTGCGTCAATTCTGTTGTGCGATCCTTGACCTACAATTTTCAGCACATAAGGTATGTTGCGTTTGGCTAACACCGCTTGATCTCGACCGCCGTCAAATGCATACCACCCATTATCTTCAAAACGGTTGAGCAGACCCATAGGCACAAATAGTTCATCGTTTCCTGGATCAATGCCGTCGGTATTGTATTCATTGATACTGTTCGCTACTATGTCATTATTGGCTTCTTTAACAAAGCCATGTTCGTCTCTTGGATCAAGCGTAGTCAAGTCACCTTTAGTAACTGCTGAACGAGTTGCTGGATCAGTTTCTTGCCAGAACTTCCAGGCTTGGTCAAACTCTGTATCGTCGATGCCTGGAAATTGCTTTTGTACAAATGACTTAGCAAATGGTTTAGCAATAGGACCCATAGTGTCTAATGTATTAAGTGCTGAACCAATATTGTTTTTATTTGCTGCTGTTAAGCGTTTTAACCAATCTTTTAATTGTGGGTTTGAATAACGCTTCAGGTGTTCGATATCATCGATATCTAAGTTACGCATTCTATCAATGGTTTTGTCTAAACTTTCTGCTTCTGAGAATGCATGAACACGACGCTCAACTTTCTTTTCCCATTCTTTGCTAGGATGGTCTTTGCCATGATAATATTGTAAGACTTTATCCGGATCGCTTTTGCTTACCAGGGCCCACTTACCATGTACTTTCTTAATTTTTTCGTTGAGGATGTCATTTAAGTTCATATAGACGTATTTATGCTATTAGTTGATGCAACTGTTCAATGCATTCTTCATTGTGTAATTCGCAATTTTTATAGAATTTGCCATCAAATATGTATTGTTGATTATAAATTGAGATGTCTTTTGTTTTGCTGTACAGTTCTTCTTTTGAGTAATCATTTAGCAAATCAATTAATTTTATAATGTTTTCAAATCTTGACAAGTTACCAGGGTCGTTATCCCATTCAGTGTTAAAACCATAATCAAACTGTAATCCAAAATTTTCCAACGATTTATAAATTTCAAATTGCGCAACTGGTATAAATGCAGTACCTGCTACTAAGCATTTAAATGTTTTTTCATCAATATGCGGTCCGGGAAACGTGTATGGAAAATAGTCATCCATCATAAAACTATAATGATGGCTACCGTTTGTAAAATGTATAGAGGTGTCTGTATATAATGGCTGCCATGGATTAGAATTATACCTTTGAAAATTTTTATCCTTATCAAACTCGTCTTTGAGTTCTAAGTCGATGAACTCTTGTAAAAAAATATCGGTCAACTCGTCTAGAATAGGATTTCCACAATGCTCCCAGTTATGTATATTCTTACTTTCAATCCAATTTGGATTATTAATTATTAATGATTCATTTCTACTAGAAATTAATAACTTAGTGGTAATCCAAACTTTTGCTTGTGTAATTCTATTATTAACTGCACTAAATTTATATTTTTTATGGTCGGGTGTTTTTTGTATACCCCACCAGTCAACTATTTTTTGTAAATCATAGTGCCAATGTGTATATGGAATAAAAGTAGTATTTGGAATATTAATGTTATAGTCATTTCCCGACAACAGAACATAAAACGGCGTATTGACTCTTTTTTGTTGTTGTTTGAGCCATTTAGGATCGCATAACTCTACATGATGGATAAAGATATATGCGTCAAACCCAATGGGTAGATCTTGAAAAAAATCCCAAGCGGCACTTGCACCAACATAATAGTTTTTAGTTTTATAACGTTCAAGCCACGGATACTCGTTAAAATAAGGAAAGTCCCGAATGCTCCCACTCCACCGTAACGGTTCGAACATCCCACCTTTATTTTGTAATAGCATGCCCAATATATTTTTCCATTTCTTTAAATATTTCTGTTTTACTTATTAGATAGTCTACAGTATCGCAACACTTTAAATTATATGGTTCTGTATTTTTACAATAACCAACATCGAGACCCGGGTATAAATTGTTAATAATTTCTAAATTTGATATGGGTTCACTGACAAAATTTGATTCTCTGATATTCATTGAAATATTTTTTTGTATGTCGCTATGTAACCGATCCAATGGATACCATTGGTTAACTTGTTCTTTATTAATTTTATTTAGATATTTTTTATGTTTTAAATCATAGAGTACATTTTTTTTAATGTCTGAATGTATTAATGAACATAGTCTAACAATATGATAATCTTTAAATTTAAATTTAACAAAATCTTCTAACATTTTTCTGTTACGACCATATGACGTGTTTAATGCATGTATTGAATCTACTGTGCCAATTAAAATAAATTTTTTAATGTTAGATTTTTCTAATGTTTCTATTAATTTGTTAGTGTTTTCTAGGTCCTGTGCTGGATATTCGCTAGCATACATTCTACTGCCAGTTGGTGCAGCACAATATAGTATATCAATGTTATGTTCTGGAAGATCATTAATATTCACTGAATTAAATGTTAAATCAAATCTAATTTGTCCTTGCAATACTCCGCCGATGAATCCAGTATATCCGATTAGAGCTCGCATAGTATCCTCTCTGCCCAGATTTGATGTCCGACCTTATTAGGATGCCCTCGATCATGATCTAACATATACGAGCACTGATCAAAAAAGTTATATATATCAATTGGTTGTTGCCCATGGTCAATTAACCACAGTTTATGGTCGTCGGAAGATTCAATACCTAATATTTCATTTAATGTATTAGTTGTTTCAACGCAGGTAAGTCTTGGCACTAACTTATTATAACCTAATAATGAAATCCATGGCTCTTGAATATCTAGTTTTATATTTTTTGGCTTGGCAAAATTACATCCTGTTATGATACGAAACCTTGGATCTATTTTTTCTCTGAGTTGAGATAGCTTGACTTCCCACTCATATTCAATATCATCCAATACACAGGTGTAAAAGTTATAATTATGAACCATATCTTTATATGCGGATATGTAATCAAATGGGCGATTTTTAAAATCTCGTATATCTCTTCCATTTTCGGTAAATGTTAGTATAATATAACCACGATCGTATTTACTATTGTTTATTTTGTCGAGTCGATTAAATACTTCGTTAAACATTCCGCTGTTACTACCGCCATTAACGCCTAGATTAACGCAGTCGACATTTATTAATGTAGACAATTGATAACAAAACGAATCGTTAAGATTATTAAGACCGGCGCCGTAGGTCCACGAATCTCCGGAGCAATATATCACATCTGACATGTATTAATTTATGCCAAGATTGAATAGTGTGTTAGGATTTGTGTTTTTCTTTGCGTTTGAACTTAAAAGTGGTGGGCGACCATCCCGATCTACTTTAAAACCTAATTTCTTTGCTTCAATAGAAACTTGATCAGGACCGACATCCTGTGTTTGGTTTTGCGGCGTAATACGTCCTACACCTTCGTTGATGATTTCTGATACTTTCATTTTTTCTTGGCCTTCCGCCGTTGTTGCCGTTCTCTTTTTTTAGCCAAATACTCTTCTCTTTTAGCTGGAGACATGTTAGCCGTCCACTGTTGGTAATATTCTCTATGTTTAGCCCGATACTCTTCTCTTTCAGCTGGAGACATGTTGGCAAGACGGTTACGTTTCCGTTCTCTGTCGTAAGCCAAATACTCTTCTCTTTCAGCTGGAGTCATGGTATCCCGTCTTTGTTGCTGATATTCTCTGTCTTTAGCCTGAACCTCTTCTCTTTCATCTGGAGTCATGTTGGCACGGCGTTTTCTGTCTTTAGCACGATACTTTTCCTTCACCTGATCTAATATCCAAGGATAATTGTTTGAATAGCATTTGGCTGTGCTGGTATCCCAAGTGCCATTGTTTTTTGGGCATGCAGCAGCAATTAATAATTGTGTTAAGTTTGCTCGCACAACATAATCCATTGGTTGTCTATTAGGATTTGCAAGCAATGGTTTTATTTTTTGATGAAGGGTAAGAATAGGCTCACCAATAATTGCTTCAACATCACTGGTTATATCGCGTGGTTCAGACCATAGCTGTTCTATTTTTTTTAGCAACGGCTTAACAGATGCGATTATTGATTTATGGAATTTGTTATTCGCAATTTCATCTGGATGATAGATTTTTTGTTTACGTGCATAATCGAGCAAGGCTTTATCAGCATCCGTTAACAAATAACCGCCTGCTTTAATAGCATCAATGATTTGATTTACTTGTTGTTGCAATAATTCCGGCGCGATGTGCTGGTCGATACCAGTGCCTTCGCAAATAATTTCTGATACTTTCATAACATATACCATGCTGGGGAACCAGGACGAATACCCTGTGCTTTTGCTAATTCCATTTTACGTTCATGTTCTGCAAACTGTTGTGCAACTGGAATACGTCGTGGTTGATTTAATGCAGCAGCATTGCCTGTGCGACGAAATTCGTGTATAGGATCGCTGGGATCTAGATAACAACTATCGTCTGGTGACGAAAAACCTAATGTTTCCGTGTTATATCTCAATTCACGCATTAATCTACTCTGTTTAGAATCTTTATCATATCGCCAAATGAAGCAGCATCACCTTTTTCTTGCCATCTAGTTTTTGCTGCTTGGTATTCATCGGCATAACGTTCCATGTTGCGTGCAGCACGTTCGTCTCTAACACGGTCTGCTTGTGTAGTTCTAGCATAGTGTGAACGCTCTGGAGATATACTCTTAAACTCTGGACTCTTACCAGTGTCTCTGGTTACGTCTGCTTTTGTATACGGATCGCCTGTGCGTGGATTAACTACCTGTCCTTGTGGATCAATGATCTTTCCATCTGGTGTACGTTCAAATTTACCTAGATTTGGTTTGGCGGTTGCTGGTGCTGTGCGTCCGCCAGTAGCAACTGCTTGAGAGCCACTGCCTCCACGGCCACCCATTTGTCCAGCACCAAACCACGAGCGTGGATCTAGGTTAATTTCGCTGATAAATTCGTTTGCTCTCATCGTATGATTCCAAATATATTCCCTGGTCCCAATGCAAGCCTGGGCAGCTGAGTCGGCGCAATAGGAGTTTTAAAGTCTGAGTGTGTAAACTCTACACCCATCTTCTTCCAAAAACCCACAGCTTTCTTTTGTATATCGTAGATTCTAAATGGCTTGCGAGCAAACGGACTATCAATAATAGAACGCACAACTTGTGAGCCGTAACCTTGGCGTTTGCCGCCGCGCTTCATTTCGATGTTAATTAAACCAATAAGATCGCCTGTGCCATCTTCTACCATTAATTCAACATGGCCCATGAGTGCGTCATTTTGATTGCCACCTGTTTGCTTTAGTTGTTTTAGCATAGGAACATCATAAATGCTATATTTTAAACGTGTTAAGTTAGCAGGGCTTGATCCTGAACGCATGCCACCAACAAGAGCAATGTCATTGTTATGCATCTGCTCTAATCCCATGCCTATCTCAAAACGGTCAAGAGCCTCTTCATCTACTTTGTCACCGCCTACACGAAGCGGAATACCACGTGGGGATGGCTTACTAAATGTAACCCAGGGTTCATCATAACCGGGAATTTCAAGTTCCTTCCAGTGTCGTGGATCAGCAGCATAGGCTTTACGTTCAGCATCTCGTGTTACATCGTGTTTAATATCCGCTGCTTTGTATGCTTTGTAACGCATACTGCCTGCCCATTGCTTGTATTTTGGATCGTTTGGATCCATACCTAAGTCTTTTGCTAAGTCTTTAATACCTTGATCAATTACAACTGGATCTTTGCTATCAATTGCTGCTTGCCATTTGGGACCAGCAATAACTGCGGTATCATATGCTTTTTTTGATCCAGAAACTACATCTGAAAATGTTTTCCACCATTCGCCCGCTTCGTCTAGTACTTCTTCGCCTGCTAGTTTGCCATCTAGTTTTTTATCATATGCTCTTAGCGCATTGTGATAACTTTCTTCGCTAGCACAAAGACGTTTGATTGCACCTACAAAGGTAGCAGCATCATCAAACTTTCTTTCACCCAATGAGATAGCAGCATATACAGCATTCTTGTGAATATCTGTGTGGCAGTATGGAAGCAATTCTTTATGTGCATCGGCATACATTTGCATAGCACGATATACACGCTCACGATACTCATCTGGATTTTCAATCTTTTGATATTCGATTGTAGCGTCTAGGTTCTCTTGGAACTCGCGCTCAAATCCATAACTGTGTGTTAACGATCTGTATGTTTTTTCTGCTTTTTCTTTTACAGCACCATAACTCCAATGTAATGGATGTCTAGGTGTCATACGATCTGACAAGTCACCTACGTGTTCTAAGCAAAACGGAACAACTCCGCCACCGCCCATAAAATGTTGAACTTTAACCATAATCTGTTCTGGTTTGCCGCGTTGTAAGTAACCAAGTTCGCCGTATAAGTATGCTACCTTACGTGGAATACCTAATTCTTGTGACCATTCATCAACATTATACACAGGAACCAGTTTCTTTAAATCAGCAAACGATGCTTCGCTTAAATCGTCGGGCATGCGAAATAGATAAACTTTAATCGATTGTTGTCCTTTACTAAGAGCGTGGGATGTTCTATGGTGCCCGTCTAAGATATGATATCCTGATTGATCTTTAAGAATAACAGGTAATTTTGTATAGCGATCTAGCAATGGCGCACCGCCACCATTGCGAGTATCTAGCCATCCTTGCGTTGCTTGTAATTTCTGTGGGTTTAGTTTTACAATTTTAGGTTTGATTTCGCCTGCTTCGATACGATCTATTAATTCACCTAGTTGCGGCTGTATTTCAAAGTCAGACTGATCGCTGCTATATTTCTTGCTGCGAGGCATGTCATGACCAACTAAGGCTTCAAATAGATCGTAAAGGTTCATTATTGATCCAACATCTTTCTAAATTCTGGATCTGCCATTAGTCTGTTTAGTGCGTCGTTGGCTGATCTAGCAGCATCGCTATCTGCTGGCTTAGACGCAGGTTTAGGAGTTTCTGCTTCCTTGTCGCCGACGCCATAGAATCTTTTATAGCGATCAACAACACCGTCTAACCAACCGGATTCATCATCTGCTGCTGGTTCTGGTGTGCTTGGTTCATTGAAGAAATCTTTAACAGCACCCCAACCTTGATCTACTTTATCTCCAACCCATGTTGCAGCATCGTCGACTGCTTTTGTAACACCAGTATATTCGCCTGGTTTCTTAGGTTCAACGTTCTTAACAGTAACAGGCTTTCTTGGCTCATCTCTTTTAAATAGATTTCTTAAAGAATCTGCTTTATTCATAGCGTCAATGTCAAAAGGCTCGTTCTCTGTTCCCGGAGGATTCGCTGCTTTTACATCTGAAGGAGGTAAGTCATATGTTTTAATCGGGCTACGATCATATTTGTCAGCAAATGATGCTGCGCTACTATAACTTTGACCTGGAGTAATGTCACCGGTATTAGCAGCATTGTCCATATTATCTTCCGATCCGGTATCCGCAGTAGGTGCGTCGGACTTTTTACCAAATAACTTGTTTAGTAGATCTCTAATTGGATCTTCGTTCAATGATGACATTATACTCTTCCTTTTTCTAAAAATTTAATAAACTTTTTAAGTTCTGCTGTTGGTAGTTTAGCAGGGTTAAAATCTGGATCCTGTAATAACTGTTGGAACTTTTGTGTTAATTCTTTACGTTTAGCAGCGTCTTGTTTCCAATATTCTGCTTTACGAGCAGCATATGCTGGATCTTTCATTAACTCACGACGTTTGGCTAATACTGCGTCTTTGTTAGCAGCATACACATCTCTGCGTCTTGCTAGGTCTTCTTTGCGCCAGTCTGGATCAGCATATAACTTACGTGAACGCTCGCGTTGGTATTCGCGTTTCTTCTCTGCGTATTCTGGATTCTTTCTGCGATTGCGTTCGTTTTGTTTTTGACGCTCGCGGAATTCCGGATCTGTTCTATAACGCTTTTGCCAAGAACTTTCGTACCCAGCTTCGTTTGTTGGATTCTCTGCTAGATTAATCCCTTTTAGTGCTGCACTTGAACGGCGACTTTCTAATGTATCCAGCGGTTCTCGACTAGGATCTTTATCAGAAAATCCACCTCTGTTCCACGCATCAGCGAATGCTTCTGCATGTGCTAGTCTCGACACATCGGCTAATACTCGCATCCCGTCTCGGGTAATGCCAATTATTCTGCCATTGGCTCCCGAATTACTTGGTTCTACTTCAAAGTGATCAAATGGTTCTAGGTTTTCCGGATGTCTGTGCGACGCAATGTATCGTGGCTTTACAGCCGCATATCTGCCGCGATCAAATACAGGAATATCGTCTTTGATTTCTTGATAAAAACGATATTTGGTTTTATTCTTTTGTTGTTGCTTTAGTCCAAATTTGTGTTTAACAACGTCGCCTTCTGTTACATTGTTTCTTAAATCATCCGGCGACCAAGAAAGAAAGCTGTCACCATCTTCGTCGCCTATCTGTACTACAAATGCTCCGGGCTCGTCATCATATCCTTCATCTTGGCCGATTTCCCAACCCATGCGTGCCAGTAGTTGTTCAACCTCTGGACTTTCGTCGTTATTCCACCAAAAAGTTGCTAATCTTTTTAAATCAGCTTCTTCGGCAGCAGCTTGTTTTTGATAGTCAGCAATCAGTTGATCAAGTCTTTCTTTTTCTTGTTGCTGTGCTTTAAAACGAGGATGTAATATTACATCACCTTCTTGTAAGTCAACATAATGACTATCTAACCATTTGGCGATAATACGTTCTACGTTACTACCGTGTTCTCGTTGCGGAGGATATCCGGTTACTTGAAACGCAATTTCTTTGCCCTTGCGCACAGCACGGCCAATGGGTTTTTCGCCTGCTAGAATAGCGTAGGTTCTTACTCCATTATCGTTACTTAATGCTAGTACGTGAAAGTCTTTCATTGTTTTTCTAATATATCTGCCGCCATTTGTAAAAGATCTTTTCGATTGTGAACTTTTCCGGTTTCTAAAGCCGCTTCTACAGCCCTTACAATATCTTCAATTGCGTATTCAGTTGAAGTACTTAAAACCATCATTGCGTCGATAGCCATACGCTCATCTGCTTGATTTTGCTCTCGGGTTTTTTTGGGTAAAAAGTCTGATAATTTCATTTCTGCTAATACCTGATGTAATTCTAATTCGCGTATTGCTGCTTCTACAATAGATTCGGCTTGCTCTAAACTAAGTTCACGATCTTCTAGTTCACTACGATGTTTCCAAAGTCTTTCAATATAACCTTGAGTACGTAACATTTTGAATGCTAAATTTTCTGGGCTAAACTCACCACCCTCTGCTAGTCCAGCACGACGATAACGTTTAACAACATCTGTTACGTCATCTACCATGTTTAGTTTTTTACTAACCAACGCAGCCATAACTAAGCCTTTGAGTTTATCGTATTTTTGACGTGTTGCAAAATCGTCTAGGTTGGCACGCTGCTTTGTTGGAATGCGAGTCCACTCATCACGTGCTACACTATATTCACCTAAACTGGCGTGTGGTTGGGTTGCGTCCTGAACATACAGTTCTACATCATAACCACGAACTTTAATATTATGCTCTTGGTTATATTGAAACTTTTTTGCGTTGAATAACTCTTGATACACTTCATCGTTGTTGATTTGGTCAAAGTCAACAATCAAGTGTAAGTCAATGTCTGAATGTGGCGTATATGAATATGCTGCGTTACTCCCGGAAACGCGAACATCTTCTACTGCTAGATCTTTAACACCTAAGAACTCTTGGAAATCTGCGGCAATGCGTAACAGTGCTTTGCGCACGTCTGAGCGCATCATTTCGTTTTCCCAGAGAGCAGGATTTAGTTCTTCGTGGAAGTTAACTGCATCGCCTAGTTTAAAACTATCTAGTTCTTTTAAATTCATGATACTGTATTTATTTAAAACACAGTACTACATGTTTTCGAGTAACCAAAGATATATTGGAGTTGTGAAATTTAACGTAATTTCGCCATTGCAACCGGCAATGTTATAAAACTTATCGACAATTTCAGCATCGTTACCGTTGAAGTCGTGTTTATATTCCAGTGGAGAAACCATGATAATGTTATTGATGCCCACATCGTCGAATGAAAGGTTGGTAATGGATAGCTCGGTGCTATCTAGAATGTTTCCAGCATTATCACGAATAATATGCGCATCGTTTTTACCAGAAATTAAAAAACGAATTTCATGCTCTTTGTCGTCTTCGACAACTTCAAAAGATACAGTTTCTTCGGCAGTTACATCCTTGTCAAACACGACAGCTTCGTCTAACATGATTTGTAGATGTATTGGGTTTGACGGAATATTTGTGTTAACAACGCAAGAAAATTTTACAGTGTCCACTATTCACCTTTGTAAATTTCAACCAATACACCGGCACCAACTAGTTCTTGTAGAACCATTTCAAGCTGTGCGGTTAAATCAGCAGTAACAAGAATTTCGTCTTGATCTGTGTCTCTAAATAATTTGCTAACTTTAATCGTTAGTGTTTCTTCTTGAATTCTAGCCATTATGTTTAATCCTGTGTAATAATTTCTAATGTTTCTTTAACCAGCCCTGGGACTATCATCTCAAGTAACAGAGGTAAACCTGTGTCGTTATGGTCAAAGAAAAAGTAATCTCTGCAATACTTATATTCTTTATTCAACCATTCGCTAAAAGTTTTGCTTAATTTTATGTTATCTGTGTGATTTTTAAAAAATTTAACTAAATGATTTTGTTGAGATTCAGAAATTACTGCGTTAGCCAGGTAACATCTATATTGGTATTCACTGCGCTTTCTAACAATAGTTTTCAAGGGGTGCGTTAGTACAGTTTCAACAACTGGTTTAGCATACACCCCATCAGCAGTTAAAATCTGGTCAATAGATCCAGTATCATTGGTATAAAAATAAAAATCGTGCCAGCCCAGAACTAGCTTATGATCAACATCTATGCTTTCTATTAAATCCAAAAAGTTATATAAATTCGATTCTGTTTGATCAGTAATTTGTCGGCGACGTTGATTATAACTATAAAAGAAATAACCAAAATCAGTTTTGTTCATTGAACGATAGGTTTTTAATCTATGTTCCAGTGTTTTCCGATCCAGTCCGCGAAGAAGTTTTGTGTAACTCAATTCACCCGAAGCACAATAACGATACTGATCGTAAAATAAACGATTAGATTCTCTAATTTTATGCTTTAGGTTTGAATTGGTCCAGTACAATGAGTCCATCTTTGTTCACAGAAGCTTCTTGACCGCCGCTATTTTTATTTACAAATTCTATGGTATTTTCTGTGGTTAAACGAATGTTAATGTCAGTATCACGCAAATTTTCAAACAGAATTTTTTCACTTAGCGGAACTTTTAATAGTTCGTCAATTTTACGTGCCAGCGGACGTGCGCCCATCTTCTTGTCATATCCAACTTCTGCTAGATATTCAACAACTGGCTCGGTGACATTAATTGCGATACCTTTCTTAGACAAATTCTTTTTGAGTTGATTTAAGAATTTATTAACAATCTTCTTAATACTTAGTGTATCTAGTTTGTTAAATTTAACAATAGCATCTAAGCGATTACGTAGTTCTGGTTTAAAGTATTCTTTGAGTGCTTTATCTTCAGAACCAGTGCGCTCTAGATCAGTGCCAAAACCGATATTATTGTTTTCATTATCACGAGCACCTAAGTTAGATGTAAGAATAATAATAGCATTAGTGCAGTTTACGGTTTTGCCCGAACTTGATGTAATTTTACCTTCGTCGAGCATTGATAACAACACATTGCTTACATCTGGATGCGCTTTTTCAATTTCGTCAAACAAAATAATACTAAAAGGATCTTTAGACAAATCGTTAATTAACTTACCGCCGCCTAAGTTAGAATCTTCATACCCAACATAACCCGGTGGTGCGCCAATAAGTGTTGATACTGTGTGTTTTTCTTGATACTCACTCATATCATAACGTAACAATTCCATATCCAAGTTTTCACTTAGCAGTTTAGCAAGTTCAGTTTTACCTGTGCCAGTTGGGCCCAAGAACAAGAAACTAGCAACAGGTTTATTATCAGAATTAAGTCCAGCAAATGAAACGTTAATACGCTTCAGTACGGTATCAACGACTTCGTCTTGTCCGTATAATCGTTCCTTAACACGTGATTCAAGGTTACGAACCTTATCACAATCCTCATTTTTTAAGCGTTCTTGAGGAATTCCGGTTAATTTATTTGCTTCTGCGTAAATTAAATCGGCAGTAATGATTACACCTGAGTTATCTTTGGCACGTTGTTTAGCACAAGCAGCGTCAAGCAAATCAATTGACTTGTCTGGATTCTTACGATCGTGAATATAGCGTGTTCCTAAGTCAACTGCGGTAGTAATAGCAGCAGAATCAATTTCAACATCGTGATATTCTTCTAATCGTTCGCTGAGTCCTTGAAGAATCTTAATTGTAGTATCGTGATCTGGTTCATCGATTGAAAGATTATAGAATCGACGCATCATGGCACGATCTTTTTCAAAAGTCTCGTAGTATTCTTCCCAGGTAGTGGAAGCAATTACTTTTAGTTTTCCTTTGGTGATTGCCGGCTTGAGCATGTTGGCCATGTCCAGACTTGAATTTGATCCAGCACCAGCACCGTGCATAGTGTGTGCTTCGTCAATAAACAAAATAGCATTATCGGTTGCTTCTAGTGCTTTAATAACATCTTTAAATTTTTCTTCAAACTCGCCGCGATACTTAGATCCAGCAAGCAATGAACCAACTTCCAAACTCCAGATTTCATGGTCTTTAAGAAATTCTGGTACATCGCTATTTTCGATCTTTTGTGCAAGCCCTTCTACAATAGCAGTTTTACCAACACCTGGATCGCCGATCATCAATACATTAGACTTGAACTTTTTAGCAAGAATTTCAATTGCATCTTGTAATTCTGCAGAACGACCAATAAGCGGTTCTAGATCTCCTTCACGAGCAAGTGCATTTAAGTTAGTGCAATGCTCCTCAAGTACTTCTTTAATTTGATCGTCGTTAAGAGTAACTTTGCCTTGTTTGTAATTTTCATTCCAGAACGAAGTAAATGCTTCTTTTTCGACTCCGTATTTTAACAGAAAATATTGTGCATGACTGTTGGTTTCAGAAGTAATACTAAGATACAAATCAACAGTAGTAATATAACGACGGCCTGTAAACAATACTTGTGTACCGGCACGGTTAAACACACGCTCTAGACCATTTGTGCGTTTTGGATGTCCATCGTAGTCTTTGTTTGTAAGATTTACTAAACTGTCAAGATAGTAGTCTAGTTCTTGATCTAATAAATCAACTTCAACACCATACTTTACTAGTACGTTATTAAATGGTTCAAAGCGTATTAAACTAAGCAATAAATGTTCGATTAACACGTAATGATGTTCTTTTTTCTTTGCAATAGTAATTGCATAATCTGTGATTTGTTCAATTTCTGGATTGATTTGCATCCGTTTTTTTCCTGGTTCTTCTAGTTCCTGCAAGTCTTGTTAATGCTTCTTGCATTGCTTCTGTTATTGTATCTGTGTGCATTGTGTTACCTAAGTAATCTTGATATTGCACACCATTATCAACTATAGCCGGATTGAAATAATAATTTGGTTTTGTTTTTGTTACCAATACATTTAAATCTAAACCTACATCTGGGCCAATTACATATTCTCTGTTATTACTGTTACAGCACATTAACATTTTAACTGCTGTTTTTTGATTGTCAACTGGCTTTTCAAATGTACAATCTGTTGGCTTCTTTTTCTTTGGCGTTTTGACTAATTTTAACATAAAAATATTTATTGGCGCAACCTTTTTAGGGTATCAATTAGCTCTTCTGGCAAATCTTCTGGGAGTTTAGCAGTAAGTTTTACAAACATATCTCCAGTCTGGCCTGCATATTTGCCACGCATGCCTTTGGTTTTAATCCGCATCAGTGTTCCTGGATGTGATTTTGGTGGCACAGTTAACGCGATGCGATCGCCGTAGATGGTTTCCACTTCAACTTTGCTGCCTAGAATAAAATCCCAGAAATCCAGTTCAAGCTCGCGTGTTAGATTGTTCCCCTGACGCTGCCATGTTTTATCTGGATGTATGCGAAATGTAACTTGTAAGTCGCTGTGCCTGAGTAACTGAGGATAACGCACAGTATCGCCATCGTTAATACCTTCGGGAATTTCGATTTCCACTGCTTGTGGGCCGTTAGTAGTTTGTAAACTTACGAGTTTTTCCCCGCCTGTGGCTGCGGTTTTTAAATCAATATACAACGATAATCTAACAGTTGATGTGCGCTGTTGTCTTTGCTGTCTGAAAAATTCATCAAACACATCATGAAAGTTTCCACCTGCGGTGTGTCTGAAATTAAATCCAGGATTGTCGTGCTGTTGCTTGCGTTCAGGATCGCTTAGTATAGCATATGCTTCGTTGATTTTTTTAAACTCTGCTTCGTCGCCGCCGCGATCAGGATGATGCTTCATGGCTAGCTGCTTGAAAGCCTTTTTAATCTGTTCTGGTGATGCGTTTGGAGAAACGCCTAATATATGGTACGGATTATTCATCTTCTAGAAGTAAATGTAAGATATTTGCTTCGTGTTGTTCGTCCCAATCAGAAATGTAGTAGTTAACAAAGGCTGGTGTTTCAAAAACACTGTCGGTGTCTGTGTATTGACTGGATCCAATGGTATCGACCCATATAATAAAGTTGGGATTAAATATTGCACGCTGTTGCGCAAGTGGAGCAATAAAATCAGCAACTATGATATCATTGGGAGCCTCATCTGCCATGCGCTTTAGTGTATGCGCTTGTAAAATTCGTCCTTCTGCAGAAAAATCCCAGTTGTTTGTTAATTCTCTCACATCATCTGCGTTAAACCATGCCACATCAAATTCATATTTTTTTAGTCCGTCAACAAGTTTTTTTGCCAGTGTGGTTTTGCCCGCACCAGATAGGCCCATTATTAGAATTCTAAATGCCATTGATTTTCTATTATGTATTCAAATGCTGCTTGGTGTGCATCTTCTAATGGATGATCATTTTCTTTACCTCGAAGAAATCCTTGATTTATCGACCAATGATAAAACCCATTGTCTTCGAACCAGTTTATATGATTTTTAATTTCAGTTTGTGCGTTCCTTATATATGAAGGAGTATGGTAGTTTTCATCAAGTATCAGTGTATCTTCTGAGGTCATGATAAAATCGATGTCTCTCGATCTAAGCAAATGTACTACCAGCATGATGGCTCTTAATGATTCCCATTTATTCCAGAGTTCGCTTTGAACTGCGTCAAAATAAAATTTTTCAATTTTTGTTTTTTTATCTGATGTTGGACGCAATGTTTTCCATTGATATTCGATACGGGGTTCGTTAATATCAACATAGTCCCATCTATCTATAAAAGTCCAGTCAATGACAACTAAATCTGTAGAATTTATTTCTGGAAGAAATTTTACTAATTTGCGAATAATAGTTTGGTTACTAATTCCAGGATATGCCACACATCTATATTCTAGATTTAGGTATGTGGCTAACAGTGCAGGCCAAGTACTAAGACTATATCCTGCAAATAACGAGCTAATTTCGCCGTTGATGTTTACTTCAGAACAAGGTCCAATTTTTCGATCTTGAATGAATTTTAATTCGTTGGGGAATTTTTCTGGATTATTCACAATTTCTTTTGGAGAAGCGGTCAAACAATCTGATAACTCACTGCCCCAGACAAAACTATCTCCAAAAGAAATTAATCTGTTATATTTTTTCACATAATTATGTATTAAAGACCGGCAAGTGCAACAAAATTTTTGATATCTGAATCGTTATTGCGAGTTGATTTGGTTTTTAGTCCAGCAGCAATGCGCATTTCGTTTAGCCCTGCTTCTTTTGCCTCTCTGTACTTGACTGGACTTAGAATAACACGACTGCGTATATCTTCTACAGTAAACGGAAATTCTTCACCTTTGTATCCCACGGTCCAAGAATTTTCCGATTCGTGTTCGGTTAGTGTATTTAAATCATATAGTAATTCTTGAATCCATTCTGGTAATGTGTTGCGGCGTTTCATCTCGACATAGACTAGATAACGATTTGGTCGAACTTCGCCTGGACTGCGATCTGCATCAAGCACAAAGTCATAGCCTTTTTCAAACCAATTAACTAGATCGTTTGCTGCTCGGTTGTTACGAACATAAAAACTAACTACACTTACTTCATCATCTGAGCCCATTTTACTAGCAAACTCATCAATAAACACAGTAGGCTTTACAATGCCTTCTAGATCTTTAAATTCTAGTCCTTCATTAAGTTGTTCGTTATTCATATTAACCTGCAAATGCTTCGTCTGCTTCTTCTTGTGTTTCGATGTCTTGAGTTTCTTGTTGATCTAAGTCTTGTTCGTATGCTGCGTCCAGATCTTCTAGATCAATATCCTGACCTTCTAGTTCAATTGAACCAGTGCGAATATCTGACATTAGATCCTTTGGCATAGTGATTTCAACAAGCCATACTGGCATGTCAATCATTTTTGGTTTTTTAGTACCGGGCTTAAAGTCATCATACGATTTAACTTTAGCAGGAACTTGTAGAACAGTTTTCAAAAACGATACATCGCAGTCAAACGGTAATAAACGTTTAGCACCACGTGGATCAGGCATCATACGCTCTGGCCACATAAAAGTACAAGTTACTTTATAACGTCCGATGTCTGGGCCTTTAACAAGTTCGCCATCTTCCCAGTTAGCAAAAGCGTAGATGTCTACTTCATCTAATACACGCTCAAAGTCAATTAAACTTGCCATTGAGCCATCACTCAGATAAATGCCTTTAACTTCATCAGCAATCTGCCAATATGCCTTATCGTCTTTGAAAAAATCTTTATCCATAATACTATTTATAAAAAAAGCAGCCCGAAGGCTGCTTTAATTTTTGTTGCAGTCTAGATAGTTATCATTGAACAGTTTTCAATAATTTCTCAGCCATATCAGCAGGTAACGGAACATAGCCATCTTTGACTACAACTGTTTGTCCTTGCTTGGATAGAACCATACGAATAAATTCGTATGTCATTGGATCTAACGGCTTATTAGGAGCCTTGTTTACATAAATGTATAAAAAACGTGCCAGTGGGTATGAACCATTTAATGCATTTTCAGGTGTTGCGTCCACGTATGGACCGCCTTTCTTGCTTAATGGAACAGTTTTTACACCAGAAGTCTTGTAACCCATACCTGAGTAACCAATGCCATTTATACTACCTGTGACACTTTGTACTACAGATGCTGAACCTGGTTGTTCATTTACATCATTTTTGTAATCCCCTTTACAAAGTGCTTTTTTCTTAAAGTAGCCGTAGGTGCCAGATACAGAATTACGACCATACAATTGAATTGTGCGATTTGTCCAGGAGCCAGTTAACCCTACATCGCCCCATTTAATTGCGTCTTGTTTAGCACCGCACTTTCTTGTGCTTGAGAAGATTGCGTCAACTTCAGCAATCGTTAATCCTTTAATAGGATTGTCCTTGTTAACAAATACTGCTAACGCATCAATAGCAACAGGAATAGCAGTTGGTTTATATCCATACTTTGCCTCAAATGCTTGTAGTTCTTTATCCTTCATCTTACGACTCATTGGACCAACATTTGAAGTTCCTTCAGTTAGTGCTGGCGGGGCAGTGCTTGATCCCGCTGCTTGAATACCAATGTTAACATTAGGATATATTTTACGAAATTCCTCAGCCCACATAGTCATTAAATTTGCTAATGTATCTGAGCCCACCGAGTTTAAATTACCACTAACACCTGAAACTTTATGATAGTTTGGTAACTGTGTGTCTACTTTCGCCCCTGCGAAAGCACTTGTGCTAATTGCCAGTGCGGCAAAAAACGCAATTAGTCTTTTCATTGCTTCTTTTCTCCTTGTTTTATCAACATTATTTAAACATAAAACCGTTACCGTTTTATTACACTTTTGTTAAATTTTTGTTACAAGGTTTACCAATAAAAAAGCAGCCCGAAGGCTGCTTTGATGCAACGTAAGATTTGTGTTTACTTGTTATTCATAAAGTCAGGATAAGCAGCGCCTGTGCCTTCCCACATATCTGAACCAGCAAGCTCTTCTTCTTCGCCGACACGAATGCCAATTGTGTACTTCAAAACTGTCCATACAATCAATGAAGCAACAAATACGAATCCAAAGATTGCGCCAGTACCGATCAACTGTGCCATTAGAGTAGCATCGGCGTTAAGTACAGGAACAAGTAGCAGACCTAGAATACCTGCGACACCATGAACCGAGATAGCACCCACTGGATCATCAATACCCCACTTTTCAAGCAGAGACATTGCTGGCACTACAATCAAACCACCAAGTCCACCGTATAGTGCTGCCATTTCAGCAGAAGGTGTAAGTGGGTCAGCAGTAATAACAACCAAACCTGCCAATGCACCATTTACTGTTGCGTTAAGAGCAGTCTTACCAGTCCACAACTTAGACAACAACATAGCAACAATCAAACCTGCTGCTGCCGCTGTATTTGTGTTTACAAAGATTTGAGCAACTGCATCTGCGTTTTCGTTACCAATGATAGACAACTGAGAACCACCGTTGAACCCAAACCAACCCATCCAAAGAATCAACATACCCAGTGCTACTTGACCACTGTTAGATCCATGAATTGCTACTGGCTTGCCATCAACGTACTTACCGGCACGTGGACCAATTAGCAATACTGCTGCTAATGCTGCTGCTGCACCTGCCATGTGTACAATACCTGAACCGGCAAAGTCAAAAAATCCTGCTTCAGACAACCAGCCGCCGCCCCAAGACCAAGAACCTTGGATTGGATAAATGACTGCGGTGAAAACTGCTGCAAAGACCAAGAAAGACCAAAGTTTCTTTCGTTCAGCAACTGCACCTGATACAACCGACATTGCGGTTGCTACAAACACAACCTGGAAGAAGAAATCACTCATCATGGCGTGATCTTCAGGCTGGCTCCAACCGTACATTAGTTCATAACCTAAGAAAAGATATGTAAGAGATGCTACTGCATAAAGCGAAACATTCTTAACAAGGATTTCAGTAACATTCTTTACTCGAACACTACCTGCTTCCAACATAGTGAAACCTGCTGCCATCCACATAACCAGCACCGCTGACATGAGGAAGTAGAAGGTGTTTAAGGCATAGCCTAATTCCATATAAAAACTCCTTAATATTAAATTGTCTTACGTTTATAAGTGTATAATAACTCACTTATGATTGTCATTATACATTAGTATATATCATGCGTCAAGACGGGATGTTAAAATATTAATTTAAAAATTTCATTTGGTAGCCAAGGTTGTTCCATACGTTCAGGATGCCATACAATACCAGCAATATTGCCATCTATCCATGCTTCGGCATTATTATTGGAATCGACAACTAGTGTTTTTCCATGTGCTGATTCAATGCTCAATGTATGGTAACTGTTAACTGTAAATTCTTGATTGTTATAATATACTGTATGCTCTGTATCATAATGGCCATTGACAGATTTGATTTTTCCGCCTAACACATCTTGTAACAAAAATGCTCCATGACAAACGCCTAATATAGGTTTTTGCTGTTTCATCATTTCTGTTGCTATTTTTAATTCGGTTATACGTCGCAGTGGACTATCGTCGCCGCCGGTAATTATAAGACAGTCTAGTGTGTCTGCTAATTGCTTAAAGTCTTGATCTGTTCTATTAGGAATAAAAGAAAGCGTATGACCCTCTAGGTAGCGATACCACGCTTGATCTATTGAGTCATACGCTTGTTGGTTATGAACTAAGACTCGTTGAGTGAGTCCAATATTCATTATGCTGCTAGAGCAGTATTCTCGTTGCTGATGTGCATTAGGTCAGCACGCATTTGTGGTGCTAATTCTTCAACACGGGCAACTAGAGCTGGGTTAGCTTCTAGCATTTTTTCTAGCTTCCAAGCACCGATGTTGCTGTGGAAACCTTCGTCACGAGCGATCTTTGCATAACGGCTAGATACGTATGTATCTTCGATGCAGTTAGCCATTTCGTCCCAAACTTGCTCAGCACGGCCTTCAGCAATTAGCTGATATAGTGCTAGTGAAACTGGATCAGTAGATGCTTCGTACTTAGCTAGTAGGGTAGCACCCTTAGCGTAGTTACCTTCTGCAACTTCTGCGCCTGCTGCCGATTCAATCTTTTCAGCAACATTGATTTCACCACCGGCAATGTGTTCGATAACTTCTTTAACTAGCTTGAAGTGAACTGCTTCGTCAAAGGCTTGCTTTGATAGCATTTCTAATTCTTCTGGGCTAGTATCGGCTGGCATAGAAGCAACACGGTTTGAAATTTCAACCATGTTCATACGCTCATTAACCATACGACCAACGAAGTGATCTACTAATTCTTCTTTTGAAGGGTTGCTAGTGAAGTAGTTTTTTGCGTTTTCACGGCTAGCAGCAAATAGTTCTGCATTATCCGCCTTAACTTGTGCCACGTAGGCTTTTGCGTTAAATGACATTTGAATATCCTCTTTATGTTTAAAATGTGAATGTTTGTCTTATTTAAAAGACTTTAACTCTAAAGACCAACAACACTCGTTGTTGTAAATAATTCAAACACAAAATGGATAGTATCTTGCGATACCAAATGTATTTAGCCTACAAATAAATCTTTAAAAATGAAATAGTCTGTTACAAAAGTTAATTCAGCACCTAAGAATACCGCTATCCAATAGTTGCCAATCCAATTCCATAATTGCTTAATTACCCACCAAGCAGCAATAACTCGTAACGTGTACAATAAATCAGAATACAAGTAATCTAATATGTGGGGTAATTCCTGAGCATTAAAATAGTATCCAAAGACGAAGGTATCATACGCAAAACTTAACTGTGCCATTACAAACACAGCCAAGTAATACGTAAGATACCTGTTTAATGTACGAACTATTGGCCCGCTAACTAACAAACGATATGATACATAAATTGCGTTTGTTAGTAGCAATTCCATTTAGAACAAGTCTTTAACCCATTTAATTGCACGATCAGTTGCACTAAGAGAGGATTCTTCTGCTTGGTCTAATCTGCGTGAGGTATTGTTCACCATACGTTCAGCAGCGTTGGCATCCACAGTGATGTCTGCTTTGTACACAGCCTTAACACCAAGTGCCTCAGCTTGGAATTGAACAAGATCCTGTAGTGCTTGACGCTTGGTTAAGTTACTTAGAATGTCTACAGCTTTGAGCAAATCTGGGCCAACATTCCAGCCATACTTACCTGCTTTCTTTTCAATAGCAGCCTGTGCTTCTGGATCAGCAAGCATTGCTACAAGTGCAGCCTTAACTGCTGGCGCATTTGGGTTACCTTTACGCATCCATAGTGCTTTCTGTAGTGCATCGCGATACTGCTTTACAAGGATGTATGCATCGTACAACGGACCACTTGGGTTTTTACTGTACTTCTGGAAATAGTATTGATCAAAACTACCAACGGAATAGTTGTCGTCGGGCATAACTAAGCCAGTTTCAAGATCAAGTACACCGTGACTGAACCAAAGTTCTGCTTCGCCTTTATCAATCAATGGCTGGACGTGCTTAATAAACGCAGCGGTTGATTCGCGAGTAGCATTTAGTTCACCACGCATAAATGCAAGACGACGATCACCAGATTTCATGCCCTTAACAAATGTAACTTTATCTTTAAAACACGCAACATAATCATCAATTGTAGGCAACTCACCGCACGCAAGCAATGTAAATGCCATTACATCCGGGTTATTTCCTGAACCAGAACTAAAGCGGATTGGATCCTTGGTTGGATCAGTGCCTGTGCGACCAGCAGTTACAATTGACAGATTCATACCGCCAATAGGCTCATATTCCTTGTAGTTGTAATCAACTTCCTCAATGAGGTAACTTTCAGCATTGCCACCATGACTTACCATAATAGTTTTGTCATCGTTCTGTAGTTCATTGTGAAATTTGTTAAATGCTGGAATATCGCGAGCACCCGGAATGTGCTGTAATACAATCTCTTCACCTAGATGCTTTTCGAGATGTTTAGCAATAATACTAGCCCATACACTAGTACCGCCGCCTGCTTCCTGCGGAATAATCATTGTATATGTTGCGCTCGCAGGTAACGCGACAAACATAGCCATTGCGGCCAACCACTTTTTCATAGTTTCTCCTTAAGTGAATTCAATTTTGTTTTTGTGAAAGAACAGTCCATATACTAGTGCAATCACAGTTAACACGAGTATTATAACAAATCCTGGACGAGAGATCAACTGTTCTGGCGTATAAAGAACACTCACTTGTTTATATAGTGCTTCGATTTTGTCGGATAAAATAAAGCCAATAACAAGAGCCGGACGACTAAACTTGTATTTGCGTAAGAATAAACCTAATATCGTAAAAATAACTAATACAGCATAATCTTCCCACCCACCTGTGTATTGTACGCTTGCCCAAACAATAGTTGCTAGAATAGGCCAAAAGAAATACTTAAACGGTAATTGAGTCATCATTGTTAACCAACGTATAGTTAATAATGCAACAGGGAAAGTGAGTACCAATGCCCACATATAACCGGCAGTAAGACTTTCAAAAAATTGTTTGTCATCTAATAGGCTAATAGAACCTAGTTCAAAACCGAGATATGAAAACAGTCCCAGTACTACGGCGGCAAACGGAGCACCGGGAATACCAAACAAAACAGTCGGCAAATATGCGGTTGCTTTATGTGCATTGTTGGCACCCTCACAACCAATAACACCTTTAATATTTCCTTGACCAAACGGAATTTTTTCATTTTTACAAGTAGCTGTTGTTTGTGCGTAAGCCATCCAGTCAGCAATATTGCCGCCTAAACCAGGAAGTGCGCCTACAATAGCACCAACTACACCGCCTCTAAAGCCTAACCAGCGATAGCGCCAACTGTCCTTAATACCATCCCATACTTGCCCCCATTGTGTTCTTGAGGTAAGCGGGGTTGGTTTACCATGATTGCGTAATCCTTCAATTAGTTCAGGAAATGCTAACAGTCCAGATAGTAGCGCCATTATTTGAATGCCATCTTCTAAATAGAACCAGCCACCTGTCCAACGTGCTGCATTTGTATCTGGGTCTGTTCCCACTAAGCCTAAGAATATACCCAATGCAATAGCAATTATACCACGCACCCAATACTGATTGTTTAGGAATACAATGCACGTTAATGCCAATATCATTAACCCAAATATTTCCGGAACTCCTAGTATCATCATTAGACTTCCGTAATATGGCAGCATATAAAATACTATTACTCCCCATAATAAGCCGTTAATTGTGCTCGTAGTAATTGCAGAGGATAGAGCATATGCTCCTTTACCTTTACGTGCTAGTGGAAATCCATCAATCATTGTAGCGGCACTACCATTGGCACCTGGGATATTCATTACTACGCTGGCGAACGAATCGCCAATGGCACTTGCTGCGACTAACGCTGTAGTGAATACTACCCCGGCATAAGGATCGCCGTATTGAAAGATACCAATAAATGAAAATACTGTAATCAAGCCGGTTGTTGCGCCAGCAACAGGAATAATACCTACTACCAGTCCGTAAATAATACCAGCTATTAACCAAAGGATATGATCAGGTGACATGATTTCCTATTATGACATATGTTAATACATAGAGCAATCGCTATCAGCAATTTTTATTCAAAGAAACAAACAACACTCGTTGTTTTGAGGTATTTAGTGCTGTTTTTCTAGTACAAAATATAAACGTTCGCCATTGAGCAATGTCTGATTTTTATCTTGTGATGTATCTGTGTGTAATTCTTTTACCGAACAATTTAATGCATATGCTACGTTCAAAATGAACGGTATGTCCCACTCAAAAAAATCAATCCATTTACTTTCTCTAGCAACGTGTTGAATACCAGGATTTACGCGAAAGATAATTAAGCCGCCTGGTTTAGTTAATTTAACCACTTTCTGCACTTCTTGAAAAATCTTATCAGCTGTGCCGAAGTTGATACTACCTAAACAAATAACAACATCGTATTCTACATCAGTTTTGTAGTCTAAAATATGTGCGTTAATGTCAGCACGATCATTATACGGATCGATGCCTGTTAAATTTTGAATCTTCCCTTTAAACTCGTTATATCCACAGCCAGCGTCAAGTACTGCATCTGGATTCAGCGAGTTTACTTGATCAATGATAGCTAGTCCGCTATACTTGTACTTTTTAGTTTCGGGCTGCCATGTCCTTGAGAAGTATTGTTCTAATACAGCTTCTTCAATTTGGTTAACCAATTTAATAATGTCGATGTTAACAACATCCAATTTAACGTTGAATTCCCCAGCAATGGCCTGTCCTAATAAATGGTTATCAAGCAGCAGTTGCGGACTTGTCTTAACTATTTCTAAGAGTTTATTAAAAATCTTTCTGTTCATATTCTTTTATTTTTTTAATAACATTGTCTGTGTATGTATTTGCTGTTTTAACGCCATAGTGACAACTATCGCGAGCAAAGTCTTCTACAATTATTTCAAGACAGTTATTTAATATATCGTTCGGAACCGACGAATGTATAATTTTAACATTATTCTTCTTTGCTAGTTGTTCAATAATGTCATATTGTTTTTCAAATTTGTCAATTAAACGTAGATCATCCTCGAGTATTTCATTGGCACAAAAGTGTTTTTGCTCGGCATTTTCTTCATACCGATGCAGAAAAGACCATTGTATTACAATAAATTTTGGTTTTATAACATCAATGATCATTTTAACTCTATCGAAAATCCAATCGTTGCTAGCATCAACCATGCTAACGTTAATACAACGTTTATTAATTTTTTTTTCTAACAATTTAGGCCAGGTATTTTCATAGGCATCACCGACACCGACTGTTTGGCTATCGCCAAAACACCATATACATTTTTTAAGTTCGTTGATTGATTTTGGCCATTCTGCATCTCGAAATCCACGAGAGTTATATTCATACAATATTAACTTGTCATCAGATCCTTCAAATGCAGATTTACGAAATGAAAATTTGAAAGCTGAGATATTACGTAATATCGGCTCATTAATTATGCTTTTTAGTATATTAAATACTTTTTTGTTGTCGTCGGGCGTATAATGGTTAATTAACCCAGCCCGCTTTTCATGATATAAAAATTCAGCTTGTATTGTGTCTCGTGCATTAGGTATAATATTTCCTTTGATATGCGACAATTCTATAATTGTCGCATCTGTTTTTTCTTTTATATAGTCAATAATTTGTTGTTGTATTAATTTATGCACAAATTCAGATTGATCCAAATCAAAATATTCTTCAAAAAATTTAACTATAACATTTAATTCTTTGTGTTTTTTTGAATGATTAACAATATCATTGTAAATTAAATCGCTGTTCTTGTGCAATGTATCAGTGTTGTGTATTGGATGGTTTTTAACATATATTCTAGATGGACTAGTATGACTAACAATAATGAAGTCATAATCTTTAATATCAATACTTGTTAATTGCAACCAAATTTTATATTCCCCGCATCCGGCTTGCGCCAAATTAGTTACGTTAAAGTCAGTTGCTAGCAAATTTGGCCATCCTAAATAATGATCTTTATATTTTACTGTCCAGTCGGCCGCAAAGCTATCTCCAACTATTAATATATTTTTCATATTTTTATCACCGATACGAGTATGTCATCCCAGGGTGTTATGTCTGGAATATCATTAATCGGAATGCCAAACTTTGCAGCAATCCAAGACGCATCAAAATAATCCCAACGAGCAAGAACGTCCCGGCCAAATTTTAGTATAGCCTTGTTTTGTGCTACAATCTCTGCAAGCATTCCTGCATGGTCTCGGTATACACCGTAGTTTGGATATTTAATTTGGAATCCACCGGCCTCGTGCCACCATGCTTGACTCGCTAAATCGGGACGGTAAACAAGCATTATCCAATCTCCGTTTTCTTTAGCAACAGCTCGTATTTCATTGAGTTTATACGCCCAGTCATGACTTTTAACAATCTGTGTACCAGCTGCTGGATCGGTCCATGCACTATCAATTGTATCTAAATCCAGCTCAGCTGGGAATTCCATGCCACGCCCAAAATATGCACCCACATGCCCTGTGTATGCATGGTGTTCGTATGTTCGTTCTGGTGTGCGATCTGTGGTATTAAATCCTGGTAGTGCTTCTAGCACCTGCGCAATGCCGCTCCACCGAGAACCTGGTACGCCTGTAAAGAATAAACGTTTGGGTAAGTTCATAACACTATGTATGCGCGATACAGGACTGGGAATATATTTTGTGATTTTAAGTTTTTCAGGGGTGCAAAAAATTTATTTAGCTCGAAAATATTTTCAATAACTGAGCTGTAATATTGATCTGATTGCGGCCTTAAATAAAATTAAGTCAGGAAGGAGATATATGGCTAGAAACAAACGTTTAAAGAAAGATGAAAATACTATTAACTTTAATTCAGCATTAAAAACACAGCTAAGACAAACAGAGTTAATTCCTAAATCACTTAATCAAGAGAACTATATTGTAGGATTACTTGATCCAAGCACTGACATTGTTATTGCTTATGGCCCAGCAGGTACAGGCAAAACATATCTAGCAATGCAAGCGGCAATCCGTTGTTTTAGAATGGGGCGTTGCGAACGTATTGTACTAACAAGACCAGCAGTAGGCGTAGAAGATGAGCAGCATGGCTTCTTACCAGGTACCCTTGAGGAAAAAATGGCACCTTGGACTCGTCCATTACTAGACGTATTACGTGAATATTACACGCCTCAAGAGATCGCAAGAATGTTAGAAGAACAAATTGTGGAAGTTGCCCCACTAGCATTTATGAGAGGTCGCACATTCAAAAACGCTTGGATTATCGGAGATGAAATGCAAAACGCCACTCCTGGACAAATGAAAATGCTACTAACACGTATTGGTGAAGGTAGTAAGGTTGTTGTAACAGGTGACGTAGAACAAACAGATCGCCGTAAGTCTGAAAATGGTCTTATTGATCTTTGTGCTAGACTTCAAGAACAGACATCTGGCATCACTGTTTGTAAATTATCGACCAAGGACATTCAACGACACAGAATTATTGACACAGTTTTAAATTTATACCAGAATTAATATGTAAATATGTTGATGCTAGATATCAACAGTATACGTTCTCTGCACATTGAGTTAACCACTAGATGCAATGCTAGGTGCCCAATGTGCATGAGAAATTATCGCGGATATTCTTATAATTCTGGGTACCCGATAACAGAACTTTTATTAGAAGATATACAGAAAATATTTTCTATTGATTTTTTAAAGCAAATCAGGCATGTTAACTTTAATGGTAACCTTGGCGACTTTTCTAACGCCAAGGATGCGCTAAAAATAGTTGATTACTTTCTAACTAACAGCACTTCGCAAATACAAATCGAAACTAACGGTAGTGCTAATACTCCAGAATGGTGGGCACAATTAGCAAATAGACGCATCACTATATTATTTGCATTGGATGGGTTAGAAGATACCCATAGCACCTATAGAATAGACACGAATTGGAATAAAGTTATTGCTAACGCGAAATCTGTTATTAACAATAACGGAAATGCTGTTTGGAAATTTATACCATTTATGCATAACAAACATCAGATCAACGAATGCAAGGCATTAGCAAAAGATCTTGGGTTTACAGATTTCACACTGTGGGACCAAGGAAGAAACCAAACCCCTGTGTATTCTAGAAAAGGAGAGTTTGAATATTGGATAGGAACTAATGGATGGCCTGGCGGCATACCTAAAGTTACTGATTTATTGAACAATCATTTATCTTGGTTTGATCCATCGATAAAAATGTCAATAGACATAGACGAATCGTCGAGATTAAACTGTATATCTATGCAAAACCAAGAAATTTATCTAGCAGCCGACGGTTCTATATATCCATGTTGTTTTACGGGATTTTACCCGGAAACTATGCACCAACCTGGCAACTCGCAAATTAAACCAATGATTAAAAATAACAATGCACTGGAATATCCTCTAAGCGAATGTGTTGAATGGTTTACAACATTGCAGAAGTCGTGGGATTTACCTGATATAATGTCAGGCAAACCCTATATATGCCTTAATACGTGTCGTTCTCGGTAATAATTTCGTAAACTTCGCGCCAGTTTTGTACACGCTTCACGTTATCACTAACGTGATCAGCGTTATGGTCATGCTCCATAAGTAGTGGAGTTAGCCCCATATTATAGCCTAATTCGCTGTTTTCTGGCTTATCTTCTACCCAATAACAACCAGAGTCCTTGTACGGCAATAACGCATTGTCCTTGTCTGCACCTGTGTCCAAATATACATACTTTTCAAACACAGTATCACCAAACAATTCACGCAAGTTCTTAGTACGCAGGTGCTGAGAATATTCATCATCACTAAGCGAACTAATTACGTGGAATACATAACCGTGTTCTTGATGTAATTTCTTTACATAGTGAATAGCATCTTTGTGTGGTGGAAGTTTGCGAATCCACGCACTTTCATTAAACATCTTGGCATACATCTTGCCTTTATCATGCTCAATGTAAAAACGCTCGTCTACTTTATATCCGTTTGGATCTTTTACTTGAAATCCATGACGGATCATCCATTGATCAAAAGCATACATCCAATCTAATAAAACACCATCAGCGTCAACCAAAATTCTTTTGTGTTTCATTACAATAACCTATGCAAACATTTTTAAAATATTGGATCTGGCAAATGTATTGTCTTTCATAGTTGAAAGATCAAACTTGCCGTCGGCATAACTGCACTCACCAATCATTAGATCTTTGTGGTCTTTAAAGTTCATTGGAGCCATATAAGATCCACGCTTATTACCATCTGATGGAATTAAGGTTCGATTTTTTGTGTTTCTAAAATAGAATGCAATTAGTTCATTTGTCTTAATCAAACGTAATTTTGCAATTCCGTTTCCTGCTGGATTTAAAAATGCGTGAATATCGGATTTCGTAGCGGATAGTCCAGACGGTGAATAGTTGTCTCGCATGAGTTCAATCATGCCGTTTGATGTTCCCTTAGATGAAATTTTAAGTTCGATACGCTGTCCGCTCACCACGAAATCAAATGTTGGGTCAAACCCCTGTGTGACAGTACCAGATTCTAGATTGTATACATCACACATCCATGTTTGGACAGCTACTTCTGCGTCATGATTATGGTTGGTTGTAAAATCCGTTAGTTTTGCAATGTCAATGATCATTTTTTAACCTTGGCTAGGTTCTGCTTCTGTTTCAACTTCAACTTCGTATCCATTTGCTCTTCCTAAATCTTCAATTAAATCCTTATAGTGCTGGTGATAATACAACCAAACTCTGTCCCAATTTTTATCGCCTACTGTGCCATCTTCTAGTCGAAGTTTTACTACTTTGCGTTCCTTAAAATCCATAATAACACTAGCTTCTGCTAGATCTCGATTACGCAATCTTTTGTCTACACGCACTGCTTCATCAAATGATCCGTTTGCCTTTTGCGCATATGTTGCCATAAAATATCTCATGATGTTAACTCTACTAATGTTGCTGAGAGATTAATCTCCGGATCCGCTACAAAACTATGATTAACAAGTCCGGTGCGGATAGTAAGGATAGCTTTATCCTTCTTTTCGTCTGTGTCGCCCCACAACTCCAAGTTGTCATACATCCACCGATACAGTTCTTCCATATCTTCTGGACGCACACTTGAAGTAAGCATATTGCGAGCTTCTTTAATCTTGCCTGCTTTAAACAAGTCTACTACTTGTAGTTTGTAATCCTGCGAACCACCTTCATCACCGTTTGGCTTGATTAAGTGTCCATCGGTTACATTCATTTGACACATATTCAAACACTTTCTCAAATCCGGATATGTTGCTTTAACGTATGTATCCAGCGTATCTAGCTCAAAATTAACCCCTTCACTAAGAAGTATGTTAGCCATACGAGCAGTAAACTCAACAATATCCACACGCTCGATATGGAATCCTTGGCATCTAGAATGTAGAGCAGGGATAATACGATTTGGATAGTTACAGGTAAGAATAAATCTGGCACTTGCATGATATGTTTCCATTACGCCGCGCAGCGCAGCCTGACCATTTGGAGAAATATAATCAGCTTCATCTAATAGCACCACTTTAAATGCACCAAATGGCATTGTGGCTACGAATCCAGTAATTTTTTCTCGGATAGTATCAACAGAGTTTTCACGACTTGCGTTGATTTCAAGCACATCATATTCGTTAACGTCAAGTTCATTAATGAGTATTTTTGCTAGTGTAGTTTTACCTACACCAGGAGCACCTGAGAATAGTAAGTGTGGAATAGCACCAGAATCTATCCAACCCTGTACTTGTTTACGCTGCGCTTCGTCACGAAACACATAGTCCTTGACTGTGCGAGGACGCCACTTTTCAGTCCATAGTTCTTTCATAGTCGTATAATACTATTTTTCGGAGAGTTTGTCAAGTAAAAGTTCATGCTCCCATTCTTCTTCGTTTGAAAAGGTAGGAGCGTTGTTGTAGATTTGTTCTAATAGATGTTTGATAATAAACAAATCGCGTTTATAGTGACTTGCAATAAATCCGTCATTAAATCCCGAATGCATTTCTAACACAAGCATGCGAATGGACTCCATTGCCTCAACGCCGTGTTTGGTTTGTGGTTGAAGCATTACCAGTTATGCGAGTTATGCATGGATCCTTCAGTGCGAGTGCGGTCTAAACGTGCTTGTTGCGCACTGCTAAAAGTATCATCTGTGTGTGGTTCATCGCTGGAAAGCAAGATATCCTTGGCATCAACACGCCTGACGACCGCCGGATTCCCCTCCATCTCCACAGCGACTCCTCGAGTCCAACGACCATGATCCACCAGAATAAATTCACCAACTTTGACATCATGTTGTTCTGGACCCACAGCTACCACCATCGCCCAGCGAGGTCTGATTCCAGCAGTGGTTCCGTTGTCACCAGGAATAATGATACCGCCTTCAGTAAATCTTTCGTGAAAATTCATGTCTGTTACCAGAACATGATCCTTGATTGCACGCAATCCTGTGATTTTATGTGTTACTAGAGTACTCATAATTAAATTTTCTTAACGCCCGGTTGTTCTTTTGCTTGTTGTCTGGCAGTTTTTAGTGGTTCTTGTTTGACTTGCCGTGCCTTTGCAAGAGCTGCTGCTAATCCGCCTTTTGCTTGAGGTTCTTCGATAGCCTCGATTGCTGGATCTACTGTTGGAACCGGCGGCGCAACATTAACTTCTTCTTTAACCTCTTTTTGAACTTCAACAGGTTCTTTTTTAGCATATTCTTCTGCAATACTAGCGGCATTTTGCGCTGCTTCTGCTGCACGCCTACTAGAATAAACAACATCATCGGTTACACGATTACCAATTTGTTTGCGGTATTGTTTCTGAACTTGTTTAGATTTGCGTTCAATTGTTTTATTTTGACTGTCAATAAGATCACCGCGTGCGTTAACATTCATGTTACCTACTGCACGAACATCTTCATTTTGACTCAACAGCGCACCAATGTCAACAGTTTTTCCTTTCGCTGTTCTGTATGTTTTTGCCATTATAGCTTCTCCATTATATACGCATATTTAGCGCAAGAATTCTCTGGGATCTAAATCGTAATACATTGAATTCACACGATGTATGCCGATAAGATATAATACGTAACTTGCTACACTTGACCCTCTGCCCACACCCCAGATGATATTATGTTTTTTCATTGTGTCTACCAGGTAAAGCAGATAGCGTAACAAGTCAAAAAGATCTCGTTCTTGATATAACAATAACTCTTCGCCGACACGTTGTAATTCATCGTCTGTGTTGCACAAATCTAAAATATGTTTTGCTATATCAAGATTTTTGTATTCCGCCGGCATAAACCACTGTTGTTGGTTTTGCTTGTGAAATTCTTCAACATCAACATCTGGTTCACGATATTGTTTAACAATGTTATCAATGTCTGGTAAATTTTCAACAAGAAACGTACCATAATCCTCTAACACTGGATTACGCATTAACTCGTCGCAAACATCTTGTTCTGTATATACTAGTTGCCCGTAAACGTCAATTTTCATCTTTTTCAAATGTTACAGAATTATCTGGGGTGAACTCGACGACGTATTCAACGTCGTCTTCGATTTCCTCTTCCCAGCCTAGATCAACTTCTTTCCAGTCTGGATAACGTGTAATTTTAACAACGTTTTTCCCCTTGTGCAAGAGCTTTTTATCAAATTGTTCCAGTGTGGGTTTGCTCCACCAATTATCTTCAGCAAACGGGCCCAGGTCTTCTTCGTCACAGTGCAAGTAATTGATAAAGTCTCCAAATAAACTAGCAAATTCAATATCAGTAACAATTATGTTGCCTTCTGTTATTGCATTAAACTTACGATAAAGAGCAAGCTCAACAAACTGATCATATGGATCGCCCGGCAACGTAATGATCGGAATACCAAGATCAATTAATTTTTCAATGGTTTCTGTATTTTCTTGATGGATGAAAACGCTGCGCGATACCTTGCCTAAAAAATATCTAATGCGTTCCATGGCTGTACTTTGATTATAACTGTTGTTGGTTCCAGTAATCATATATATGCCTAACTTGTATCGGTTGAATCGAAGTTCATCATCCATCCAGATACCAGCAGTAAAATCAAAGTCGTAATTTAGTCTTACATTCATTTAATATCAATCTTATCTTTATATTTTTCTTCAGTGTCTTTGGGGAACATTTCAGAAAGTTTCTTTTGCATCGCTACGTTATATGTTTCAAGAGCCATGCTAACCTGATGTACCAGATAACTATTGCTAGTGCTGTGTGCAATACTTAACTTGTTCGTTAACTCCGTTATCTTACTCTGAATATCTTCTATTTTCATTTTTACAATTTCTTCAGTGTTAAGAAACGGATGTTCCATTACAAGTCTCCGGCTTTGCGATTCTCTGAGAACCAACTATCAAATTCACCACCTGGATAACGTGCTTCAAGTTTGCGCACATTTTCTTCAATTACATCGTTAGGATCTAACCCGAGTGCGCGGCAAGCATTTACCCAGTACCACATAATATCGCCGAGTTCGCGCTTCATGTGAAAAATAGTGTCAGTATTTAATGGCTTTTCTTGGAAGAAGATTTTTTTAGGAATTTCGCAAAATTCGCCGCTTTCTGCTGCTAGTCCAATTGCTGCGGTTATGAGCAAGGGCATATTGACTGTGCTGGTTGTGGCTAGTTTATCAACAGTTTCTAAAAAACTATCAACGTTGTTTGATTGTTCGGATGTCACGCTTTCAACGAAGCGCATATAAGATGAAAGGTCCATGTATTCTCCTGTTAATTTATGGAATTATACACGGACCTCGTGATTAAGTCAATTAAATTATGCAATAGTGCAGCCGTTATTTCCCACAACGAACCATCTGCTGTTCATGTATTGAAGAATACATGCATCGCCAACGTCATTAAGTGTAATAGTACCAGTAGAACCAGAGTTCCAAGCAGCACTTGTGACATTGATTGTTAAATCACCACCGTCGTACGATAAGCCAAAACTTTTTAGCTGACCTTCCGTGCCGTCCGGTAAATCAATATCGCCGGCGCCCGCGGCTGTTGTTGCCCAGGAACCAATATAATTCATATTTGCATCATTTACAGTACTATCAGATACTGGTGTTTCTTCGAATGCGTTAAATGTTGCTACACGACTTAAATCACGGACTGTGATTGAACTGCCACCGTTGCTAGTACTGAATTCAAGTTCATATTTTCCCGTAGCAGCAAAAGTAATAACTCTATTACCGTCAATGCCCTGAATAGTGTTCAGTCCTGTGTCGACTGCAACTGGTAAGGTTACTGTATGACTAGTGTTGGCAATTGTGATAGCAACACGCACCTTGGAATGTCCAGATGTTGGCCAACCAGTAAATGCTAGTGTAATGTTACCACTAGTAGTTACTGTTTGATATGGTGCATCTGCAACATTAACTGTGGTTGTGCCAGTAATGGTTCCCAGTGTATCTACAGATTCTCTGGGATCTTTGAGGGTCACTGCTGATATAATGGCTCCTGACATGTCATTGTCTAAGCTAGTTCCAGTCAATGCACTTTTTAAAATAACTTTGCCTTGTAGGTCTTCGATTTCGTTTTCTGCAAACTCAAAGTTTGATTTGATATTTGTGAAATTATCACGAAACCCCTGACTATCGTTATCCTGACCAGCTACTGGATATGCTGTATCAATGTTATTTGGGTTAATGTTACTCGCCATGTTCTATAATCCTTGTTTGTGGAAATAATATATATTTATCGTATCTGTCTGTATACTCATGAATACTAATACTAGTTATGAATTTGGTACTGTTGCCATCAAATATTGTTTCAGCTGATGCGTCAGCGGCAGCGTGATCAGCCGTGGGCCAGATGTTATCGTCAGCACTGTAAATATCAGTATCACCGGTAATCACCAATTGGTTATTGATGTTTTCTCTGTCAAAAGTAGTTAAAGACGAAGTGCTCCAGCGTTGTGCATCAATGTCCCAATTCTGAGATACCGATCCATCTAGGGTATATCGATCAGCAATAAAATCAATTTTATTTAATTCATCGCCAAACTGTTCAGTGATGTTGTATGCAATTTGTTTTGATCTTCCTGGTATGGTGTACGCAATTACCCAAGCAGCAACAAATCCCAGAATTGATCCATCTTCTTGTTTGCTTAACATCCATCTTGGCAGAACGTCTGCAGTCTTGCCAATGCTATCAATCACAGTGTTACGCATGTTTTCTAAACTGTTTGGGTAAACAGTATTAATTTCTGTGCTATCTCCTGCGTTGATTGGGTATTTTAGCCGAACACTTTCGGAAACACTTTCGCCCTGTTTGTTAACTTGATCGTCTATGATCTGGCTGTATATCACTTCATATAAAACATTATCGTTGTCATCCAGTGCTCTGGCAGTTTTAATTTCCCCCAGAATAAGTTTTTTACGATAATGGTGTGTGACCATAGCATCAATATAATCAGAAACGTGAACTGGGTTCATGGCATAAGCATGCTCATACCTTACTTTCTTCTGTACCCCAAAATAAAGATCATCAGCACGATAAATCCATTCTGGTCTAAAGATATCTTGATTGTTGACCAATTGGTTAATTACAGCTCTGTCGTTGATTGGAGGCAAGGCTTCGATTCTCAAACACTGACAGGGTTTTTTAAATTGCTTAACAACTTCAACTGTGAAGGTTTTTCCTATGTTCACAATTTCTTCATCGTTGTAGGCTTCAATTGTGAATTCATACACCATGTCAAACGTGGTTTCGTCAATGGAGAGTCTGGTTCTGAGATCTTTATCAAATGTAGTATCTCCGCCATCCAGCGAAAATGTTTCAAAACCAACGCGACCAATGATATTGCCACTGGATTCTAGTTTCAGCCCTTGCGGTAGTTTGCTGTTCGAACCAGATTTTATTCTATAGTTTAATCTGATATTATTAACATGCACAGCTGATACTGATAGCGTGCTTATGTTTCCATTGACAATGGTACCCAGGTCTGAATCTGTTATCCAGGTAACATCATTACCCACACTTCCAGATATCACCAGACTGAAGGCATAATCTCGATATGCAGATATATTAATTTGTTTGGCAATTCTTATTGTAAAATTATATGTGAGATTTTGAATGCCGATATCTGGAATATACCCCAGCATCCACCCGGTTACTTCGTCCAAGTGCAGACCTGGCGGCAGTGTTCCTCCCAGAAATATAAATCTAACCTGATCACCATCGGGATCAACACCAACAAATTGATGGGCATAAAAATTATCATGTGTATATGTGCCCAAATTCGGTGTATAATTATCAATGTATGGATTTCTGGATATTGTTATGTCAGTGGTGATAAAAGAATTATCAGCACTAATGTCAGTGGTATCTGCGGTTGTGCTATTTCTGCTGTAAACAAATATAGAAAATGCTCTCAATTCTGATTGTTTACCATCTGAAAGTTTTAAAACAAACTCATAATTTTTGTTGATGGATCTTGAACTAAAATCATATGGAAATTCATCAAATGCAGACCCATCACGATCCCAGCCTGCGATGGCATTTTCTTCGAGCTCAGCGATTGGCTTTATGTACCCAGAGATAACACCAGTAGACGATAATGTAAGTCCGGGCGGCAATAATCCATTGGTTATTGAAATTTCAACATCATCATTGGGATCATCATCACTAAACTCAATCTGATAATTTACATAATCCCCATCATAATATGCGCCTATCTGTCCTGGTGGTGTAGTAAACGTGGGCACATCTTGACCAACCACTGTGATTGAAAATGTTCTGTCGTTTATTCTGTTTAAATCATTGTATACTCTGACCGTAAATCTGGATGTAACATTTTCACCAACTTCAGCAGGAACACCAGCTACTAATCCAAATGCCTGAGGAATGCCTTCTATTAACCCAGACGCTCCTACACGAACGCCTTGTGGAAGTTCTCCAGAAATTAACAGATAACTGATTTTTGATGTGTCGTTTGGATAATCTGGATCAAAAGCAGACAGTGGAATTTGGAAAAATTTTCCTTCTTCAACTGTGCCCAGACTTCCTGGATCGGTTACCCAAACTGGCTGCGCCATATGTTTACAGTGCCGCTAGTGTTGCTTTTTTCCAGATAGCAGTTGAACCATCATAGTTTGCTGTGCAAACATAAATGAAACTGCCGTCCCAGGTAATCATGCCTGCGGTATCACCACTAACACCCACTGCGCTTGCTGGCGTTCTGCTGGTAGACACAATTAATACATCATCACTGACTGTAACATGACCTGTGCCAGTTGGTACTACTGTGATGCTGCCATTTGTTTCAGTGCTAGTTAATGTACTTGCAGTAATTTTTAAGTTGGTTCCAACCGGCCCAGCAGTGTATACTTCATCAAAATTATCATTGATTTTGTCAAATGCTGTTCTTAATTGATCACCAGTGCCATCGTTAGCAGATGCACCAATATTAATTGTTTGTTTTGCCATAAATTCACCTTATGTTTTCACATATTTATGCATTATAGCAATTGAAATCCTTGATCAGTGTTATAATAGAGTGTGCGACCAGTAACTAAATGTTCGCAATCAGCAGGAGCACTTACAGTTACACCATTTGTTGTGTAAGCAAAGCAACCACCATAATGCATATCTGAACAACTGTCGTAGTGGAACTCTACAACATTGTTGCTTAGTTTTATACGCAAGCAAGGTTTTTTATTCTGAGCTTTGCACTCAGACACGATTTGTTTCATTGCTGTTTGGTCTAATGTCATACTTAACCCTCCGTTTCAAAAGAGTGTTAAGTATTTATTTACGACGTGTGATACGTCCTTTAGATAAATCGTATGGGCTAACTTCAATTTCTACATCATCGCCCATTAAAACTTTGATGTTATTCTTGCGCATACGTCCGCTGATATAACCAATAATTTCTTTTTGTGCTTCATGTAAGCGAACGCGAACTGTTGCGCCTGGTAGTACTTCTACTACTGTACCTGTTAATGTAATGTTATCGTCTTTTGCCATATATTATCTACGCATCTTAGAAATATCTTTTGCATGCTGATCATCAATTACCGGAACAGCATTGGATTTATGCATCGTTGCAATTCCTTTAACTAATGTTCCTGTGTATTTCATGGGCTCTGTTTTAGTAACAAAATTTCCACGTAAATCTACACTTGGAATATTTGGTACAGAACGCTGATAACGTTCTTCTTTAGGTTGATATTCTGCGTGTGTGTAATGTTTACTTATCTGTTTAGCACGCACAGGGCTTTTGCCGTGTACGTAATCGATGTATTGGTCAAGCGTTAGACGTTCAGCGTGTCTGTGTTGTTGTTTTAAACGCTTGTTGTATTCTCGATGAGATTCGACATACCGCTCGTGGTCGACTCGAGTAATTTTGCGTTTACTCTTGGCGACACGAGTAGTCGTCATGCCTCTAACAAGATGCATGGTCATTCGTCATCTACCTTTTTAGCCAGTGTCCAAGTACCATCTTCGTTGTCGGTCCATTGTAACACAGTTCCCAACCCCCAATCAAGCTCTTGCAGAACTTCTTCAGTGAATTCTAGCATAAGTTCGCCGGTATCTGGGTCTTCGACCACGGGTAGAGTATAACGAGCCATGTTACATTGCGTCTTTTTCGGCAGTGATTTCTGCACGACGAGTCTTGGCGAGCTTGGTAATTTCCATTAGTGCCTTGCGAGCACGAGCTGCTGCTGCCTTGACTTTCTTGTCTGCAAACTTTTCGTTTTCTGCAATGTATGTTTCATACGCTGCAACGATTTCTTCGTGAGTTGTCGCTGTCATCTTAATATCCTTTATCAAAAATAGATGTTTTTCTTTCTGGAAAATAATCTTGTTGTGCACCATCTCTGTACAAATCAAGTGTAATACAATGGAGACCACCATCCCAGAAATATCGATGTCTCCAGGGAACATGAACCGGTTCCATTTTGTGTTTTTTAAGAAATTCAATAACAGTTGGATTCATGTTATTTACACACACATGATGTTCATCTAAAACTAATACGTTCACGTCAAACACAGTTTCTTCAACATAACCTACCCAGTCATTGAGCCAGGTTTCGACAAAATGTGTAAATTCATCATTATCTTCTTGTCCAGGTACCCACCATTTACCGTAAACTTGAGCCTTTATTTTTAAAAATCCAGTAACCTTGCTCCAGCTTTGATCGGGAAGATAACAAACATCCCAGCCCGGAAAACTGTCTTCATAAGTTTGAATTTCTTGTAAACTTAAAATTGCGCCTTCTTTAATAGTATGAAAACACCCATCATTGTGACCGCCAATGGTTAATACATTCACCCTAAAGTTTGGATACTGAATTTTTAATTTAGTTAGATAATAATTAAACAATTCAGATTTAACATCACGGCTATCAATATAGATATCTTTTCCAACAACTGTAATAGATGGTGCTTCAACAGGAAAATGTATATTATTATTTTTCTGGTCTTCGTGTATTTCTTTGAACTCTTGATTAATGGCATCAATATTACTAATATCACTATTATTAATATACGATTGTACATAATCATCGTACGAAGGCCAATCCGGTGCGCTTTCTATTGAACCTCTGTATCCTTCAAAAACGTGTTCTGTCATTAGCCCCACAATACGATCATAATTTTTGTTATATTCGTCAAGTGATATTTTTATACTTTTATGATCCTGCCCTGTGTAGAGTAAATTATTACCGATTACTAATTGATGATCTCTTGTTTGCAACGGTGATCTAGGTATTCCTTGAGATCCTGCTACTTTTCCATTAACATCTGCATAGTTTAAAATACTATCATTTAAATCAAGTTTCGGTCGTAAAACATTACAGCCGAAATCTTTAAGAACAGATTCATAATATGCTAAATCTTCTTGTGTTTCATCTGCAATCTGCATCAGCAACGAACGTATACGGGCGTTTTTAATGTCTCTAAAAAATTCAGCAGAATAACAATCTCCTAACATTACTGTTTTGAGAGGATCCCATTTATTCCAGATATTATATTGTCCGTTCATACTACCACCACAGCATAGCCACGCCAAACCCAAATACATTCACAAATGCAAAGTATGCAGTTAACAGCATGGGCCATGCAAGTTCTCTACGATAATAGCCATAAATTCCAAACAGACTACCAATAAAAAACCCTGGGTAGATGTATCTCATATCAGGATCAGATGCAGTGAATGCCAAACTGAAACTGGCGCCTACTGTGAAAATAAACGAAAGCATTTCAAAGTAAAACGCCGTGCGATCACTGTGATAACTTCGTTTTAAAAAGTGTACTGCTCGTTCCATTAGTGTACCGTTTGGTCTGCTACTCGCAGATCAATACCAGTGATACTTTCGTAATCATTAAAAAAGTCATTGTCAAATGCAACGAGCATGTCGTCATATTTAGAACATACTTCCTCACCAACATTAAACAATCGCATCATGGCACCCATGTTGGCACCTTCTACAATACGACTTTCGTATAGTACACCCATAACACGAATAATTGATTCGTGGATAATGGTTTCAAGTTGATCGTTATAGAACATGCAGGTTATTTAGCTACTGAATTTCCCAGTGTTCCATTTCCAGATAATCGAAATCTTCATATCCTGGTACTGATGCATGAACACGACAGGCAGCAATATCCAAAACACCGTTAGAAGATTTCAAATGTTTTACAAACAAGTGTTTCAGTGGATTTTCAATATCAAAACTTAGTTTATGCAAAATCTGATCAGAATCAACAAACCAATACTCGTGATTTTTGATATTCTTGGTTTTTTTCTGTGTGTGTTCCACAAAAGACAGTGTGTATGTTACTGGTTCAACCAGTATGTTTAAGGAATTGTATTTGTGTTTAAAATTGCTTTCAAACTTGGTATGATAGTTTTCATGCAAATGATCCATTGCTCGATCATACACATAAAAATCTGGAAGTTTAATCATGATACCCTGATTATCCACTTCAATTTGATTTGGTTTATCAGATGTCACAAACTGATAAACCTTGTTCTGGAAGTGGCTAGGTTGGTGCCCTTTCAGTCGGCGCATCATGATACGATTACGATAGAATGTTCGAATATCCTGCGCAAACAACAGATGATAATCGCTGGGTGTAACTACATCATCGTCATTGCTCATGAGCACGTTATTCCACTGGATCCCAGCAGGAATGTCTTTCTGTGCCTCGGTATTGGCCAAGAAATATGCCAAGATATCCTGGTCGGCTTCGATGATGGTTGGTTCAGCGAAGTCGTTCAGGAATCCTGAAGTATCACCTTTTGCGTGATGAACCTGAATAGACATCAGGAATCCATTTCAAAAGACTGAATACTGTCAATACGGAAAGAACGGAATGCCTTCTTTTCCATGTCGAACACAGCCAGTACATCTGGGTTTTCCTTGCGTGGGGTTGCGTTTGCCCGTGCTTCAACAACTGGCAAATGTTCTGGTGCCAGGGTTGCCTTCATAACACGCTTGGTGCCGTCTTTCTTGATGAAGGCTACTGTAGCAATACCCTTGCTCAACTTATTCTTGAGCGTAGTCTTAGTCATTTTCTTCATAATAGACTCCTTGATAAATTCGAGTTAGGCCCCATTGCCTAACTCTTGTGCATATTATATGGCTGATGTATCTAAATGTCAAGCCCAGGTAATCTTGGCCTTTTCATTGCCCTTGTCAGTGCAATCATCATAGCGAACATTCAGTCCAGTTAGTGCGCTTACATTTTCAGCTACTTCATTCAGGATGCTGGTATTCAAATCGTATCCTTCGATAGGACCGTGCATGTAATCTACAATGGCAAACAATGCAGAACGATGAATGCTCTTACGGCCCTTCATGATTGCTTTTACGACCGCGTCTTCCATGGTATGGGTGCGCATCTTACGAGTCATTTTAGTCTTGTTACGAGTCATTTTGGTCTTCCTCAATTTGTTTATGGAAATTAAAATATAAACGGTTTTTCAACCAGTGTCAACCACTTTTTTGTTGTATTTTTACAACAAGTTAGTGTAGTGTACGGGAAATCTGCCAAGTATACGCACGATCCCCTTCATCAAACGCGACATTTGATACACGATTTGGACTGCCACATATTGCAAGTAGAACATTTGCTGCATCTACAAGCTCTGCTGGGCTGTCCTCAAAATGTCGCAATTCTTCAAACCATAGTGTTTCCAGTGCATCTGCTTGATAACGCTCGAGCCCGTATGCAATGGTGTCAAAATCAGTTGCTTCGCTTACATAATCCATTTTATGCCTCCTGCTTTTCGGCAATTTGGTTAGAAATAATGTGCAATCCTAGTGTAACAAACAGCAGTGGGATAAAAAGTACTGCTGCTAGTACGTGGATCCAAATCCATTTGGTACGAGTTTTCATTACAAGATATCCACATGAGCATAACGCTGTTCTACTCGTGCAATACGCATTTCGCGTGCTAGTGCTTGTAGATGTGCGTATTGCCCTGCTGCTTCTTCGCGCAAGCCATAACGCTGTGCATCCTGCATAAAACGAAGAAGTTCTGCTGCATTCTTTTGCATATCAACCATTGTAGTCTGCCTCCCGTGCTTCTGATTCCATTTCCGTGCGTTCCATTTCGTCTAGTTTAGCGATAATAGCATCGCACTTATCCAGAACACGTTGAACGCTTTCTTCCAATTCTTTACGAACATCTTCAAACATACCCATCTCCTTACTTGTTACCAAATTTAGCGTCAAAATCCACTTTCCACTTAGCGTAGTCGTATGCCGCCCATACACCGATTGCTGCTGCTGACAACAAAATAGTAGACAGGAATACTTCCTGCTTACCCCAGCCGTAAAGGTAGTTTGCCAAAAATGCTGTGCCAACCGTTACTGCAAAGTAACTGCCGATAACTGCAACAAATTTAGAAATGTTAGTTGCCATAACTTTTAGAATTTCCTTATTCACAATAAAATCTCCTTATACAATGTTTCCATAATAAAAAATAAATGCAAGCGGTAGTACAAACAATACTTCCATTTTATTAGAACCACGAAGTGTTAGTTTGCGGGTTCATAACTTCAAACGGTCCGCCTACAACTTTACCATAGGTTTCAAAAATCTGCTTGGCTTCGAGTGTATGTTGCGCACGTGCTTGACGTTCTGTAAGCACACCATTTGGAAGCATAATTTTTGCTTTATACATCTTAGTCATTTTGACTCTCCTGTAATTGAGCGGGACCTATTTCCCTTAGCTCATACTAGTATTGTAGCCGATCTAGTCAAAAAGGTCAACCGTATTTTGCGAGTTTTTTTCAACAATTTTTTATAGGGTTATAAACAGAATTTGAGAGAACTTACAATGCAAATTTTACACCATAAATTGTGGTATAGAAACAACAAATTAAATCACATGTATATTTGGCTCAAGCAATGAGTGTAAATCCCGAGTATTTTCTGGAAATTTTTCCAAACCCCATGTTTTTAAATTTAAATTGTAATCATAAATTAATGAACTTTGAATTAAACATTCTTTATAAAAATCCATTTCGAAACGTTTTAATGATAGATATTCGTTATTAACGATAGCACGTGTAATTCTATTTAAATGTCTAGAGAAATATTGTTTATGATTCTCTCGCCAACGCGAATAAATTATTTTCCAGGATGTAAATCTATCATAATCAATTTTTTGATTAAAGAATTCTGCTATTTCGTATACAATTGAATCAAGCCCGTTCCAGATATCATCTGTATTATAGTATAGATGAGGAAGAGTTTTATCAAAATGTTTATAATAGTCAAATTTCTTATATAAGTAGTTAAGCATTAATGCTAATTTTTCTCTACGATCCCAAATATTTTCATCAAAATAATTACCAGTTTTAGATGAATAAAACAATTCCACCTCTTTAAGTTCGTCCTCAAATGAATCATAACTCTTAGATGATCGTGATAGTGGATTTCTATTATTATAAAACTGATTGCGATAATCGTAATCACAATAATCAATAAATACTAGCGGGTAATCTTTTGAAATATTAAAAAGTTTTATAGAATCTTCGGCATTAAATTCTTCTAGTTGCTTTTTATGGTTATCGTCTTGATAGTTAAGATCAATATTAAGATGTTTTGCTGCAAGCTCATCACTAATTACCGATGCATAGATAAACTCCGCCTTTCCAATTTTGTTTAACGTGTCGTTATAACCTCTTGATTTTGTTGGTTTAAAAATATGGAAATTTTTTCGAGTCTGGGTAATTGTATTATCAATTTCTGGCAAAGATATATATTTGTCTTCATCTTTTGAAAAATATTCGTCGTACCCACACAAATAATACATTGACCATGTTAAAAAATGTCCGCCGCTATTATGATACGGAACAAAAAAGATATTGCTCATAATATAAACAAATAAAAATATTACAACAGAGGTTTTGTGTGTTTTGCTTTGCGCGAGTATTTTGTTCGGTCTCGGTGTGTTGCAGGCTTGTTGAAATCATTCATAAACCGAGCAACTGGATTTTTAGTGCGCTTCTTTTTCATTTTTCCACCCTCTTAAAACAGCAAACATTGTGATTACAGTAAGTACTAAAATTACGCTGTCCAAAACAGCACAAACCATATTCATTTTGGTCACCTCGTTGTTTACTATATTTAAGTAATAATGGCGCAGGGACAAGGGATCGAACCTCAATCTCTGGTTTTGGAGACCAGCGTAATGCCATTATACCATCCCTACAAAATAATATGGGCAGATTATTGTCATGCCCAGGACACTTAAAGTACAACGGTAAACGTTTCGAACCGTAACCTGACCCGCGGAAGCAGTAGTCGACATAGTGTCCGCATATATGTATTAAGTGGCTGTACTCTGAGTTTTTGTATTATACTGGGTGTTAGGTTGTTCGTCAACCATCAAATAACGCATCTGACATTGCCCACAATTAAAATCGGGTTTCATGATGCGTTCTTTTAGTTCTGCTTCTGTAGGGTAATCTTCTTCTCTAATATCCCTACATTTACATACTACCATGGCATCATTCCACGCATCATGCCCATTGGAGAGAAACGATTACGAATGCTGCCAACTTGATAATTCATCGCATCCATCTGACGATTTAAGTGCGCAAAGTTTTGATTTAATCCAGCAGTATTGATATTCATACCGTCCATTTGTACTTTAATAATACGCATGTCAGTTTCAATTTCGGTCATTGCTCGACTGATATTGTGTAAATCTTTGCTGCCCTGATCAAAAGCACGAGTCCACGATTCCATGTGTTGATTTACGATGAATCCAGCGTAAACGATAACTCCAGCTACAGCGATTTGTGCTAGGCTCTGTAGCCACCCACACCATTTGGTGGAGCATGCCTTTCCATTGTTACAGCTCATGCTTTATTTATTTCTTGCCCCATCTTAATGTAAATGCTACGGCGTCTTGTGAATCTTCAAAGTAAAAATGATATTGACAATCTTTAAGGCTAAACGAAGTTTGGTTAATGCGGTACTCGTATTCTAGATTATTGCGGCACCATTCCATACACTCATCAAGTAAACCTAATTCAAGCGCAACATCAAGCTGATGAGGAAATTTCTCAGCAGCAAACCGATCAAACTTGTCTGAGTATTCTATATAAGGGTTCAATGCCGATACAGTTGCGCTTCTAGGTCTGCTACTCGTTTGCGCAAACTGTAGTTCTCCGCTTCTAGTTTACGAATAGCACGATAAAGACGTTTTGCTTCGAGATCAGTTGCGTCCGGCATAGTTAACTGTTTAGCAGTTTCTTTCATGCCTTCATAATAATCCAAATTGGACTCATACGCACGTTGCCACTGATCTGGATACAACTCTTTTAATTCTTCACAATCAACGCAGCCGTCATCGTTTAGATGTAACCGTCCTTGCTTGACATCTGCTTTGAGCAGCCTAGGATGAATGTTCAGTTTCTTCGCTGCTTTGTGTAGATACAGGTGCATATTTTTCTATCATTAAATCGTCAGTACATCCTGTGCAAGTTTTTCTCTTACAGGTAGTTGTGTTATAAAATAATTCCCAACCCTCAGATAATGATCCTAAATAATCGTTAAAGCAATTTCCACCGTATACATTATCATCATCAATATAAATGCGATTAACTCCAGCATAACATTGCCATCCTTCCCAATTATCCAATTTATTATTGTGAATCCAATTAGCCGAAAGATAATAATGCTGATTACTGTCGGTATACACAATACAATTATAGTTTTTATGATTTTCTAAGGTCATTGTTTCCTTGTAATATAGGTTTGTTTCGAGTTTTATGAGTATAATTAATAGAATTCACACTATACGATATATCATATTTTTTAAGGTAGTCTTCATATATAGGTATTCTGTCTTGATTCCAAAACTCATCCATGATATTTACATGAAAACTTTTTTCTGGACGTATCATAAGTTTATCTAATTCTCGTGCAGTATTAAAGAATTTACTTTCGTGTACATGTTCAGAATGTAAACTAAACGATAATCCGTCAACAATCTCAGCGACACGTTTGTAATATGCTAAACTAGCACTACCATTGGTAGTCAAATACAAAAATATTTTTTCTGGCCTATTCTTTAACCACTGGATAAACGGAAGAAAATCCTTGTTTGATACTGGCTCACCGCCGCTAATTCCAACTTTATACGGAAGGTTCAAATGTGCGCTTTTACTAATTATTGACATCCATATATCTTGTAATTCTTTTAAAGACTTATGTTGTGCAGTTGGATTATGATCCTCTATACGACAATACATGCAGTCATAATTACACTTGGAAGTAATTTTCCAAGTAATATTGAATGCTGGAATAGCCGGTTCAACTCTTACGATCTGGTGCACTCCAAATCACTCCTTCGTCGTCAAGTTCTGCGCTCCAAATCATTAGTCGATTGTATGCTGGATATAGCCAGCCCCAATCAAACCAATACATCGGAAAACTAATCCAATGTCCTAAGTAGTACGCAATGTATGCTATCATTAGTTTCATTTCTTTGTCCACGTAGTTCTGTGTCGAGGGCTACAATCAGCACGAAACTCTGACAGACTCATGCGTGTATATTCCGTTAAATGCGCAGCGCATTCTTTTGCTGTAGGGTATTCCTCATAAACAGCAATAACACCATTAGGTGCTACTACTGTAAAAACCCAAAATACAACTGAAGTCATCATGACATACGTTCTCGAATCTCTTTTGCTAGTTCTGGATTTGTTTCTTCACAAAGACGAGCGCATTGCTCGCGTTCAGCGTTAAGCAAGTCTTCTACTTCTGCTTTTGTATATACTGCCCAATCCATTATTCTTTAATCTCCACAAACTCACCGTCCTTTACTTCAAAGGAACGAATCATACCATTCGCACGAACATAGGCACGACCACCATCGATCATATTACCATTCTTCATCATTCTAAAGTCATGACGATGCTGAGAATAAACCAGATCGCCATTCAGGTCTTCGACCATAGCAAACTCTTTACCTTCAATGGCATCGGCGTTGGTGATCATAACCTGCTCGGTAAAACGATTCATATACAGACCAAAGTACCGATTACCAAACTCAGGATGAGGAGTGTCACGATAGAAGATGTCCATAGCAAACTCTTCATTGTCCAAAGCAGAGGTGCAAACATACTTGATCGGAACACCATCCCGCTCAGAGTAGTGTTTGATTACAAGGTCACTATTATAAATTGGATTATGCTGAATGTTCATTTTGTTTGCTCTGTAAAAAGATTTTAAGAGTGCGTCCACCGTCTTGTAGACTGTACTGTACTGTGCCATTGACTCGTGTGTTTACATACGCACGTCCAGTTTCGTCAATAACTTCTACACGGGTGATTCCTGGCACATCTTCTACGGTGTCAATTTTATCAATATCCATTATACAGCCTTTAGTGATTCTGCGGTGATTGCCTTAGCAAGTTCGTGATTGAAATCTTGTTCGTCTGTTATAATGTATGTAGTGTAATTGTACTCGTGCTGTTGTTTATTAAACATACCAATCTGTACAACACGCCCACCAACTGCGTTGGTTACTTGAATCTGTAAACCGTTGCGATCATCGCCACGTACTTCTCTAAGAGAGATGCTTTCCTTTTTACGTTCAGCAGCACGATTCCATGAGTTTTCTACACGCCGATCAAACCAATTTTGCAGCCACTTCATTTTGTTTTTTCCATTGTTTCAAGTAAGCGATTGTTTGCTTGTGAAATTCTCACAGCCATCCAACAGAATGCCCATACCATAGCAGCCGCACCCCAAATACCACCAACCCAAGAAAATGCTACTGGCCAACTCATTCAGCTGACTCCTTTGATAGTGTTGCTAACAGCACATAATCATCATATGCTTGACAAACTGCCGGATTAGTTAACTGCTTTTCTGCTTCTGCTTGAATAGTTTCAAGAATCCTACGTGCCACATCCATAATGCTTGGGTGGTTCAGCATACCCAGTTCATCGCCCATTACTTCTCTAAAACGTTCCCAAGCCTCACGCTGTTCTTCTGTAATAGGTTTTTTATGAGGCTGTGCATACGTAGCCTGCTGAATAATATCAGCCAACTTGTTTTCCAGTGCTAGTGTCGCAGCCGCAAACGGAGCAACAGCAGGGTCTACATTGTAGCGTCTGCTTTGCCCACCATGTCTCACAACTGTAAGATGTGTGCCGTATGGAAGTGCGTCCATAATGTCTGGATCATATTCTTCTACAGGAACATACTCGTTGCCCTGCTTGGTGTAGTATACTTTACGCATCCTTTTAGTCCTTAACGATTTCTTTCATTTCAAAACAATGCCAGCCTCGATCAGTTTTAACTTGATAACCGCCTTGCTGCTCGCACCAATTGTGCTCTTTCTTGTACTTGTACTCAGTCCAACCAATAACGCCCATAAACAGCACAATGCTGGCGAGAAAAGCAAATACTGTCCAATCATCAGTGTCCATCTTGTTCCTCAAGTACACGATCAATTTCACTGCGAAGAATGTTTTCGATGTGTTGATTAAACGTAATATCTTCTTCGTGTGCTTGTTTCATCAATGTGTATATTGTACTATCGGGCAAGTCCAGTGTCAAGTCTTCGCGTCCGTCCGAGTATTCACCATCGAGCCAGGCGTCTTCTGCTTCTTCAGACAGCAAAATTTCATCACGCATTACTGCGCTTCGATAGCAGGAGAAGCATAGTGTAACATGCTCTACAACGTTCTCGCCCTGGCGATTTACACCCTTGCGAGCGCAGGTGACACCAAGCCCTTCAATTTTGTCTAGTGTGTGTCCGCAAGTTGCTACAATGCTCATTCTGTTTTCTCCTTAACGATTCTTCAAACGGATGAATACATCCTTCATTATGCTGACTTTTTAAGCAGTGCTTCTTTTTGGAATCGGATAGTGGATTCCATCATGTGACGCAGGTCGCGAGCAATCTCGTCTTCGCTACAATGATCTAGCATTAGAATGATTAGTGCTGAGCCCAAGTAGCCAGCAGCATATGAGTGGCTACCAAAGATCTGATGGCTCGCTTCTTGGAAGTCTTGGATGACCTGCTCAGCCTGCTTACGCTTTGCAGCACGGTCTTCGTAAGTATTAAAAGTCATGTCTCTCTCCTTAACTATTCTCAAACTTTGCCCGCAGTCGTTCATATTCCTTGCGCTCGCGCTCTTCTTTCTTGGATGCCTTGCTCATGGTCGCTTGGCTCTCCTTGGCGATGCGCTGTTCCATTTCCTCGTCGGTCTCCCAGCGATAGTGGTTGAGATATACTTCAAAGCCACCGTCGTAACCGTACCACTCTACCGAGAAGCGGCTCTCAGCCAGCAAGGTGCGGCCTTCCTTGTCTGTAGCAATCAAAGCGGCTTCGTCTAGTGCCTCCAACTGCTCAATCACCTCTTTGAGAGTAGCACCGTTGAGTATGGTGCCAATATCAACAGGATCCTGGCGGAACACTATCTTCTGTCTATCAAAAAACATTCTTTTATCTCCAATAATCAATCTTGGCGTAGTCAACATTTTCCACATCACCAACATACAACTCAAGATACTTGAGTGCGAGGGTAAAATACTCATTCTCGCTCATTGTTTTGTTGTATTCAGATGGAAACATATATTCTAAAGTTTCAGCATCTACCCAGTATTCGCCGCAAGAATCGTCTTCAAACGCAATGTTGTGAATAAGCATTTCCTTAATCATCTCACGCTCCTTGTTGCTGTTTAATATGTGTATATTATACTCAAATCAGCCAAAAAGGTCAAATAAAAGTTTTTTATGGGCGTATAAGTTATTGATTATCGTATTCATCTTCGTTCATTGTGTCTTCTTTAGTTTCTGTAAGCGTTCTATCGCCGGCGCAACAGCATAAGCCCAAACTACGGCGGGGATCTCTACGGTCTCGCCCTTCTTGCCAAACCAAATCTCAATACCGTTATCCAAACGTACGACTGGGTCTGTCTTTACGGTAAGTTGACTGCCTTTACTTGTGAAGATTGTCATGGTTCCCACTGCTCGTTTTCCCACCAGTTAAGAAGTGTATAAAACCCTGCGCTCATAATACTGCCTTCGTGTTCGCCTTCAAAGAACTCTTGAATTTCTGCAATCTGGTCTTCGGTTAGTTCTGTAATTTCGTCTACACCATAGTACTCAAAAACATATTCCTGAACCGATTCTTCAATATCGCGAATAATGTTTTCTTCCCACTTGTGGATTCTGGGCCATTCAAATGCCATTACTTAAACTCCTCAAAATATTCTTCAAAGATATCTTCGCCCCAGGCAAGGTTATTTTCGTAGTGCTCTTCTTCGGTTTGACCGTTGTCCGGGTCATAGAACGCACGCAGTCGATCAGCAAAATGCTCTGCAAGTTCTGGCCAATCTGCATCTGGAAATACTTCAAGCAGTTCTGCACAAAGCTCTACGGTTGAGTCGTTGCCTTCACATAGTGTAACTAGTAGATCACGATCAATCATTTGCATGCTCCTTCGCGTAGTGCTTCTGGCTTGAGCATCTCACATACAGTATCGCGAACTTGATCTTCGTAGCCAAACGGCATGTTATAATTCCACCAACGATGTACTACGAATCCGCCCGCAATTACCGATACAGCAACTACAAGAATTACAATTGGTCCAATTAGGTCTTTCATTCATCTGCTCCGGTTAGACTTCCGTCTTCGTTAACCAACCACATATAAAAGTCTGAACTCTTGCCAGTGGTATCATACTCATCGAACAGTCCTTCGATGTCCTGATCGTCGTATTCCACGTTGCTGCACAACGGCCAGCCTTCGATGTCATTATAGTAGAATTTTAGCTTTGTAGGATCAAACGGTGCAGTGAGCTCAATTGGCCCGCCCATAAAGGTACCCTTTTCAAAACTCTGTCCGTAAAAGACCACAGTACCCGGTGCTTCAAAATGCGCAAAATATTCTTCAGATTCGATTACTGTAATTTCATCTTCGTCTAGATCAGCGGTATCCAGGCCGTGCGTCCAAACTTCATTGCCGTTTTCGTCGTATACCGTAACATGACAAACGCCCGACATTTCTATGCCCGATTCATGAACAATGTCATCGCAGTTATGCCATTCGCCCGGTGTAAACGGTTGTACGTCTTCGGGGACTTCTAGTTCGTTGTCCCAGTCATATGCGTATTCGCCAACGTCAACTTGATTCTCTTTAAAGTAGTCATATACTTCGCGCTTAACACGACCCATAACTACTTCACCACCATAGCCCCATAGTTGGATAACATAGGTGCGTGGGGTAAACTTGAGAGTTTCTACTAGTGCTTCTTTTTCTGCTTCAGTAGCCATTTTAAATTCCTACAAAATAAGTTAGTACCAATGCTGCTAGTATAACAGCGAGCAGGATATCTGTCAACTTCATCCACCACTTGTAACCTGGGTGATTGAGAACTGCACGAAAACGATTCATAATTATCTCCGACGTTTAAATTCTTTTACGGTGTGTTGTTCTGGAACACCATCATCTTTAACTGTGAATTCTAGTCCAGCGGCAGAACCAACATAAACTCGGTTAGACTTGTTGTATTGTAGTTTAACCTTAATAGATCGATTAATTACTACTTCTAGGAATTCCCCATCACGTCGATTTAGTATTTCCGCCTCAACATTTTGGTCCTTGTCTGTACAATGCAAGGTCACGTTCATGTTAACCCCAATCCTTAAAGTCACGAAGTACAAGTTCGTTATGATCAAAACCAGCATTGTATGCGTCAAGCTCTTCTGCTGTGAGTACTACTACTGGTTCGCCGTTGTATGAACCGTTTGGATAATAGTGCGGATCACGCCCACGTCCATAATATGAATCAGCAGCACCGCGATCAAAAGGTGAGCCATGATATACAGTATACTCCCGGCCCTTGTAAGTTTCAGTGTAAGTTTCCATAGTTAACTCCTTAGTATCCAAAATCACATGCTGCAATTTGTTCTGCTGGTGCCCACTCAGTTGTTTGGCTATCCCAGTCTACAAGTTCTACCAAATGCTGCTCTTCTACGTACTGAGCAACTTCCCAGATGCGACCCATGTATTCTACAGTTTCGCCCATTTCGTATTCTTGAATAATCATCTTACATGCTCCAGTATGCTTCTGAACTAGGTGAACAATAGTGCGGTGTATCGTAACGCTCTTGAAATTCCTTGCCATTCATCATGTTTTTACGAGTTACATAAGTTTCGTGGATTTCATAACGATAACCTTTAGCAGTAGGAAATTTAGAATCATAAACAGCTTCAACTGCCGTACGGTCTGCGGTGCTGTGGTCGACTTTGCGAACCAAACGCTCACCGTTAGGGTTAGCCTTGGTCTTCTTGATACGACCGTCTACTTTGTATACTTCTACTGTGTACATTGTTCACTCCTTGTTGTTAAACTATGTGCATAGTGTACTCAATTTCGCCAAAACAGTCAACCACTGTTTGCACAAAAGTTTTTTATGGGTCTATAAGCCCCAAATCAATGACTTACGCAGCCTGGTTAAACGCCTCTGCAAGTTCTACCAAGTCGTTGTTGTGATAGCGATCAATTACGTGCCACACACCGTCAAAATCCTGAAGATACAAGTACTCGCACCAGGATTCTTCAAAGTATTCAAGCAGTTCATCAGTAGTAGTGAACTTGCGGGCATCAACGTTGTCTTCGCCGCGATCACGCTTATAAAAAGTACAGCGAGTGTCCTTCCATTCTTGAGCATCTACACGCTCATCAAAATCATGCTTTTCACCAATCTGCGCACCCAATGAGCTCATATCGCCCTGCTCAAGTAGTTCTGCTACACGGCTGCGATCCTGGTAAAACTCGTTAAGAATGCGTCCGTTGTGTTCCAGGTAGCCATCCCAGTGGCAGTATACACTTTTGATTACTACGTTATTGTTAGCGTCTGCTGTGATCTGTGCAATCATGCTGCGAGTACCCATTTTTGAACTCCTGATTAAGCGTCAAAAGAAAGAACATCAAAGTCATCGTCTGACCACTCTGCTTCATCAGCATTGTAGTCATCGGTGAAGTAGTTGTCGACATCTACGTAGTCCAGGGTGTCTACGATTTGGTTTTCGTCATCAAAGTTGTAGTAGTCCATGCTATGTGCTCCTTGTTGCTGTTGTTTACAGTAAGCGTATGATAGCAATTCATCAGGATACGTCAACCCAAAAAAATCATATTTTTTGATGAAAGTTTTTATGGCCCTATTAGTAAAATTTATGCGCCTAAGTTACTGATTTTGTTGCTTTCTACGGCGATAAGTGCCTGAATTTGCGTACGGCCAGATGGTGACATTGATCAGATCTTCTAATTTTGATATGGTTTTTGCATCTAAATGATCTAGATCCCAAACTAGAACAGGCAATTTATCCACATCCACCACATGTTTAACAGGAAAATCTAATACTCCTGGTTTGACCCATTTTTTCTGGTTGGGATCTGTTGGATGGGTGGCTTTTTCCCAATGGCTGGGAATCTGTGGGCATCCACCAATAATGTACTTGCAGACTGCTTCTTTCCAACCTTCTGGGAAAGTGTTTTTTGGTTCTTTCTTTTCACCAGGTGGACCGTACAATCCTGATAGATTAACATCAAGTTTTAGACGATGTGTTCTGTGCCGCCCAATTACTGTGTTAGTTGCTGCTTTGCCAAAATAAAAATTAATTTCAGGCCAAATCCAATACAGTCCACGGTGGTTACCAACTTCGCGTCGATTAATTGCACCTTCGGTTGTTAAGTACGGTTCTACCCAATCTACACCTTGAGAGGAAAATACACCCTTAATCAAACCAAGATTATCGCTAACGCCCTGATTGATGTTATCAGTTTCAGTTAGTATATTCATGTACCAGCGTAATTCTTCAACAAGTTTCATTTATATATTTATGTTTTGACTTGCAAGATTTTTAAACTTGCTTTCTACCATAATGTCCGCTGTATCTAAAAATTGCAGTGCCCAGCGATTACACGCACGATTCCACATCATATCCGAGTGTGCTCGCAATTTTGCTTTTTTGTAACCTTGAGCTAATAGTGCTTCCAAATCGGGCAGCACATCCGGATCATGCCCTAATAGCAAATCTTCACGGGAAACCGAGTAGTGAATTACAGGACGCACCCCACGCCACGAATCAACTATACGTAAGTATCGATCATCGGTTGGTAAAATATATTCACCTGTAGCGACCCAGTGGTGGTGAATGTCGAGCACCAAAGCAACGTGTTTTGCAAGCTCGAGGCTTGCGTCGATTCCCCAGGACATTTCGTCATTTTCGATTGTAAGAGTGTTTCGTGCCTCGGATGATAGTCTGGGTAAAACGTCAATGATACCTTGTGGGCCTCGCTTGCCCGCGATATGTACATTAATCTTGAAGTCTTGCCACTGTTGTCCATAGCCCATCCAACGAGCCATGTCAACGTGATATTCGAACTCGTCTATACTCTTATTTACAACATCATCGCGATCGCTTGCCAGCACAGTAAACTGACCAGGATGAAATGAGAGACGAACACCAAGCTGCCTTGCTGTATCGCCCACTGTACTAAACGCTCGAGCGACGTATTCAATAACATCACTCTTGCGCCAAAAGTAAGACCAAGTAGGCTCAGTATACATAGGGAGTATATCTGATCCAAGCCGAACCATTCGATATTGTTCGGATAAACTTCCAACATATTCAACAAGTCTCTGTATTGAGTTTGTGTTGTGGACCATAATGTCCCACATGCGTTCCTCGGCGACTTCTCGGGTTTGTCTGTTAAGCCACGCAACTGTAGTTCCACGTGTGTTTAACGGCCGCTGAATTTCTTCCAAAAGTTTTTTCTTTTGTGTTTGATCAGGATGCATATATTTACATGCAAAACCAATTTTACCTGTCATAGTGTTTGTAGATAAGTTTGTATGGATTTTGTAACTGCAAACACTATAACAGCATGTTTGCTGATTGTCAACGATTACAGTTGCAATTCGGTTTGTTTAGCGTCAGATAGCGACAGGTTTTCCAACCGATAATCGTTACCCTGATGGTATTTCCAATCTTCGTAGTTTTCAACAATCTGTTCCAGATCTCTATAATGCCTGTGCCATCCAATAAATGGCACAATACCTGTTTTGGGGTTGCCATAATTCAAAAATGTACCCAATTTAATAGTGCGTATTGAATTAAGTGATTTGTTCAGATATTTCATGACAACATTGCCTGATAATTCATATGCATCAACAAACAACTCTTCAGGTGGCAAAGATTCATTAGCCACTAATAGGATGGTTTTTCTGTTTTTTGACTCTCGACAAGCGTCACTGTTAATGTTGAATGAACCGCACAAATAAGAAACAAGGCGTACTCTGCGTGCAGGCGTATTTTCCAGACCAATGTATAAGGCACCCCGTGAACCAGACCATACTTGTTGGGTGTTAAAAGATGAAATTTTAAGTTCATATTCAATTATTTCATCATCCTCGATGCCTACGGCATCATAACCATGACGGGCAACTGCTGGCAACAGACCCAACATGATTGCTGGAATTATGTCGTTGATGTTTCTGATAATTTTGTTACCATGCAGCAGATTATCATAATCAACCACTTTGACGAAAGGCAATATGCAAAAAATAGACTGGCCTGAATTTATGGCATTTAGCGCCAATCGAGTATTGTAATCAATACGGTCAGTTATTTGTTTCGTTGTCAGATTCATTTGAATGGAAGCTGTCTTTCCAGTGATCTCCGCCCAGTAATGTTTTTATTGCGTGACATTCCATGCACAATGTACGCAGGTTATCTCGATGATTAACGTCGGTATTTGAATATTTGTCTTTGCCAGCAGCATTAACATGATCCACATGCAGCATCATGTTTGCCAGCGTGCTTCTGAGTGGTTCATCCAGATGGGCTAGTTGACTGTTGTCCTTGGGATTATGGCCGCATTCTTCACAATAGTCTTTTTTCCAGAAACTCCATTTGCGATCCAGTCTACCGGGTCCACCGTATTCTCGCATACGCAACTGATGTGTTCTGCAAAGCAACCTGCTACCAGGTCCCTTGTAGAGCGTCAGATGTTCAGTACAACCAGGCAAAGCACATGTTGAGTTTATCCTTTTTGCAACTGTATATTTGCTAGTGTACTGAGCATCCTGATCAGGATCACGAGCCCTGGATACTGCAATTAATGTCTCTAATCCTTTCCCCATAAAATCCTTTGGTCAAGGTATTTACGTATCAGATCAGATCGATTGACGTTTCAATACCATTCCAAAAACCAGAAACACCCACCAGGTTAATCGTATCTTCCAGACCATCATCGAGTGATTGTAACCCTTGGCTCACAGATTCAATATATCTGGGATCAGCAATTATGTGTGAATATTCTTGAATAGTAGTTTTGTGTGTCCAATTGGCAATTTTAACTGAAATTTTTTGTTCGGGTACAAGATTACGAAGTTCCATAATATTTCCTTATTTGGCGTTTGGAATCATACGATGTGGGTCACCATCACGTTCGGGCATAACCCAACCAATGCGTTCTGGATAGCGATCCTGGAAGTTTTCTCCCAGTTCGTCCCAGGTATGTCCTTGCGCCACAAATGCATTTGTGTGTACATCATAAGCAAGCAGTGTTCCGCACTCACGTTCAACACGCATACGAATATGTTTTGCATCTACTGCTTCAATGATTTCTTCTTCGATCTCTTCGATATCATCAGCACCATATTTGTATATTACATCTACTTTGACCGATTTCATCAACCAGCGCACGGCAATGTAACCTGCAAAGATACTCAGAAGATCTGCCCAGGTAAGTGAGAATTCCATGATAAGACTCCAGATACAAGATTATTAAAAAGGGGCTCCGAAGAGCCCCTGTATTTTGGTCTAACCTAACAAAGGAGGCATGTCAAGTTACTATAACTGTAAGTTAGACCGATGCCTTAGCACGTGAACCACAAATGTCACGAGCTGAGATACTGTAAGCCGTATGGCCAGCGGTATTCTTTTCAGTGCGTACAACCAGACCCTTGTGGCGCAGTTCGGTCATGCGAGCACGAATGTTCTGAATGCCATAGGTTGCACGAGCTTGTGCTGCGGTAAGTGAGCGACCGGTGCCACGCAGATGATCGTGGAGGAAACGGTTCTGTGAAGTTGAGAGCTTAATAAGTGCCATTTTCAAAATTCCTTATAAAAGGTTAAAAGTTAAAATTATCACCATGCTTAATATCTAAACATGTTCGTGTATTATACACGTTTTTGAAACCTTGTCAACCACTTTGTTAACAATTTTTCAAAAATCTTGCTACAGGATTTCCTTGAGCAATATGTGTATTATACAATCTATTTTTTGGTATGTCTACTACTTTTTTGAATTTTTTTCATAAAAAATTTTTATGGCTCAAGTAACCAGCCTTGACCAGTTGCTTGGTGTAACCATTGGTAAAACGGACGGTTGATATCTAGTGTCCAAGTACCATTATATCCAAGATAATTTGTTTTAGTGTTTATATTATGATCGTTTTGATAATCTATCAGATGATTATAAGTTGGGATTATATTAATATCATCAATAAAAAAGTTTTTAATATTAATTGCAGTTTCTTGTTTAGAATTATATTGTTTATTGCTCATTGATATTTCTAGTTTAACAGGTTCCAATAAACCCAACCTAGTATAAATTCTGCGGAAACTTGTTAACGGATATTTCCCATAAATTCTCTCGTTATTTAAAAATACTTCAATAACAGGGTCGCCGTTATGATTAATAACTTCTAATTCAAGAATAAGTTCTATTGTTGGATTAGTATCCAGCAGCTCGTAAAAATTCTTCATATTCAGGCAAATAATCTAAAATTGAGTTATTTCTATTTTTTTCAACAGTTTTAATAAATTTAATCAAATCTGATGATCGATCGGTTTCGTATGCTTCGTTAGTTAAATAATTAACATAACTTTTTGCATCTTGGATTAATTGATCCTTGTACGTGTTTGGATTCCTAGTATTAATAATATTACTATTATTATTAATAATAGTAGTTTCATGCTTACAAATCCACGACGTAAGTTTATCTATTGCATCATGACGCAACGACTCCGGAAGTACCGACGGTCTCATATATGCCGGTTCATTCAGGAAATTACAACTTTCAATTGATACGTTATTTGTTAATGCATAATCATAAATTGAATCCAAATAACCAACAGTAAATACAGTTGGAGTTATACGTATTTGTGCCAACCAATCATACTTAGATATCACTTCTACCCATTTATCTAGTGTTGATTTTACCTCTTCGATTTTCGAAGGATATCTTACGTAATCGTTAACTGGATGTAATGTCTCGATGCTTAATCCAACATTAATACTATCAAACTTTGACATTAAATTAATAATGGATTCATCCCAAACTGTTAAATTTGTAGTGAATCCAATGGTCAAATTTTGCTGTCCAGCAGCAACTAACGCCTCTAATATTTTTTTGTATGCCGGTGTAATTAATGTTTCGCCTCCAATAAAATGAAGATATCTTAGATTTGGAGTTTTTATTAGTAAATCTATAAATGTTGAAAGACTTTTTTCGTCATCGCACCATGAATTTTTTGGTAGTGTTTCGATAAATCCCAACTTTTTCCACTCAGATGCAATTTTTGAACTTGATACAGGAGTACAAAAAATGCAGGACGCATTACAAAAATTACCCAAGTCGATTTGCCAATCAACAGGTAACAGGTCTGTACTTCCGTCAGGGGTAAATTGATTGATCCATGTGCTGCTTAATAAACTTTTTTCAAAATTTTCAATTTGCACTCCGATTTTTAATAACTGGCGTTGCCTTCCGGAAACTTTTTTGTGTTTATCAACTAACATACATTCTGCACATTCGTTAATAACATCTCCATTAACCATACGACTTCGTATTGATTTCATATTGTCCCGAAAGAAAGTTTCCGGATCAACTTCTGTAATATTTGGAGTTTCGTTTCTTTCCTTGGTTTTTACAGCCCATCGACAAAATTCATAATGTCCTCCATTATTGATTCGCATGTGAAACCACGGACTAGGACAAAATGTGTCTTTTAGAGACATTTATTTTCTAGGCTCCGCAACTTCGTCTGCAAGCCCAAATTCTACCGCATCCTGAGCACTCAGAAAAGTGTCAAATTTCATAGTTTCGTACAGCTCGTCGTAGTTTTTGCCCTTGCTGTTGTGCTTTACATACAACTCGACTAGACGCTTGTTTAGACGCTTTGCTTCATCCAAGCTGCGCTTCATGTCTTCAAATTCCAGCTCTTGTACGTGAACTGATCCGGAAGTGCCCGGGGTTCCCGAACTTACACGATGAATCATCGTGCGTGATTCTGGGAGTACAATACGTTTGCCTGATGCACCTGCTTGTGCCAGAAAACTGCCCATTGACGCTGCTTGGCCCATTACAATAGTACGCACATCACATTTAATGTATTGCATTGTATCATAAATTGACAGTCCTGCTGTTACTGACCCGCCTGGACTGTTAATATAAAAGTTAATATCCTTGTCCGGATCTTCTGATTCTAAGAATAGCAACTGTGCTACAATTAGGCTCGCTGAATGCTGGTTAACTTCTGTGTCTAGCATTACAATTCGTTCTTTAAGCAAGCGGCTGTAAATGTCATAACTGCGCTCGCCTTTGCTTGTGTTTTCTACTACAATCGGTACTAAATGTGGCATATTATTTCTCTTTATTAATAATGTTTAAACAAAAATCTGCAATATTACGGTGCTGTTTTGGTCCAGCATGAATATGATCTGTTCCATAATCAATGGGCTTAGTTTGATATGGTCTTTCATAATACTCATCAATGTTTGACAAAAGTAATCGAAGGCGCTCGGTTGAAATTAATGGTAATAAAATTAATTTTGCTCCAACTTTCCTACAAAAGTTAACAACCTGGTGCACACTAATTATTGATTTATACAAATGGGTTTCATCAAACAAATGTTCTTTGCTAGTCCAGTTTCCACCAATTGCTTGGTTGTTTTCCCATTTAACAAAACGCATTTCCTGAGTCAATCCCCAAATAATAATGTCGTGTTCTCTAACATCTGATCTTAGAATCTGATCTGCCGCAAATTCAATAGAACTTCCCTCTTTTGCTAAATTTACTAAAGGCATATTAATTTCTTTAGAAATTAGACTAGAAAACTTCTCATGATTGTCAACACCTACTCCCGCAGTACAACTACACCCAGCTACAAACAAGTTAGGAGTATCTGACTTTCTATAATCTTTTAATTTAATATAGTTATTATCAATATAGGCATCTAGAATTAGATTTTTGACATTATGTTTTTCTCTATGACTCATGTATAGAAAAAACTCTGTTAAATATTTTTGACCAACCAATTGAAAACTTCCAATGTCATCGCTCCATTGGTTAGGTTCAATATAATAGATATTATCAGCTTTTGTTAAGACTTCGTAAATTACAGCTCGTTCGGTAGTTATTTTTGGTAAATCACTAAGTGCTGTATACACAGTAACGTTAGATTCCGGATCTAATCTTAAAAATTCCTCAAAGTTTTTAGTATGCAACAGATACGCATTGCTATCGTATTCTTTAGCCTTTGTTGCAATAATTTCATCGTTATCACCAACAAACACAGTAATTGTCATTGCTTTTCTCGTTTAAATAAAGTCTTCTAATGTAGTGGGTGCAGATACCAATACCCACCCTATTGATTTTAAATCTTCACGTATTTCATCGTCTACGTGTCCTTCACCTCCGGAACAATAATAGTCCAAATAATCCTCGTTTCTGTTGCCTATATTAGCAACAAGTTCTCCTGCATAGCGCCAAGAGCAGGCCCATGTTGTTCCTTTGATGCGTTCAAATAAATCTGCTTTGCCCCATTCTGTGTTACACAAGGCAGCATACATCCGTTGCGCATATTCAGCATTTTGTTCAATTTTGTCGCAAATGTGCCACGAGCGCCTAATGTCTCGTTCCATATTAGGTTTCTTGGGTGGATCTTGATCCATGTGTATATCGCCTATTGCGAACATATGTTATTATATATGTTTCGCTGATTATTGTCTATATTTTTGGTGAAGACTCCAGTGAGAGTATCCGGATTTATGTTCAAATTCCATGCACATTAATGCATTAGATGCAATTCGATTATGAATACTGCAATGGGCATCACCGGGCCATTTTAAAAAAGCACCTTGCGAATGGCTTGCATGTCCTAGACCAACTTCCCAAGGATAACATGTAATCCATTCTTCTGTAAACTCTAAATGCTTACAATTATAGCATGAAGATCGTATAGGGTCCGGTAGCGATATCCAACTCATTTATGATAATGTGGAATAGTCCTTCCAAAATGGATATCATGATATTCAAATATATCCTTCCATTCGTAGAAGTTTATACCATGCCCTGTGCGCTCTTTTAGACCTTGTTTGCGTCGAATTGGAGCCTCAACATCCCATTGCCATTGGTGTACCATTTCGTGCCCTAACACAGCAATAAAATATTGCTCACAAGGATAACGACCATTAAGATGAATCTCTGTGCGAAATCCAGGTTCTTGATAGGCAAATGCCCAAGCGTTGGACAACGACTTGGTTACAATCTTGCAAGGATTAAGTTTATTATTAAAAATAAGTTTGTTCAGTGCGTTGTATGTACGAGTGATCTTGTGTCGGCTAGGAAAGTAGAGATTACGCCAATAGTCGTCCTTGCCCGGAACAGGCTTACTCATTGCTCGTGCTAGTTCTCTTACTTTCATATGCATAGTATATGATGTTTTTGCGCGGTTTGTCAAGCATTAATTTTGTTGTATTTTTACAACAATTACAGGTAATTTTTATTAAATTTACCAATATTTTATTAAATTTTCTATATATTTTTTTTAATATACGCATATAATGAATATAAATATTTGCACGTTATAACGGAGATTAAAAATGGAAATTATCATTATTGTTGCTGTGGCGATCGCAGCATATTTGGTTTATTCAATTGTTCGCGAAAAAGGCACTGGTCTCGACTTGAACAATGATGGCAAAGTAGATGCCGCAGACCTTAAGGTACTAGGCACAGAAGCAAAAGCTAAAGTCGAAGAAGTAGCTGCTAAGGCAACTGCTACTGCTAAGAAGATTGCAGATGTTGACGGTGACGGCAAAGTAACTGCCAAAGACGCAAAAGTCGCTATGGGCAAGGCTAAGACTGCTGTTAAGAAAGCAACTACTAAGAAAAAATCAACACCAAAGAAGAAGACTGTTGTTAAAAAGAAAACTGTTGTTAAAAAGAAGAAAGTAGCACCTAAGAAAAAGAAATAATTCGAATTATTTCCAAAAACAAAGCGGGCCATTGGCCCGCTTTTTATATGAGTAACTCAACTACCGATTCGACCGTGTCAATTGTTAGATTATCTAAATCTTCAAAATTTTCTGCTAAATCTTTCTCGTAGTTAACTAGAACAAATTGTGTGTTTGGATTATCTTTTATAATAGTTTTAATATTATGTCTGTATGCTTTTTCAAAACGCTGTTCCAGTGGGTCAATATCATTATCCACGGGACTTAAATCAAAACCCAACATTAACACAATATCATGGTTAGCAACTAAATTCATTAAGATAATGTCTTCTTTATTGGCAATAGCATTATCTTTGAATTCGCCTTCAAACATCCTGACGCCAACTGGACGTCCTAAGTCAATATAAAAACTTTTTGGAACATAAAAGTGTGTAACTGCGTGAAATGCGCGGTTAATCATTTGTTTAGCTTCTTTTAAGTCATAGCAAATAGTATTATCGCATTGATATTCACGCCATTTTGACAGTGGTCCCCAAATTGGTGCTACGCTGGTTAATACATCATGAGAGACAACACCAGCAGGAGTGTCCTGCGATAAAGCCCAACAAACATTCATTAAGAAACACTTGCTCCAAGGGCTATCCAATTAAATCCGCCCACACACATCCAAGCAAATACTGGACTTTTGGGACTAACATTGATGTTAAAAACAATATCCCCTTTGCTGCCAGAATACCCCGGAATCTCAGAACCATGACTAATACGTTGTTTGCCTACTCGCAATTGCTCGATGGTTACTAGTCCGGTGGTATCAATAGTAATTGCACCTTTATTGTTGACGCCAATTTTTAAATTTTGTTTTCTGGTTGATCCAATAAATGATGTCTGCTCAGAATGTTTACCAATAGACACTTCACATTCTTCGTCCCAGATACTTAGTACACTATTGGGCTCTCGAGTATTGATGCCTAGTCGTTTGTTTGCGACAAACACGGTGTTATTAAAATCAGCCTCCCCGAGCACAGTTAATTCTTTTAAATTGCCCACAGTTTGCAAGCCGGACGCAGTTACAGCCGGACTCAGAGTAGATCCTGACAGAACTGGCATTCCATTGATTTTAACCTCATTAAATTCAATACCCTGTTTGCTAGCAATATCTAAAACACTATCGACTAGTGCTTTTTTAAAATCCCTGTCAAATATTTCAATTACTTTATTTTCAATTGATGCTTTTAAACTTCCCCATGCAGACCCATCAGTGTTAACTGACCCTTTCACAATTAACGAACCATGCACAAAAATGTCTTCTGATGTTACACTTTTAACTGCCTGAATTGTGTTTGCTGCAAAATCATTTTCAGCCACAACCATGCCAGGCATCACGGTTAATTCCGTTGCAGTTGACTTATCGTCAATGCCGTTAAATTGAATTGTTTTTGCGTATTCTTTAAATAGTTTTTCGACATTTTCATTAACTAGCTGATTAATATTAACTGCTTTTAAGTCTTTTTCTAAACTGCGTAGAAAATGTGCAACTGCATTATTGCGAACATTCGAAACCCATTCACTGTCAGCAAATAACTTTTCTACATATGTTCCAATACTATTGTTAAGCTCGCTGTTAATAACTGTTTGAATTGCTTCTTCACTAACTAAGTCTTTAATACTTTTAATGCTACCTTTTTCAAACAAGTTTTTCACTGACGTTTCGACTGTGCTTAAAATTTGAGCCATTGATTCAGCATTGCTAAATTTAGCAACTACACGCCGTTGTGCATAGTCAATAATCGATGCTTCGACGGTGTTTAGCCAATCTGCACTATCTAATAGCCCGATGATTTCGTCATTAACTGATTTAGCAACTTGGTCGCGAACTAATTGTTCTAGATCAGCAGTATTAAGCATGTTCTCTCCATAAGTCTAGTGTAACGCAGTGAAATCCGCCACCAAGTGTTCGTGAATGTCTCAGTGTATGCGGAACAACTGTAACCCCACGCTTTTCAAGTTCACGGTGTAACTCTGTTTGAGCAGCATCTACAATGATTGTGTTAGGGTTGATACTTAGTGTATTTATCGCAATCCATTTGCTTGCATAGGGGTAATTATGGAATGATTGAGGAACAACATCGTTGACCCAGATGATATCCCAATCTTTTAATGTTTGTGGTAATTGTTCTGGTTTAACACGATGGCCATTAACAATAACAAGTCCTTCCCGAACGGGTGAAATTGTGCTATCAATATGCACGCCTGCGTAAAAATTTACAAGTTCAATGTTAATTTCAGGAAATTGAATTTGCAGCCATGCATATGCATCTCTGTTGCCTGAAGCAGATTCTAACATAAGCCAAGTATCGCCTAGCCGTGTAATATTAGCAGCATCTAGCACCATACCTCTACCCCGCGGCATGCGTAAACGACAAGGCATACAGTTAGGTAATATATCCTCGTATGCTTCTCGTTCCATGTCACGTGCCGGATACATCATAACAGGGTCTACAACTGTGTCGCCTGCAATTAGCCAGCGGTCTCGCGGGCAATAATTATACATGCCACCTAAGTTAGGAAAGTCCATATCTCTTGGACGCAACACCGTTACCCCGGCCTGTTCTAGAATATCGCATAACCCTTGCAGGTCTTCATTTGCTTCATCTATGATCCATTGTTCTACAGGTCCATTTGGTGCTGGTGTTTCCTTCCAGGGTGCGTCTGCCATTTCTTTTGAAAATACAGGATCGTATCCTGGCCAGTTAGCATTATTAGCGGTCCCGACAACAATAGATTTCAAAGGATCCCATTCGTTATAGGAGTGAATTTTCATAGTGTAACTAATCCAGTTAGCTGTAGTGTATAACGATCAGTACTGCCAATATTAGCAGCAGTATGGGGACAACGTTCTGTCCAGATAGCATAATCGCCTGCTTTCCAATCTGTGATTGCTTTGCCATCCATGTCTAGGTAATGTCCTTGTTGCCAGTCTTCCATCATTACTAACGCACGAACAACAGTTTTACCTTTTGTATTGTGAATCTTCTTAAACCTACTAAATGTATCTACATGCTCTGGTAAAATTACACCGGGTGTCATTTTATAGAAACTCCAAGACAAATGCTCGAAATTAAACACTTCTTGGAATTTTTTCATATTCATCCAAGGTGGTTCTGGATTTTTCATGTCGTACATTTCGCCAGTGAAATGCTCATGTGTAAATCCCATTTTGCGCCACATTTCTGTATCTGCAGGATTATTAAATGGTTCGCGATGATAGTTTAATCCGCGATGCATTTTATCCCACCAGGGGTCAACATGGCCCGCAACCCACATAAATCCTTTACTGATTTCTGGTATTGCCATAATGTACTACTTTATAATCCTCGTTATTAACATCTATGTCTCTCCACGGATCAACAATTACTGAACCTGCTGGGATATTTGTATAGAAGCCATCAGTCAAATCATCATTTGAGAATTCTGTCACATAGCCATATGTAATTTGACGATTGTGTGCTAGCAATAATACCACAGGTTCATCTAATGTATCAACAACATCAGTTTTGTTATCTGCCAGTGGGTCTAAATAAACAACAGGTAAACCTGCTTCTGCTACATAATGACCTACTAGCGTTGAATATGAACCAATGGTATACTCTACATTAGGCTTATATGCTTTACCGTGAATAGCAACTGTATTAATACCTTCACTTTCTGCTTGTGCTACTAAGAAGTTAGCCATATTCTTTGCTTGAATTTCACGTGCGCCCATGATAGTTGAGAACATGTCATAACCTAAATCATACTCTTGTGCTAACCAGCGTAGTGCAATATTATCACGTGGGTGGCAAGCACCTGCATCGCCCATGCCAGCAGTCATGTATTTTGGTGATTGTAAACGAATACGTGCGTTTGCTAGTGCTTCTGTTACTACATCAACATTCATATTGCCAATCTTCATAGCAAAGTCTTGAATCATGTTAGCAATACCAATTTTAGCACTAATATAAGTATTATAGAAAATCTTAATACCTTCTGCTTCCTCCCATGTGCCCGTTTCGTAACGGGGATTGTTCTCCATAAGAGGCTTATAAATTTCAATGAGTTCAGCTACACGTGGATCATTGCCGTCTTTACTGCCAATAATAACCATTTCTGGATTTACCATGTCCCATTTTACGCTACCCATAGCAATCAAATATGGATTATAAATCAATGTATGATTATTTAGTAGATGATCGAACTCACGACGTGTTGTGCCTGGAAGTACTGTAGAAATTAATACAATATTCTTGCTTGCATCCGCATATTCATTGATTTGTGTTAATACATTTTTAACATCATCATACCCGAAGTCTTTTGGCTCCAGGTGCGCACTTGGTACTGAACCATCATAACACATTGAATGTGGCGTTGGTACCGCAATAAAAATCCAATCTGCTGCCCCCACAGTTTCTTCCACAGTCTCATAAACTTTCACACTGTTGCTAGTTCGTGGGTAAATATCGTAACCACATGTTTCGTACTTAGTGGCAAAAACTTCAGCACAGTCTAATCCCAATTTTCCTAATCCAATAAACGCAATAGTAGGTTTCAAAATATGTTCTCCGTTAATAATTTTTATGACTATTTAACACACAAGTATGGTTGGCCAAATAAAAATAACAAAAACTTTGTATATGCATTTAACCAACATGGTAATCGAAATTTATGGAATATGGTTGCATTATGTGACGAAGAAATACATAGGCATAAAACCGATAATTTAAATCACAATTGGTTATATGGTAGAATATACTTGCTAGACCAAGAACCTTTAAATTTTGAATTATTTGAAATTGACAAAAGCTCAATTTCAAAAAATAGAATAAAATGGTTTGATCAAGAAGCCTATGACCTTTATACAGAAAATTTATCAAAGTTTAAACAATTTATAATGATGTTGTCAACCATTAATTCTTCAATCATCGGTCATAGCGAATTAAACAGCAACGAGATTAAATTACTTGAGCGCCATGGTTTTATTTCTTGCTATTATTTTTATCATGGTTTAATCAGCAGAGATTGGTTTAGACATTGGAAACATTACGACATGGAAAATAACAATCATGCACAACGTTTTGGAATGTATTCCAGAGATTGTACCGGAACACGAGCGTATCGTTACAATGTATTAAATGACTTGTTGCCTGTATCTAACGAAGTTTATTTCGAAATACAACCAACAATGCAACAACAAATAACGAATCAACAGATTTTTTTGTCCTGGAACCTAGCCAAAAATGAGCACGGCAGTGACGCAAGTGCTATAATTGACCCAAACGATTGCAAAAACTTTCAGATACAAATTGTGTTAGAAACATTATTTGATACCGAAAAAATTCATTTAACTGAAAAAGTTTTTAAACCCATGGTTATGAAGCAGCCTTTCATACTATTTGCGGGGCCTGGTAGCTTGAAATATCTCAGACATTACGGATTTAAAACATTTGAGTCATTGTGGGATGAGAGCTATGATAACATCGCAGACTCTAAAGTTAGGCATCAAAAAATCATAGAATTAATACATACAATAAGCAGCCTACCAATTGATAAATTTAATAATTTACTCAACAAAGCAAAACAAATAGTCGAGCATAATCACCGTCATTTCTACAGCGATAAGTTTGAACAGCAAATTCTTGAAGAATTACACCAAAACATGTCTAATGCACTAGAAGAACAAAATAGTAGAGAATTAAACGTTAATCGGTTTAAACAAATAGATTTTTTATATCGGCAAACTGGAAAAATTTTACCTAATACAAAAAAAGATATTTTAAGCATTTTAACTCATTTAAAAAATACGCAGCCTGCGTTTGCTGATCAAATTATTAAAACCTATCCGCACCTTTTTGATATCTGCATATAAATAAAGTTAACATAGCATATAACGGGAGTTTATATGGATTTTTTAGCAATAGTTGGTGAAGTTGGTTTTCCAATTGCCGGCGCATTGGCGGCAGGATATTTTGTATTATTAACAGTTAAGTTTATCTTAGCCGGTGTAACCGGTGACGTAAACGGTGTTAAAGGCATTATTCACGCATTGGACAACCGTGTTCAAACAATGAACAATGATTTAGTTAAAATTGACGCACTTATGAGTCATGTAATTGGTGTACGACCAAATGTAGATAGACTCGCTGCTAACGAAGGCAAGGAAGACGCACGGCGTGATTAAACATCAAGCAACACTTGCTTATCTAGAAGCACAAAATAAACTAGAAGCACCGATGCGTAGGTTATACGGCGGTATTGGGTTTACACTAGGTATTATGCTTGGTATTTTTATTGGGACTATGCTAGGAAGATGAACAAAGAATGTTGTGATTTTACATTACTGTTAGCAACCGGATTTGTTGCTGGCCTAATAGTTGGCTTTTTAGTAGGAGTACTGTATGCCTAACGATATTGTACAAGCGATCAATGAATACGGCTTTCCAGTTATTGCCGCAATGGGTCTTGGATATTTTGTGTATTTTATATGGCGTTGGGTAACCGACGAAATTGATCCGGTTATCGGCGATACAAAGAAAACACTTATTGCTCTAGTAGACCGTATCCGCATGTTAGATAATGACATGATTCGCTTAAACACCAAGTTAAGCATAGTATTAGAATACTACGGTAAACACGGCCAAATCAAAGAAGAAGATGCTCAAGCAATCGTTGATCAGTATGCTTCAATTAGTAAGCAGTTCGACCAAACTAAAGTACAAGAAAAGAACTTACACAGACAAGCAGAAAAAGCAGCAGTTAATAATCCTCCATCTAAGAAATAAATAAATTAGATGAGAAAGGTAATTATACCTACTATATTTTGTTTATCTTCAATGGCTTACGCTGGTCAGGATGTTCAATTCGTTCAAAAACCAGATTCACAGTCAATAACTATCACCTGGATTACTGCTGGCGATATTACAGAGCATTGCGAAAAGGTTGGATTACCGTACAGATATGATGGGTGGTTAGGCTGTGCTACTGTGTCGATAGATGGCAAATCATGTGTTGTTTACACAAATAAGCATACTTCACACGAAATATTTGGGCACGAAATACGCCATTGTTTCCAAGGTAATTTCCACCCTTAATTATTTTTCGTTAGCAATCCACTCGCCATTCCAGCTCTTATCTAATTTCATGGTCTTCATTAATTCGCAACGTTCAATCCACATTTTATAATATTTGTCCATTTGCCCGTCAAATTCACCTTTCAGGCCCATGCACATACCAATTGCTTTATCAAAATCTCTTTCTTTATATGCTTGATGCATATTATTATGTAACTCACGTGCAGTGCCATAGTCCGTGATATTTCCTTTGATGCGTAACGCTGTATAAATGAAATCTGCTACTGTTTTGCCTTTTGGTTGTAAATTGTCCAGATATAAGTAGAAGAAGTCATCCGCTGTTCTGTTGTATGTTTCTGCGCCAATGATACATAGCACACCATATGCTTTACAACGTGCTTCTAATCGAGCCGCTGTTGAAACCATATCGCCTAAGATGTCATAACTGTGTCTTGCTGTGCTGCCCATTTCACCAATAAAGCCTTCGCCTGAGTTAATGCCGAAACCCATTGCTGCTGGTGGCAAACCACGTGCTTCTGCTTCTCGTGTATAAGCGTCAACAGCGTCTAACATTTGTAAGCCTGTTTCGACAATGTTGTATGCGTGTCTGTCATCTTCAATAGGCGCACCTTGTATGTGCATGCTTGCGTCACCTACATACTTAATAACCATACCGTTGTGATTTAGGATAGGCTGCGTAATAGCATCCATATAGCCATTCATATAATCTCCTAAACCTTTAACGTCTGCGCCAAAGTGTTCGCCAATTGGAGTAAAGCCGCGCAAATCTGAGAACATAACACTTACGTCTTTCTTAACACCCTTCTTAATAAGATCCGGGTTTTCTTGTAATAAACGAACAACTTCCGGTGAGCAGTAACCGGCAAACTGTTTCTTGATTGCTTGCTTTTCTAAGAACTCACGTACAAATTTAATACCGTATGTGTGTAATGCCACAAGGACAATAATTGCAAGAGGACCTGTTGCGTCTAACAAAAATAGTTCTGTGTCAAACATATACATTGACGCAGGGACAACAGCACCGCCAAGCACAACAGTTAATCCTAGTCCTAGCCAGGTCCAACGTGATACTAAAATTAATAATAGTCCTGCTAAAAATGCCGCAGGAATTTCAAATGTATCTGCCCAGTATGGACGTTGAATATTTGTTTTATTAAACATTGTTCCTAGCATTGCTGAGTGAACTTCACCGGGAAATTTTGCTCCTAACGCTGTAGGAACAGGGTTAGCAATGCCTGCCGCAGTCACATCTACGATAACTACTGCGCCGCCAAAGTCTGCAGGCATATTGATTACGCTAACCTGTTTGCTACGCTGTGCCCAATCAATCCAAATACGTCCCATTTCATCTGTAGCAATAGGTCCGTGACCACGTATTCTAAATTTATCAATACCATTAGGTGCTAGTTTAACATCAAAACTAGGTTGTCCTGCAATAACACGAAGTGTTTCAAGAGCAATACCTGGATACACCAAATCACCAACCACAGCAAGTGCTGGTAATCTTCTGTTAACGCCATCGATTTCAGGTTCAGTTGAAACAATACCAGAGCCTACTGCTACTTGTTCAAGTTCTGGAATATTTGAAATAATACCTGGATAAGGAAATAACTGATCCACATACTGTGCATTGATTGTATTTGATGCCGGTTGCATTGGAACATTTTTATTTTTGACAGAGGGGCGGCTTGCTAATATAACAGGAAATTCAGTCATAACTCCTGCTAACTGTTCATCTCCGCCAAAGCGATCTGCTTCCGGCATCATAATATTCCAAATAACTAATCCAGCGCCACGATTGTAAATGTCTTTGATAATGTCGCCGTAAATGTTACGTGGAAAAGGATACTGACCATATTTCTCTAGTGCGGCTTCGTCAATATTAACAATATAAATGTTATTGTCTACTGCTTCTCTACTAGTAATAAGTGTGTCAAAGTAATTTAATTTGATACTTTCAGTAAAGTTAGGACGTTGTAAAAATACAGCCGTGAGAACAAATAAGGTAATCAATGCCCACCATGGACTCAGTAGTTTCTTCATACGGATATTTAGTGTCAAAAACGACGCATATAACCAAATCCAACAAAGCCACCTTGGTCAGTGTTGTCTTTGCGTAGAACAAATCTTGTAACTGAATATTTGTTGTTAAAATGATTGATGTTTACTTTTGCTTCTGTAAACAAGTCTGTTGCTACATTTGCTTCTGTGTATAATTGAGTTCTAGGGCCTAGCCAGCGGCTATGAGCGCCACCTACTTCGCCTACAACAAGTGTATCAATTTGATTATACTTTTGTGTGTAACCAAAACCAACACTATGCCCAGCAAAAACATCAAGTTTTGGGCGTTTTTCTATTTCTTCATAAACACGAAATGAATTCCAGTTTATGTATTCATAATCATCGCGACTGTGTGCTGTAACATTTAAGCAGTATACAGCAAGTGCCGCACACACCAATTTTTTCATTAAAGATATTTATTATTAATCAAACAGTTAGAAATATACAGAGTTAATCACTTTGTATGACTGTTAACGAGCATCCTGCTGCTACATAACACGTTCCGCTTGTTGTGCTACCGTCACTCATTGAGTGCGGTAAACTATATTCTTTATCCGTACTGCCTGATTGTGTCAACCCAAATGTCCAGGCTCCACCCGAGTTTGTTAACTCTACTGTGGCTGCGTGATTGCCTGTACCTTCTTGTACTACAGTGGCATCATGACCACCACCTATTAAATCAAGTTGTAGATAATGCTGTCCGCTATCGCGCTGTGCGATATCTGCTATATTGTTATCACCTGTTACTGTAATAAATGCTGTTTTATTGCCATCACCGGATTGTATCAAATCTAATGTATTGCTATCGCCGATGATATCTGTCTCTGCGTAATGTATGATTCCTACTTGAGTTGATGCTTGCTCTAAGTTAACTGTATTTGAACTTCCTACTATCCCAAGTTCTATATAATGCGTTCCTGCTTGATGTATATAAACATCATTGTTACTACCGTTGATATCAGCATTTATCTCCGCACCTGTTCCTGTGAATGCATTTCTTCTTAGGGTTTGTGCGGCTGTTATGCCTGAACTGTACACAGGTGTTGCGGCTGCTCCGCCGCCAGTGTTTCCACTTCCACTGATAGTACCTGATACGGTACCAGCAACAATACCTGCGATAATATCGTCTAAGGCTGTGATGTTTGTTCCTGTAAAACGAGTAGCATCTAACCAGTTGATGTCAGCAACCGTGACTACCGTGCCCGAGTACCCTTGTGACAAGTTTCCAGCATTGCCTACCCACATAACGCCGCCAACTCTACCAATGCTATCTTTGAACAACCATTGTCCGTTGCCATAGTTTGTGATGTTACTACCTGCGGCAAATGTAATATAAGTTCCTGATGACAAAGCAGTCATATAAGTTGTATTAACCTGTGTGATATTGTTTGAAGTTGAACCAGCACTTCCACCAATCGTTAATCCACTGCCGCCGCCCATATTAGATATCATTGAAGCAACAGCACTATTTCGTGTACCGCAACAACTTGGATTCTCTGTTACTAAGTATAAGAATCCTCCATTCTGAACAAACGTGTCATACACTGATGCCTGTGTGCTTGACAGCGAACTATACCTTACGTCCCAAACTTGATTGTAGTTGGCAATAGTACTAGCATTTACTTCTGATGTAGAGTAAGTTACCGTATGCCCTTCGTTAGTTAGACGTCCGCCGACATTGGAATGAACACTGGAGTAGTTTTGGTGAATGATGAGAACACTATCTGCCCACACAGTTGTAGCAAATAAGAATAATAGACTACTGAGTTTGCGTAATGTTGATAATAACATTGCCGCCTCCGTTCTCAATAATAGTTGCTTTTACACCGTCCTGCGTAATAACTACATCTGCGTCTGTATCGCGAGTTGTTTTAATTTCCGCAATGTGTGGTGGGCGTTCAGAATAAACTGTAATTTCTTGTTCGTTGTAATAACCTTTTACCCAAGGATAATCTGCTAAGGTCGGCAATACACCATCACGTTCTTTGAGTGCGTCATCCAATCCCGGATCTAATAACATCATTAACATGTCATCTAAAAACTCGCCTTCTAGTTTATCTTGATCCAAGTCATTTTGCTCTAAACTATCGTCTGCTAATAAATCCTGTGCTAAGTCATCAAACTCTAACAAGTCAGCATCTAAGAATGTAACTTGTTGTGCTTCTTCTTCTGCTGAGTCAAACCCACGTGGGAATTGAGGCGGTGGCGAAATAATAAGCAAGTTGTTTAATGTTGGCTTATCGTCTAAAATTTTGGGTTTCGTTGGCTCTTGTAACGCACTTGCTACAATTGTAGTTTGGTATGCTTGATTCATTAATACATACCCAGCATCTGTGCTTACCATAATCTCACCAACTGGACATTTTTCTTCATCATCTTTGTTTTCTACTAAACCAAAGTCTGGACAACTGGGGAGTAATGTTACTAGACTACGGCCAACTTCGTCTACAACCATAGCAAAGTCAGTACCGCGTACTGATATGGTTGCTGTTGGTGTGCGCATACGAACGTTTTCTCTGTTGTTCTTAGCAATGCCGCCTGACGCATAACGAACTGTGCCCATTGCTACTTGCATCGCTAGTTTGCCAGTTTTAGCATTGGGATCGTAAACAAAGTCATCAATAAGCAATACACTTTGTTCAGTCATTGCTACCTTTGTATCATCTTCAAATGTTAAATTAAGTTTAGTTGCTGCCGTTCTTACTTCGTCATCCATTTCAAGACCAGTGCCTTTGCGAGCAACTATAGTTTCACTGTCGCGTTTAAGTTGAGCATCAGGACCCTGTTGCTCTGTGATAGTTCCTATTGCTGCCAGGGCTGATACTGAGAACAACCCTATCAGTAGGAAATTAGTTATCTTGTAAAATATTGACACGGTTGCTGCTACCGTCAACTGTTAATGTTACGGTATTTGCTTCCAAGTTATCCTGTACAATGTTTACAACGTTGTTATCGCCGCCTGCTAGTGCTGTGCCAATGGTAACTGTGTTAGTTGATCCACCAACACCTGCTCCTTGCTCAATGTTAACTAAGTTATAGTCGCCATACGCAGTAACAGTATTAGTGTTACCATTACTCGCAATGCCTGTTGAGCAAGTTGTTCCAGCAGTAGTTATGCCCGAACTTGTAATAGTAGCAAAGCCTGCTGCTGAGTTTGCTGCTCCATTGGTTCCACAAATTGTTACTTCGTTGCTGTCACCAGTAACGTTTACTGTAGCAGTATTTGAGGAACCACCATTAACATAAATGTCAAACAAGTTATCACTACCTGTAGCAGTATATTCTACGTCAGCACTTGTAGCAGTATCTAAGTTAATTTCTGCTATGTTGCTTGAACCAATTTGTGTAATGTCCAAGTCAATACCTGTACCATCTACACTTGCCGCAGTTGTAGTGCCAGCGTCGCCGCTAACTTCGTTGCTTGAACCAGTTTGTGTAATATCAATAGTTGTACTTGAACCTGCTTGATCAATATACACGTCACTGGCAAATACTGTTGAACTCCAAAGTCCTAATAGGACATATAATATTTTGCGCATTATTTTTCTCCACGCACGGAGTTTTCATCCGTCTTTACTTCTTCTTTAGTATCATTGGCTCCTTCTTCGTGAGTCTTATATGACCAAATACCTATGCGTTCGCCATCTTTAACCAGTTCAACTACACATTGTTCGATTGCTACACGAACAGCATAGTTCACCGGCTCGTTTTCAGTGGTTCCTGATTCTAGCTCAAGTGCCTTTGTTCCCATATCAATAAACCGGAACAAACTTACGTGATCGCCAAAACTAACAATAGTTTTAGTAACACTTGTATTAAGTAAGACTTCTCCACTTTGAACGCTTATTAACCGCATACTCACAGTTACCACATCCTGGCGGTATTCTGTGCTTGGACCAATACCTAAGTATCTGGCTCCTGCTCCGCCGGTTAACGTGTTAGAGTCGTAACCAGTGATGGCTCCTTCAACTAACACACCAGCAAACAGCATTGGTTTAAGAGGTGTTTCGTCATTAACTTGCTGACGTGCTTGTCGGATAATTTGACGCTCTTTTGTTAAATTGTCTAATCCAACACGCTCTACAACTCTAAACCATTCTCCTCCGCCCACTTCCTTGAGGGCTTTAATAACCCATACTTCAGCACCTTGCGTTACTGCGTAACTAATATTCGCAAGTTTGTCAGAGGGTTTACGCTGTCCAGTTTTATCTTGAAAACCATATACAGCCGCAACAAGTTTACCGCCACTAGGAGGCGGGATATCCATAAATCCTTCAACGTGAGTTACAATTCGAGATGGGGGTTCGTACTGTTTAGGCGGGTTTGCTACGCACCCTCCAAGTATACCAGCAGCGAGTAGTAGTAGAATTAAGCGTGTCAAAATGCGAAATCCCCAACCGGTGTCTGGAACTCAGAGGCTAAATCGCCATTGCTATCGTATATTTCAACATATACAATATCGTTCTCACGTTTCCATTTAATGGTATCACCGAATGGGGTTTCTACTTCCGACCAACTTGTGTCTGCTAAATTACTGCTTTCGCCAAAAAGAGCGTCTGCAATTTGCTTAGATAGTTGTGCGTAAACACGACTTTCTAAGTTGTTCTTAAACTTGTAGATATTAGTTGATTTAGCGTCTCGTTCTGCTTTATCAATAGCGGCTTGTTCGTCGTCTTTTATTTTCTGCTTACGTTGTTGTTCTAACTGATCTATAGTTAGGACGTGGGTACTATACCCATTGCCGCTGAACGCAGGACTATGAAACTGGTGAGTTAACTCACCTGCCTCTGCTTTAAATGTAAACAGTACAAAGATTACTGTTAGAATAATTGCTACAATAGCCGCAAGGCCATCGTCGTTGCTTTTCAAGTTGAACCCCCATTCTACTTGTCCTAGTATTTATATAGGGGTTTTATGATGATAAACGGCGTATATTACTTGGTCTTATCGTAAACACCAGTCCAGTTTGCGGGCGGTTCGAATTGTTGAAATACCGAGCAGCGTTTTTCCAAATCATCATAAAATGTATCTAATTCGCCACGAAATTTTCCTTTCAGATGTTCAATTGCTTGTAAGCAAAAATTCCAGTTACGTTTATGATAATTTTTAATTAAATTTTGATGTAGTTCTTGTAGTTCACCGATTCGATTAACCTCAATTAAGGGAACATGTTCATTGTCAACAACACAATAACTTTTAAGTGGGGCTTCATTTTTATTATAAAGAATGGTATCTAATTCAAAAACCAGATATTTGGTATCTACCTGTGAGGCAGCATCTTCGCCAACGATAATATACATGTGTTATTCTTCGGGTTCTAGCTTGACTTGTAGTGGATAACCGTTGCTGCGAGCACTTACGGTTACTTCAATGCCTTTTTGTTCTGCCATTTCGTATGGCAACACTGCTACAACTGCTGAGCCTTGTACATGAATATCTTCTGTGATCTTTTCAGCACTAATAGGTGCATAATCAAAAAAGTCTACAAGGCTATCAATAACAAACTGCATACTGGTTTGTTCATCATTTAGGTAGATTACCTTAAACATAGGCGGTTCTTGCAGTGCAATGTTTGGCTTGATTCTTGTTCTGGTTTCAACTTGAGTAGACAAATCCATTCTCCTGTTATACTAATATTTAACAAAATAGGGAGGATTACCCTCCCTATCCTGTTACTGCATTATATTACCCTTTGTAGTCAATAGCAATAGTTTTTGGCTTCATTGCTTCTGGAACAATGCGTTCTAACTTAATAGAAAGAATGCCATCTTCTTGAGAAGCACCGGTTACTTCAACGTATTCACCTAATGTGAACGAACGGCTGAACTTGCGTGTAGCAATTTTGTTCCAGGTGTACTTGCGAGTATCTTCCGCTTGTTTTTCACCAGAAACAGTTAGCTGTCCGTCTTGTGAAGTAATTGAGATATCACCTTTCTTAAAACCAGCAACAGCAATTTCGAGTGTGAACTCATTTTCACTATCTTCAACAATATTGTATGGAGGATAGTTGTCCTGCTGTGTAGATTCAAAGTTACGAACCATATGACTCATTAGGCGGTCAATGCCAATGGCGCTACGGTTAAGAGGTGAGAAGTCGAATGTAGATAGATTTGTCATGTTAGTCTCCTTAAATTAAGCAAGTCTATTTTTGTATGTAGACCCAACCCTGGCGTCTACAATATTATTTATCCTTGTATTATAACAAACTAAGAATATTTTGTCAATTCTTTTACAAGATTAATAATCAAATAATCGTCGGCGTAATAATCACGTATTTTTTTTAAATCCTGAGCTGTAACTCGTTGTTTTAGATAGTTAATCATTTTAATTTTTGTTATTGAACTTTTTGAATTATTTAAATTCTCCCATTTGTCAAAATGAAAGTGAATGTTATTTTTCGCTCGCCATTTCTTTGAGTTGGTTTTAAATTTATCAAGCATATAAAAAAATATATGTCCTTGACATTGTATATCTTTAAAAAAACTTGTTTGTATATATGTATGGGGGTCTAACGCAATGTCATTAATTGCACGATTATATATTGAATCTAATAAATCATCTTTTAAAAATTTGTTATTAAATCTTTCAGCATGATAAAATTGAGCAATCCCAGAAAACCAACGTTCAATTGGATCCCGAAGAATAATTAGTGCTGTAGCATCTAATAAAATTTCATCTTCATTGCTAATAATTAAAGTTGATTCTGGAAGTATATATGGAATTGACGTGCTTCCATTTTTAGGAATCGGCACATAGAAAAATTTACAATTTCCGGTTTTTTCGTTATACCCGGTAAAGTAATAAACGTTTGGATCCAATCTACCACTTACCGCGAGGTTTTACTGGTAATTCTTGCGAACGAACGTGTTTTGCCCAACGTCGCTTTGCTGCTTCTTTAGCGGCTTTACGTTTTTGTGATGGTTGTACGTAACTTTGACGTTCTTTAACTTCTTGAAGTACGTTGCCTCGCTGTACTTTCTTTTTTAGTTTACGCAATGCTTTTTCAACATTGCCGTCTTTTACGTATACTTTTGTGCCTTTTGGTTTGATCATCGAGTGTATTTATAATAATGCTATAGGTGTATTTATTAAATCCCTAGAAATAACCACATTTTTTATATTATTTTTGTGATAGCGCACTAAATTAAACATATGCGGCAACAATACCTTCTCTAATTCTGCTCGCAATCCACGTGCGCCAGTTTTTTGTTCAATTGTTTTATCTACAACTAACAACAATGCTTCTGGATCAAATTCTAATTCAACTTCATTACACTTAAACAAATATTCAAATTGACGCAATAGACTGTTTTCAACACTAGTTAAAATATATACCATGTCTTCACGAGAAAGTTCTTGTACAAAAGCAAAACTAGCAAACCGTCCTACAAATTCTGGGATAAGTCCAAACTTGATTAAATCTGCTGGCAATAGGTCGACTTTAGTAGTATCAACACGATTAACATCTGCTCCAAATCCGATACCAGCACCCTGTACACGCTTTTTAAGAATTTCATCTAATCCAACAAATGCACCAGCAGCAATGAACAAAATGTTTTTGGTATCAACTTCGGTCATTTCTCCGGCTGGGTGTTTTCTATTGCCGGTATTAGGAACACGCACAACCGTGCCTTCTACCATTTTAAGTAATGCTTGTTGCACGCCCTCACCAGATACATCTCGTGTTACGCTAGCAGATTCGGACTTGCGTGAAATTTTATCAATTTCATCAACGAACACAATACCACGTTGCGCACGTTCTACATCGCCATTTGCATTTTGTAGTAAACGGCTAATTAATACTTCAACATCGTCCCCTACGTAGCCTGCTTCTGTTAATGATGTAGCATCAGCAATAGCAAATGGTACGTCTAAATATTCAGCAATTGACTTAGCAAGTAACGTTTTACCTGACCCGGTGGGGCCAAGTAATAATACATTACTTTTATCAACTTTAACATCACCTTTTTTGTTGATACGTTTATAATGATTAGCAACAGCAACACTTAACACCATCTTGGCTTGCTCCTGCCCAATGACAAACTGATCTAAATACTCTTTAAGTTCCACTGGATCAATATCTTTTGCTTCGTGTTTTTGTTTATTAATAGGTTTTTCTTCTTCTAATAACTCAACACAAAACTCTACGCAGTTATTACAAATACTAACACCATCGCCGACGATAAGTTTGACTACTTCTTCCTTTGCTTTACCGCAAAAACTACATTCGTTAATACTTGTTTCTGTATTTGTTTGTGACATACTATAAGTCGTTTGCTATTTTTTCTTGTATCTTTTGTTTTTCGATTACGTTTAAAAGCTCTGGATTATAATCACCACTTGCAATTTTGTCGACTAACATGTCAATATATTCAGTTGAATATGCTGTGTTTGTTAGAATATTTTTATCTTGCGGATCCCAGGTTTTTCCATTACTTCTATATAATTTAGTTGGTTCTAGGTCGGACCGTAAAAATAATCTACCTTCTTTTGATTTTGCAGGAAATCTAAGTCCAAACTGAACTTCGTGTTGTAGATCTAATTTTAATTCTGGGTGGGATTTTATTAGTGCGTGATCGCGATACATTTTACCGTCATAAGAAATATAATCGTCGCCTACACGTGTTAATCTAACTTTTACTTCTTCGTCCGTAGAAATGCGGCCAGTGCTTTCTTCTGTAGTCTGTTCCGTGTCTTGTGAGGGCTCTTTGTTTGTGTCCACTTGCTCATTGGTTACTTCCTTTTTTGTTGTTTTTTTCTTTTTTGTTACTGCTTTCTTCTTTGCCGTCTTCTTTTTTTTTTAGGGCAGCAGGTTTTGGTTCTTCTTTTTCTTCTATTACAGGAACGTCATTCCATACATCATCAATATCAACACTATCTGCAATAGGTAGTTCTTCAGTAGCAGTTTGTTCGCTGGATGTGTCAATTATTGGCTCTATTATGTTCTTTTCTTTGCGTTTAGATTGTGCCATCTCAAACGAGTATTGACTTGCTATTAATAATAACACAGCAAGTGGGTCAAATACAAATATAATGGTAACAATAACCCAACGCACAGCTTCTTCTAACAAGTTACGATCTGCTTCCGAGCTGTAAATAAATTCAGCAATATACTTAACAGGGCCAACTTCTGCTTCTAACTTGCGGAATTGACTTTCTAATACAGCTTTGTTTTCACGAGCGTCGTCGACTTCCTTTTGTACTGCGGTTAACTGTGTTTCAATAGCAGCAATGCGTGTTTCAATTGTCCCTGTTTTCTCTTCTGATTGTTCTTTTAATTTTGATAAGCGATCGTTGACTTCTGTAAATTGCGGAGAGTATTTTGTATCTACTTTGGCTAGATTATCTTCTAAGTTTCTGCGAATGCCTTGAATCTCTGTGTTGTATTCTGCTTGTGTATCATCAAACTTTTTGCGTACTGCATCTTTGCCAAAGAATGTATTGGATAATTCTGCTTCCATTGCAGCTCGAGCTGTATTGATCTTTCCATTAATACCGGAAATACTCTTTTCTGCCGCTTCGCGCAATACCGCTTTTTCAGCATTAACTACCTCAGTTAAACGTTCTAATTCTTTTTGTTCACGTTCAATTAATGTATCAACACGTGTATCTGCTGTGCCAGAATTTAATTTATCAATTTCGCCTTGCAGTCTAGCAACTTTTGCTTCTCCACGAGTAATTGTACCAGTAATTGATTCAATTTTAGCTGTTTGCTCATCTGATGCTGCCGTTTGTTCAATATGTGATTTTGAGAGGAAACCAAAAATACCCATGCTTGTAATAAACATGAGTACAACAACAGCAATGGATAGATATGATTTTAGCCACCAGATAGCATTGCGCCAGTGTTTGTGTAGCCAAACTGCCGTAACAAGTTTAGCAATTTCAAGCGCAGTACCCATAATTGCCACTGGAATCACACTAGCAGCAAAAATAGTAGTCAAACCAACTACACTATAATAGATAGCAATAGCGGAAACGCTTAATGCTGTTAGTAGTGTTAGTACATTCAAGAACATTGTATATTTATGAGGTTTTTATAGCTTTTCTCCTTTCTCAAACCCTCTAAACCTCACAAACCGCGGGAACCGCAAGCTATACGACCCATCCTGGTTTTGTGTAACCGCATCCGCACGGACCTCGGCAACAGTGCCAATAATATCATTGCGGGAATTCCAAAAGGAATCACGATCAGCGTCAGTAAGACCGCTGCCCACGTTGACTTTGATGGATTTACCATCATCAACTCCTTCGCACACAAGAGCGCCTAATCGACCTTCGTTACGCCCTGTGCCTTCTTCCACTGCAACTACTTCCAGGTCAACAGTAATATTTGGCTTCCATTTAAGCCAATGTGTTGTGCGCTTACACTCATATGGAGCATTAGCGTCTTTGATCATAATTCCTTCGTATCCTTGTGACACGCATTCGTCAGCATAACGATGCATGACATCTATGCCATGGCCTGTGCTTAAATCAACACGCATATCAGGTTCTACTCGAAGATTTGGTTGTTCTTCAATGCGTCCTTTTAGCGCACGCAATGTATCTGTGCGTACACTCTGCTTTACACGACTTACACCTTGAATAAACCCACCGTAGTTAAGAATGTCGAAAATATGGAAACGACTGTCTGAAGCATCTGCATTATATTTGCGATGTGCTTGCTTCATAAGTGTTTGAAAATCATCACTCATCATTTCGCCATCGAGCACAAAATTGGGTGTACTCATGACGTTTTGAATAACCGGCATTACCTTTTGTATTTGCGGTATAATGTGATTAAAGTTTTCAAACTGTTTTCCATTGCGGCTGTGGATACGCACGGTACCGTGAACGCACAAAACAATTACACGCACACCATCGAGTTTGCGTTGTAGAATTTTATCGCCAGTTAGCTTGCTTTCGTGTTTAGCACTATCAGTAGCGAGCTGACATTCAAACACAGGAATTTCTAGGTCTGTGCCTTTGAGATATTTGTTAAACGTTTTTAATGTAGCACCTACACGCAGATCTTTTTGAATTACAGGAGCACAAAAATCATTCCATTGTTCCGAATCAAACCGTTCAGACATACGCTCTATTTCAGTATGTGCTTCATTTCCGGTAACGTTACGATCGCTTAAACTTGCTAACAACTTTCGAAAATCAACCCACGGGTTTTCTCTGTTGACTAACCCTTCTGTAGTAGGCACTTTCTTAACATTATAAGTTAGAAATGGACTATACGCAGCAAACGCACCAAATAAAAACCATTCTGCTGTTTGGTCTCCTAATTTGCGTGCTGCTATTGCTTGTTCGATAACCTTTTCTTTATGGATACGACTATTGCTCTCATTGAGTTTATGGATCCAGGACGCTGGCATATTAACCTACTTTGATGTCTTGTACCGCTTCGCGGAATGAATCAGACGTTACTTGTTGATCTAGATACTTAATTGTCCATAATCCTTTTTTAGGATCATGAACCGCACTCATACCGTACTGCGCCATTAAACGAACTGCTTCTTTGTGTGTAATGTGTGCTTTACTGTAACGAACATCTTTTGTATCACAACAAACTTCATGTTCGTCACATTCAATACAGATACCCGGGATTTGATTTGCAAAAAGTTTGAAAATATTTTTTACAAATCTAGAAATAATTGCAAAAAGTTTTTTAAAAAAAGTAATCATAATATTATCAGCTGGTTGAAATGTTAGCAATTGCTTCGTCCACTGAATAAATTGCTTCCGTAAACTCGCCAGTTCCATCGGCGGGATCTGTTGGTGTAATCGGAACATTGTCCATACCAATGCCAATTGTATTAAGCGCAGAAATGTTGCGGCCTTCGCGTAATGCACCAACTAATGCTTGCCCTGCTTGTGTACTCATGTCTGCCATTTTTTCCAGCAATTCTGCTGGCCCGCGATATTCATTTTGAATAGCATATGTATGCAAGTTCTGTACCATACCCTGAATACTCTGTTTGCTGCTTGGCGTATCAGCAAATACTACACCCGCATTAGCTAGTGTGGCTAACTCTAATTCAATCTGTTCTGCTGATGCTGTTAATTGTGCATCAGCACTTGCTGTTTCAGTAGGATATGCACTTTTAATGCTATTAATAACGGTTGTTGTTCCATTTAGAATAGCAGTAATTGCACTTGCCCACGTGGTATACGTGCCTGCACCAACTTTGCCTGACGGTATAACTAAATTAGTGCTCATTAATGGATCGCTTGGGTCAATATACGGAATGCCGTAAACACCGTTTAGTGCATCTTTAAGCACAGTAAATGCTCCGTTTGATGTTCCGTCATGTAGCCCATTTAACGCTCCGTTTGCAATTAAAGTTGTTAATGTAGTATTCATTGATGCAAATGCATCATTGTGCGTAATTCCTGCCGGAGTCCCAATACCGTCGCTCAAATAATAACGTCCATTTGAGCCTGATCCATTGCTAAAACTTGATGTATAATACGAGTATACACTAGAAGGAAGCGGAGTGTCAAGCGAATTAATTAAATTTAACCCATAATTTGTTTGAATTAATCGTACTGCTGATCCCAATTGCGAAGTGGTTAAATTCTGAACATTTTTAATTTGTTGCAAAGCGCGGCGCATCGCTACATTAGCGTCCGCCAATCCTGTGGACAAAATGCTATAATAATCTTTCCCTAGATTTTTAAATAATCCGTTAACAGAATTTTCGCCAATATAAATCGCTTTATAACCAGTTTTATATGGACTAGTTAATGTTTTATAAGATGTTGGAAAAATCTTTCGTGTGTCTATTAAATCAGCAAGGGTATTGATACCATTTGGTATATTAACTCGTAATGCTGATTTAATTGTAGTCAGTTTATTGCCGGTAACAGTTTTAAATGCTTCATAGCACTTTTTCTGAATAATCAATGGCAATGTTTCGTTAGTTGCTAACGAAGTAATTTTAGTCGCTAGTGCGGTAGGGCTAACACCGGCGTTAATTAGCTCTTCGGATATGTAAGATAATAATCCACGTGTTGCTAATTTAACAATTAACGCATGCGGTGTTCCATACGTGTTAAGTTTGTCTAAATCGATCAACAACCCTGTATTAATTAAGTCAGTACCGAACTCAACCGTTGCTAAACTGATACTAGAGATACTACCTGTGGTAAGCTCGTCCATATTAGAAAATGTTGGACCTAGTTGTGAGTTTGTAGTAATGGCTGCATCAATAAAACTGCCAGAGCTAACCGTATATGCCATCACGGTATACATTTGTATAACAAATTTACTTAGGTCACCGTTTCCTAAAATATTATCTGCGTGTGTAATAAGTTGACTTGTAAATCTATTTGTTGTGCTTCCAATACTAACTCCGCTTGGGATTGTATTATTCACTGACGGAAATAAACTTGCAGTATAGCTTTTAATTTGATTAATCGACGCAGTAGGAACACCTTGGTTGCTAACACTAGTACTTGGATCAATTACTTCTTCGTTTGCTTCTGCGGCAGAAATAGCTGCCGCATACTCGCTAACGACATCTAACGAAGTATAACTATTCATACTAGATGTAAGTGTCGCATTAATATCAAGGCCTGTATTTTGTATTAGCCCCTCTCCTGCGATCAACATTAACGGACTTAGTGTATTATACATTATAGTCCCACAATAACATCTGGACTACCAGTAGCTCTTGAATGCCCACACGTGTCTGGACTACCCACAAATACAACCGGCATTCCGCCTGCTAAAACAGTAGGGCTACCCATAGTAGTCGATGCGCCGCAATGAATACCACACCCTTTTGCTCCGCAGCATGTGTGTGGCGTAACACTGGTACCTGGAGGGACTACAGGGCGTCCATTAGCCAGAACCGTAACGACACCGGAAGTTGCAACACCTCCTGCTGAATTTACATCTCCCATTCTAACAACTAGTGGCATATTATCCTGTAATAATCTTCTTGCTTGGTGTGCTAATTCCAGTTACAGCTTGTGTATACGCTGCTATGACATCTTCCGATGTTTCAGATACCATGGTTACATTCTTAGTATTTATGGTGATTTTTCCTGCCGGATTTGCAGTAAACATGCTGGGAATCATCTGTACACCTTGTGGGGTCATTGCAACACTAACCGCATGATCTAACACAAGTTCATCTGCACCTTGAGTTTGGATTTTACCCACAACTTCTTCTCCAGAATTCATTTTAAAACTATAAATTTCGCCTGTTTTTAAATCGAACATATTAACCTTCTAATAATTGTTGTACGCCGGTTTTACCCACAGATTGCAGACCATTAAACCCGCCCTCTAACAGCTTATCCTTAATATAAAGCTGCGGTACTGATTTATGTCCTTGGTCCAATAACCAAGTGCGTGCATCGGCGTTCTGCTCAATGTTTATTGTTTCGTATTCGAATCCAAATGCTTCCAATAATTGTTTTGCCTGGTCACAATAGGGGCAGGTTGTTTTTGTATAAATTTTAATCATAAACTGAATCCTTTGAATGTATCTTCTGTTACGTCTTGTTTGGTGCCACCAACAACATATGAACTAATTTCCGTTTCCTGTGGGGCCACCTGTACTTCACCACCTGCAATCCATTTTTGTGTCCAAGGTAGTGGGTTTGATCCACCTTTATATGGAGTATCAAGTCCTAAACTTGTCATACGTTTGTTAGCAATCCATTCCACATACTCAACGAGCAGTTGTGAATTAAGTCCAATCATTGACCCGTCTTTAAACAAATAATCTGCCCATCGTTTTTCTTGTTCGACTACATCAACAAACATTTGTGCAACTTCATCCCGGCATTCATCTGCAATTTTAGCAAAATCTGGATCATCCTTTGGAAGAATCTTAATCATTGTTTGTGTGCTTGCTAGATGCAGGTTTTCGTCTCGGCAGATTAACTTAATGATTTTAGCATTGCCTTCCATCTTTTTAAGTTCAGCAAACGCCCACGAACACGCAAACGATACATAGAAACGAACGCCTTCTAGTGCGTTTACGCTATTGATAGCAAGCCAGAGTTTCTTTTTAATGTCATATAAATCAACGTCAATAATATCATTGTTAATTCTATGTTTACCTTCACCTAACATTTGATACCAAGTTGATGCTTCAATTAAGTCGTCATAATATTGACTAATACTCTGTGCTGTTTCGTAAATTTCTTTAACATCTAATAATTCATCAAACACTTTGCTTGGATCGCTGTAAATATTACGAATAATGTGTGTGTAACTGCGGCTATGAATAGTTTCATTAAACGCCCAGGTTTCGATCCAGGTTTCAAGTTCTGGAATACTAACAATAGGCAGCAATGCTAAGTTAGGAGAACGTCCTTGTACACTATCTAGCAGAATCTGACGCTTTAGGTTAGATGTAAAGATATGTTGTTCATGCTCGTTGAGATCTTTAAAGTCTTTAGCATCACGCAATACGTCTACCTCTTCTGGTCTCCAGAAGAATCCCAATTGCTTATCAGTAAATTTATCGAATTGCTTGTACTTTACAGACTCGTATCTCTGTAAGCCAACCCCGCCGTTTTTATCTAAAAAAGCAGTTGATTTTAAATGATTTCTATTTTTAGTAGGGAATACTGTTTTACTCATTTTCTTTGCCTCAAATTTTACAACTTTCGCAAGAATCATCTTCGTCAGTTAACTTATTAACGTCAATTTCGCCCTGACCGTCGAAAGTGTTGAAATAGTACAACTGTTTTCCACCCATTTTATAAAAGAATAGAATATGTTGTAACATTTCGCTCATTGGAATCTTTTCATCTTCGTAGAACTGTGGATTATATGAAGTATTTACAGAGATGCCCTGATCAATATACTTTTGTAGTACTGCCATGATCTTTAAATAACCCAGTGGAGACTTTTGATCCCAGAGAAGCTCATACTTGTTTTTCAAATGGCGGAATTCTGGAACCACTTGCTTGAGTACACCGTCTTTGGATTGTTTGACTGACACATAACTGCGTGGTGGTTCCACACCATTTGTAGCATTTGAAATCTGTGCTGAAGTTTCAGCTGGCATCAGTGCCATTAGTGTACTGTTGCGAATTCCTGTTTCTTTAAGTTGTTTACGCAAACCTTTCCAATCTACTGCATCAACGTGTTTAACGAGTTCGTCAACATCTGATTTATATGTGTCAACCGGAAGAATACCATGATGATATTTGGTTTGATCTGACCAAGGACAAGCACCCTTTTCTGCTGCTAAATCTGCACTTGCTTTAATCAAATAATATGACCAATGTTGTGCCCATGCATCAATTAATTTTAAGTCTGGATCACTATAGTTTGTATTATGCTTGGCCAACCAATATGCTAAGTTAATAATACCAACTCCAAGCGGGCGACGACCTTCTGTCGCAATTTGTGCTGCAATAATAGGATAATTTTGATAACTCAGCAAATTATCTAAACCGCGTACTGCAAGCTCGCATGCACGTTGCATGTCTTCTGGCTGCTTGAATGCACCCCAATTAATAGCACTTAATGTACACAACGCAATTTCACCTTCTTCGTCATGAATATCATTTAAAGGTTTAGTTGGCAAGTCAATTTCGCAACATAGGTTAGATTGTTTAACAGGTGCTACCTTAGGATCAAACGCACCGTGTGAGTTAGCATGGTCTACATTCATTAGATAAATGCGTCCTGTGTCTTTGCGCTCTTGAACAAACTGCGAAAACAAGTCCATTGCTTTAATACGTTTGCGACGAATATGCGTATTACGTTCTGCACGTTCATATAACTCGCGGAATAAATCTACATCTGCGAAGAATGCATCGTAAACCTCAGGAACATCGTTTGGTGAAAATAGCGTGATATAATCATTGTTCAACAAGCGTTCGTACATAACCTTATTAAACTGTACACCGTAATCCATATGACGTACACGATTATCGTCTGTACCTTTGTTGTTTTTAAGTACCAGCAGATCTTCTACTTCAAGATGCCAAACAGGATAGTATAGTGTAGCAGCGCCATTACGCACACCACCCTGTGAACAAGAGCGTGTTGCTGCTTGAAATAGTTTATAGAACGGAATAACACCCGTGTGATACGCATCGCCCTTGCGAATAGGACTCTTGATAGCGCGAATGCGACCAGCACCTACACCAATGCCTGCTTTCTGTGAAACATACTTAACAATCGAACTGGTAGTTGCATTGATTGAGTCTAACGAGTCGTCTGTTTCAATCAGTACACAACTACTGAATTGACGCTGACTTGTACGCACACCTGCCATAACAGGAGTAGGCAGACTTACTTGATGTGTGGAAATTGCATCATAATAGTCTTTGACCCAGCGCATACGAGTATCTCGTGGATGATCGGCAAATAGTGTAGCAGCAATAAGTGCGTATGCTACTTGTGGTGTTTCATAAATTTGTTTAGTTACACGGTTTTGAACAAGATACTTGCCGCGCATTTGTTCCATAGCAGCATAGGTTAGATGTTCGTCCCGTTCATGTTTAATAAACGAATTAATGTAATCCCATTCTGCGTTGTCATATAATGCAGGAAGCTCTGGATCATACAAGCCAAGTTCTACGTTTTGATCTACTAACTTTCTGATGTGCCAAGGCTTAAAGTTGCCATAGACTTCTTTGCGCAAGTGGTAGCAAATAAGTCTGCCAGCAACATACTGATAATTAGGAGTTTCTTCGCTGATTAGATCTGCTGCTGCTTTGATTAATGTCTCTTGAATATCCGGTGTTGAAATACCTTGATAAAATTGTAAGTGGCTTTTTAATTCTAATTCTGAAGCACTTACACCTGTAATGTTTTCTGTTGCCCAAAATACAACCTTGTGCATTTTTTCAAGGTCAAGAAGTTCCTTGCGTCCGTCACGCTTGGTCACCGTAATATCACTCATTTTTGCCTCTTGTTATTCTAGTGTTATGTTGTCGCTTGATAACGATCTTTTGATTTTGAAACCATCAATTGTATTTCTATTTACTATTTCGTTGGGTATATAATTTAATATGTAGTCATTGTTCACTGCCACAACGTAAAAGTCTTCTAGTTGTAATATGTCAATGGTTTGAATATCTGGATGCTTTAATAGCATTAAAGTATAACAGATTCCCAGGCACTTTGCAAGATCATCATAGATGTCATCTGCCAATAAATCCCAGGGAAGCGGCCATTTTTCATATTCATCCATGTGCAGATAACGATTGGATAATGGAGCACGTTGCCACCAGGTATCTACTTGTATGAGTGCTGGTTCCAGATCAAGAATAACAGATTCAGATCTGAGATTTCTCCATTCAAGCAGGCGATCATCATATCGAGTGGCCCACATTATCTTAAGAATTTAACAACGCTGTAATTTAAATTACAAGTTTGTCCAGTACTGGTAGTAGTATAATTCAGATATAATTTATCTGATACTTGTGAAATAGTAAAAGTCACACCGGTTGTTCCAGACTCAACATAATCCTCGTTATAGATAGGAGTGTTTGATCCGGACTGATCTGGAGCAACAATGATAGTACCAGTGCGTGCTGAACTATCTCTGGTTAATGAATATTCAATTCTGAACCCATAAAGCAAATCAATATCCAGAACTTCATGACTGATAGCCAATGGGGTAGACACATTGTCAGCAAGTGTAGCAATCAATGAGACTGAACGCTCGTAATTTCCATATTTGATGGATTTACCACCGTCAAACGCAATACCGCCCAGATCGTTTAGTTCAATTCTGGGTTGACTCAGATTATCAGTGTCATCTCTGGCAAACATGTCTCCAAAACTGATGTTGTTTACATTGTTGATGTTGATCACTGAAACTGCTGGGTTACCGGCACCGTTGAACTGATTACCAACATCCAGGTACAAATTCATGGAACTCACATTGTTAATTACATTACCAATGTAAATACCCTCGGCAAAAATATCATCAAAAATAGTAGCAAAAATACGCACACCAGTGGGGCCAGAGTTTACAGGCGAAGCACCCAGTGATACTCCGCGGTAATGTACTTGCATTCTGCCATTGCTAAATGTAATGCCTTCACAATTGTAATCGATGTATATGCCATAGGTAGTACCGGTAGTTGTGCATTTATCAAAAATGATATCCTGTGTGACCAGACTGCTGCTGCTAACAATAGTGATGGCAGATGTATTTTCAAAATTGTCTCGAAGTTCGTCTTGTGTCAGCGATCCAGCAAATCTCACGCTGTCAAAGTTACAAGCTATGGATTTTTCTACCAATAAAACATTCATTTGTTCAGTGGTTTCAAAACTCATGGATGAAACTTCAATATACTGCGGACGAGTTGCACCATTAGTAGCAATATTAACACCCGACTGTTGAAGTGAATCCACAGTCCGTACCACATAATCTTCAATGGTACTATCAGGACTGGTATAACGAATAATTGTGCTTTCCTTGCCTTCGCCATAAATTTTGGCATATGATGGAATTAATATTGTTCCAGTGATCAGATATACACCAGCTGGGAAAAACAAACTACGACGTATTTCTTCGTTGTTTTGATTGGTAAACAGTTCGTTAAGAGCACGATTGATTGCATCAGTGTCGTCCACTACACCATCGCCGACTGCTCCAAAGTCTTTAACACTGGCAAAATCATCTAACTTGGATTGGATTGTTCTGGTAACAGGATTTGTTGGTGTTGACCCTGTTTGTACCACCACCACTGCTTTACTATTTGCATCCAAGGGACTTACGACTTCACCCTTGTAAGTATAAGAATTAAAAATGCTTAAAATATCAGAATGTTCGGTTAAGATTTCTGTATTACCAACAATGGGCGCACCATCTACAAGGGTTCCGTTGCCAATGAACAATTTCTGTTCATCTACGGCCCATCCAAGCTCACCGCCTGCAAGTTGTGGTAAATTTTCATATAAACCTTTGCGGTGAGTTATGCGAGAAATTTGAACAATAGCCATGTGTTTATGATCCAGTTAATTTATTATACTATTTATACGAGTTAGGCTTTGCGTCTTGTTCAAATGATCTATGCAAAATTTCTATTTTATCTTTAAACTCGTCCATGGGCAAATCAAATTTCATTCTATTTGCCCAGACACAAGTTATTTGTATATTTCCCTTGATATATCCTTTGGTACTATCAATTCTGTCAACACTTGGAGAGTTTGGAGAATTACGTTCAATAATCATTGGCTGTTTAGATAGCGGACAAATTTTATTTTGTTTTTCATATAGCATTTTAAGATATTCTATTAAAAGAGATTTATCTTGTGTCCACTCTTTTTCAACTTCTTTTTTTTCTTGTCGATTAAGGATTCCGTTTGCTAGTTGCCTCCATTTAAACTCTTCATTAAACTTTTTTTTATAATTATTCTGTTGTATATCGTTCCAGCGATATTGTATCTGTTGATAAATCTTACGAAACTTGTTATAATCATCAAATCTCATCCACGCATACTCGTGTAATTTTTCTGGCAAGTTTTTGATTTCAAGTTTTGCTAATTCTACATCTTTCTTTTTAGGACAGCCTCCAGTAGTAAAACTTCGCATCCACTTTTCCAATGCCATGAAATCATTGTGTGCAATAGATTCAACAAACTCTCCATTTTCTGATTTGTAACTCGAAACTTTTCTTCTCGTTTTTCTATAAAAAGATTTATATTCTGGAGAATGAATTGGCATTATTTTTTCTCCATGTAAAACTGTTCTACTCGTTTCCACCATTCATTACGCCAGTGTTCAAATTCTGAACCTTCAATGATCCATTCCTGATATTCAGGTGGTTTGGTGTAGATTCCTGGTTCTGATTCTGTGGGGCGAACACACATCAGGATGACACCTTTGTTAATTTTAGTGCCATACACTTCGTTGTGTGCTTCTGAGTATGCGGCCAATTGCAAAAAGTAATCTGTGATCCATTCCGTTTTCTTGGGTTTGTTGGATTGTTTGAAGTCCAGAATGGCTGGCGCACCCTGATGCACACCCACACAGTCTGTGGTTCCAGCATAGATGCCTGGAAAATACAGTGGAACTTCCGTACCCCAGAATTCATCTGCATGTATTAGACCTTTGTGAATTACTTCCTGTGCCATGTCGTGGCTGGCCCAACCAAACGGATTGCTTCCTTTGTCTTTGATTTCGCCAGTAAGCACATAGTTTTCCAGATAGGTGTGCATGCGTGTGCCACGATTGGCAGCTTCTGTGGTGATCTGTTGTGCTTTTTCTACACCAACTCTTTTTTTCCACTCCATGAGAGCTTGTTTGGCTTCTGCAGGCTTAGTCTTGTCCAGGATAGTAGTTACTGAAGGAACTCTGCTGCCGTCTGGTGTGGCATATAAACGTTTGCCGTCTACTTGTTCACGAGATAGGTTCTTATAATCGTATCGTTTTATTAATTTAGACATAGTGTTATATTATATAACACTATACAAGATTTGTCAATTATTTTCTTTTGTTTGCTGCACGTTTTGCTGCTTGCTTCATGGTCATTTTAGCATGATCCATGCTCATGTTTTGTGGATTTACTTCTGCTTGTTTTTTGCTTTTGAATGTGATTTTATCGTCGTTCATGTCAGCAATAGCACCAAACTGGCCTGATTGAACTGCTGATTGTAGTGTATCGCGGTCAATGTTAATGCCCATCTTACTAGCCATTTGCATAAAAGCATCTACACTGATTTCGCCTGCTGCGTTTTCATCATCAGCACGACCAACAAAGAACTGAGCTAATGCTGCTAATTCTTCGCCGTCGGCTTCACGGATGATATCGCGGATGTTCATTATTTTAGAAGATTTTGCGCTGTGCGTTCAATTGATTCCCAGGCTTCGTCTTCATCTTCGTCGCTGCTATATGCTACGTTTGTTAACGAATTTGCCATCGTGTGCATACTACCGCCCAGGATATCACCGCCGTGATCTCCGCCAATAGCACCTAAAATATGTCTATGCCAATAATATTCGGCTGCGCGGCGTTCTTCGTCTGGTAGCATTCCTAGAGCTTGATCTGCAAGATTTGCGATCTCATCCATGATGTATTCAAATTCTTGTGGATCAAATTCAACTGCTTCAGTAACAGTTTCTTCTGCCACTGGTTTAGCAACGTTGTTAAAGTTTTGTAAGATAGTGTAGATTTCGTTCATTAGATGCGCTCCCGACCTAAGTTGCTTAGTTCATCGCCTGGCTCTTCTTCAGGCATTTCAGGTTCCATATCCATTTCTGGTTCTGGTGGTAATTCAGCGTCCATATCCATGTCGCCCATGCCCATATCTTCTTCGCCCGGTACGCTCATTTCTTCACCAGTGATAACACCAACTGCTGATTCTAGTTCACCTTTAGCACCACTTAGTGCGTCAATTAAGCCTTGTAATGCGCCATCAACTGTGCTTTGGAATTGGCCAGCAGCGTCAACACCTTGCTCGCCTTTAATACCATCAACTAATGCTGGTAGTTCTTTAACTTTTAGATCAGTCATGTTTTCGATCATCTTCTGAACTTGATCAACCATGTCTTGTGCTGCTAGTACAACCTGCGCTTGATCTACTTCCGTACCTTCCATCATTTTCTTTTTCTTGCACTTGCTAGCTTCGACAATCTTGCTCATAAACTTAATAGCACTATCGCGGCTTTCTAGAACGCTCAATAAGTTCTTGCTAACACCTAGAGCTTTTAGTTCGCTTTCAGTTAATTTACCGCCAACTGCTACAGTTTTAACAGCATTCATATATTTTGCTTTTGAATTCATAACTTTAACCTTTGATTCTGGTTGGGATTCTGCAACTCTAGCACTTAGAGCTTGTTCCATAAACATTAATTTTAGATAGGTTGGATTGGTTTCTCTGAAGTGTCCACTACGACTGCTCTTAATTTCAGCAATACGTTCACGTGTTTCATGCAACATTTTTACAGCAGCATCGTGCGTAACTGTGGACACATTTACTTTGCGACCAAACTGGGTACTGTATGCTTCTGAAAGTTTGCGTGCATTAAGCTCTGGTGATAGATCATCTAGATTCATAATCGTTAAATCCCTTAATTTTAATATATTTAGTCAATTTAACAGTTTTATCAAGATTGCGTTTTGCCTCTCGCATACGTTCCAGATCTTCAGCAATTCTGATCAGCAACCATTCACGATCATCAGGATCTTTGGCAGTTTTTAGTATGCGTTTCCTGTTTTCGATCTGAAAACGATATTCCTGAATTTTTTTATCATTTGTTAACAACTGGTGTGTGTGCATCCAATCATTTTTATTGTCAAATATACACCAACTGAGTGCAACTGCACTGGATGCTACTGTGTTCACATACTGATCATGTTTATATAATTCATACACATGGTTTGTGTGGTTGATCATGTACTTGCCCAGCACATGGTAACATTCACCATCTTGAACAATGGGTGGTAATCCTTCACGATCAAAGAATTGTTTGACTTTCTCGGTTATCTTGTCTATGTTAATCATAATTCAGTAATCCAGATATTTTGATCTGTACCATGCGTGTGTATATATGGTAGCACTGATGTTTTTTCATCCAGACCCACTATGATGGGTGTTCCTTCAAAGTCCTGTTTTAGTGCGCCCACTGGGTCATTATTTAATAAAAAAACATCTGTGGTTTCATTCACAAATGTAAAGCACCAGACGTTATCTTGTGCAGTTATGTCTGACATTTGCACAGGCTGAGTTCTAAACAACAATATTTGTAACACAGTTTGCCAGTTGCTGTGTTGGCGTCGATAATGATTCCATTCATCAACGGTGTTAATTTGCAGATTATTAATTCTGGCTGGTAAATTTTGATGGCGGAATGGTCTGTTGACTCCAGTGGGTGTTATATCAAACGCTGTGCATATTTTTATTTGTTGCATAACTCCGCCAATACTTTTAATCGTTCTAGTTGTTCCAGTATTGCTGGGTGTCGTTCTGCCAGACCGTCCCAGTCGTATCTAAGCGCAAACCCATTCCACTCGTCATATTGACCAGATTTTACTAATCTGCGTTCGGTTGACCCTATGCTACGTTGGTATACAGTTTTACCGCCGTCGGGTGATTCATAAACAGTGAATGGATTGTGATGCATAGCGTATTTAACAGTCATAAAAAAGCCCAGTGCGAAACTGGGCTTTTCGTATAAGTTAATAATTAACTTATGGTGCTAGGTGATCATCAAAGTCACAAACTAGAGCAGTTGTGAAAGAAGTACCACGGTAGCTAGAACCTGGAGTTAGTGTACCTGAACCTTGTACGGCTAGGTAAACAACAGTAGTTGTACCAGCGTCAAATGCAGCACCTGTAGCAGTACCAACACCAGCGATAGTTACTGCATCGTCAGTACCAGCAGTACCACCAGCAGACATTAGTTCTAGCAGTTCTTTTAGAGCTGCTTCAGAAATACCGCCACCGATAGTAGCACTAACGATGCGAGTCTTTGAACCTAGGCCGTTGCTTAGGTGGGTTTTAGCTGTTGATGTATAATAAGCCATTTTAAATTCTCCTAATTTGTTTTGTTACTATTATTTATAAAAAATTAAAAAAAACCGTGCGCATGATCAAACTTCTGTACCTGCTGCATCATCAGGATCACCAGCGGCTTGTGCTGGTTGTGGGTCTGTAGCACTGTCTGCTTTCTGAGATTTCAGCCAGATCTGATGCTGCGTGGGGGTTTGAATGATATATCCTGTACCAGGATTATCAGTATATATTAGCCCTGTTTTGAACGCAATTGCTGGTTTCAGTCTGCCTGCTTGCTGCTGTTTGTATGCTTCGTTAAATGAAGATTCGATATAATTCTGATATGTTGCAGATCCAAGTGCCGACTGCAGAATTACGAAATTTTCTGGGGTGTCGTCAGGTGAAGCATCTTTGTACCATCGATTTTGATACTTAATCATTAAGATTGGATTACGGTTGTCGTCCATAGTTCTGAACTTTTTGATTTTAACAATGTCCCCGGGTTTCAGAGTAGTTGATTCAATTGGTCCACCATATTCATGATCAGCAAGTTTTGCTTGTTGTTTATCCTGTTTAGTGGGTTTGGTGGAAACACCAATTTCAGGACTGATGTTAACTGCAATAGCGTTGGTCACAATGGTCACAAATGCTTGCTTGACTGAGCCACTGCTCAGTCGTTCACCAGAATCCAGAATGTGTTTGAATGCTGTGTTAACTCTGTCATTGGATCTGCTGGCCCCGATACCTCCCTCGGCAGGTGAATTATAGACTTTTTTGTCCAATATTTCTTCCAGATGGCCGCGATCGCGCACAGGATTTTTTCCACCATATGCTTGCTTGAGACTGTACACAACACCTTTCCACCAATTCAGCAATCCGTCGGCAGCCAGCCCAACACCACGATCCTGTGTAATTCGTCTTTTTAACTCTGCGGGGGTCATCCCTGCCTGGCCAACATTTTGCAAAAATGAACGAGCAGCCGTAGCAATATCACCCCAGCCATAAAATTGCTCATTAATTATTGATTTTGAAACTATATCATTGATCTTCATCGGTACGTTTAAGGCTCCGTTCAAATTTTCTTGGATCCCGCGACCGAATAGCATTTAATAGTTTACGGTTTAATACTTCAGCATCTTCTTCAGAATAATTAGAGTCAATAAATTCCATTAGCCTAATAGCACTAGAAATTACATTATTAGCACGACTTTCAACCAAATGGGAGCGGTCGCGCTCTACATATAAACTTTCTAATTCTTCAAGAATGCTTCGTGTGCGTTTTTGCATCGCGGATCTCTTTCTATAACGTATTTATTTTAATTCTAAATAACGGTGTAACGACTCTAATGCTGGCTGCTGAAGTTCTTCTGGCCAAGTACTAATAACCTTTCTATTATAATTTTTTAAATTTTCTGACGTTAACATATCTCGATTTTTAATTAATCGGTCCATATGTTTATTTCTTAGCGCACTTGTTAATTCAATATTCGTTAGTATTTCTAGATTAAGATAAATCGCATAAAAGCAACGCTCTAGTAAAGTTGGCATGCTTTCGTAGCTATGATCAATAATGTCATCAAATGTATCAAATCCTTTCTTTTTCCATTCTGTGGCCATATTGTATCCCCCAACCCAAATTGGAAATGTAAGTGCAAATACCGAAAACGCTGTTTTTTCGGTAAAGGTAGCGCATTTTTGAGTCCAAACACTTTCTGTTATTATTGATACCGCCGTGCTTGACATGATGTCGTTCAAACCTGCATTCCATACCTCTAAATTTCCACCATAATCTTCTACACTTGAAGAAGAAAAATCGTGATCGGTATGTACGTTTACCCATTTTCTTTCGAATTTTGATATCGGAGATAGAAGTTGCCCCCAGTATTTGTTAATATTATTATCATTTAAGTTTTGATTTTCTTGAACAATGTGTTGTAAATCAAATGTTTTATCAACTGCGCTCCAGGTATAATTAACATCGATACTAAAAATTTCACACAACTTTATTGCTAAAAATCTATTAATTTGTTTTTTGTTAATTTGGAAATTGGCAATATGCGTGGTTACAACGGGGCTTGTTTCGACTACTAATTTATTTCTTTCCCAATTTAAAATCTCAGCTTCCAACCAAGCATCAACTGAATAAACATCAACATCCAAAGACGAATTATATTGGCTCATGCTGTCGACGAATATATACTTTGGGGTTCCAAATTCTTGAAAGATATTGTCAATGGTGGCATCGTCAATAACATCCCATACATGTAATATATTTCCCGTTAGCTCTCTAGAGGTAACTTGAGTTTTACTAATCGATTCATATAATAAATTCCTTTGTGAAAAAGATACAAATACTTTCATTGTCCAGTGCTCTTCATCTTGTTTAGCAAGTTGTTAAGCATTGCGCTTTCAACATTGCCTTGCACTTTAGGTGTTTCGTCTGTGTTAGACATTTTGCTAACAGGCTTAATATTACTCATACTAAATCCGCCAGTGCCCGGAATGGCGCTGTCTTCAGATTGTTCGCAATCTGAAATACGTAACGTATTAATATCAAACTCCAAGTCTACCTTTGAGCCTACTCCTGAACTTGAACGTGTTTTCATTAACTGTATTTGATAGCGTCCACGTTCACGCATTGCTCTACTTGTAAAAATGCCAAACACGTTGTCTGCTGTGTTAATCTTTGAAATACCACCTGAAATGTGTGAGTGATCGAACTCGATTTCTTCTACCGCAGATCGGTTAAGCTGCGATGCAGTTACCATAATAACATTTAATTCTTTTGCTAAGTTACGAATTTCTTCTGATACATACTTGTCCTTAACGAACAAGTCACTTGGGCTAACTTTAGCACTTACCGGCATTAACAAGTCCAGGTAGTCAATACACAAAAAGTCTACAGTAACACCAGTTTGAATTTGTAATTCTTTAATATAACTGCGAATGTCATTTACTGTACTCTGTGCTGGCATATACTTAATACGGAATTTACCGGATTTCTTCTGCATCATCTTAACTTTCATTTCGACGTTGTCGATGTCCTTAAACACTTCTTTGCTAGATGTATTTGTCATCATCGAGTCAATACGCATTGAGCATAAATCTTCAGAAAGTTCTAGCGAAATATACACACCATTGAGTCCAGCAGTTACCCAGTTTACACTTAAATTCTGCATAAACAAGGATTTACCCGAACCCGAACCACCTGCAAAAATCTGTAGTTCACCTCTGTTAAATCCACCATATAATGCACGATCTAAGTTAAGCCAGCCTGTACTAACCTGTCCATTATTGGACTTAATATTCATTAGACGTGTGCGTGGATCATCAAAGTAATCTGTGCCCATGTCTTTGTGTAAGGAAATCTGTACTGCGTCTTTGATTAGTTTTTCAACTGGATCAAAGTTACCTTTTTCAAGCATATCTGCGCTTTTAAGAATAGCACGCTCAAGTTCTTGACGCTTGGTAAACTTTTCAAACTCGTCCATAAACCAATCATAGTGTCCATCCTTCATTTCAGGCGGAATTGGTTTTAGTTTTGCTCCTACCGCAGCATTAAGTTGTTCCAGTTCTGGCATAGTCTTGTATTTGTCACTATGCTCTTTAATGAATGTTGCTGCTTCACGTAAACCTGGGTCAAAGTTATCTACGTTATAGATGTTCTGCACACGCACATAACTTTGTGCATCTGCCAGCATCATTTCTAGAAATAATTTTTGTATGTCTACTGTGTATTCTTTCATAATTTCCGTTCGAGAGCTTTTCGTGCTAGCTCAATTTTGATCTTGCTTGAATTCTTGTTCTCAATAATACTTATTAATGTGGCCAATTTGCCGTAACGCTTTACTGCGTCATTAACATCCTTTACATCTGCGTCCCAGTCTGGGATACTAACACTAAAGCCATATTTAACTGCGTCGTTTACGAGTTCTAATCCTGCACGATCCTGATCTGGCACAACTACAATTTCTCTATTAAGTCGTCTTAATACGGCTGCTTGTGTATCGCTAATTCTGTTTGTTGTAATTGCAACACCATCTATACTTAATGCGTCAAACTGGCCTTCAACAGCAATAGCAATCTGCCAATCGTCGTGTTGTAAATCTGTTCCAAACACATAGCCTGCGGCAGAGCAATTGTTTAGATATTTTGGTTTTCGATCATCTAAAAATCTCGTAGTCCAACCGACAACTGTGTTATCGTATGTATACGGTATAAGAATACCCGGGCGTGTTTGTTCTATATCTGTCATGTACGGATATGCCCATGGATCGATACTTCTATCACGCAAATATTCTAAAAGAGGTGTGTCGTTGTCGTCAATTAGTCGTGCGGTTTTTGGTAGTTCAACTTCTGGAAAGCTAATTCGTATTTCTTCTTGTTGTCGTTCACGAATTAATTGCTTAATGTTTTTGTGTTTTAAACTATCGAGTGTTAAACGGTGTATTTCAATATCTGGAACACCCATCCATGATAATAGTCGGTGTGCTTTGTGACTTACTGGATACCCGAGAGTAAAACTAGCAGTATAGCCACAGTTGAAACAGTGATAGCTCCAATCTGTATCGCTTGAGAATTTGAAGCCACCGCGCTGTTTGCGGTCGGCAGTTTCTCCATTATGCACGCAACACGGAGCATCAAAACTAGTCCAGCCGGAACTGTTGGTTTTTCGTTTTCCGTTGATGTAAGATAGTACATTTAACACCGTTATATTATAATGGATTTTGCATACATTTGCAAGTGTTTAGCTAAATGTGTTGATCCAGATTCATTTGCGTGTTTGCCCGGAGCAAGCATATCGCCAGATACCTCGCCTCGCATATTCCAACTCGGATTCGTGACTAAATTGGACAAATACGGCGGCGGAAATACATTAACCATTAACAATTTAACCGCATTTGTATTACACCAATTATAAAAGAATTCAGTGGTTTCCCAATAACGCATACATTCAACAGTTTCGTCTTCGTTATACATATAATGATGTTTTACAAACGAATTCCAAGGATGGCGATCGTGCATTATATGATTGTGTACAAAATTATTCGAATTCCACCAACTATTGCGGCTTGCTTCTGTTAAACCTATTACTACTAGTGTTTCTTGCGGAGAAGCATCTGTGTGTCTATGTTCATCATTAAGCCAATGATAAAATTCCCAAACTGTACCTTGTAGGCTATTTCCACTCACACCATAATTTTCAACAGTTACGCCAAGAAGTTTTCCTAACTGTCCTACAGTACAGTTTTCTTCTCGGTATAAACGTTTTTCTTTTTCGGTGGCATTAGGATCTGGGTGTACAATTTCATCACCATGAATCCAACTGTCGCCAAACGCGGCAATATTGCGAATCATGTATGTAATTATTTTAGTAGTTAATGCGAACTGAATTTACTGTGCCGTCTGTATATTCAACTACAGCACGTAGCCATACAAAGTTACCGGTAAAGTTAACTGCTGTATTACCGGCTTCTTGTGTTGTGCCGTCTGAAAACACAGTAATGTCTGCCCAGTCTGTAGAACCTGGGCTCGTAACTAAACTGCCTTGAATAGTAATGGTTCCAGTAAATCCTGTTACAGAAAATAGCGCAGTATGACGCCCGTCGGTCTGTCCATAGTACCCGTTGCCTTTAACAGCAGAACCAGTTACGGTTTGAACAGAGCTATCGCCTGGATGCGTTTGTTGTGAAACTAAAAGTTGTGTAGTAATTTGCGCCATATCAATATTTATCTTACATATACGCTGCCAACAGTACCACTAGTACTATCAACTTTTAAACGCATATAGCTGTGTAAGCCTTCTACATTAATGTATTTTGTGTTTGAGTCTGCGCTGCTAAACGTAGCAGAAGTCAAGTCATACCATTCTGTTCCGGTAGGCGATCCCTGTACAGTTACAGTACCTACAAACGAACTGTTTGTGTATTGTACTGTTTGTAAATACTGTTCCGGTTGCCATTCAGAACTGTAATTTGTTTGTCCTGCTGTAAAACTTGGTAGAGTTATTTCTGAACTTGCTACAAACTCTGGCATAGCACTATCAGCGATGTAAAGTACGCCACGTGCTCCAGCATTATCGTCTACATACACAGGTTCTGTAAGTGTTGAACGGTCTACTGTGATAGAATAATTTGCTAGTTGAGATTGTACATTGTCTAAGTCTGATTCAACAATAGTAAGTTTTGCTTGTCCTCGTGTAGCACTAACTGTTTCTAAATCTCTAGCAAATAGTAGTTCTGTACCATCTCTACTCATTACACGACAAGTAAATGTTAGTCCTGTAATGTCTACTGGCTTTTGATCCTGATTTAAAAATCTAAACAGGATAACGTTATCAACGCCTTTGCTGGCTTTTAGGTTCTTGCTGTACACAGGATTCCACCTCACATTATGATAGGCCCCAGTGTTGTCCAATAACAACACCACCTGGGTTTGTTGGTATAAATATGCTAAAGTTGAATACATAAACACGGAGCCTTTATATACTATTTATGGATACTGAGCTATTTGATAAAATCACAGACAGATACCCGTTCTTGTCGATAGTTCGGTATGCAGAAAATGAGCACGTTGGTATCATACTAAACCAAGACGCTAGTGTTACTACCATGTATGATTTTGGTAGTATACTTGAAGAAGAACTAAAAAGAATGTTCTTAGAACTAGGTGAGATTTGGTGGTGGGAAAGTAATCACACTATCCCTATTAACATCTTCTTAAAAAGCGACTGGGAAATTTTTAAACCTTACTTAAAAACCTTCAATAATAAAAACTTAGAAGTTATTTCAGGACAAGTTACAAGTCTGTCAGATTTAACAAAGAATCGTAAAAAGCGTAAATCAATTACGCTTGTTCGGCGAGTTGAGTGATGGTCTTTTTCCACTTATTGAATAATAGTGATAAATCGTCTTTGTTGGCAATTTCTAGATTCAAGTATTTGCAAACATCTGTGTAAACATTAAAAAAATTCTCAAATGACGAATACATATAATTAACATCAATTTTAAAATCTGCTGGTTGCGAGTTCCATTCGGTTAAAAACTCTTTGGTATAATTTAAATATCTTAAAATTTCGGAATTAAAACACTCAATTAATTCCGTACGAATACGCTCTGGTAGCAATTCAAACTCATCAAGTGTATGCGGAGGAGTGTCAGGCCATTGAGAATCACGAATAGTTTGCCAATAAGAATACAGCTTAGTATTATATTGATATTTGTAAGATATTTTGTTGCGAGAGGTAATTATATTTTCCGCATTAGTAAACAATAAAACTTGGTTATGTGGATATAACGTTTTACACACCATTAACTCCACATAATTATGAATACTCGCGCAAGTTTTTTTAGGATACACCGGCACTATGTTTTTTGCGTATCCGCCTGGTAAATTACTATTAAGAAACTTATCAAAATCTATACCAAGCTGCCCATTTCCTAGATTAAAATCATTCCAATGCCTATACTCTAGAGCCAAGTCAAGTTGATTATTTAAATATTCTAATTTTCCAGTATAATCGAGCTCAATTAAAGTTGAATTATGTAACATGCATTCGTTGTCAAGTAGCAAGCATGAACCTAAGAAATTTCCTCCAGAATAAGGCAAAAAATATAAAATAATAGTGTTAAAATTTCTCATTTATACTATTCATATGTAAGGCTACAAGATGCGCATAGCTAACCGCATGCGATTTTTTGAACGTGTAGCCTTCATCTGTTTTATCCCAAATAGTTTCTGCTACTTCTGCCCAAGGCTTACCAATTAAATGTTTCTTACCCGGACGAATCATCGCTAGGAACATTGCCAGTCTTGGAATGGTGTTTACATCTAATTGCTTCAACACATTAGCATAATTATTAATGTGTATAATCTTTTCTACAAATTCTCGTTCGTGTAATCTGTGCCAAGGTGGTTCTGTACCCAATAACTGATCATAATGTGCTTGATCTTTAATGTGTTCGTAAACGTGAACATTAAGAAAATCAATTTTGAAATAACCTAACTCTTCTGCCTTCTTATAATCAATACTTGCGCAATTATGTACAGGATCAGTTGGGATTGGTGTTACATATACACCAGAGTTGTGCTTGCGGTCTTGTTGTCGTGCAGGAACATGCTTGATAAGTTTAAGTACTTCATCTCTGTTACCAAAGTCAATGTCTACGTCTGCGCTCATCAATAATCCTAATTAATTTTTGAATGCCAAACTCTATCGGCGAATATGTTAGCATATTAATCATATTTTGTCTAGTTAGTTCAGTATATTGTGCTGTTTGAAATACCATAGCGTTATCTTCAAACCATTTTAAAGCGTTAATTTGTTGTTCGATCCGTTTAAAATGGTCTTGTTCGCTATCAAAACATTGCAAATATTTAGGCAACAAATTCCACGCCGTTGCAAAACCTAAGCTATTATATAATGAATTAACATTTGCCCCGGCAATAGGAAATGGCAGAGATCCTGCATAAAAACATTTAAGTGCTTTTTCGGTCAATGCTAGCTCGTTATTTTGCCATGAAGACTCTGGAAAAATTATACACCTATATTCAAAATATTCTGGTAATAATTCATATCCAGGATTAATTTTGCCAAACTTATTATTAATACCTATATGTTTAGCGTTATCGTAATACTTGTAATCCGGTTCTGGTTCAAAGACATTGGAATATTGTTCTTCTAAATAATTACGAAATTCAAAATCCTCCTTGGTCTCCCAATAAGAATGATTGGTGTTAACGATATCAGTAGAAATATTTTTTAATATTTTTATATTAGTTTTTTCATTGAGCAATTTAAAAAAATAGTGTCTAACTGTTCTATTTAAACCATTAATAGCAATTAAATCTTTACTGCGCTGAATTTTTTTAAGTTTGTTAGCTATATGATAATGGGGATAGAAATATCTAGTCCAGTAATCTCGACATTGTTGAGCGGCATCGAGAAAAGGTATTACTTTATTGTATAAAGAATGATCTTGTGTAAGTAGGCTATTAAATACCAAAAATACATTGTTGTTTTGCCAGATATTATGAATAAGAGACGACGATACAGTAACTGGTTCTCCTGCGTTTGATATAACTACGATGTCGTAATAATTTGCATTAATATTAACGGTTGTATCTTTGTTGGCCCATATAATATTAACGTCTGCTGCATCATTATGTGTATTCGTAATATCAATGTCCCAATCTGCTATGCGCTCATTGAGCCCTGATTGTATATATGCATAAAAGGCGTCAATTATTTGCACTGATATATCAGCGGATACTACATTTACATTTATCTTCACTTACCATCCCGCCTGCCGTAACATTTCTTTTACATATTCTTGATCGGCAATATATTTGCTAAAAATACGTTCCCAGGTTTCTGGATAAATGTATTCCCAGATAATTTTTTGTTGTTCTTCGTTTAGTTTACCCAAGAAGTCCATTCCACTAGATGAATTATATATTACCCAAGGACTAAGTGTACCTTTTGTAACAAGTTGACACACACGGTTTGGGTTATTAAAACGAATTACATCTTGTGGATTAGCATTGTTTTCTTCGCCCCAAGCAATACTATATTCCATTGCTCGCACTAGCGCACGATCAGCACGTTCAGTTACTAACAAATTCATTAGGTATTCTTGATAGATACTATCTTTTGCCCAGTGATCTAGTTTTTTATTGTTTTTAACTACATACTCAATAAATTTTGGTACATCAATAGCGCCAATAGATACACAATAGCGTCCAAATTTAACAAACGCTCGATAGTATGGACTACTAGCAAAATCGTCAAATGTTTTTAGCTTTGCTGAGCCTTGTGTATATTCAAAAAACTTTAGATATGCTTGATATCCAATTTGCACGCCACGCTCGTTTTTTTCTTGAAACCGCTTTTTTTGCTCGCAGACATGTACTGCAAGACTGCTTTCGCGTTTAAACTCGCGTTCACAATATCGGCAGATATATGTTTCAGTCTGTTCCGTGCTGCTTAATGTAGTCATCTACTTCGCGTTTAGTAACAAGTTTAGACAATACTTCAATATCGTTTAGTTTAACATTAGGAAATAAATTAGTCAACTTTTTAACGTGCTCGTTGGCTTTTTTATCTTTCTTTTGCATTTCAAGCCACTTATGTCTTTGTGGACCGATGCCTGGACTTGCTGCGCAAAGTTCTAACCATTGTAATTTTGGATGTCTGCTAATTTCAAACCAATGTTTGTTACAATAATGATTTGCTGCTGCTAGATAATAGTGCTGAATTTCACGTGAACCTTCTACACTGGCTCCCCATTTTAACGCAAGAAAGGCACTGAATCCTTTACGTTCTTCGTCACTTAGATTATCATAAAAATCATAATCCTTGCGATCCATTGCCGCAAGCATTTTAAAAATGTCTAGTTTAGGAGCCGCCATTGATGTTCCTGTCTGGACCTTTTAATGTATCCCACATGCGATGCTTTTCTACTTCGCGTTCATATTCGGACACTGCTGGTAATTTCTTTAATACTTTTTCAATCTTACGCATATGTTTTTCATAAAGGTCTTTTAGCTCTGGATGTTGTGCTTCCATGTCATAATCACGTTCTGGAATATTTAACACACGTTCAATTTCTCTAATTCTATCTCCCACGTCCCAAGTACCTTTGTCACCGTGTACTTGGATACCATTGGAAATATTTTTACCATCGCCAAGGGATATGTTGCCCCAATTTAACCCTGCTGTGTTAATGGTATAGTCATCGTAATCGTCATAGTTATACGGAACCGTGATAGTTACTGGGTTCCCATTTTCGTCTTCGATATCTACCATTGTTACAGTAACGTTGTTGTCTTTCATATTACCCCCACGCTTTATTATAATCTACTACTTCGCAGTTACGGGATACGTCTTTAATAAAGTATACACATTCTGGATTCTCACCATCACTTAGTGGAACAGCAAGGAATTGTCCATTCTTTAATTTAGGTGCATACCAATTTACTTCATTGTACACATCTACAATTTCAATCGGAAGGAATGTAGGTGCATATGAACTTAAACTATTATACTGGTACACCTTAAAGTCGCGATCATTTAGACTAGTAAGCGGAAGTGATTCTAAATCTCCTAAGTCATCTTCTCCAATCAACACCTGCCAATCCAGTGGCATCTTAATTTGTTTATTACCGATCTTTAGTACAAGTGCCGGACTTGTAAATGATTCTAAAAAGATTAACGGAATGTAAAAATAATCGGGATTGTTAGGATCGCTATTATCAAGAATAGCAAAACGCATATCATCAATTTCTTCCGGTAGCGTGTCTAAGTTGTATGCTGTATTGTCTAGTGTGTGAATTCTCATAGTATTATTATAGTATAGTTTAGTTTTGATTGCAACCTATTTCCACTCATACTTTTCTTGTGTAAACGGATAGTTTGCTTCTTTATAAAACGCTTTACGCTTGGTTAAATGTCGTTTAGCAAACTTACATGTCGACGTTATGTCCCATATCTGGACATGGTCCTTATCTTGTGCTTTTCGTATGCCACGGCCAATGGATTGAATAACACGAACAAAAGACTTGCCAGGCTCAACAAGAACAAGATTGAAAATACGAGGAATATTAATGCCAACGGCAGCAACACCATACGTTGCAACAATAATTTTATTGTCGGCTTCTGAAACTTCATCATAATGATCTTGTCTGTCTTTTGCTTTTGTGGCACCGCTCACAAATACTGCTCGATCACCCAATCGTTCCACCAAATCATTGCCTGCACTAACACGATCAACCAGAACAAGTGTATTACCCGACTCGTTAATACCTTCAATCATTTGTGCGATAACATTTAATCTGTCTTGATCGCTTAACAAGAATTTAAGTTCTGCTTGATAGTTAGCATGCTCTGCATGATCTTGTAGCTGCACAATATTAACGTGGCAATTAGCAAGCACCCCTTTTTCTTGTAATTCAGTAGCAGCAATTCTGTGAATCACTGGTCCGATACTTACATGAAGTGCCTGAAACTCAAACTCCTCTTTGGGAATGGTTCCTGTTAGACCCCATCGTAGTGGAATCTTTGCCATTGGGCCTGTAAGTAGAGTTTTAAGTGCGTCTGCTTTTGCCTGATGAACTTCGTCCACAATAACACAAACAACATCTTCTAAAAACTCGCCAATAGTAATAGGCGCTTGCTGATTGCGTGTTGCTTTTAATAGCGAGTTAAGTGATTGCCAGGTACAAATAGTATGTGTCTTACCAAACTCTTTACGATCGCCATAAAACACGCCAACGTCTAATTGCATGTTGATGTAATCCTTTTCGGTTTGCGTTACCAAACTTTTGTTAGGTACAATAACAATCGATCGTCCATACTGTTCAACACGCTGACTCAGAGATGCTGTCATGATGGTTTTACCGGCACCTGTAGCAATCTCTTGTAGCGACTGTGGATTCTCCAGAAAGTTATTAACTACTTCAATTTGGTAATCACGCATTTCAACAGGCTGTCCTTCAGCAGGATGACCTTTAGGCCAAGTAATGTGCGAATAGCTACCTTTTTCTACACGTTCAAACTCAAACGCTGTACGATAATCACGTTGATCATCGACTACAACATCATAATTATATTCTGCTAAGATAGGAACAATGTCTGGCAACAAGTTAACATATGTGCTGCCACCAAGTTGGAAGAATGCTACTTTACCATCCCACCGACCAAGACGAACTGCTGGCAAATAACGTGCGTGTGGCACAACGTACTTGAACTTGTTTACAAGTTTTTGCCGGGTTGAAAGTTCCAACCCTTCGATCTTGACGTTCACTTCGTCTTTAATTATTAATCGTGCTTGTTTCATCTTCTACTACTGTAATAACCTTTTTAGCAATGTGTGCAAGTGCTTCGTAATTAAACGCTGTTCCGGGCATATAAACTACACAATCAACACCGTTATCTAATGTATAGTTGTCGCCATCTTTGCTAAACACATGATAATCACCAATGCCGCCAGCGGTGTTTCTGAAGTCTGCTAAACTCACAAACTTTTCAGGAACAAGTGTTTGTTGTTCTAATTTAAAATTTTCAGCATAATCAGCATACTGCTTATGTACAACAAAGATATCGTTATCTGTTTCTCTAAGCCACTGTTTGACCAATTTGATATCGTTCATATCAATGCGTACTTCGCGTTGACAAGCAATTCGTCCAATATGGTATCCATATTTCTGTGCCACATAACTTTGTAGTGTATCACTTAATGTAACTTCTAATCCGACAAGATCTCTAACGGCGTTGAGAGTAATCTCATTAGGTGGCAATGCTTTTAATAATCCAGGACTTAAATTACTAATCATATAGCTGTCACCATATAACTCAGCGTATGGGCGCCAATCAAACTCATCTCCAGGAATGCTATCTACTATGTCTTGAACTGATTTATCTATAGTAAAATTATGATCTTTAGAATAATAGTACAAGTCTCGAATTAAGGTAGGATACGCGGTACCACGCCATACACGTTCGTCTCTATCCCAGTGAATATACTCATGATGTACAGAAGACATCATTAATCCATAATCGTGACCAGCATCTTGAATTACTGTACGCAAGTCAGCGACTGCGTCTTTGTTAAACGGAAAACGAAGTTTAATAACATCATCTTCGATCCACAACAACGGAGCGTAACTAGGATCAAACTCTACAGGGCCTTGGCGCCACTGCTTGGCTAGGATATCTTCATCTGTGAGTGTGTTCTGACTTTCGTTATAAATCTGCTTACGATACTTATGAACAATCTTTTCCCATAAATCGTTCTGTTTAACAGTAAGCGGGCGGTTGTCATTAATGAAACGAGCAACATTTTCTACGAAGTTAATATCATAACGACTAAAGCGTAAATTCTCACGCATCCACAAGTGTGCTGTTTCTCTGTCGATTACTTTACGAATCATAACAATATTATAACACAAAAATAAAAAAGGCGCAAGAGTATTTCATCTTGCGCCAAATAAACCAGAGAACTTAGGAGTTCAACATAGCAATTGTGTTCTCTAGTTTAAAACCTTAGAGTATTAAACTCTTTTCCCGTTGTTGTACTTCGTGCCACGTATATGTTAATGGTCCGTTATCAATAAACTCATTTTGAGGAAGTTTGCCATAAGTCAGTTGATATCCTTCTTTATTATTCATCAACGGCAAATCTGCAATTAATTGTTTAATTGGGTATGCTTTTTTACTTAAAAAGACTTGATGATTGCCTGTAAAAAACCTCTTCCAACCTGACGTTTTTACCCAGTCATCTACCGCCCATGACACTTCTGGCCACAACGATTGTAAATAATCGTCGACACAGATAATATCTGTACAATAATTACTAACTGTCTCTAGTGTATGCATCACGCTATTATATTCTTTATCTGCGTCTAAATGTACAAAACTATATATTTCTGTTGGAATAAAATTTTGTGAATTAACCACAATCTCATTAAATGATAACTTATGGCTGTTGGCTAATTCAATAAATGCGTCCCTTGAATACCCATATTCCCATGAGTCAACTATTGTTAAGTTTTTTGTAAAATTTAACATTGTTAAGGCACTCCCACCTTGACCTACTCCAACTTCGAGCATCGGCTGGTTCTTAAACTTCTCTAAGAAGTATGAAAATAAAAACCAATCAACACCGGTTTTTGAGGGTCTTGGCAGTTTATTTTTAAACTGCATTCCTAAAATAGTAGGTTTTTCAATGAACCAACTCATTTTAATAACTATTCTTCATGCAAGTTACTGCTGCCATATCTTTCCAGCGTGCAGGACTAACCTTAATTAAGTCTGCTAGTTTAAGCGCCATGCGCAGGCTCATTTCACGAAGTTTATCCTGATTATCTTCCATAAATGTAATTACCTGATCTCCTTCGTTGCCCTGAAAAAAGTAGTGTTCAAACAGGTCACCTCGGCGATGAATCTGTTTGATTCGCAACAAACGATCACGCATAGTATCCAGAGTTAAATCAATATAGTGGCAACGACTTTGCAGTGCTTCCAAATGGTCCTGCAACTTCTTGCTGCGCACATGGTCAAACTTCAGGTTAGTAATAAAAATTACTGCGCCGTGGAAATCAAAGCGGTCTGGGATACCCTCACGACGCAGTAGCGAGCTATCCGCATTCCAGTGGATAGTACGCTTCTTCCCAGAATCAAGGGCCGCTTTAAGCAAATTCAGTGACAAATCATCAAGCAGAATACTGTCGCAATCGTCAAATACAAGTACGTTTCCTTTGTCGGCATGATTATAAAGCGTAGCATACAATCCAATTGGAGTCATAGCACCCTTAACAACTTCGTACTTAACTTTGCTGCCTGCAAGACGATCAAACATAGAGCTCTTTTCAAGTTGAGTTTGAACTCCATAACTCTTGCCCACGCCTGGCGGACCAACTACAATCATAGCACGCACGTCGCTATTAATTGCTGCACGGGTCATGTCTTCCAGAACTCCAAAACGTGTTTCAATGCGGTCCATTACTTGTTCATCAGTTTCTGTAATTTGTGTAATTGTTGGTGCCAGAACTGGTGCATCCAGATATTCAAGATCTTGTTCTTGAACTTTTACACGGATTTTATCTCGCTGTGATTTAACTGTGTCATTGGGCCGCACAGTGATGTATGCTCCTTTTTTGCCGTGTTTAACAGGGGCAATTGACTCGAAAATTTGGTCGTGTACTTCTTGTACAGACCCGTTGTCTGCACGATATGTACCATAAGAAATACGCACATTCATAGTAAACTCCTATATTTGCTATGTTGTTGAATGAGTGCTTATTATACCCAATTGTACAAGAATTGTCAAGACTTGATTTTGTTGTATTTTTGCAACAAACGGTATGTAATAAACTATACACATATTATAGTCAAAAAAATAGGGTCTGTCTAGACCCTATTAATAAATTATTTTTATGAAATACTATTGAATATTTTATACTGATGGTACTTCCAGAATTTCTAGCTCTGGATCGATGTAATAATCACATGTAAACGTAGACCCGTCCGGAATACTATAATGCCAATCACCATAATAGCCATCATCTAGTGGATTGCGTGATGGATTATCTCCATCTGCTGGATCAATGTTAATGTTAGTCTTTCCATCGCTGTCTGGTGTGTTATTGTTTAAATCTCTATAGTAATCTTCTGGAGCAACAGTTATTGTTGTGATAGTTCCTTCTTCGTTGTAGGTTGCTTCAAACCCAGAATAGTTTCCATTAAGCAGACCAAAATATGCCGTGCCACCACTGACTGCAATACTAACCGGGATGTTTCCAGAAACGCTACTGTCCATGTTAAAAGTAAACATTTCATAAAGGTCATCTTTGTTTTCAGTGCCGGTTGGTGATTTTGTTAGTACTGTGCCGTTGTGTACCTGATTTCCGTTAATACTGACTTCAAGGCTAACATCTCCTGATTCTGAGTATGCTTTGCCTAGAAATTTAATTGTACGTGTTGCCATTATTATTTCTCCAAAAACGTTTTTGTGTTAACACCAGTATTTATGAATAATTGCGTCATTTACTTCGTGTATTTTAGGTTTGCCATGAAAAACCATGACTCTGGTCGGAGTTGTAATTTTAGTACCAGATCCAGGTTCATAATGACGCCTGCTTTTGACGTCATAACCACCATCCAGCAGTTGCCACCGCCAGCTTTTTATCAGATCTTCATCAAAAAACTTTTTATCGTTGGGCGGGATCGCGCGATCAATAAAATCCTGATCACCATGTAGGCGACGCATATGTTCAGCAGGATTGGTCATAAACTGCTGCCACACATAATTGAACTTCTGTGTGTCAAAATACATGATGCTGCTGTTCAGATTGCGTCGTGTTTTATTAAACAGATATCTAAAATCTCTGATTCCCCAGAAACAATCAGTAGAAAGTTCAGTAAAAAAATCAATGTTATCCACAATAACCACATCAAGATCAAAATATAGCAACTGTCCAGAAAATTGATTACTGTCAAACAGTTGTGTTTTGTACCACCAGCTTTTTTTGGGTCCTTCCACTTCCAGATTTTTTAATGCATGATGAATGTATGGTTCTGGTACAATGCGCTCAGCTTCAGTATAAACATGTAAACGAACTGATCTGGTTAAGTTACGACACAGACCATTGTATAATTTGTGTACATAATCAAATGAATAATATGATCCATGAATCACACAGGCACAATCAACAGGATCGCCTGTTTTGTGCTGAGACACTGTAGGCGGATCCGGGACCAGTGGTGCATCTAGAGCCTTTCTGCTAGCCTTTTTAGACATAAACCTTGTTTAATTTCTTCTCGAGTATATTCAGTGTGTGCTATACTTATCAACCATTCGTCACGTGGAGTATAAACAGGATTTTCCAGTGTGGTTGACACAGGAAATGCCAGACTAGAATCATTTACTATGACGTGACATCCATTAAGAGCTCCCTGAATGCCTGGACCACTGTTATAGTTAACAATGGCATACCAATCATATTCTAAATCAAATTTGTCATAGCTGTTGGGAATCTTAACTGGTTGTTGGATTTCTGCTCCCATGGGCAAACGATATAAATCAAGATTGCATCTGGGATGTGGGCGTATTACCACTGGTCGATCAGTAATTGATGTAATTTTATTGTACATCTGATTGGTCCATTGTTCAATGTTAACATCTTTGACTTGTTGGCTCCTGCGGTGCTGCGCGGCAATTAAAATTTTGCCGTTGTTGCGGGTTTGAGTTCGTAAACTAATTCCCAGAGTTTTCGGACGATCTGGATCTAAATTCAGTTCATGACCATAGTAACCGTGTGCATTGATGTTATTGAGTGCCACTTTCCAAGTAACTTCACGATGCAGTGCGCCCACATCAATTACAAATACCGGTTTATTGAAATGCCTGTAATGCTCATATACACGCTGGTTTGCAGTCATCTTGCCGTTCCAGAGCACAGACCATATCACAGCATAATCAGCATCCATGCTATTTTCCACAGGAACTATTCCGTGTTTAATCGCACCTTTTAAAAAATCTTTGAGTACACCAGAACCATTGAGTGCGACCTGTTTTGGAAAGTATGCTATGCTCTTTTGCGCCATATAAATATTAATTATGCAATATACAGTAGTTACTACATTTAACAAAAACGGATATGACTTATATGGAAAGCGTATGGTTCAATCATTTCTCCAAAATTGGCCATCTGAAATTGCACTCTATGTGTACGCAGAAGGCTTTGATGTTGCAGAAAGCGCACCCAATTTGATTGTTAGAAATTTAAATACAGCAAGTCCAAAACTTGTGGCGTTTAAAGAACGCTGGAAGAATGATCCTCGTGCTACTGGGCATAATGATACCGATCCTTCAAGAACAGACCGCAAAGATGGCAAAAAAGCATTTAAATGGGATGCCATTAGATTTGCTCACAAGGTATATGCCATTTTTGCGTGTGCTGAAGAAGTGAAGGATGGAATTCTTGTATGGATGGACGGCGATAACTATTGCCACAGTCCAATTTCAATGCAGACGATCAAACGCTTGATTCCTGAACAATATGATATGAGTTATTTAGGTCGTGGCAAAAAGTATACCGAATGCGGTTTATACGCAATAAATTTAGAACATGCAAATGCTAGTAAGTTTTTAGAAAACTTTGAACATATGTACGAAGATGCAGAAAACGGTATCTTTACACTTAAAGAGTGGCATGATAGTTATGTTTTTGATATTGTTCGAGGACGTATGCCTGAAATGCACAACCAGGATTGGTCAGCACATTTAGACGGTGGTGAAGGGCATCCACTCATTAATACCGAGTGGGGTGCGTATCTGGATCATTTAAAAGGTAAACGCAAAGAACTTGGTCGTAGCAAGGCAAAAGATCTCAAGGTCAACCGAGCAGAACCTTATTGGCAATAAATAAGTCATCATGACACTTGACGATTATAAACAAGCGGTTATCAAAAGATGTTTTGAAGTTGACAAATATCAGTCAGGAGCAAAATACGGACGTAAATGGGATTGGTATTATGAAGAAAAACAACATGTTGTTGACTATGCTAACAGTAGAAACGGCGGAATTGATAATGTTAAAACTGCGCTAGATATAGGAGCAGGAATTGGCGTCCTTGCTGCTATTTTGCGTGAACGAGGAATCGAATGCGATTGTACTGATGTACAAGACGGATTATTTAAAGAATGTTGTGATTTATTAGGTGTTAATCGATACGAATTATGGATTCATCCACAAACTCCGATGAATCTACCAAAACACTATGACATTATTTTTGCCACTCGCACCGAATTTGACCGAGCATTTGACAAAGACGCAGGCGATTGGGAATATTTCTTAAACGATATCTTTAATTACACTAATCGAGTGTTTATGAAAATGAACTGGACTGCAAAACGAGATCGGTGGGCGACATCATGGTTACTTGAGAAAGGATTTGCGTGGTTTTCAAATCAACGACCCAATGGTGAGAAGGTTGGAAAACCACTGCGTGCTTGGTATCTTGATATCACTAAAGACCAATGGATAAAGTATTGTAATGAAAGAACTTCCTAAACATTTAGGTGGGCATCAAAATAAAACACATTTAGATGTTGGTACATTAGAATTTTTTAAATCTACGTTTAACATTAAATCAATGTTGGACATCGGCTGTGGTCCAGGCGGAATGGTAAATTTGGCTCAAGAAATGGATTTATACGCTATTGGAGTCGATGGTGATTTCACTATCAACCGTTCGCCTGCGGAGTCATTTATCTTACATGATTTTACCTCAGGCCCAGCACCAATTAACGAAGAATTTGATTTAGCATGGAGTTGCGAATTTGTAGAGCATGTACATGAAGAATATGTTCCCATGTACATGCCAGCATTTCAACAAGCAAAATATGTTACAATGACGTATAGCCAAGACCCAAACGGATATCATCACGTTAATCTAAAACCAGCAGAATATTGGATTAAAACTTTCAGTGATTATGGGTTAGAATTTAACAGTGATCTAACAGCCCAGGTTAAACAGGCAACTACTATGAATTTAAAGAAAAAGAAAAAAGCCTGGGTACTTAATAGCGGGCTATGTTTTGTTAACACCAAATATATTTAATAGTTAACGAATTGGAGTGATTGGTGTTTTAGGAGCATCGGCTAATCTCTCCCTCATAAATGCCCACGCTTCTCCTGATTCGATTTCGTTGTTATTAAAATGACTCTGGCTAATTATATTATAAAATTGTCTGCGGTCTGGCATATAAGGTTGCGCAATGGTTGACAAATCAGCACTTGCCCATGGATAAGATTGACTTCTTTCTGGTTCAGGATCTGTTACAAAAGCTGGAACACCCCAAATTAAACTAGCGGCTCCTGGGCTTGAGTTATATGTTACTGTTGCCCAGGCATTCTCAAAATCTCCTCGGATATCCGCTTCGCTACTAAATCTCCAATTCCTGTCAGTTATTCGAAGTGTTCTTATTGTTTTCTCATCGCCAGGATGTGGTCGTATAACAATTGGTCGATCTGTGTATTGACGTATTTCGGGAACAATTTTGTTTAACCAATCTTGAACACTAAGCTGCTGTCCCATACTCCACCCATGATTACGTTGTAATGTAATTAAAATATTATCTCCTTGTTTCCAAGGACGTTCTGTAAATCCGTAATTACGTTTAATAGATTCCCACCGTTGCTTGTCAATACGAGTATTAAAATAAAAACCAGTTGTTGGAAAAATGCCATCTAAACTATAACACAAGTATTGATCTCTGTTATTTGGATTTAAAAATCCAAATAAATTTCTATCAATAACAAGTGTGTGCTTACCGCGTTGTCGTTGATAATTAATTACTGTTTCACGCAATTTTAAGTGTGCGCCAATTTTCATACCGATCCAGCCCTGAATTACCGCTATGTCAGCATCTAACACCTGAAATCCGTCAACGATTTTTAATTTATCCCCAGCTCGTTTAACACCTCGGCCAAAACGATGCAATAGCTCTCGCTTTTCGGTATGTTTCGTTTTAGCAGGAACGCCGCTTACATATACTGCAACTGTGTTCATTTATGCCTTTCCATTTAACATTGCCCAAGCAAACCCATTGCGTAATTCAGGCACAGTAAATTGATGGTATGCCAAGCATTTTACCAGATTATAGACTTGGTCTTGATCAGGCATAAAAGGATTTTCGATATTAGATAAATCTTGGTTACTTAGATGATGCGCAGCATTAGGGCCCATTGTAAACACTGGTTTACCATTCATTAAACTCTCAACGGCTGCGATGCTATTAAATGTTACCATACAATGTACATCGTCAGCAAGCGCCTGTTCCATAGTATTAGTAGTAATACGCTCGGTTCTGGTTGGCTTAGTTCTAATTATTATTTCTCTATCAGTGTTGTTTCTAATATTATTAATTGTTTCTTCTAACCATTCACTGAGATCAATATCCCAGTATTTTAACGCTTTTTGGCTAGGCGGGCAGAGTAAAATTTTACTACCTGGAGTATGTTTTTTTAACTTTTCGCCAGTTTCCTCCCAGCGATCGCTAGGGCGATCTTCAATTTCGCCTAACCACTGCATTGCATTACGTGTAACTCTATGATATTTTTTACTTTTACCATTACCAAAATAACCGGTGTCAATATAATAAAAATCTCTTCCGGTTTCTAAACAAGCCTTCATTTGCTTGCGTTTAGCAATACTACGCAATGCGATAGGATTATTAATGTTGTCAGCATCGCCATCCCATGTGCCAATACGCCCGGCGGCGCCTAGTACAAAATTTTCTACAATTGGGTCCACTGTTATTCCTTTACGTCTTGCGTTTGCTGTTACATCTTCTGGTTCACTTAATCCTACTAACTGTATATCAGAATGCATACTTTCTAATTTGTTAATAATAAGTTCTAAATCATCAACGTCTTTAGGATTTTTCACAAAGTCTACAATATGACTAAACAAATTACGATGTTCTTTAGAATAATTTAAGTCTTCGATATCAATGTTTTGTTCAGCATTTTCAATACGTTCTGCCAATGCTTCCATTTTCTGAATTTGCGCTTCTTTTTTAGCTAATTTTTTAAGATCTTTTTGGCTTATTATCGTAGTATTAGATTCAAACGTGTTGTCATCGAACCCTGCGTTACGTAGAACATCAAATGCTAACGCATTTTTAAATAAAGCATTTGGCTTTATATTACTGATTAAAATGCGCTCTCCCGGCGGAAGGCCAAAAATAGCATGATCAAACCGCAGACCTTGCTCAGATAAAAAATTCAATGTTTCATCTCGATACTGCTCATGTCTAGTACTGAGTAAAAAAATAATATCGTTTGACGGAATGCTCTGCCAGAACTCTTTGACTCCTGGCAATAACTTATCATTGGTGCGTAATAAACTATTATATTTTAATATGGTGCCGTCAATTTCAATTAGCCAAAGATGCTTTATATTTTTTGATAAGTTTGATATCATGGTTTATTCTTATTAGATTTTTTTAACATTCGTCGAGTAACAGTATCGATATGTGCCTTAAAATCCTTCTTAATAGGCCAAGGATGATTATCGTTCAAAAACATATTTAAGGCGTCATGGTAAAATCTTAATTTTTCTTGTATGATCAACCAATCAACTCTTTGTTTGCGCAATTCAACAACTTTTGGATACCATTGCATCAAATGCACTAATGGATCGCCATGTTTAATTTCATCTACACGCCATTGGGTATACCCCATATTGTTTAACCATTGTTGCCGACATGGAAAGTTTGGAGATTCAATGAGATGCAGATGTTTATTCGCTACTGGCCAGGCCATAGCACTAGAATCTAACGTCCATGTTGGTATGCCATAACATACACTTTCTGTCAGACTATTTGAATTAGCCCCTACTACAGCCCAAGCAGAATCAAAATCTTTATACAAACTATTACCACCACTAGCTACACCGTCGGCATCAATGCGTATACTATGCTCACTAATGGTACAATCTTTAATTTGATCTAAAATCGGTTGCAAGAATGCCATCTGTTGAACCCATCGCAACGGATGCATCCTAATACGTATAGGTCTGTCGGTATTAGCTCGTATTTTATGTAAACTGTGTTCGACAAATTTGGCGTAGGTGCCGTATTTCTGCTCCATTGGAGCCAGACTAGTATCCATAGGACGCTGCATCATAAACAGTATATTATCTCCTCGTGACTCCCAGGGAAAAATCTCAATTCCGTTTTCTTGTTGGATTTGATCCCATCTATCGCCAGGGCTATCCGGCATATAATGTATACCAGAATCATTATAGTATGAAAACCAACTCCATCGGTAATACGGCAGTTTTGAATTTGTGCCTTTTCTAAATGCAGCCTCTTCAACTACTATCCAGGGCTTGCCGCTATGATATATTCTACTGTAAATATTACGGAAGCGTTTTGCAAATTTAGACTCTCCGATGTTGTATTGCAAATACACATCAGGTATTGGTCCCGACAATGATCTTTCATTGGTTACAAATTCAACACACTCCATATCTGGCAAGGGAACATGCGACCTGAAAACACCATCAATTGCTTGAAATCTAAGATTAGACATTGTATTTTCTTTTTATTATTTTGAACATTTACAATGTAAATGTTTAGATTTTTTTGAAGTCCAGATTTCAATATTTTGAAACTTATGATTTTTCAATAACTCGTATAGAGATTGTTCATCATACCCACTTTTGTGTACATCCCACACGTCGTTGAATTCACCGCGCTGCCAACCCCATATCCCAGCAAGAGCATGAGCAAACTTTTTAGGATCGTTGCGAGAATCTATCCATTGATGTAGGTGATATAACATGTTAGGCACGCTCATTTCGATTGTGCCACCTGACATTAAGATTTCGTACCAGGCATCTAATACTGTTTGGCCTTGAGTAAACGTTAAATGTTCAAAGAAATGTCTCGAATATATCTCACTTACTGAATTTGGAGGAACATACTTGTTAATATCCCATGCAGCGCAAACAAAATCAATTCCTGGCAAATTTCGTATATCGCAAGTTTTAAAGTCTTCTTTGTGCGGAGTTTCTCCGCAGCCAAACTCAATTTTTAAGATCATAAACCGTGCTGTTCGCAATACTCGGTTAAAATACGTTCACGATGCCATTCACTACCCATTGGTGTATTGGCAAATTCGTGAAAACTTGGTGTACCTAATGTGTAATGCAACAATTTAGCATCTGGATTCTCTCCATATTCATCCGGAAGCCAATTCCACTCTGCTGGCAGTTCGCCTATCCGCTCGTCTTTAATCCAGCTAAAACGATGCAAGTGTGAGCCAGTTGAATTTTGAATATACTTTGGCTTTAAAATCCTATTAGGGTGACTATTACAATTCCAAAGAATAACGCTCGACCAGTTCTTGCGAGGATAGTCTTCGTTCTTAGCACCAAGATACTTTGTTTCCATACGTGTTTTGTAATCATGTTTAACTACCATTACGTCTTTGTCCATCTCACGTAATTCCCATAGTTTAACAATGTCATCACGCACAATCATATCACCGTCCATAAAGATTGCCCATCCTTGATAATCCATTAAATGCGGAACAAGGAATCTACTGTAGATGAAGTGATTGCTTCCGTCCGTGTGCGTTTCTTTATAATCATCAAACAAGTTCAATGCCAATGGAATAATTGACACTGGTTTACTTGCGTGTCTAATAATTGAATTAGCGCATGTGTGATATGCTATTGCTTCTCGTGGGTCGTACCCAATAAAAATAGGAATTGGTTTCATAATCTTCCTTTATCTTTTTCTTTGCAGCGATTACCGTACAATCCACTTACTTTCGCTAACAAAACAATCATCAGTATTAACGCTCACATTTAAGTATGCGCTAACGCTTTTGCTGCTTGTAGCTAGCGGGTATGTTCTCTGTAGATAGGGCTAACGCCCCGGTGACTACTACAATTTTCATTGTAGTATTTATTATATGCGTAGTTTACGATTTAATCTTCACCAAGCCAGCGAAGACTACGGTCTAACCATTCAAGTACAAGATCTTGTTGTCTAAGATATCCATAAGAATTAATACACTTAACAGCACTTTCTGGAAGCAGCCCAGTTTCTGCTAAATCATACCAACGGGTAGTTTTTGGATCCATTGGATTAATATCTGATTTGTATACCACAGCTCTAATCCAGGGTTCAGTAACGTCCTTTTTCATAAATGCACAATCGAACCCAGAGACTGCCAGCATATGCATTAAACTGACAGGAGTGTAATGATAATATGAATAGTCATGTTGTGAAATTCTATGCCTATTAAACTCAATTTCTGTTGTAGATGGTACTGTTATACACAACATAGCACCGTCGGTCATTAAATCATACCATGTTCTAAGTGTTTCTAATGGATTGATTGCATATTGAAATGCGTTATTGCACCAAATAACATCAAATCCTTTTTGTTCTTTGTTTAGCGAGTACGTTTCAAAATCTCTGCGTTCATATACAACATTTTTATATTGTTTTGCCATTGGCAAATCTGGTTTTAAGTCGACACCAGTGCATTTAATGTTTAACGGAATTTCGTTATCATCATCATCTAAGATATAAGCATTAGCCCACCATTCTAAATCAAACCCGTTGCCACAACCCATGTCAGCTAAAGTATCAACGCTTTCCATAAAACTACTGTATTGCCACAATAGATTTAATGTTTCAAGTGCATGCTCGTGTGCTTCTTGATCGTTTTTAAACACTTACGTCCTCCATTCCAGCTGTTCGAAGTTTAACAATATGTCCCATCTGCCACTGCTTGGTTTCGAGACCTTTCATGATACCTAACCAACGATTACGCAATAATGCTACCTCATTGATTAACATTTCCATGTCAATTACTTCAGCTTCGCCGTCAACATACTTTTCAGCATCGCGACTTGTTAATGCTCGTGCATAACCTTCTAAATACTTCTGAAAATGCCGGCGTCTGATTTTGCGTAGCTCAATATTGAGATAATTTAATACTGCTTCAATTTCCTGAAGCTGATTAAACCGATGTTCTGTAACACCGGGCAATAACTTAATGTTTTGTTCTACATTACCGCCGATACGAACTTCTCGTTTAGCTTCCTGCAATTCATCGTTATAATAATCAATAAATTGAGGAAGTTGAGAAAGATCTTGTGTTACTTTGTTATACCACATGTATATATTTTATTTTATTTTATTTTCAAAGTCAATTAACCAAGGAAAGATATCTCGCCAATTTGTATTTCTGCGTCTATCTTTTTCATTAAGAAAAATGAACAGATCATTAACTAAATCAGGAACTATACCGGTTGAATGTGTTTCTTTATAGATACCTTCCATATACTTTTTAGCTAACCGATCTTCGTTGTTATTATCTGGCATCAAGTATAAAATTTCGTTAAAGTCTTGATCAAATACATCGCCACCGAGGACATTAACTTTTAAATAATCAGGTTGCGGAGATACTCCAGAAAACCAATGACCTATTTTTCTTTCTTGTCTCCACTTACGCAGTTTTCTTAAAAGTTCAGGCATAGTTTTAATTGTTAATGGTGATATTGTTTGGTTGATATTTAATGTTAGCCATTTTTTTGTTAACAAATAATTAAAATTTTCTTCCCACTGTTGTAAATTCATTCCGTATCTAACATATTCTTGTTCTGGGCCCCAGCAATCAATACTGCATGTGATATCAACACGTCTTATATGCCTATTTTTAAGCAATGTTCTAAATATCTGTACAATTTTTTCTAATTGTACCTTTGAAATTTTAAGATTTGTTACTACGTTGAGTTCGCATTCTGGCATTGGGTTAGCTGTTAAATATTCAAGTAAAGTATTAAATTCTTGTTGGAAAAAAGGCTCTCCTCCTAAAATGTTTAATCTATACAAGTTTTGACCGTGCTTGTCTAACCATTTCCAAAACAACGGTAGTAACTTTTGATATTGATTTGAATGATTAACTAATTTAACCGTTCCTTTTAAAAAATCACCAAATTTTGTATTTTCGGCCTCAATAACTGAACTTAATTGCGAGGTACAGTACAGGCACCCCATATTACAAACATTGCTAAAATATACCTCTAGTACAGTTGGAGTAACTGATATTGCAGTTGGATTTTTTTCCAGTTCTTGAGGAACCTTATACGGTATCGACCATTGGCGTATACGATCACTTACACCGCCTTGTTCTTCGATCTGTCGGCAATATGAACAACTTTGTGTAGGCCACTTCCCGTTGAGCATATTTTTTCTATCTGAAAGTAATACTGAAGTATTATGAAAATTATCAAAATTATCTTCTGTAAGAATAGTACCACCAGTGCGATGACAAGAAAAACTTTTACCCGAGTTTAAATATAGTGTATTCCAAACCCATTTTAATTGACATGCCGTATTAGATGCTATTGGAAAGAAGTGATTTTCTTCCATTAATAATTATCCGTCGTCTTCGTAAAATTCATAATCATCATTATCATCTTCTTCATACACCAATTCTTCATCAGCATATTCGGCAAGACTTTTGATAACATAACTATCTTGTGCAACAGCAGCAATATCGCTGGCATTCATACCGTTTTCAATTAACACGGCTGCAAAATCATCAGCTGCTTGTTGGAAGCCGCCGCTAATATGCGAGCGTAATGCTTCCCAAATTTCCATAGCCATATCAGGACTCATAATCTTTTTGTACTCCTAGTGAATCAGCAACATCTTCTTCAACAACATGATCTGCGACATTGTCTGTAATGTTTGCTTCTTGGCTACTTATCTGCTCTTCCACAAAAGAAAAATCTTGCATGAGTCTATCAAGAATTCCATCATCGTTGTTTTCCCACGCTTTACGAAACGCAAGTACCTCTTCGCCCGTACTACGTTCTACAAAACGCAAACGGTTGCCAGACTTGGTTAACAAACCTTTCTTTTCAGCCAAATCGACTAATCCAGAATATGGATTCATACCAGTCTCATACGGGATCTTAACTTGTACTGCTTCAAATGGTTTTGCGTAGCGAGTCTTCATAACCTTACATGCAGCGCGAATGCCATGTACGTCAGAAGTCTTATTACCATCTTCGTCTTCTTTGAGCTTTAGTTTACGCATTGCTACTACAATTGACGATGCGTAGATAAATCCTTGACCACCTGAAATTTTATCATCTGGATCAAACATATCTTGCGATGCGTATGTGTGATTGGTTGCTACCAAACCTACGTTGTAAGCACCAATCATGTTTACGGTGTTGCGCACAAGTGCAGTAAGTGCCTTAGGCTTACGGCCTAAATCACCCTTCATATCACCTTTTTCAAACTGGTCAACATCAGTTGGCGTTAACAACATACCTAGCGAGTCAATAATAAACAATACCTTAGGACGTTCTTCTTCAGGCATTGATTTATAATCCTTCATAAACATCGAAATAGTCTTAGCAACATCATCGATCATGCTCATGCTAAGTTTCAGTAGTTTATCTTCACTAGTATCAACACCTAATGCGTGTAGCCATTGCTCGTCGAGTGCATTCTCTGTGTCAATCATTACTACAAAAATACCCTGTTGTTGGGCATGTTTAGCAATATTACCAGACACAAAGTATGATTTACCTGCGCCCGATTCACCTGCAAACACAGTAACCTTACCCATTGGCACACCCCTGTGGAAGTCACCGGAGATAAGGTAGTTTAAGGCATAGTTGCCTGTAGATACCCAATCAGTTGGGTCATTAAAACCAATGCTAAGTCCATCGATACTTTTTGTAATGTCTTTGCGGAATTTGCTCACGTCAAATGGTTTTGCCATAATTTATCCTTTTAAAAATTATATTATAAACGATCTATTCAAATTGTGCAAGATGTTCTTTGTATCTACCGCTAAAATAATGATCGTAATTATATTCAATATTATCCTGTTCCATATGATATAAATCTTTCCAATCATCTACAGATAGTGTTGAAAATTTTGATACTGTCTCTATTAATCTAATCAAACGTTTAACTGGATTTTTTATTGTATCAAACGAGTAATCAAAAATAGTGTTGTATAATTTAAATCCATAATATTTTTCAATATGTGCATGCCAGCCTGGGTGCGCATATGCTAAAAACAATCCTCGTGTCACAATACTATATAAAAATTTTTCAGTTACAAACGGATAATAACTTGTAGCCATTGATTCGCTTACAATATGTAAAAAACTACCTGTTAACTTATCTTCTAGATTATAGATATTGTTTTTATGATCGTATTGCACGTGTCCAAAAGAATATACCGAGCTGTTAAATTCATCGTTATTAACAAAAAACCTAGAATATAATTGAATTTCAATATCTGTTAAGTTTAAGTTTTCCAAATGAGATGTTACCCAATCGTTATCATATGCAAAATTTTTACTAGAGTATTTTGGATTGAAATGACCTTGGTTGTTTAGTATAGAAGATAATAATTGTCTGCTAACATGATCTGATCCATTAAAGCTACAAATAAAATTCTTATACTCAATTTCAGGATGTATATTATAGTTCCGGAGATCTTCCCAACCGTTACCACCAATTAACCGTTCTAAATATTTGAATTTAATATTTTTTATTTTAAAATTATCAGGAAATACATACGCAGTATAAATTGAGCCGATATTATTATCAATTGCTAAACTAATAACCTGATCTAATACAGTCGAATGCAAATTTTGATCAAAACCACCAAGATGATCTCCTATGAGATATTTGTTAGATTTTACAATTAACTTGCCGTAATTGTTGATAATGATCATATATGAAAAATTTTTACTAGAGTAGTCTGGATTAAAAAGGACTCAACACCCGAGGTCTTCCTCGGGTGTTGAGTATTGTACCCTTAAATTATGAGGACTGCCGTGCGCGGATCATAGCAAGGATGTCTTGTGCCTTGTCTGCACCCGCTGCTGGCGCTGCTTCTACCTTAGGTTCTACTACAGGTGCTGCTTGTGGAGCAGTTTCAAACGGTGCTTCAACTGCCGCAGGTGCTGCTTTGGGTGCTGCTGTTTCTGAATCACCGAAGTTCATGCCTGCTGGTTTGAAATAAGACCCCCACTTATCCGGATCATATGCCTTGCCATCAACCGATGCTTCAAACATTTCGGCCATAACCTTCAACTCAATGTCGCCCGGCTTGTTAGGAAGGAACGATTTGAGATCAAATAAGCCATACTTTTCAATCGCTTCCATTTCGTCTGCATTAAGTGCAGATTCCTTACGAGCCCAACTTGAAGTTGAATAATCAGCATAACCACCCTTTGTGGTCTTAGTAATGCGGAAGTCAAGTCCATTATTGTAATCAGTTGGCAATTCTTCCATATCAGGATCCATTAGTGATGCCTTAATAGTGGTAAAGATTTGCGGTGAAATAATGAACCGACGAATTGGATTCTCAGGTGTCTTGTCGTCTTCCATTGGATTAGTGTGTACAAAACCCTGGAACAAGTAACTACGCTTCTTCCAATATTTGCGACCCATATCTTCTAGCGAAGGATCCTTGAACCAAGCACGAACTTCTGTCAAAATCGGACACGTTTCGTTCCACATTTCTACGCAGGGCACTGACACAACAACCTGCTTGTTATCTCCGCCTACCACGCCGTTAAATGGCAAACGAATCATTTGGCGTTCAACCCAAAAGAACGGATTAGATGTGTCACCATCTGGAAGGAAGCGAACAGTTGCGGTTTCGCCTTCTGCAATGTTCCAGTGTGGATAAATGGCGTTGTCGCCTTGGAAAGTTGAACCACTAGCCTTGTTTTCTTGTGCTGCTAGTCGGGCACGAATATCTGCTAAAGATGCCATAGTATTATCTCCTTATGCCTTATGCCTATGTTTTTTACCTTATGCCTAAGTGTATGCCTAGAATGTTTTTACTAAAACAAACAAAAATTGCTACACTTACCAAGTAAGTATAACACAAAAGTATTTAGTAAGTCAACTAGAAAACGGTAAATTATGTGCGAGAAATTTCACAAACCTTTTCCCATGCGTCTGTAGGCACCTGTAATCCTTGTTTTTCAAAATATTCTTGAGAAAAGTCCCGATCTGTGCCAAAAAATGTCTTTAAGCGTGTAACCGGTACGTTTTGTCTGGGCACTGCGCCATCGTCGATAACCCAATATCGAAAATTGGATGTTTGGCCATCTATTAATATTCGCCAGGTTTCTAGCAAGTCCCATTCTGTCATGCTCATATGTTCGGATGTTGGACCATAACCTATGATACATTCTTCGCGCATTAGATTAAAATGCGCAATATTTGCGTCATTGCCCACCGTATCTGATACATGTCTGTAAAGTCCGTGCAAATCATCTCGGCTAACCCAACGCACTGGAATGTGGTGTGTATATACATCTTCGTTGTGTAATTTTAATTTTTCATCTATGCCTAGCATATGCTTAATATATGTATACTGTTGTGCGTTAATAAGAGGATTATGTGTTGTTTGATAGTTATATGGTATTTCGTTGGCGCTGATTAACCTTTCACAGACAACATCTCCGTCTGTTACATACCAAAGATCTCCTGGTAAGAATCTATCCAGATTAAGTTTTACCATTTGCTGCCTTAACCATCCATCCCACACATAGGGGAATTCAAATTCTGAGAATAAAATATAGGTTGGATTTAGATTGGGAAAGTTTAAATCAATTGCTGATTTTAGATCGTTTAGATAATCTGGCCAGGCTTCCCACTGTGGTCCTAGATCATCTACAAAAATATACCAAGGCGGTCGCCATTTGGTTATTTCCAGGAAATTTTTAATGGTTCCCAGTGTTGATAAGAAATGTCCTGGATAGTTTATAAGTGCTACTGCATGCATAAAATTATTTAACGAAAAACGGGCCCATTGGGCCCGTTGTGTTTTAGCGTATATCGCTTGAGCTTAGTTGCCCATTCCCGCTAATCGTTTAATATCCGCTAGTGCGGCATCAATTTGTGCGCTTAGTTCTGCGCCTTTATCGGCGATCTTATCGCCTAAGTTCTTTTCTTTAGGTTCTTCAATTGGTGCTACTACAGCAATATCAGTTGTGCCAACTTCTTCCGGTTCAATTAAATCAACCGGTTTGTTATCTAACTGACTAGTAGCAGTAATGCCATGACCTAGCTCTAAGTCTAAATCGTTTTCAAGTTCTGTTAAACTTTCATAAATTCCTTTACCGTACACGTTTGTTCCTCCGGAAGTTTCGCCTTCACCTTCTTTTGCCATCTTGGTAGCAGTTGCGTACATTACTTCTTCGCCACGCTTACCGTAACGCTTTTTGAAGTCTGCTTTTGATTTCTTCATACCCTTAACATATTTTTCGCGTTTCTTTTCCTCGCCTTTTGTTAACGAGCGTTCATCGAGTTCTTTATCACCTTTCTTTTCAGCGTCTCGAGCAGCTTGCTTCATTGGCTCTTTTTTATCACCGTCCTTGTCTAAGTCTAAGAAATCTGGCTTACCCGCTTCACTAACCTTTTTCTGTTGAGCTTCTTTGCTTTCGCCTTTTAGCCCAAGATCCATTACGTCCATACCCATCTTTCTGGTAGTTGGAACTTTGTTCTTGCTACCGTGCTTCGCTACGTATTGATCCCACGCTTCATCGCTACCTGGAGCAAAGTCACGCTCTTGGTGTGCTAATGCTGCGGTTTGATCTGAAGAAGGACTGGTGCTGTACTTAGCACTTACACGATCTAAATCATCAATGTCCATCTGATCGCTCCAGCCTTGGCCTACGTTAACAGAACCTTTAGAACCATCTTTGTTTAAGGTATTTAATGGTGTTGCTTTAATAGAAGTAGCTAGTCCAGCGTTCTTTCTAATACCAGCAAGTTCTTTTTCTGTTTCAGCACGGTTTCTTTCATAGTCTGCTGTAGAACCTGCATCGCGTCCTAAGATACGAGCAATTTCCATATCTTTATAAAATTTGTCTTCTTTATCTTGTGCTGCTTTTTTAATAGCATCTGCTTTCTCTCTTGCTTTTGCTAGTTTTTCTGGAGTGACTCCTTGATCTAGTCCGTACTTCTTAAGCATCATTGATCTACGAAGATCGTTGCCTGCCTTATATGAACCGCTAGTTAACCAGTTCTCAATTTCATCCCATTCATTATCAGCATCCATGTCGTACTTGGTCATGTTATCTCTGGCCCAGTAGTCTGGATCCATGTTTGGATCTCTCCAATTTGATAAATTACCCGACGGACCTACTAAAACACCTCTAGGACCTACACGAGAATACCCCGGTGGCAATTGTTCATCGCCTGGTGCTTCTTCGATTTTTTCTACTTCTGCGTTGTTTTCGCCGGGAACGATTTGTTCTGCTTCTTCTTCGTTACCGTCTGCTGCGCCAAATTTACCGGCGTTAGCCTCTTGTGTCTTTTTTGCACCTGGCGCAATTGTTGGCTGTGGTTTAGTTGGCTTGCGGTCAAAACCATAATTAGGATCATCACGTGGATCATCGCGTTCTGGATCGTATGGTTCTGTGTCTGCAGGAGCAAACCAATCAACACCTTCTTTGCCTAGATCGCTAGCGTTTGCTTCTTTAACATCACGTTCAGCAAATAAACGATAAAAACCTGCAACTAATTCTTCAATTTCAGGATCTCTAGCAGCGGCGACATGAATCAGTTGTTGTGCTGTAAATGCTGGTTCACCGTCTTCACCATAATCTTCAAAATGTTCCACAACCCACTCTGCTGCATCAATAATACTCATGCCTTGATCTAGATATTCTTTAAACATCTTAACAGCAGCAGACCAATCACTCGAACCCCAATCTTCTAAAATGTCTTGTTCTAATTTTGAAGCATATTCTGATTCGGACATTTCAATTAATCCCATCTCACGTGCTTCGTCATTTAAACGTAGAATGCGCTGTTGGATTGCTTGTTGTGCTTCTTCGTCATCAAATAAACTTGGATCGCGTAGTAAATCATATAGTGCTTTACTTTTTTCTAGGTAATCTTCTCGATCACGCAATGGAGTATCGCTAAATTGTGTTTCGTTTACAGTGGTTGGTTCCTGGAACGCAGTAAAATCTTCATAAACTTTTTCTTGCATGCCAGCTAGTTTACGCCATGCACTCATTTCTAACATTGCATCACGTTCTTGTTTACGCTGTTCTTTTCCTGTATCGATGTCTAATTGCTCGTTAACATCTTTGTTTAATTCTTCTTCTTGATATGCTTTTAGTTCTTCAATACTATCAAATGGACCAGCTACTACCTTACCATTTAATAGTGCAAAGAAACCTTGCGCTGTTTTAATAGCACTCATTCCATATTTGTTCATTCCACGTGCACCAACATCCGCAGCCTCGTCGAATTCCAATTCATCATTTCCACCAAGTACACGATCTGCTAAATCTTCTAAACCCGGATAAGAATCGGTATATATCTCAAGCCAATGTTCAATTACTGGACGAGCATCTGCTTCTGGATCATCTTCTGCCAATGCTGCTAAACTATCAAACAATTCATCATCACCAATAATATCATATAGAACGCCGGTAGCATTCATTGCGTCAACACCAACTGGTAGTGGTTTTGCTAGAATTTCTTTTAATTTTTTAATTTTAGCTTCGTCATCTGGAATAGCCCAGGTGCCTTCAGTTACAGTTTCTGCCCAATTGGCAAATTGATTAAATTCTTTCATAGTTGATTCCTTGGTGTCGGTTGATTGAATGTTTTGTGCGATGTACGGAAGTGCTTCTTCAATCTGTGCTGGCACAGATGTTGTAATAAATGATCCCCGGAGTGCATCAACGATAGCACTGTCTTGTTCTAGTATAGCAGGATCCCAGGATTCTTTATATGCATGATATCTACGTTTTCCAGCCAGGCTCTTTAATCTACTACGTACTGTTTGATAGCGATCTCGCCCTGCTGTAACAACTTCATATTGTTCAGCATCATCTTCAGTAATTGCTCGTGTTGTTCTTACAAATTTACTTAGAATATTGGCCTCGCGCACCATATCTGTAATGTGTTGTCCAAACACATCGTATGGTGTACCACCTTCAGCAACGTGACGAGCCATTGCACGTCCGCCTACTAAGGTAGTAAATGGTAACTTAAAACGCTCGCCTTCGGTATTTTCAACGTATAATTTTTCAATATTACGAAAACGCTGTTCGCCTTCACCTAGTTCTCGACTATGAACAATTTTTAAGCGAGTTGTTCCTGGTTTATCATTGTAGCTAGTGCGTTTAGTTCCGCTCCATCCTTCAAATAAACCTTCGTTAATAGCAGCCATACCTTGCATGCTATATTTTAACTTATTTAGATTCTTTAATGTAAAGGTTAATAAATTACGTGTGGCGAATGTTTTTAGTTGATTTAAAAAATCGTACCAAGCATCTTTGTCCTCGGCTTCCATGTTTTTACCAACATTGTCGCCATAATATACTTCAAAATTACTTTCGTCATCCAGCAAAATAACCACTGTTCCGTAGTTATTGCGAGCTGTTTCAAAGTCAAACGAGAACATTTCAGCATCGCCAGGATTAACTTCTGGCTTACCTTGACTAGTTAACGTTTTAACTGTGTAATCGCGACTTACAAGTAAATTAAAGAGATTTGTTGCTGTGCTATCCATAATTCTTCTGCGTTAATGTCGTATTTATGTTCAAAACATTATAAATGGCATAGGGGGAATTTCTTCATCACCAAAATCAGCAATTTGTGTGTTAAGTTCTGCATGATAGTTTTGAAGTACTTGCATCATACGCACAGCAAGAACAGTTGCCATTACTAAATCGTCAGTTTCGCCAATTTTAGCAGCATAACTTGTACCATGTGCTACAAACGTCTTAAATTCAGAAATAAGACTTTTGCTGTTTACTATCATTTTCTTAGTTTCAACTAAGTTTTTAAGTTTAGCGCAGGCAGAAATTTTAGATTTGTTAGTAGTATTAAATCCTTTGCGGAAACGTCTTCCTGTTCCTGCTGATTTAGGTTCACTTAACATCATACCTGGGAAGTTGTCTTCACCAAACTCTGCTAAACTAATAAGTGCTGCTTCGCCAATTGTGTTATTTTCAATTGAGTAATAAATGCTCGTACCGTCTTGTGTTTTTTCGTAAATTGCTTTTACAATATCGTTGAGAATACGTATCTGTGTTGGAATAGGTGTTTTGTTATGTTTCCATTCTGCAACCTGCACAGTGGTATTTGCATCAAAAACTTGTATTGCAGCAGGATCGCCTCCTGTGCCCAGGCTGGGATCCAGTGCAACCACATATATGTGATTTTTCTTAACTTCATCATACCAGCGAACTTGTCCTGTCTTGCGCACTGGTTCTGTACCTTCCAGATCTACCAGTGTTGTAGCATTAATAAGAGTCTCATCGTTGATAATGAATTCACATTCATGCTCGCGTCGGAATCGTTCTTCACCAATGCGCCCACGTTCTTCTGCTGCCCATTTTTCGTCTCTGTCTGGATGTTCACTCCAGTGAGCTCTGTATGCACGAAACCCATTAATGCCCAGCTCTGTTTCATTGCCAAACTCATCCTCAGTTTTATTTGCCTGTTTCCAAATTAGTGCAAATTGGTCTTCGTCCGAGTTAGGCGTACTTGTAATAATAGCCTTACCGCCTGTTGCAAGTGTTGGTGAAATACTAGTCCAGAATTCTTTTGCAATAGTAGGCCGCACAAATGCAAATTCATCTGCGTAAAGTAGTGTAATACTCATACCACGTCCAGTATTTTCTGTAGTTGCTTGCGCCACAATGCGCGATCCATTATCAAACTCAATTGATCCCTTGTTGTATGAAGTTACACCTGCACGTATATGATCTGGACACAATTCATACGCATAACGAATACGCTGCATAATTTCCTGTGCTCCAGCGTATTTGTGTGCAGCAATAAGAATAGTCGAATCAGGTTTAAACATACCGTACCACAACAAGTAACCCGCTGCGCTGGTGCTTTTGCCAGTTTGTCTGGGCATCAGGCTAATACTAAATCTGTAATTATGATAGGTGTCGATCAGGTGTTTCTGATATTCAAACGGATGATAGTTCATCTTGCCCTTGGTAGGATGCTGAATGTGGAAAAAATTGTCCATGAAATAAAATGGGCCAGATACTGGATCAGCACATTTTGCAAACTCCTGTATTTGTTCAGGAGTATAATTCATCCTTATATGGGCACGTTTTGTAAGTACTCCGTCAAGACTCTTGGACATATTCTGATACCTTAATAACGTATTTAATTAAATACAACGATGGCTCACACATTAGTTTTAGGTCCAGATTACCAACCATTAAGTTATATCCCACTTAGTGCTGTTCACTGGCAGCAAGCAGTTAAACTCTTGTTTTTAGAAAAAGTTCATGTACTAGAGTGGTACGATGATTGGGCGGTTCATAGCCAAAAAACTGTCATGCGTGTTCCTAGTGTAATTGCACTAAAGAGCGGTTATACTAAACGCAAAACAAAAACATTTAGTAGAACAAATCTGTATGTTCGTGACATGTTCCAGTGTCAATATTGCGGCGACACATTTGTACCAGCGCAACTAACCATTGATCATGTTGTTCCCAAAAGCATGGGCGGCAAAACAGAATGGGATAATTGTGTAACTGCTTGTAAACCATGCAATTGGGACAAAAGCGACAAATTGATTAAACCTAAACGTGCTCCGTTTACACCAGACTACTATCAATTGGCAAATTCAATACGTAAAACACAACTTCGCATTAACCACCCTTCCTGGGCGCAATATTTAAATCTAGAACAAGATCCTATTGTCGTTAATCAGCGATAAAAAAGCCCGTTTTCACGGGCTCCTCACTTTAAAAGCAATGGTAGCGAGAGTTGCTTCTGGGTAGCTAGCACCAGACGCCTGTGGATTTTGCCACAAGCCGTGCCTATAATGGTCCTAAGGCACAAACCAGTTCAGGCCACAACTTATGAAATTGGCCTGCTTTATCGGAGTGATATAGTGTCTCTATATCATTTACGTGCTGTGCGAGCTTTGCTGACTCGTCTTGTTCTTCAGCACTGTTAAAATTATTTAGTGCTGTTTCAAAGAAGTTGCGCTCGCTATCGGTTAAATCTGTTCTTTTTAATAGTTGTTCGAGTTCTGTGTGTGCTAGCTTTCTAACTTCATTGTTGTGCTTTAGTGGATCTAGACATTCTGGTTGATATAGGCTTTGCCATTGTATTGATAGATTGTGACTTTTTGCCCAATCAGTAAATTCATTTAGATGTGTGCAATTATATAAATTGTATACTGCATGAATACCGGCCCAGTGGCCTTGGTTAAATAAAGGCTTGAGTGATTCTATATTACGTTCTAGCTGTGCAAATTTGCCACCGTATCTGACATATTCATAACGTTTGCCTATGTTGTCAAAACTCAAACTCCAGCCAACATTCTTGCGGTTTGATAGTTTTTCAAATATTTTATTATCGGATAGCTCTACACTAAAATTAGTAATAACAGTAATAGTAACACCATCTGGCACAATGTCTAATAGTCGCTCATTTTCTGGTAACAACAAAGGTTCACCACCGACCAGTGCTATCTCTCGCATCCAAACCTGATACTGCTCTAAATAATCATGCACTTGTTGATAATAAGGACGCACCTGCGATTTAAACGGAATACCGTTTAATGCTGCCCATTTTGAACTACATTTATCCCCACAGTAATTACAACTCTGATTGCAGGTAATATTCCAGCGAACATCAACTAGAACGGGTCGGTGGTAATCTAACTCTGCTTGTGAACAATCGAAGTCTTTGCTTACCTCGTTGTGCCAGTATCTTTCGCTACGACCATATCGTTCTGCTTGAATACAATTGTAGCAGTATTGCTCATGCATACGACCTTCTCTAAGAGTAGCACGTAATTCTTGCATTTTTTCACCAAACAGAATATCTTGAATACTCTGTGTATTTAGATCACCAAATATGTTAGGATCGCCTGCGCAGCAGGTTTTTACATTTCCGAATGAATTGATGTGAAGGCCGTGCCAGGGAGCAGCACAGTAGGTTTTGCTCATGCAAATACTTATTTAGAACGACGCTGAGCGCCTTTATATCCTTTAAATGGTTTAAATGGTGACACTTTATTTACAGCATCTGGTTCGTCACTGCCTGGGGGTACGTGCGTCCTCATTGGAATTCCCATAAACTTAAATGCTGTTTTAGCCATTTCAAGCTCCTCAGGAGTATATGTAACCATCATTGGCGCATTGTTGATCCAACTGTATACATCCAGATCACCTGGATCTTCAGGTAACCGTCCAATAATCATGCTGGCACGATACATATCATAATACTTGTCAGCAGTGTATACTGATCCGGGGTTCGCTTCCCAATAATTTAATGGCATGTTACCCACACGTTTTCCTGATTTGGGTGCTCTTTGGTTAGTCTCTAACAAAACATTGTTTAGTTGTTGCTTGATTTCAGAAACAATCTTGCTAACTGGTTTGCTGGTCCAGATATTCAAATGCCATGTATTATTTTCAAATGTTAATTCATTTTCATTGGTTTTATCTGGTTTTGATAACGATACTAGTTTTAAATCACGAGGCATTGTGATTACGTGCTGTTTGTTTTTAGGTGCCCACTGATAATCTAATTCTGGAATTGCTTTTGCATACATGGCAATCTGATTAGAAGTAATTTTTCCGTCTGTCTCTTTTTCTAGTATTTGATTTAAGATATTATCACGTATAACAAGAACAACGTCATTATCCGTTGTGTGTTTATCCATGATCTTAGGGTTATTAGAGTATTTCAATACCTGTAATAATGCACGTCCCCATGCGCTATAACGACCAATTCGATCAAAGTCTACAACAGATCCTTCATTAACCGGGTTTGCTTGTGCATGCTTTAATAATTCTTTTGTTGCAGCATCCATTACAATGGTAATACGATCTGATACATCTGTGACTTTGCTTTCGATTACATATTCATTGTTGACGTTGATAATCACGCTATCATTAATGCGTGGTTTTTGTGAATTCAAAATGTAATCAGCGAGTTTTTTCATTAATCGCCTTTATCCATTACTTTACGATCTGTCAAAGAACCAAACGGATTTTCATATACACTCATTACAGTAGCACGATTATCTTGCTTTGCTCTAAGATCACTCGCAAATGCTTCTGCTTTTTCAACTATTGCTTCGTCGTTATCAGCATACATCATCATGCCAACAGTTACCCAATAACGCTTCTCATCTGTGGCTTCTTTGATAGTATCAATAGCATTAACCGCTTTGGTGAGTGCAGGTGAGTAGCCTCCTGCACGAATATCATCAAGCCACTCATCATAAGGCATATCATAGTCATTTTCTTTGTATACTTTAACCAGATATGCTTGTGCTTCACGCTTGTTGTTATAACCCTCCACAACATTATATGGGTTCTCAGTTAGCATATAGTCTCTGGAAATGATATCCTGATATCTTTTAAGAATGTCTGCTTCTGTCATGTTTACACCTTTTTATATAAGTCCCAAAGACCACGCATCAAGTTTTCTTCAGTCACAGCCATTGGATTGTCACCAGGGTATTCGCGTCTAAACTGTTTCTTTTCTCGGTTTAGTCCTCCCTGAATTTTTAATAGGGTATCTGTGCTGGCGTAATCATTTGCATTGTTGGGAGTATTGGCGTACTCTTCTTCAACTTGTTCGCCCATTTCTGCACCGCATGGTGTTGTTGCCATTAGTCTGGCTTCTTGTTCTTTGTATGGCAACCCTGCTGCTTTAAGAATGGCAACCAGCGTGTGTGCATCTTCATCAGTGGCTGTAACATTAACTGTGTCTGATTGATCTGTGCCAGCAGTAGTGTTAATGGTTAATGACTCATTAAGAGCATTGTTATATTTTTCTTCATATTCGTTCATGGTGCTTTCCTTGGGTTTTTCCATGCTTAAAACATTATAGTTTGCATACAGGGCATTCCGTGCTGCACGCAAACCTTCAGGTGTTTTATCAAAACTCTGAACTATTTCGCCATCAGCATTTTTTAAATGATGTCCGTTGGCATCAGAAAATACAATGGCAGTCTCATTTATATCTTCATTTTTGGTAGGTTTTTTTGTAGTACTACCATGTTGTCTCGCAACATCTTCAGGAGATGGTATAACAAACATTAGATCTTCTAGCATCTGATTTAGTAATTCTTCCTCAGCCACCCAATAATCTCGATAGTTAGGTGCTTCTATCACTTCACCACCGGTGATTTCTTTTTTCTCCAAGGCCTGCACATATATCTCAGCAACAGCTTGCGCAGTTCGTTTAATAATATCGATTATCTGTCCAACATCATACTGATTATACCATTTTCTAGCTTTAGGATTTTCATTAATTGCATCAAGTAGTTGTAGATACATCACACTCCATTTTTCTGTGCTTTTGAGATTAGCTAACATACCGTGCCTTAATTTTGCACTTCTGGCGGCTAAGTGTTCTTCTGCTTCATAATACCAATCAGAAGCTTCTTTTGTTGCTGGGACCCATTTTAAATTATCACAATCTGGCTTCCAGTGGTTTGAGCCTTCTGGCACAGGAGTTTCCATGTATTTGCGAATAGGATCATACTTATATTCATCAATTGGCAAGGGCACATGATTCATACGGCGTTTGCAATATTCGTCAGGAGCCTCCATTACTCTTCTGATGTTTTCCATGATGTTATATAAATCCATTGTAATTAACTCCCCATGGGGCTTTTTGTGCCTTGTGGTAAATCACTTGTGGTCTGAGCTCGAGGTGTTTTTGGAGCAGAGAACTCATATTCACGTGTTTCCATTTCAGATGCACGTTGCTCGCCAGGTTTGGCATATTCTTCGCCGGCCGCTTTTTGCTCTGCTGTAGTTTCAGGAAGCGTTGCATCATCAAGCAAGGCACCTTCATGTTCTTTTGATTCAGCTTCAATATCAATGCTATCTGCAAAGGTATTACTCATGATTTTGACGCGATTTGGGTTTATACCCAATGGCTGCATGAGTTCCTGTAATTGTAGCGAACTTGCTGGATAATCAAAAGTAACGTCCATGATATTTACTGACTCGTTTTCCATATCTGGGAAATCATATGGACATTTCATTACTGGTGTTTTTTTAATATCACTCATGTTGGTCATATCAAACTTTGCAAAAAGTTTTTTAAGTGAATCCACATGTTCTTTGGGCAGATCACCTGCAATTTTAATACGATAAGTGTATGATTTTTTTGATTCTGTTAAAAATTCTGATAGCGAGCGCATTTACTTAACTCCTGAGTTAAGTATATTTATGCGTCATTGTTCTTATTTGGATTCAATAGTTTTTCAAGAAGTTCGTTACGATCTAATACGTGACCACTTGCTGTCTCGCTTTCAGCATCGCCCCTGTCTGCGTCTAGTTTTGCTTTCTTTAATTGCAGATCAATCATTTTAAGTTTCTTGTTCATTTTGGCAGTTTTAGCAGTTATAGCGTGCCCAAGTAATGAGCTTGCCACACTGAAGATTTCTGAACTAAAGCGTGCTTCAACATTCATACCCAAATCAACTAAGTCTTGATATGTTTTCATCGCTGTTTCAGCAAGTTGATCCATTTCTTTGTCGCTTGCTTCGAGATTTTTAACAGCAGGCAGCGCAGCATCAATCTTTTCTAGATTGCTATACCCTTCATATGTTTGTGTAACACCAAATGATTCTTCAGGTTCGTTAACAATGTCTACTTCTTCATCAGCAGACGCTGAGGGCAAGTCAAAAAGTTCTTCGAGTTTACGAGTCATGAAAATATTTAGCGGTGGAAGATCTGGTCTTCAGTAATTACACGAAAAATCAACTTATTTCGTTTACACCAGGCACGTGCAGCTTCCCATTTGGCGTGATTTACTGCCACCACAGCACGTTGATTGGCGTTTTGTTTTTCAGTTATCATGGATTGTGCTTTGGGCTTAATTTCAATTAGTTCAGCTACTTGTTTGTTGTTTTTTGTTCGATACAAAACAAAAAAGTCTGGAACATATTGTGTAGCTTTTCCGGTTAGTGGATTGCGATATGGAATACTAATGGCTTCGCTTGCCCATTGTAAAATATGTTCATTATTGTCACAAAAATGCATGAATGAAAGTTCCCAACTGCTGCGATAGCGTGGTTTGCCTTTGCCCACATACTTGTTAGCATTGCGAACTTCGTAAACTCCTTGTGAGAATTTAGTTCGTGCCATGTCAGCTCACTACATTGCGTGCTGCATAAAAATTAGGTGTTATTATTTGTCCAACACCCAGCAGTGTTGAATTTGAACGAACCTGATTTAAATAATATGTCATGGTTAAACTTAGCTGAACTGCGTCTTGGCCTTTAAGATTTTCCAAATAAGTTAGCGCACTAACACCAGTATCTTTTGACAACTTAAAGATGCTAGCTGTAAAATTCTTAGCCACTTCTTCATCTTCATTCATGACTTTTTTAAAATATGCATACACAATGTCATATTCTTGTGTGGATATCACAAACTCCACATTATAATATTTGTCATAAATTTTAGTCTGTTGTGATGATTTTTGTACATTGATACTTGACATCGTTAATCAATCCGTTTTGTTGTTCCTGATGCATTAGTTTGCATGGAATAACTTGCAACCTGACCATTGCTGGAAACGTCGGCTGGTACCGATGTCGCTCGTAATGATGCATCAGACACTGGTAGATTTGGGTTTTTCCAGGGTTTTGCAACTGGCTGCGATGCATACAACGATCCGCCTGTGTTTACTGGCGGCGGAGACAGATTTGGATTGACCCAGTTTGTTGCGCTAGTAAATCCACTATTGCTTTGTGTGGTAGAACTACCCAGTGGTGTTGATCCAGTTAGGCTGCTATCTGGTTTAGAAAAAATAAAATTTGACACACTGTTTTGTACGGTCTGATTTTGCGCCAATACTGTGCCTTGTGTGACGATTTGTTGTATGCCTTCTTCAGCTAATATGCTCCCTAGATCAGCATCTTTAAATGTTTCATATGACCGCCCAGCAGTTAATATTGCACCCAGTGGGTTTCCATTTTGTAAATCAGAAATAACACTAGCACCAGCATCCAGTAACCCGCCCTGACCAAAGATGCTTGTAGTGCTTCCGCCCTGGCTCAGTTTACTTGGACTGCTGTCATAATTAGCATCGTCGCCCCATCCACGCACTTCACTGTCACCAGGCGTTCCAATCTTTCCACGACGGTACTTAACTGTTTCATATTGCAGTGTCATTCGATTGGTCATGGTTCCACCACCATCGGCATAGTCAAAAGTATCGTGATTCCAATCAGTGATAATCGGATTAATCAGAGTGTATTCCACAAAGTTGCCCCTGTTTAATCCGTAAATTCTGATATCTCTGAAGAAATTTGGTTTATAACCACCAGTCTCACTTTCAGCATTGTACCCCCATTCATGTACGCTGCGTAAATCATCATAGATGTCTCTGCGATTAAAATCAAATGGCCCGTTACTCAGGTTACCAGTGCTGTTTCCTGTGCTAATACCATCATAACTGTGTCTGGCGTCTGAGAAATAATAGGTATAATAGTTATACCACATACTACGAATTAAATCACTACCGTCATCATGAAATGAAATTGTGACTGGTCTATAGGTTATTTTTTGTTGCACATATCGCTTTCGATTGTACTGATTTAATGTGTCAACTTCTATAGAATAAGACGGAAGTTCAGCGGTCTTGACCATCATCCCCAATTGACTGAGATCCTTGGCGGATCCCATGGAATTTCTTAAACCAGTTATTTGTGCTGTGTTTAGATTAAAATAAACATGATAAAGAAATTTGGTTTGTGGCGCAAGTGAATAGCCGTCCGACAAGAACGTCTTACTAGCGTGTTTATAATCTTTGACCGTATCGGTACCGACCAGCCCTTGGTATAATCCTTTGGTGAATCCACCAAAGATGCTGCTCAGTTGACTACCAAATGACATGGGTTATTAACCAGTGATTACTGTGCCCAGTGTGCGTCCTACGTTTACACCTAATCCAGTTTCTAGCGGAGTTTGTAGTGCGTTATCAAAGCGGATGTTTAGGCCCATTGTAACCGGGGCACTTTCGCTATATGCTAAATCGTTATAGTTAACGCTGGTTAAGTAGCAACCATAAAGTTCCCAAGTTTCTAACACAGTTGGTTCGTTAGCACCATTACCGCCGTCTAGGATTTCACAACGTGTAATGAACTTGTAATCAATACCAGAACTTGCTGAACTCATTTCCATAAAGTCAAATTGTTTCTGTAGTTGTTCGCCAACTAGTTTTTGCACATTACCGCCTGCATCGTCACGTAAGTTAACTGTAGTGTCATCCCAAGTATGCTTACCGGCTAAACGTACTTTTGAGTTGTAGATATCAATTGTCATATCATCAAAACTTACGCTTGGTCGAGCAAAGTCAATTACTTGTTTTGTTAATTCTGTACGTGGTGTTGATACACCAAAGTTTTCAAAAATAACGCGAAAGCGATATTTTAGTTTTGGCATTAATAGACCTTGGGTCGAGCTTGATTGATCGCTCGATAAAGGCACTGTCATTCTTGTTAATGATGAAACCGCCATTTTTGTTTCTCCTAATTAAAGTATATGCTATTATTTATGCAAATCACCCAAACAAAAAAAAGGGGCCATTTAAGGCCCCTTATAAAGTTATTATAATAATTTATTCTATTATAAACCTGCTGAAATCTCGCCAGTGTTCTTGATGCGTACTGGAATGTACACAAATTCCACGGCTTTAACTGGCTCGATAGCAATGTCCACGTAAAGTTCATTACGATCGATTCTGCTCGGTGTGTTATTTGATTCATCACACACAACCAGGTAATCGTAAATACCACGTTTTGCAACTAGATCGTTCATCAAACCTTCGATCTGATTCTTGATTTCGTCACGTGTAATTTTATCATTTGGTTCGAAAATATATCCTTTACCAATTGATTCAACCTGTTGACGAACAAATGCAACCAATCGAGCTACATTAATACGATCCAACGCTGTTCCGCTTTGTGTGGTCTTGTTACCATAGTTAACCAATCCCGATCCAGGAATAAAGGTTAACGGGTTAACGTTATTTTCGTAAAGTGTATCGCGGACACTGTTGCGGTTTGCAATTTGTACAAATGCGCCAGTCTGTGCATTTACATATCCTAGTGCGTTGACATTATCAATTGTACCGCGTCGTACACCAGCCGGTGCTAACCATGGATAACCAATCTCGTCATTGCGTACAATTGTGCGAATCATCATATGACTTGCAGGCACTACTACTGTGTTACCACTCAGATCATTTGTTTGTCCACTTGGGTAGAAAACACCCAGATATGGATCATTATTTGCTAGTCCATCAGCAGTGCTAACACCTTCACCACCGTTATTGGTGGCCCAACCAATTAAGCTACTTCCACTATCATCTAAGCGAAGTGGGGTATCACCAACAACAAAAGCAGTATTGTTTCTGTCATTGTTTAATGCCACCATGTTTGAAATCAGCTCAGGATACCCTGGTGCAGAAATTAGATTAAACGCTCTCTGTTCTTCACGGATCTCAGTATTTGAGTCAATTCCACTTCTCATCGCTTCGATAATAATACTACGTTGTGCTTGACGGCCCATGTACGGGCTGCCATCATTTTTGTTTCCGCTAGCAGTTACCCAGGCATCCTTGATGGTTGGCAACGCATCATTTGGGAAATCAGTTGAATTAAAGTAGTTTGATCTAAATGCTTTAACATTATAACCTGAACGGCGAGTATTGAACAATAGTGTTCCATCTGGATACAATGCTGCGCTTGGACAATCAATATCAACATAATTACTAGACAATAATGTTGCAGCAATATCTGGAATGCTATCAGTTACAGGATCAGTTGACCCATTTGCTGCCCAGCGTGCATCTGCAAATATAACACCATTGCTTGTGGTTTGATCTGTATTGTCAATTAATACCCATTGATCTAATCCATCGACGTTTTCCCAACGTTTAATTAACGGATAATTTTCTAAATCTGATGTGTCAATCCACAAATCACCATATTCAAGTGCTCCACCACCACTAGCCGTGCTTTGCGTGGTTGGTGCTGTTGCGCTGACTTGTGGGCCATAACTATCGGTATTAGATAAATCAAATCCACGAACATCGTTGGTTACATTTAAATAACCCTTCCAAGAACCATTGTCGTTGATCATGATGTCCACTTCATCAATAGCACTGTAATACCAGTAAGTGCCGTCTGTTGGATCTTGTCCTGGTGCTGTGCTATTAGCAGAGTATGCTGTGCCATCTGGGTTTTCCAGAGGAACCCAATTGCTTAGTACCAATCCTACATTGGTACCATCTTCATACAGAACACGAACCCCGTCAACACTGGTTGTGATGCCAGCATCAGCAACAGGTGTTCCTGACTCTTCCCACAGATGGATTACACCACCTTGTGTATGGGTAATTCTAACTGCTCCTGAAGTTAACACCGTTGCTGTTACGTTAGCTACATTAGCTGCTAACACTGCCGCGACAAAATCAGATGCAGTGGTTCCACCAAGTGTTGCTAACACAGGAGTACTCATACTAGTACTGCCCGCAACGCTTGCACTAATTCTAAATGTTTCACCATTAGTAAACGTGGGACTAGTGCTGCTACCAGTAACAACTGTGTTTCCACTTGCTTGGCGCTGATAAATTTTAACTAGCGCACTGTTGTTGTTTGTTACATCATATTCTGCATAAGTGCTGTTTGCAGAGATGTTTGTACCGCCGCCACTAGCATCTAATGCATAGTTTGCAGCAGCATCATTTGCATACAATGGTACGCTTTGGCTCACAAAAGTACCAACTGTAGCATCATATCTCTTAACACTTAAATTTGCACCGCTGTTAACATTTGTGGTTTTAGCCCAAACACTTCCAGTAGGTCTAGGAGTAGTATCTGAACTTCTCCAACGTGGGATTACTGCGTGCGTGCTGTACTGCAATGTTGGTGCATTGTATGTGCCAACAGTGATACCACAATCTGCAAATGGGGTTCCTGACGTATCGGCTAATACTACGCTGTGATCTTCAGAACTGTCACTTTCTGTACCAGTTACATATAAATCTGCCACATAAATCACAAGTTTATTACTAACTACTGCTGCTGTGATGCCAGAAATACCAGCACTGTTAATATCACTTGCAAAACTTGATACAGTTGTGCCACTTAATGTAACTGTGGTTCCGTTAAGTGTAACTGTTTCACCTGCCACAAGTGATGGTGAAGCGGTTGATCCGCTAACTGCTGGAACACTATTTTTCCAATCATCACTGCCAACCAACACCCAATTGTTGCTGATATTTTTATAGTATACTGGATTGTTCACATTAGTAGCTACTACTGCGTACGATCCTACTGTTCCAATGCTGGAATTAGGAACCCCTGCGGTAAGATCAGATGTATTGGTAATTACAATTGGAGTTTTGTTTGCAAATGTATTAGTAGTTGCATTCCATTCAAAAATCCCCCACGTGCTTTCGGTAGTGTCTAACCACCAAGTTCCAGTCGATGGCGCACCAGTTGGACGAGTTAAACTAGCAGCCAATTCAGCCAAATCAACATCAACACGCTGTACATATGCACGGTTGCTGACTCCCAGTACTGAGTATGCTGCCAATAATCCATATTCGTTTAGTTCATAACCATTGATTGGTGTACCAGAGGTAGTGTTATAGAAGAACGGATTACCAAAAGTGTTTACAAGCTCTCGTTGGCTTGAAATTAAATAAGTAGCGTTAGCATTTGAAGCAAGTGTACCAGCAGCAACACCTGTGCCTGCTGCGTTAACTTTATTCTGTGCTGTAGCAATTAGAATAAAAGGAACGCTGTTTGTAGCAGATGAACGGTATGCGCTTTCATCGACAATCGAAACTTCAACGCCTGGAGAAATTAATGCCATTTTGTTTGTCCTCACAATAAATTGTTGTTATATCTATTTATTGAATACACTGTAAAAAGCACGGTTACCAAGGCTTTGCAAAGGCCTTATGCTAAATAAACACATGAAAAGACCCATGTGTTCAGTGTGTGGAAAGCAGGTATGTGCTGTAAATTACCACAAAGATGGAGTACCACACTATCGATCCAAGTGTGGAGCATGTCATCGCCAGGGGAAAAGAAAAAAACCGTTTGTGCCCAGATGGAAACAAACAGGATATCAGAAAAAATTAACCTGTGACTTGTGTGGATTCAAGGCCAAGTATGCATCACAAACTGTGGTGTTTCATATCAACGGCGATTTAAACGATGCTACAATCACAAATCTGCGTAGTGTTTGTTTAAATTGTGTTGTGGAAATTGATAAGAGCGAATCGCCCTGGAAACAAGGGGATCTGATCAGAGATTTTTGATACCCAGTTTTTTAAAAGTACGTTGCAATAAACTAATCTGTAAAATAACATCCTCGAATGCATGGTGACTGTTTCCCAGACGTTCATGATCTGGGTTCATTCGATAGACTGTTCTGGCATCCAGAACATTATAGTACTGCCAGGGCAATCGCATCCCATAACTCTTGAATGCGTTTTCCAAAATAGTAATATCAAACGATATACCATTGGCCCAGGTAATATTTGATTTCCAGATCAAATTGCTGAGTTCCTGAAGGGCATCTTCTAGTGGAATACGATCATGCTCTCCAAACGCTTCTTCTTGTGCTTCTAAACTTTGTTTTGCCCACCATTCAACAGTTAGATCATCAATACTTCTATCGTCCTGACATTCAGTATCAATACGACGGTACATTGCATGCTTATCGTAGATGGTTCCGGAAAATGGATCAAAAGCACACGCCGCGATCGTAAGAATCACAGAGTCAGGTGCAGAACCTAGAGTTTCAATATCCAGCATTAAGTCCACAATTAATCCCAATAAAAAATTAAATCTTTGGTTTGTTGTTCAAAATATTCGCTACGCAGCTTAAAAATATCTGATATCTGCGATAAAGTACATGAGTTGTCAATGTTTATATCTATAACAATGCTATCACGCAGACATATAGCATGACACCACGCAAGCCATATTAAATTTTGGTAATTTGCGTATATCTCGGTTGGGTTCAATAATGTTTGTTTATACTGATTAACCATCGTATCAATTATAGAATAATCTTTTTTAATGGGAATATTATGATCTGCGTACCACTCAAAAATAGTATCAAAAAATTCCACAGGATTAGTAAAAATTAGTTGATAGTCAACGTCGTAGTTTTGATAGTATGTTTCTTTATAAAATTCATCATCTAATATGTACCAGGCATGGTCAGTAAGCTCGTGGAACTGTTCTATTAACGTTTTGTCGCACACATTATAATCTAAAATTTCGGCATTTAAAACAATTTTATGTGCCTTATTAATATAGTGATTAAAAGGATACGGTGTTGATAAAACTTTTAGGATGTTATTCTTGTGAATACTTTGAACCTCTAACTTATGTGTTGCATTATAATAATGCGCACAGCTTAGTCCTTTTTCCCTAGGAGCAGAATCAAAAATACGCATATGATAACTGTCTTGATCGAATGCAGTATTGTTGTCATCTTGCATTTTGTGTATTGTGTGGCTAACCCAGCTTCCGCCAAGACTAGGTGGCCAAACAAGAACAATTTTTTTATCTGTGTTCACACTGGTATTATAGTAGAGTGTTAAGTAGTTGTCAACCTTTGCGTGCTTTATTTAAAGCACGAATCAGTCTGCTTGCTGTGTTAATACGTTTCGAACGCTCGCTTCTGCGGGCTTGTTGTTTGTAAGTTTGCGCTCTTGTGCGCTTCATTTTTTCACGCTTGGCTACGTCAATTGGCTTGTCGCAATCTGAAACAGAAGGAACAATACGTCCTTTACGCTTGCCAGAAGTACAACGCCATTTTAGTTTTGCTTTACCACCGCGTGTTGTAGTTTTAGAACGACTCCAAACCATTTCGTGTTCGTTAAGTTCTTTTACGCCAAACTTGTACAATGCGCTGTCTATCATGTCGATATCGGACATAGTTCTAACAGACGCAGTTAGTTGTAGTAGTTTATCCTTTAGTTCTGGATTTTTAATCGTTTGTATACGCTTTATTAAATCGCGCATACGAATTAATATATCCGGTTCGTCTTTAGGAATAAATTCGCCTGCTCGCATCTTATTATCCTATTACGAATGTAATTGGTTGTGAACCATCTACATAATTGCGCAAATCATCAAGCAATGCTTGCTTTTCGGACATACCTTCTTGCTTCATTTGAGAACCATTTAATGCAGAGCCACCTTGTGGACCAGCAATACTAGCAAATTTTTCACGTGCTTGCCCAATAATAACTTTAGCGGCAGCAGTAGTATAGTCCTTGATCCACTGTGATGTTTGATAGTCTTGTAGCAATGTTACTTCTGGTTTAGCATTGTATACCCAAAGTAGAATTTCTTCACCTGTGCCTTTTGGGTCGCGCACAACACGAAGTTGTTTTGTTACAGGATTGAATGTGTAGTTCATAAACCCGCCAAACATACGCATTGCAAGTTCAACGTACTGTGAATACATTTCAAAGGTAGCTAAACCACCTGCATAAGTGTAGTTTAGAAGGTAGACGTTAAGAGTAGCCTGGCTAAATGGGTCAAAGCTAGTACTATAAGGGCCAGTAGCGTCCCCCAGAGTACGTCTGAAAATTTGACGGACATGTGTTACCTCTTGTGGTAGTGTGTAAGTATCCTGTCCTTCCTGGAGTGTTAAAAACGCATAGCTTTCTTCCGTGCTAGCCTGCGATCGTTGTCTAAAAATACCAAGTGCTTCTTGGTAAGCGATCTCATAATGTTCTGGATCAAGTTCGATGTCGATAATGCCATCGCCTAATCTTAATCCAACGTATTTAAAGAGATCTTGCTTTAGAGAATCTAAACTCATATGTCCTGTCCATCCTTATTACACTATTTAGTGCAAATTAAGTATGAAGGGCTATGTAAGATTCCCAGAAAATTTTTAATATCTTTTCATTAAAATCATCATACCCCATATTAGTGTATAATAATTGCATTTCTTTCAGAAATAACTGTTGATCAAAAATTGTTGACATATCAAATCCAACAATTTTGTTTTTAATGTTTCCGCCTCCATAGAAATAGTCAATTTCTTGCTTAACATGATCATAACTTTTGCTAAGAAATTGCACATTAAATAATGATTTGTTAAATTCACTCCAGGACGGCCACGAAGGCCCAGCTAGCACGTCTTCGTATTTTTCTTTTCTATAATTACCTAAATAATCAATACTTAAATTACCTCCTTTTAGCGAAAGAGAAATATTATAAAAATCTTGATAGTTATATAAAATTAAAATTGTGCTATTTTGTAATATTTTTGCAACTTGGGACAAGCCATGTCCATTTCCATGTGCTGTAATAAGAAAATTAAACTCTTTCTTTAAAAGATTATTTAAAATATGTGTATTATCTAACTTGCCAGATAGCCAACGATCTAAAAAATCTATTCCATAAAATTCAGTATCACCAAATTCGATTCCATCCCTCCATTGATCCATATTATCTTTAGGAGGTATTGTTTGCATAATACATTTTAAACGATACAAGTAATCTGTTGGATGTTCCATAAGATACAGAGCACAATCTTTTTTCATTGGCAGAACATTTTTGCTCAAAGATAGACAGTTTCCTATAAATTTTCCACCAGCAAATGTTGGATAAAATACAATTATTGGATTAGTGGATTCGAATGATAACAAGGTTCCCATTGAAACGTCCATTTAGTTTAGATTCTACTGCTTTAATATCTTTGAAGAACTTACGGCTGTTAGGTTTACTTGCTTTTGTAAGCTCTTTAATCTGCTCATCTGGTTTACGAAGCGTCTTCATAACGCTTTGAGTCGGGTCATAACCAATAATAGCATTGTTCTTCACGTATAACCCACCTGAGTGCTGGTCTGCTACATAGTATTGTAGCTTGCGATTCTTAGTGTTGTACACAAACATTTCCTTAGCACCAAGAATTTTCACAGGCTTCTCTGACTTGATATCACCAAATTCCTTCATATATTTGAGTTTTGCTACTACTTTCTCAGGCGGAACTGGCTTTTTACGGCGCGGAGTCTTGGCAACCTTCTTAAACTGTACATAACTCAGTGCGTCAGCGATTACTTGTTCGGCAAACTTTACAAGGTTGCGCAGTTCAATCTTACCGTAATTAGCATAGTACTCAACAACTTCTTCGTCACCGTCGTGTGCTGCACGGAATTCAGCGAGCTTTGCTTCCCATATATCAGTGATTACTGAAATATGCTGCGGCAGGATGTTAGCAACTTTTAGTACATCAATAGGATTTTCGCCCTTAACTGGCTTACATCCATTGAGAATAAAGTTGTCTAGTAGCCCTTCGAGCTCGCCTGCTGCTTCGTTTGCCTTTTCAAGCATACGTTCCTGAATAGTGGGACCTTTGGGCTTTGCTTCTTCCTTTGTTTCTTCAACTTCCGGAGCATCGTTTACGTGACGTTCCACTTCAAAATTGATGCGTTCAACTTCGTTTTCGTTAAGCTCTAGCCCTTGATTGCTCATACGACACAACCAACCCACTGTGTTAGTGAGCTTCGCATCTGCGGTGCCTTTAATCACTTTATAAGCATCGGCTTTGCCTTGCTCTTTGAAGTAATCCAGCATCATTTGCTTGGCTTGTTTGCTATCACAAGTATAGTTGTACCAGTTCATAGCAGTAACTAATGCTGATGTGCGACTTTCTTCAGCAGGCTGTTCTGCCCAAGTAGGCTCTTGTCCTACATATTTGGCTTCTGCGGCTGCTGCCTTGATTTTGTTGCTTTGAGGCTTACGGGCCATTGCTAACTCCTATTTGTTAGTATCTGCTTATTATAGAGCCCTGAACCAATGTTGTCAACCTAGTCAAAGCGGATAAATACATAAAAATTTGCCGTGAGTTCATAAAATGTACTTATTGTGGTTAAATTACAACATATAAAGATTATTTAATATGCCAAGATTAAGTTTATGGTCTCCTGAAAAACGCAACGATTACAAGTATCTAGACAGTGTGATCTCAGAGCAGTATACAGTTGGTGGACTTGATATTTATATTCATAAGTATCTGGGCCCAAAGGTGTCTGGTGATTATTCATCAGAATCCAGTAATTATGATGTTACCAGACCTGTGTATTCAGAAACCGACCCATTGTTTATTGAGGATTTGTTTACACTGGAAAACAGAGATCGTGATTATGATGAATCTATTTATCGGTTGCGGGGTGTGTACAATGTACAGGACATTGACTTTAACCTAAGTCAGTTTGGATTATTCATTCAAAACGATACTATCTTTGTAACATTTCATTATAATGATATGATTGATACTGTTGGTCGTAAACTAATGTCAGGCGATGTTATTGAGGTTCCCAATTTAAAAGATTTTCATCCACTGGATTCCAATATTCCAATTGGAATGCCAAAATTTTATGTTATTCAGGATGCATCATTTGCTAGTGAAGGCTTTAGTAAAACCTGGATGCCGCACATTTGGCGTGTTAAAGCAGTTCCAATGGTGGGCGCACAAGAATACAAAGATATTTTAGATGGCTACACCAATGAGAAGGGCAACGAAACTGGCGACCTTACCGATTACCTAACTACATACAATAAGAACAAAGATATCAATGATGCAATTCTTGCCCAAGCAGAAGTAGAAGTTCCGCTAGCAGGATATGATGTTAGTAAGTTTTATGTTGCTCCTTATGGCAGCGACGGTGAACCCGAGGATGGCACAGGTATCAGTGCTGATAATTCATTGTTAACAGCAGACCTGGGTGCAGTCAGAGCAGACCGCAGTTTGGTGTCCCCAACATCTGATGGATATCTGGTTGGATACTTAACTGGCAACACAATGCCACCAAACGGTTTGCCTGTTACACCAGGAGTTAGTTTTCCAATTAACGCAAGAAGTGGTGACTATTGTTTACGTTTGGATTATCATCCAAATAGATTATTTAGATATGACGGAGCACGTTGGGTGAAAGTAGAAGATAATGTAAGAACTGAAATGAGTTACTTAAACAATGACAATACTACGCAACGTAGTTCATTTGTTAATAACAATGCTACAGTAGCTACAACTGATCGTGGTAATATTCCAAGCAAACAAAGTCTAAGCGATTTGCTACGACCAGAGGCGGATAACTAATGGCACAAGTTGATTTCTTCTACGACGAACAATTACGTAGATTTTTGCTACAATTTACAAGAATCTTCTCGGGATTCCAAGTAGAGTACGGCAAAGATGACTCAGGTAATCCAACCTACTTAACAGTTCCTATTCGTTATGGTGATGCTTCTCGCCAAGCTCAGAACATTATTCAAAACAATAGTGCTAATTCAATGCCTAGTGCGCCGATGATGAGTTTTTATGTAAGTGGATTAAAATACGCAAGAGAACGTGTGCAAGAACCATATCATGTAGACACACGTAGTTATCGTCAGCGTTCTTGGGATGCAGACACAGAAACTTATGAAACTACGCAAGGCAATGCGTTTACTGTTAAACGTCATATGCCAGTTCCATATGATGTAACTATCAAGTTAGACATTTGGACCACAAACACAAATCAAAAATGGCAGTTGTTTGAACAAATTTCTCCAATGTTCAATCCAAGTTTAGAAATACAAAGCACTGATAATTATATTGATTGGACTAGTTTAACTGTTGTTGAACTTAACGATATTAACTATACATCTCGTACCGTTCCGGTTGGCAATGATGAACCAATTGATATTATGACGCTAACGTTTACTCTTCCAATATGGATCAGTATGCCTGCTAAAGTTACTAAACTTGGTGTTATTCACAAAGTCATTGCCAGTGTATTTGATGCTAACGGTAATACTAATAGCATATTAGAAAACGATGATTTGTTATTAGGTACTCGTTTGCAAGTTACTCCGCATGGGTATCAAGTATTGTTAATTGGTAATCAATTGCAAGTACTAAAATCAAGTGCCGTAGACGAAGCAAATACAGATTTAGGAAGTTTAAGTACGCAAGACGACAGCATTATATTATGGCACGCTGTTGTTGAAGAATACGGTAAGTTACGCGATGGTATTAGTCAAATTCGGTTAGAAAATGACACTAACGATATTGAGATTGTAGGTACTGTTGCTTATCATCCAACTGATGATCGCATTATGCTGTTCACAGTTGACGAAGATACGCTTCCTGCAAACACACTAGCCCCAGTTAACGCTGTCATCGATCCACAACGTAGTGGCCCTGGTGCAGAACTGCCAGTAGCCACAGTTGGTCAGAGATATTTGTTAACAGACAGCATTGGTTATGGTGCTGATTCTGACGATAGATCCACTGTTCCACCCATGGCACAAGCATGGAAAAGCACAGATGATCAGGAATTAATTGCTGGCATCAATGATATCATTGAATACAACGGATCACAATGGTCAGTAGTTTTTGATGCTAGTACTACTGCATCAATAGAATATGTTACCAATTTGACCACCAGTTTACAATATAAATGGGATGGTTCTGTGTGGGTACGCAGTTATGAAGGGTTGTATCAGGGAGGCAAATGGTCACTGGTGATCTAAACGCAGTAGGTATTTGGTTCTACGCCTATAACACACAACGTTATTTGTACTTAATGCGTAATGATCCTAAACATCCTTATCATTGGGGGTTACCTGGCGGCAAGGTTGAAAATGGCGAAGCATTATTAGATACTATTACTCGCGAATGCTCTGAAGAAATGGGCAGTTTACCAGAGTATATTAAACTTGTTCCTATTGAACAGTTTACAGGACCTAATAATCATTTTATATACCACACATTCTTTTGCTTAGTAACAGACGAATTTATTCCAAAACTCAACGACGAACACTTAGGATATTCGTGGATTGACAAAGGAATTATTCCAAAGCCTCTACATCCGGGACTTTGGGCTACTATTAATATCGAAGATATCTATAATAAAATCGAAACTGTGGAAAAATTGTACAGTTATGAAATATCGCAATGACTAATAAATTCCGGTCTAGTCATTGTTTTTACATTTAGGTGCTGACGCCATTCATCGGGTGTTTCACCGCTTCTAATAACATGAATAAACTTAGTTGAACTATACGCTTTAATAACTCGTTCAACAGAGTCAATTAGCTTAGTGCGTCGCGTAGAATCTCTAGTGTATTGATCGTATCCTAATAGATAAATTTCTTTATGCCCATCAAAGCATGCTAACCAAGCAGCAATCGCTTCGCTTGTACTTTTAATACCATAAGGGATAATAAAGAACTCACCAGGGTATTTTAAACAGTTGCTGGTATTAGTATATACCATTATTTCTTCTGTTAAGTTTTGTGCTACTAAATCTTCTAAGTCTTCTTTGTCAAACGTTACGTGAAAGTTTGGGTGGAATTTTTGATATAATTTATTGGTTCCGTATACGTGTAGTGCTAATGTGTTTAACAGTCCGTGACGTGCCATTAATCTTGACAAGTTAAAATCATCAACCGTTAATCCGTCACTAACGCATACTGCACGTCCAGAAATTGATTTGAGTTCAAGTGGATTATCGATCCACTCACGTGTTTGTTCTTTTTTACCGTTTTTGTAGTGAATACCAGTTACTACAAATTCGCCTTCGTACTCTGTTCTGTACTGTTCTTCAATCATCGTACACCAACAACTACTTCGATAATTCCTTCACCTTGACCTGATTTATCTTCAAGTGCTTTGCCAATAATAGAGCCTGCTGGCGGATCGCGTAATTCTTCTCCCCATGCTATAGCACACCCCGGAGTATTTGAAGCAACCATTAAGTCGCCTTTACGTACTACACCAACTACACGACACGGAACACGTCCTGCTAGTGCTAATGCTACTACTGTGTCTCCAGTTAACTCCGAATTCATTAAGTGTGCTGGATTAGTTGATACTACACCTGCTGTGTTGCGCGAAGCAAATGTGTTAGCAACTGTAACTTCTGCATCACCACCAAATGCTACAACAGTACCAGCGGAATATGCTTCATCTGCTATGTAATTTTCAGCCAAGTCAGCATATCTCGCTGTTGTTGACGTACCAGAAAAAATACTAGTTGATAATGTATTTGTTGATGGGTTATATGTTAACCCTGTATCGCTGTTTAGACGGTTGTTACCAGTTGCAGCACCCGAGAAAGTGATGTAGTGGGTAGCATTTGTAAGATTATCAGCATCAACTTGTACGTTTGCAGCATTAGTTGCATTTGTTGCTGTAGCAGCATTTCCTGTGCATGAGCCTGAACTACCTGTAACATTACCTGTAACATTACCTGTAACATTACCTGTTAAATTAGCACTAATAGTACCTGCTGAGAAATTACCTGACGCATCACGGAATACAATAGTACTCGCTGTATTTGCGTTAGTGGCATTTGACGTTACAGTAAACGTGCCACCTTCGCTGCTTACAGATCCTGAAATACCGTTGCCAGATGTGGCGCCTGCTGCTACATAATTACCAGTTGTATCAGTACCTAATGCTACTGAGTTGGCAGCGATTGTTGCTGTTAACGTAGCACTTCCTAGGTTAGTTAATGTACAACTTCCTGATAAATCGCCTGCTAATGTAATTACAGGACTTGTTGAAACAGCAGAATCAACATATCCTTTGGTCGCTGCGTCTGTGCTAGCAACAGGAGTTGCTACAGTTAGGTTAGCAGCAGTAATAACTAAATCGCCTGTACTTGATCCTGTTGCTGTTGTTGTACCTACAATAAACTTATCAGCGGATTCGTCCCACCCAATAAATGCATTATCTCCAGTTAAACCACGTTCCATTACAATACCTAAGTCGCTTGCGTTTGAAGCTGCGCCCGAATTTAATTCAATTAAGCTATCGCTAATTGTTGTATTTGTTGTAGCTACTGTGGTTACAGTACCGTTTACTGTTAAGTTACCAGCAATAGTAACATTGCCGCCAAAACTCGGGCTTGAATCAACATTTACTGTAATTGTGTTCCCACTAATGCTCGTATTAGCGTTAGTGCCGCCTGTAACTGTCATTGTTTCACTAGCTAAACTAATTGTGCCAGTGCCTAAGTCGCTAGCAATGGATAAGTCAGTTGTAATACTTGCTGTACTTGCGCTAGTGATACGTCCATATGCGTCAACAGTTAATACAGGAACAGCACTTGAACTACCGTAACTCCCGGCAGTTACTCCTGATGTTCCTAACGAAACTGTTGTTCCGGATACGCTAATCCCGGTACCAGCAACAGGTGCTTGTGTGTCGGCACTTAATGTAGTTCCTGATAATGTTAGATTTGATCCGACAGTTAACCAAGCACTTGCGCCTGCGCTACTGTCCCACATTAAAATCCTATCAGCTAGAGGATCACTTAGTGATTGAATCCCTAGATGTGATAATGCTATAGTTCCTGTTGATCCTTCGCCTGGTGTGTGGCTTACACTAATTCCGGTACCAGCAGAAATGTTAGACATATAATTACCAGTAGTATCAGTGCCAAGTGCTACTGAGTTAGCAGCAATAGTTGCTGTTAATGTAGCATTTCCTAAGTTAGTTAGTGTGCAACTACCAGTTAAATCACCTGCTAGTGTAATAGTTGGGTCATTTGTAGCAGTTGTAGCAATAGTTAAATCGCCAAGATTAGTAATAGTACCCGAACCAGTGACTGCACCAGTTAATGTAACTGATTGGGAAATATTTGCGTTACTACCAGTATTAACGAGCATCTCAGCACCGCCTGCTGTTGTTCCATCGTGCGCTCTTAATGCACCAGTTGATGTGTTGAATGTAAGCTCGCCAGCGGAGCCAGTGAAAGCGTTGTTTTGTGCGGTTGTTCCACGTCTTAATTGTAGTACTGTAGGCATTTCCTAATCCTGTTTGATATCTATATTTATGCGCCCAAGTAAGCCTCAGGGCTTCCGGTTGCTGTGCCGCTTGCGTATGTGCCGGCTAAATCATATGTAATAATTTGCCCACCTGGGTCCATGTTGTCAAACACAAGTGTTAGTACAACACCAAATGGATCTTCACCGCCTTCCTCAAACGGAGTTTCGGAAGTTGTTTGTGCTAGTGCTTTTGCTAAATCATAATCGCCATCATATCCTGGCCAAGCGTCACCTGCGCCAGCGACAGGATTTCCATCTACATATAACTCTCCACTTACAATACTAAGTGCTGTTTCGCCTAAATATACTGTGCTTTGAGCAACGTGTAGTGTAGAGAATCTATTTGTTGGAGTACCTAAGCTATATGTTTCGTTTGCGCTCGGAACAATATTACCGCTAACAGTAATAGCGCCAGTGCTAATAGCGTTTGTTGTTGTGGCACCGTTGGTAGTAACAGCATCTAATGTTGTGGCTACATTAACAAAACTCAAGTTGCCAGCACCGTCTGTTGCTAGTACTTGATTGGCACTTCCGTCAGCACTAGGGAATGTATATGCTCCATTGAATGTAACTGTATCGGTAACTGCGTCACCGAGGACAACATTACCCTTCATTGTAATACTGCCTTCAGCAATTAGATTATTAATATGTAGATTTGCGTACCCGATTAACGTTACATCGCCGGACGTTGAGCCTTGTTCGTTTGAACTAGCTAAAATAAATTCGTCAGCAGACTCGTCCCATAGAAAAACCTGATTCTGGTCAGCCCCACGTTCAAATACAATACCAATATCTTTTGTATTATTATCAGCATTACTAGCGTTATTGTTTAATACAATAATAGCGTCATCGAATGCTGTTGTAGTAGTTTGGAATTGTCCAAGTCTTGGTCTAGTTAAGCCCATTGTATTCTTTACCTTTTTACATATTTATCTGGTTATGTGATTAGAAATTTTAGTCAAAAAGAAAGGGCGTTTCCGCCCTTTCTTTTTTGGTATTATAACCCTAAAGGATTATAAGCGACCTACAACAACTTCAATGATGTTATCACCTTCGCTGTTTTCTAGTGCCTTACCAATAACCGAACCCATAGCTGGATTCTCTTCAGCACGTGCCATGCCGTTACCTGCTGATACTAGCATATCACCCTTACGGATTGTGCCAGTTACCTTACAAGGAACACGACCTGTTAGTGCTACAGCAACACCGTCTGCTTCACTGTTCATTAAGTATGCTGGGTTAGTAGAAACAACACCTGCTACCTTACGATCCATATCGTGGTTACAAGTAGTTACTTCTGCGTCACCACCAAAGCATACAACAGTACCTGGCTCAATTTCAGCGTCTGCTGAGTAAATTTCTGCCAAGTCAGCGTATTGTGCTGTAGTAGCTGTACCAGTAATAGTACCTGCTGAGAAGTTGCCGCTAGCATCACGGAATACAATAGTACTTGCTGTGTTAGCAGAAGTAGCGTTTGATGTTACAGTAAATGTACCACCTTCGCTGCTTACTGAACCGCTAATACCGTTACCTGATGTAGCACCACTAGCAACATAGTTACCAGTTGTGTCAGTACCTAGCGCAACAGAGTTAGCAGCAACAGTAGTTGTAATGCTAACGTTACCTAGGTTAGTTACTGTACCAGAACCAGTTACGTCACCGCTTAATGTAATTGTAAAGTCATTTACATCAATGTCTAGTGTACCGTCAATGTCCTGGTAAACAACACTAACACCTGATTCAGTGTTAGTTGACCACATAGCACCAGCAACGTCTTGAACGGCTTCTGAGAAGTCGCTAATAGTTGAACTTGCGTGTGTGTGGCTGTCGTTAGCAACAGTAGCAGTAATAGTAGCATTCGCTGAACCATCAAAGCTAACAGAACCGCTTACGTCACCACTTAATGCGATAGTGCGTGCAGTTTGTAGTGCTGATGCTGTTGTAGCGTTACCAGTACACGAACCAGAAGAACCAGTTACGTTACCAGTTACGTTACCAGTTACGTTACCAGTTAAAGCACCTTCAAATGTTGAAGCAACAAATGTTTGTGAACCTACTGTCCACTTATCATTTGTTTCATCCCATACTAGGCTAACATTAGTTGAAGTACCACGCTCAATTTCAAAGCCGCCGTTTTGCGACGGAGCACCAGCTTCGTCACTGTTTAGAGTGATAATTGAGTCACCAATGTTAACTGTGTTAGAGTTAACAGTAGTTGTAGTACCTTGTACTGTTAAGTTACCAGTAATAGTAGCGTTACCAGAAACAGTTACAGTTGAAGCTGTAATGTCGTCTGAGTTTAACGTACCGCCAACAGTTAAATTACCGCTAGTTGATACCGTACCAAATGATGATGTACCAGTTGATGTTACATTACCAGTTAAGTTACCTGTAACGTTACCAGTTACGTTGCCGCTTAACGCACCAGTGATTGTACCACTAGCAGTTAGGTTAGTAACGCTTGGGCTAGCATCTAAGTTAACAGTAATAGTATCACCAAATACCGAAGTATTAACGTTAGTACCACCAGCGATAGTAAACGTGTCTGTGCCAACTGTAATTGGGCCACCTGTGCCTGCGTCAGCTGCAATAGACATGTCTGAACTAATCGATGTTGTACCAGCAGCAGTGATTTGACCTTGTGCGTTAACTGTGAAGGTTGGAATAGCAGTTGAACTACCATAAGAACCAGCAGTTACACCACTGTTATCTAGGTTGATTGTGATTGTATCAGCAGTTGAAGCAGAAGATAAACCAGTACCACCTGAGATAGTAATAGTATCACCTGTTTGCATTGTGCTTGCTGTACCAGTATCGCCTGCCATTGAGAAAATGTCAGTACCAGCACTTAGTAGACCATCAACATAACCCTTAGTAGCTGCGTCAGTTGAAGCAGTTGGAGCTGCTACGCCAGTGATCTTGTTGCTGCCCATGCTAATTGTTGAGCCTGCGCCAACAGTTAGATCAGCTACTGTAGTAGTACCTGTTGCTGTAACATTCACACCATATACATTGTTCCACTTGGCGCTGCTTGAACCTAAGTTATAAGTTGCGTCAACATCTGGAAGGATGCTTGAAGCAACGTCAGCGTTAAATGTAATGCTATCAGTGTTAGCGTCACCAAATGCTAGGTCGCCGTTAGCAGTAATGCTACCAGTAGCAACTAAGTTACCATTAATAGTCATTGTACCGCAATCAACTGCGATGTTGCTGTTAGCTTCAGAGCATTCAATTGTTGCTGTACCAGCTGTGTTAGATAGGCTAACAACAGTTTCAGTGGTAGTTAGTTCACGTACTTCAATAACGTCGCCTGTAGCAGGAGCTTCAGTAAATGTTAATGTAGTGCCGCTTACAGCGTATGCTGTAGTTGGTAGCTGAACAACACCGTTGATGCTAACAATTGTGCTAGCAGTTGTTTGACTGCTTTGTAGTGTAAACGCAGTAGTTGCCCCGTCACCGTTAAATGTTTCTGAAGCAATAACAGTGAATTCAGTTGACATCTGTGTCCACTTAGAACCATCATAGTATTCTGGAGTGGTTGAGATGTTGTTGAAACGGAACATACCTTGAACACCAGTTGCTGGACGTTCTGCGTTTGAACCAACTGGTAGCATGAACGAGTCAGTAGTACCAATTACAAATGAAGCGTCAGTTACTGGAGTAGCTGTTCCAATTAATACAGAGTCTGTACCAGCGTCAACAATTAACATGTTAGCGTTAGTAGAGCCTTCAACACGGAAGTCTACATCAGCACCACTTTCGTTAATAACAACAGCATCGTCTAAACTTACTGTGCCATTAGCAGTTAAAGCACCTGTTAGTGTTGTAGCACCAGTTACAGCTAACGTGCTGCTTAATGTAGTAGCACCTGTAACGCCTAGTGTTGAACCTAGTGTAGCAGCGCCATCAGCATTTAATGTGCCACCTGTGTGTACATTACCAGTTGTGTCAGCAACTGTGAATACTCCAGAATCAGCAGTAATACCACCGTTAGCTGTTAGTAAACCAGTTAATGTCGTAGCACCAGTTACATCTAATGTACCAGCAGTAGCAACGTTACCAGTTGTGTCAGCAACAGTAAACTTGTTGGTGTCCATTGTTAAGCCACCGTTTAGCGCAGTAGCACCAGAAACAGTTAATGTGTTGCTTAATGATGTAGCACCAGTTACGTCTAAAGTGCCACCGACTGTAGCATTGCTAGAAGCAGTTACAGCGCCAGTGAATGTTGAAGTGCCAGTTACACTTAAAGTACCGCCTGCTGTAATGTTACCGCTTGTAGAAGCGTTACCAGTTACAGAAAGTAGTGTACCATTAAATGTTAAGTTACCTGAATCTTCTAGTGATCCGGCTGTGCCAGCTAGTACAACACGACCTGATGTTAAATCGGATACTGTAGCACTTGCCAGAGTTGATTCACCTGTAACACCTAATGTACCACCGACTGTTGCATTGCTGCTAATCGATGCTGTGCCAGTTACTGCTAAAGCAGAACCGTCAAATGTCAAGTTACCTGAATCTTCAATTTCACCCGAAGCACCGGCTAATAGTACGCGGTTATCTGTTAAATCAGCTACACGCATTGTACCAAATGCCGCAGCACCTAGTGAACCACTCATTACACTTGCTGTATCAGTTGCGTCTTCGATGAATACAAACTCGCCAGTTGACTCATCATAACCAAAGAAGCCAGCCTTAGCAGCAGTACCGTTATGCCATTTGAATTTTAGACCACGGTCTAAGTTATCATCTGAAGCATCATCACCAATTGTCATAATTGGGTCAGCAACTTCAACAACGGTTGAGTTAACAGTAGTAGTTGTACCAGAAACTGTTAGGTTACCACTAATTGTAGTATTACCTGTAACGCTTAGGTTACCGCCTACTGATGCGTCCGAAGAAACATCTAATGTACCAGTAACACCTAGTTCAGTACCATTGAATGTTAAGTTACCTGAGTCTTCAATTGCACCTGCTGTGCCAGCTAGTACAACACGTCCAGCAGTTAGATCTGATACTGTAGCTGAAGCTAATGTTGATTCGCCAGTTACACCTAATGTACCACCAACTGTTGTATTACCAGTTACACCTAATGTGCTGCTTAATGTAGTAGCACCAGTTACACCTAATGTACCAGCAATCGCTGTGTTACCTGAAGTAGCGTTGACTGTAAACTTGTTAGTGTTAATGTCAAAGTTGCCATCAATACCTGTAGCACCAGTTACACCTAGTGTACCACCAACTGTAGCATTGTTAGTAACAGATGCTGAGTTTAGTGTAGCAGCACCAGAAGTGCTTAGTGTACCAGTAATAGTAGTGTTACCAGCAGCTAAAGTTGAGCTTAGTGTAGTAGCACCAGTTACGCCTAGTGTTGTACCAACAGTAGCAGCACCAGTAACAGTTAATGCGTCGCTAATAGTAACGCTGTCTGGTAGGCCAATTGTTAGTGTATCAGTAGCACTTACAGCAACGTTAACCTCGCTTGGAGTACCGTTAATAATAAAGGTATCTCCTTGTGAAATTGTTTGGCTGTCAGTACCGTCGCTAATGTCAAAACCTGCACTTAGTAGGTTATCAACGTATGATTTGTTAACTGCGTCAGTGCCAGCACTTGGAGTAGCAACAGCTTGGATGCGGTTAGAACCTACGTTAATTGTTTGCGAACCAGCAACAGTGAAACCACCGTCAAAATCAGCTGGCTGAGCAAATGTAGCAGTACCAGTAACAGTAACAGCGTCAGCACCTGCGTCGCCTAGTGTTACATTACCATTTAATGATGTAGCACCAGTAACTTGGAAAGTACCACCTACTTCAGTGTTACCTGATAGGATTGCTGCGTTAGAAACACTAATACCATTGGTACCAGCAACAGTTAAACGATCGCTTGAGTAAGTTAAGTTACTGTTGTCTGCTAGTTCACCTGAAGCACCAACAATTACTAAACGGTTTTGTGTTAGATCGTCAACACGAGCTGAACCAAAAGCAGCATTACCTAAGCTACCTGACATTACTTCTGCAACGTTAGTTGCGTCAGAAATGAATACAAATTCACCTGCGCTGTCGTCCCAACCAAAGAAGCCAACCTTAGCGGCTGTGCCATTGTGGTAGTTAAACTCAATACCACGGTCCTTGTTATCATCCGAAGCAGGAGCTGTGTCGCCGCCTAGGGTGAAGATTGGATCGTCAACTGTAACAGTTGTTGAGTTAACTGTGGTTGTTGTACCAGAAACTGTTAAGTTACCACCAACAGTTACGTTACCAGTTGTAGTAACAGAACTCATTGTAGTAGCACCAGTTACGCCTAGTGTACCAGCAACTGTTGTGTTACCTGTAGCAGCAGCAACAGTAAACTTGTTAGTATTAACATCAAAGTTACCATCAACACCAACTGCGCCCGAAGCATCAATTGTAGATGCTGTAGTAGCACCAGTAACAGTCAATGCGCCGCTAACTGAAGCGTCAGTAGTAACAGATAGGTTGTTACCAATTGTAACATTATCTGGTAAGCTGACTGTAACGGTGTTATCAGTAACAGCAGTTACAATTTCGTTAGCAGTACCTGAGAACGCTAATGTGTCATTAGCAGCACCAGTAGTTACGCTATCAGTTCCAGTATCGCCAGAAATCTTTAGAACAGAACCACCAGCACTAACTTCTTGGTCAACATATGCTTTAGTAGCTGCATCGCTTGTTGCAGTCGGAGTCGCAACATTAGTAACACGGTTAGCACCCATATCAACAGTTGAAGTACCGTCAATAGTTAGGTTACCCATTGTGGTTGCGCCGTTAACGTCTAAGTTGCCGTTAACTGTAGCATTGCTAGAAATTGTAGCAGTACCAGTAACAGATAATGCAGAACCATTAAATGTTAAGTTACCTGAATCAGCAATTTCACCAGAAGCACCAGCTAGTAGTACACGACCATTTGTTAGGTCTGTAACACGCATGCTACCAAAAGCAGCACTACCTAGTCCAGATGAAGCTGACATTACACCAGCAGTTTCTGAACCGTCTTGGATGAATACAAACTCACCTAGTGAGTCATCATAACCAAAGAAGCCGTACTTAGCTGCTGTGCCGTTGTGCCAGTGGAATGAAATACCACGGTCTTTATCGTCATCGCTAGCTGGAGCTGAATCACCACCTAGTGTGAAGATTGTGTCATCAATTGTAACAACAGTTGAGTTAACAGTAGTAGTTGTACCGTTAACAGTTAAGTTACCACCAATAACAACGTTAGATGAAACGTCAATAGAACCAGTAATGCCTAGCTCTGATCCATCAAATTGTAGGTTGTTGTTATCTTCTAGAGCACCTGCTGTACCAGCTAGTACAACACGTCCAGCAGTTAAATCACTAACAATAGCAGAAGCTAGTGTAGTTTCGCCAGTGATGCCTAGTGTACCGCCAATTGTTGTATTACCAGTTACACCTAGTGTACCAGCAATGCTAGTGTTGCCTGAAGCAGAAGCTACAGTAAACTTATTAGTGTTAACACTAAAATCACCAGTTGAAGCTAGTGTGCCACCTGCTGAAACGTTGCTGCTGAATGTACCAGTTGTACCAGAAACGCCTGCGCTTGAAGAAATAGCACCAGTAGCAGTGATAGTTGACGCTGTAGTAACAGCACCAGTTGAACCGTCAACAGTAAAGTTTGATGTGTCAACAGTAATACCACCGTTAGCAGCTAATGCGCCAGTTAGTGTAGTTGCGCCAGTTACGCCTAGTGTACCACCAATTGAAGCGTTACCAGTAGCAGTTAATGCTGCTAAGTCTAAATCGTTAACTTGCATATCAGCATAGCTGCTGACTGTGATTGTTGAGCTTGAATCTGCACTTGAAGTTAGAGCAGCTACAAACTTGTCTGCACTTTCGTCCCAAACAAACGCGACGTTTGTATCAGTTCCACGTTCACCGATGAAACCAATATCTAAGGCGCCTGCGCCGGCTTGATCAGGAGCTAAAAGCAAAATAGGATCGTCAACAGCAACGGTAGTTGAGTTAACGGTAGTTGAAGCACCGTTAACTGTTAAATTACCAGTAATTGTTAAGTTAGATCCATAAGTTAAGTTGTCTTCCAGTTTACCTGCTGTGATCGTATTGTTGGCAAGTTTTGCCGCGGTGATCGTTAGGTCGGTAATCTGGTTATTCTTAATACGTGTAATAGCCATGTTGTATTATCCCCTATAGATTGCCTTAATTAAAGCAAAAGTATTTATCGTAAAAAGGAGATAAAAAAGGTGTAAGCCCTTATTTTTAATAAGGTAATTGAGTATTTTACTAAAGTATAACTGCTTCTACAATGCCTGTAGAGCTGTTTTCTAGTGCTATGGCAAATGACCAAGCATTACGGTCGTTATTAGCAACAGCATAGCCTGCACTAGTCGATGGTACTAGTCTATCACCTTTATTTACCTCGCCTAACACCAATACTTTTACACGTCCTTTAAGCGCAATAGCTAGGCCATTTTCTAAGGTGCTATTCATTAAGTAAGCAGGATTCTCTGAAACGACACCTAGTACTGAATGTGCGATACCTGCGTGTGCTGCTGTAACTTCTGCTTCGCCTCCGACTGCAATAACTGTGCCTGCTTGATAATTGTCATCTGCTAAGTATCTTTCTGCTAAGTCAGCATACTCTGCAGATGTTGCAGTACCGTTAAATTCGGTTGCTGTTAATGATCCTGTGCTTGGATTATATGTTAATCCAGTGTCAGTTTCTAACCCTTGTGAGCCAGTTGCACCATCAACAAAAGTAATATAGGTTGTTTCATTAGCTGTATTGTTTGCCGTACAGTTAACTAACGTTGCTGTACCTGCAAAATTGTCAACAGTTAATGTATTAGTGCTTGGGTTATATACTAAATTCGTGTCCGTTTCAATGCCTTGCGAACCAGTTGCACCGTCAACAAACGCAATGTAAACAGATTCATTGGTTGTATTATTTGCTGTACAGTTAACTAATGTTGCTGTCCCTGTTAAGTTTGCAGTAATAGTTCCAGCACTAAAGTTTCCTGATGCATCACGTGCAACAATTTTACTTGCTGTGTTAGCAGAAGTAGCATCAACTGCTAGTGTAATTTCTGCACCTTCAGATGCTCCTGCGCCAGTAATATACGATCCGTTTGAAATAGATTTAACATAGTTACCAGTAGTATTAGTACCTAGTTCTACTGCATCAGCCGCAATTTGAGCAGTAAGCGTAGCACTAGCTAAATTAGTAATAGTAACATTGCCCGATAAGTCACCACCTAAGGTAATAGTAAAGTCAGCAACGTCAAAATCTAATGTATTATCAGCGTCTTGGTAAGTTACACTAATTCCTGATTCAGTGTTAGATGTAACCATTGTACCGATAGTATCGGAAATATATTCATCAAGACCACTAGCGCCGCCTAAATCTAGCGCAATTGTATACGCTGATCCTTCTAGACCAGCGGCACCATTTGTTATAGAAACTCCAGAGCCTGCTGTTAATGTAGCAACGTAGTTACCAGTAGTTTTTGTACCTAGTGCAATTGAATCATTGGCTACTTGTGTTGCAAACGATACGTTACCTAAATTAGTAACTGTTCCGGTACCAGTAACATCACCAGTTAAGGTAATAGTAAAATCAGCAACATCAAAGTCTAATGTATTATCAGTATCTTGATAAGTTACACTAATTCCAGATTCTGTATTAGATGTAACCATACTACCAACAGTATCAGCAACAAATTCAGATAAGCTAGTATTACCATCTAAATTTAATGCGATAGTATACTGTGCGCCTTCTGCGCCAGCTGCGGCATTTGTTAAACTTAGTCCAGTACCAGCAGTTAGTGTTGACACATAATTGCCTGTTGTGTCTGTTCCAAGAGCAACAGAATCTGCAGAAATAGTAGTAGTCATTGATACATTACCAGTATGGTCAATTGTTGCAGTACCTTGAACATCTCCGGATAATGACAAATCAAATGAGTCATTTCCAAAATTTAGTTTACCACTAGCATCATCGTATGTTACAGTAACACCGCTTTCGGTATTGCCTGATACCATTGCGCCGACAATATCTTGAATTTGTTCTTCTGTATAAATGCGAGGAATATTAACATTTACTTGAGAGTTATTGCCTGCTTCGGCAGATACTACAACAGAGCCATCTGTGACTGCGGTACCGGTAAAGTTCAACGTAGTGATAGCCAATGCTGTACCTACTGTAGAATCGGCACTTTCAACTGTTAATCGAGCAAGTGCTGAACTATTTTCCCAGGCGGAAGTTGCTGAGTTATAAATTAAAATGTCGCCATTGGCTGCCGAAGTTATAGTAACATCGCCCAAATCACCAATATCTGCGTCTAACGCTAAAGTAATGTTTGAACTTAATGCGCCTCCGCCGCTTAAACCCGATCCTGCCGAAACGGTTCTGGCAGTTGGTACAGCCCCTACGTCGCTAGCAGATGGCATAGCATGTACGTGATCGGCACGAGCAATGTTAGTCGAAACGCCTGCGGCTGCTGAACCTAAATTACTTGGAACAGTTGCTGAAAGTTTAGCAGCAACACTAATTCCGCCGCCGGCACCGCCGTCAGTAATAGTAATACCGTTACCAGCAGTTAATGCTCGCTCGTTCGGTAATGTAGAATTGTTACCTACAGTAACATATGCTGCTGTAGATGGGGCACCAATTGGCGCACTGGCAGTAGCCGTGCCTCCACTAGAATATGAATTGTTTGCAATTGCATTATATGTTGTTGATAATGTTACATCAGTGTATAACGCAAATGTTGTCGCAGTCAGTACATCAATATAAAACGCAACACCGTTGACTTCGGTCATACCAGTAACATCTACAAATGTTACTTGTGCGTTTTCCGCAAAATCATGGGCAGTCAATGTGGTTACAACAGCAGGATTTGCATTTGTAATATTAGTAACGGTTGCTGTTGCGGATCCGCTACCACTTGCTTCGACACCTGCTGCTACTGCTTTTGCTAAGAATGTAGCATCATCGATATTATTTAAATCGGCACGAGCTAGTTCAATACCACCGGCTGTTACGCCATCGTGTACATGAGCACTTTTATTAGTTGTGTTTACTGTAATTTCAGCTTCTGCACCAGTAAACGCATCATGCTCTAAATCTGTGCCTCTTCTAAATTGTAATTGACTTGCCATGTTAATCCTGTTATGATATCGAACCTAGATCTGGTTTAGTTTCAAAGATACCTTTCTTTAGATCATTGCCCATATTTAATATAGCACCTTCATCATCAGTTAGATAACCACAATCAAAATCAGATCTAAACCAATATTCCTTAATATCGTAGATAGTTATATTTATTCTATCATTGTCGCCGTCATCTTCAATAACTGGCTGTACAAACCGACTACCTTTAAAATTCAGTTCAATTTGTTGTCCAACTAGTGTGTCATCTTGTGCTATTTGGCTTCTTGCTAAAATTGCGTCGCTTGCAGCACTAATTGTTAATGTTCTACCAGCTCCACCATCTGTAATACTAATGCCAGTGCCTGCTACTAAACGTCTTGCATTAGGAACATTTTCACTTCCTGCTTCAACTGTTAGGAACGGTTCATTAGCAGGTGAGTTTGGAACGTAAACTGTTGCTGTTGTTCCATCTAAACTTACTGCTGTAGTAATGCCGCCACCTACAAAGTTAATTGACGATACAGTACCTTGTGTTTCATATTCGTCGGAAACACTAATTTCAGCAGTTCCGCCACCAAGTGCTGTATTAATGTTTAGTGTACTGTCTGTTCCCGAACCATCAAAAGTAATTGTACCAGATCCAGTAACTGCACCAGCAAGCGTTACAGTAATTGGATCAACTGCAATATCAAAAACGCGGTTATAATTATCGTATGTTACAGTTACACCGTCGTGGTCACCAGCAAGTTTAGGTCTAATGATATCTACAATTGAGTTTTCGTCAACAATACCAGTAACCGCAATGTCAAGTACAGATGAATCTGTATTGCTAACTCCTACTTCTAAGTTAGCACCAACGAAATTTAGAGATTTAATTTGCTCTATTGATCCAACTGCTGTACTGTTCTTAGTAACAGTTAAGCCTTCAATTGCATCAGTATCTGTAATAATAGTTACATCTTGTAATCTTGATACTGTTGCACTACCGGTTACCGCTCCTGATAAGTTAATATCAAATTCTCTAACGCCTAATTCAACTGTATTATTTTCCGAGTTATAGTTTACAGTAATACCAGTTTCAGTTTCAAGTGCTGTTTCTGGGTCTCTAACTGTTCCTTTAACAGTTGCACCGATTGTGTCGCGAACGTCATCTTCAGTTAACCCAGTTGGAATACTAATATTAACTTTGTCGCCATTGCGTGTAGCAACAATATTACTACCGTCAAAACTTAAAGTGTTAACAGTTCCAGCAGACCCAAGATCAACGTTATCATCTTGTACCGTAATACCAGCAATAAAGTCAGCAACTGTAGTAATTGTTACGTCTTGCAGTCTTGATACAGTACCTGAACCTGTGATGTCACCAACTAGCGTAATGTCAAATTCTCTAACACCTAATTCAACAGTATTGTTTTCGTAATCATAATTTACAGTAATACCTGACTCAGTTTCAACTTCAGTGTCCGGATCTCGAATAGTTCCTTTAACAGTATTACCTATTGTGTCTCGAACATCTGATTCAGTTAAACCAGCATCTACTTCAACAGTAACAGTATTACCTGAACGAACAAGTGTAATGTTGTCACCGTTAAAACTTAGCGTATTAACTGTTCCAGAATCACCTAAATCAACATAATCATCTTGTACTGTAATACCAACGATTGCGTTTGATGTTGTGTTGATTACAATGTTTGACCCAAAATTTGTTACAGAAGTAGAACCAGTTATGTCGCCTGTTAGTGTAATATCAAAGTCAGTTACCGATATGTCAACTTTTTCAGTTGCATCATTGAATGTAGTAATAATGCCTTCAACTGAGTTTCCGGTGAATACTTCACCAACTAAGTCATATAATCTATCTTCAACTAGAGTTACATTACCGTCAGTAACAGTAAAATCGCTTACGTTAAAACTTGCAATACCTTTGTTTGTTGCTGTTGCATCTTCGGCAGAAATAACAACTTCTGCCGATACGCCCGATGTTCCGCTAACGTCAATGCCTTCGCCGGCTGTAATAACTGAAACGAAGTTACCAGTGGTATTTGTACCTAGAACAATCTCACCGCTTGACAATGTACTGGATAGTGCAGCATCCACATATGATTTAGTTGCAGCGTCTGTTGATGACAACGGTGCTGGTAATCCAGTTAAACTATGAGACCCCATATCAATGTTGCCGGTCATTGTGCCGCCGGATAAACTTAGTTTAGAGTCAATATTGTCGTTAATTGTTCCTATAAAGTTAGCATCGTCACCAATTGCTGCTGCTAACTCATTTAATGTGTCTAACACACCTGGTGCATCATCTAATAGATTTGTAATTGCTGTGTCTACCGCAGTTGTTACAAACGCCGTTGTTGCAATTTGTGTTGTATTTGTTCCTGCGGTTGCTGTTGGGGCAGTAGGTGCTCCAGATAAATTTAATGTTGTTGTTAATGTAACATTGCTGCTGCCGTCGAGTGTAACACTACCAGTAACTGCGCCATCGACAGTAATTGTTCTAGCTGTAGTCCATTTTTCTGCATCTTCAGATGTAATAGTAATCGACGCTTCGGAACCATCGCTATTGTTATAAATTCCAAAGGTGCCGTCGCCATTATCTTTTAATATTAGATCGCCTAGGTAGATCGAATTTCCCGATAGGTGTAAATCTTTCCACTTATACGTGCTACTACCAAGATCATATACTTCGTTTACTGCCGGAAGGAAATCACCAACAAGTGTAGTCTCAGTTTCTGAAACAGTTAGAATACTGCTGCTATTAATATTAATTGCAACGTTAGCGTCGTTTGCAGCAACTTCCGTAGTCCAGTTTGGACTTAACAATGCTGATACATAAACATTTCTAGTACTACCAAAGAATCGGATAGCAACTTCGTCCGTTGCAATCGGAGCTTCTGCAAACACAATAGTTGTTGTACCGCTTAAAGTGTAACCTTGTCCTGGGGTTTGAACCACACCGCCAATTGTTACTACAAGAGTTGATGCATTATTTACTTCAGCGTCAAGAGTAAAGCTAGTAGTTGACCCGTCTCCTGTAATTTCCTGTACCGCAAATCCTGCTAACGGATCATTTAGTATAACCCAATCTGTTCCGTCCCAATATTCATGACTTCCGTTATTGGTATTAAATCTTATTGTACCTACTGGAGCAGAAGCAGGACGTTGCAAACTAGAACCAGTAGGTATAACTAAGCCAGTTGTTGTATCTAGTACAATAATATTGTCTGGGTCTAATGATATTTCATTATTCGTAAAAACAAAATCGCCAGTTAAACTTACACCTTTGTCGCCAGTGTAACGAGATCCAGACACGTATACTGATTTGCCTGTAAAACTAACACCGTTAGGAAGGCTACTGCCAATAAAATGTAAAACACCCGACTGATAGTCAAAGAACCACTCATCATTATTTCCTGAACCCGTTGCAAACACTTGTGTACCACTAGCGGCTGCGTTTGCTGCATCTCCACTAGTGTAAATATAAACTTTTACTTGATATGTAGATCCAAACTCCGGCGGGATCCAATCTATTAAACCAGTTTTCCATGTTCTGTTTGTTGTTGCTGTGTTATCCATTGTGCATTCTTGTGGTGCACTTGTTGGATATACAGTAACAACACCGGCTGAGCTTGCTGGCATAACTGTTGGAATGTCAGCAGAATTTGCCCATACATTGTCACCGCGTAATAACAACGGTGATGGAATAGCTTCGTTTGGACCAAGTTTGTTAGCATTAGTATCTGTCTTTGTAGCAGAGTAACCTAACTTTTTCCACAAATAGTCAACTTTTTGGTTGTCTGAAATTGCCATTAATTGTTACCCTCTGCTACTTCTAAAGCGGTAATGCTTTCTCCGCTACTCAACGCAATACGAACAAGAACTACGTTACCTGTAGAGTTGCTCATGTTTTCTGTTCCTAATGTCATTGTGTAGTAGGTATTTAAACTACTGCCAGCAATAATTCTATCTGCTCCAGTTAAAGCACAGCCATTGCTACCATTACCGCCACTATTTGTGTCAGCACCAGGAATTCCTGAACCAGCATATTGTGTGCTACAATCTAACCATCCGTTTAGCGTCGATGTATTATCGATTGCAGTATTAGGTGCAGCAATCCAGCATCCCGAAATGCCAGTGGACGATACGATTCTTACCGAAAAGTTCGCTACTGCTTGTCTACGGAAAGCAAATGTAAAATATTGTGTTCCTGTATCTGCACTTCTATCCGGACCTACTGGTAAATAATTTGTGCTATAGTCCGTAGTGTCATGCTTTAGTACTCCAAGTCTAACAGTTGCTTCTTTAGTTCCAGCAACGCCCGGATCACTTAGTTCAGTATACACATTATTCGTATAATAATTTATAGCGTTACTAACCGCTGGTGTGTTGGTACTAGCAGCGTTGAAATCAAAAATTCGTACACCGTTATCTACATATACTCCGTTACCTAAGTCAACTGATACAGGGATAGAGATCTCGTTAACGCCTGATTGTGATGATTTATGAACTTGTACATTAACCGCTAAATCGTCAGTGTAATCAGTTGTTCCGTTAACATTTTTTGCTAACACTTTAACACGACTTACTGTTCTAACTGTACTTGACGTAATGGGTATTGTTAAGTTACCGATAGCATATGGTGTTGAAGTTCCAATGTTAACCTTTGGAATACCTCCTGATAGCATAGTCGTTGCACCGTCAATATTTGCATAACTGTAAAAAGACTCAACAACAGCGTTTGCCGATGTACCTTCTTGATTAGTTCCATCATTAACTTCAACAATACTTGCTTGGTTAGTGTAGCATTGTCCAACTAAGTTTGAAATTAAAATACCCGATAATGTTAAACTAGGACTTCCACTATTATAATACGGGATTCCTGAAATATATCGATAAGTCCCACTGACATTTTCTGTTAATGTAGCATTGCTAATATCTACAGTAGGTATTGCTGTTAAGTCATCTTTAACAAACCCAACAGGATCTGTTGACTCGCCTGCTGAGTGTGTTATTTGAAAACTGTTCACACCAACTGAAATGCTACTAGCGGTTTTTGATACTTTTGCTTTGAATCCAGAAAATGCACCTGGATAGTAAATGCTATTATCAAACGATACACTATTTCCGTAACTATCTAACAGGTTATAATCAGCAACTTCTGTGATAACAAGACTCGTGTTGGTAACTGGTGTTAATGATGCTGATAATATAACTGAGCCATCTGTATTTCCATTAACTTTAGCACTCAATGTTCCAGATTCTGGATTGTATGTATACGATGTTGTCACAGTAGATTCAATATCACCAGTAGTCGCTACTGTACGATTAACATCATCGCCTGCTGAATATATTGCAACAGATGTATTATCAGTGAATCCTACTGCCAATCTTGGATTAATCCCAACAGATCCTGAATATCCAATTGAAGTTTCCGTTAAACCATACGGAGCAGTTGGATTGCTTGCGTATACTTTTAAACGTACTGTGTTACTAGTAGGTATTACAGCAGGATCTGCGGTGTTGTGGCTGTTTAATGTTAATTGTGTAGTGTCTTTTCCGTTACCTGAACTAGTTCCTGCTCCCCATGTATGTTGTAAGCGTGCGCCTGCTGTGCCACCAGCAGCAGAATCAGAAACAATACTAGAATCTGCGCTGCTGTCACCCCATGCCATTGAATAATCAACGGTAGCAGCACCAATATTAGTTGTGTTGTTATCAAGGTATAGACTTTCGCCTTCGATAACATATAAATTGTTTCCACTTAGTGCTGTGCCACCCGTAGGAGTTCTATAAAAATCATAACTCACTACAGGATCTGCCGTGTAAATAATAACATAATCATCACGTTCTTTACTTACAGAACTTCCTGTACCAGTTCCATTTGAATTATATGCTGTAACAGTTACAGCATACGGTGATCCGGCATTTGACGAATATGTATGTGTTGGTGTGCTGTTAGCAGTTCCGGTTGTTGTAGTTCCATCACCCCAGTTAATTGTATATCTGTCTGGATTGCCATTAGCCGTAATAGTTAATGTAACTGCTGTTCCTGCACCGCCTGCTGTCGGACTTGCAGTAAAATCAACATTAGCAACAGCAGTATTGTTTATTATGTTTGCTGCTAATTCATTTAAGTCGTCGATTGCATCCGTAACAACTGTTGAATTTTGCCAATTATTAATTGCTCCTGGAGGGAATAGAGACGTATCTGATGGATCTCCTAGCGTAATGTCGTGTCCTGTTGACACAGAACCTACATCAGTCCAGTATAAATTACCGCTGCCGTCAGTCGCTAGAATGTAGTCACTTTGTTCTAAGTTTGTAGTGCCTAGCATTGCTGCGGTAATTCTATTAATAGCCATATTATACCGTCGTTGAGTTCAAGTTATGAATAATGTTAATTGGCACACTATTTGGAATAGCAGTAGTAAACGTAATATCGTAACTACCGTCAACTGTGTAATTTGTAGTTGGTATTTGATACACGCCGCCAACAAATACTAGAACATCTGTTGCGCTGGTTACAGTATTTGTCATTGATCCAAACACTACTGTTGATCCATCACCTGTAAAGTCGTCAACTACAACATTTGTTAATCCTTCAACAGCAAGCAACTTAAAGGCACTCCCGTCAAATACTTCTAGTGTACCTGCTGTTGTATTAAATCTAAAACTACCAAAAATAGGTTCATCTGGTCTGTCAGAACCAGGCCCAGACGGAATTACAACCTGTCTAGAGTTACCAGTTCGTCTATTTTTGAGAAACTGTCCAATTGGCACGTTAATTAGATACTCGTATAGCTAAAAACTGCGTTAACTGCGGTAGCGGTATCTGAAGCAGCATAAATTGCATCGCCGCTTTCAAGTAAAATCTTTTCGCCGGCTGTATACAAATTTAATGTATCACCTGCTACAATAGATTCTGCGTCTAAAATCATGTTTTGATCTGTTGCGCTGCCACCATTTGGAACAATATGTAGTGTTAAGGTTGCCGCTGAACCAATATAATTTGTAAATGTTGCCCATGTTACAGCAGTATTACCGCTGCTTGTGTAAACTGCGGCTGGGGTAGTTTGTGCTACTGTTGCTGTTGTTATTGCCATTGTTTAATCCTTAAAAAATAATACCGTAAACGATTGCTTTTGCTTTTGATACAAGTTCGTCGGCAGTTGAACTCGTTTTAAAATATAAACCAGTTCCGCCAGAACCTTCTGTTTTGTGGTACAGCAAGTTATAATCTGCTTGTGCGGTTGGATCGCTTGCTAGTTTATCAAATGCTAGTTCTGTGCTTTCAATCTTGACAGTACCGGTACCATCTGGAGCAAGCACAATGTCGCCGTTAGATACCGAAACAATTGATTGACTGTTAACATCTAAATCACCACCCAGTTGTGGAGTAATATCATCAACTACATCTGTTAACCCGCCACCAGCACCAGTAGTCAATACATCGCCAATTTCAGTTACAGTACCAGTTGATGTGTTAACCGTGCCAATAACCCATTTGTCTGTGGTTTCATTAAAATAAAAAACAGATTTATCCAAACTGCCACGGTCAACTTCAATGCCTGAATATGTTCCAGCACTTACACCTGATCCTGTTTCACCTTCATTAAGTAAAATAAATCTGTCTTTTAGTGAAAGGTTACTTTCAGTAACTGTCGTTGTGTTATAATCTCCAGTAACTTGTAAATCACCGCGAATTAACACTTGGTCTGTTGTAAATATAATCTGGTTTTCAGTACTACCAGCCAGATTAACTGTCTGAATTTCATAATCACCAGTGATACGTTTAACTGTGAGCGACATAGATTAGTTCCTTTATGTGTATTTATACTCATCCTGAAACTGGTCCACTGGTATCTCGGTGTAATTTCGGCAACTCTTCCAATCAATGTTAAATTGTTGACTGTAACCATTGACCACTCTGGTAAAAATTACGTCTGGATTTTCGTGCATGATTTGTTTGATCTGATTCATCCAATTTCCACCAAATGTGGGCTTATCTGTGGATTTTTTATAGAATTCGGTGTCTGCGTAAACATTGTTAAACAAGCCATTAACACTGCCAAAATCAAATCCCAACAAAAATATCTGTTTGTGGCTGTCTTTCACAGCCAGATTAACAGCGTTGGGGCCACTGCTCATGCCTTTGTATTTGGCATCCAATGCGTGTGCGCCACTGTCTGAAAATGGTCGACGTGTATAAAATCTGTTATTTTGTGCGTATCCAGATTCCTGAATTGCACGACTAATTCCTGGATCAGTTGCTACTAACACAGTTGGTGTAAACTCACGATACAGAGCATTGCATCCGTAGATATCACCGTGATTTTCCAGTTTGTATAAATTAATCCCTTTTCGGCTAACGCCGTTGCCAAGCACAAATGCAGTCATAAAAAATCCCTCTAAGTGTATGTATCTTAGAGGGATATTAGTCAAGTAAAATTATCTTAACGTTAATTAAATATTAACCCCAGGTATAATCGTTATCAACCTGAACGATTTCCACGTACAGATCTTTGGTACCTGATTTAATAGTTTCAGCTTGTGTGCCCACGGATGAATCAGCAAAGTCAGTGAATGATAATGCACGTTGTACACCATCGAAGCCGACGCCCCATTTGTTGCTGATACGTGCCAGACGAATTACACCTGAATCTGTTTCAATAACAGACACAGTCATGGTATCTGCGGTCAAGCTACCATCTGCCAGATCGCTCAGCACACATGTGCCCACGCGAGCTGCTGTGCCAGTACCAGTACCAGCGCCAGTTGCAGTAAAAATTGTACCTGCTGCATAGGATGCATCAGCGCCAATTGCCTGGAAATCAGTATTGCCTGCTGTCAAAACGATATATGATTGGCCGACAACAAAGCTACCAGCACTTACGCTAGCGGCGTCAGTTACCAAAAACTTCTTGGCACCTTTCTGACGAATAATGTAACCGTCTGCTTCAGAAGCAGAACCAATTTTAACGCGAGTTTTGATTTGTGCACCAGTTAATGCAGTGTTACCACCAACTACGCCAATATTGTACAGATCAACCCATGGAAAACCAGAATCAACTGTGTTGGTTTTTTGTGTTTTTAATGCTCTTGCCATTTGTTTTCTCCTTAATGTGACGTTCTAGGCCATACGCAGTGGCAAAACTGCATAAGTTACTATGAACAATATTATTTATGATGTACACTCAATAAAAAAGCCCCTTGCGGGGCTTTTTTGTTAGTAATAGTAAAACTATTAGCTGAACGATAGGTTGCTTACGCCGATTTCGCTGACGTAGTCGCCTGCGTTACCTAGCGAAGAAGCAGTGTTGCTTAGTTCAACATATCCGTAACGAGTCATGAAGCTCACAACTGGTTCGAAGTTTTGTGGATCTAGTACAACGCCGCTGCTCATCAATGGAATGTATGGGCAGTAGAACGCTGCTGCGTCTGCTTCTGAAGAACCTTTATAGCCAACTAGTACAGCTTGGGTGTCGCTAGCATAGCTGTCAACGTATACCTTCATTGCGCTGTTTAGTGTACCAACAAACTTAGTGTTAGTCGGAGCTTCAAAAGCACCTTCAGTAGTACGAGCAAATGCTGAAGTAGTAGCACTCTGTAGAACAGTTAGTGCTGCTGGGCTTACAACTGCCCAGTTACCAGCACCGCGACGTGTACGTTGAGCGATTTGGTTAGCAGCACGGTTCATTAGAACTGCTAGAGCTGCGTGCTCATCACCAACGAAAGTTGCAGTACCACTAACAGTGGCTTGGTTGTATGTGAAGTCCTGTGCAGCTAATGAACGTAGGCTGTATAGGATTTCCTGGTCGATTTCAGCAGTGATTTCTTGAGCTAGTGCAGCCATGATTTCTGCTTCAACATCTAGACCATGCATTGCTTGTGCATCTTGTGCAGCTTCGAAAGTCCAGCGAGCTTGTAACTTACGTGTACGAGCTTCGACTGTTTGCTTTAGAATTTGTACGCTGATTGAACGGCCGCCAGTACCTTCTAGAGTAGCTGTTGGACCACCACGGTAATCAGCTTGGGTAGCACCAGTACCAGCAGAATATGCAGTAGCAATCTTGAATGGGCTTAGAGCTTCTTCGCCTGCTGTGGTATCAGTGTTAGTACCTGAAGTGTCGTTCATTGTAGTAGCGTAACGCACACGTAGAGTGTGGATCTGACCTACTGGACCAGTCATTGGCTGAACACCAACAATTTCGTTAGCAATAACGGTTGGCATTACACGGCGGATAACTGGTAAAATTACACGGTTAAGTGTAGCAACGTTACCAGATGCGGTTGCACCTGCGGTTGCACTTTCTGTTAAATGGCCGCGAGTATTTTCTAATACTGCTGCCATGGTGTTGCGGCGAGAACCAGCTAGGCCTTCTAGTAGGGCTTCTTTGGTCTCGCTCCAACGGCTTTCTAATAGTTCTTGTGACATTTTATATAATCTCCAAATTGCAACTTAGATTAAAGCCCCGCCAACTTTTTAATGCTGATGATGT